>JAANMX010004094.1_pt1 | contig 11933 bp, 13 predicted proteins | sample 7279681 | NCBI WGS metagenome assembly JAANMX01 (sample SAMN14094542, study PRJNA606508) | bioreactor metagenome | isolation source: A lab-scale SPAN reactor treating ammonium-rich wastewater day 351 | place: Ireland: Galway | collected 2018-01-01
CATCTGGCCGATGCCGTCGATCTTGCAGTCGATGTCGTGGTCGCCATCGACCAGGCGGATGTTGCGCACCTTGGTGCCCACCTTCACCACCAGCGACGAGCCCTTCACCTTCAGGTCCTTGATGACGGTGACGGTGTCGCCATCCTGCAGCAGGTTGCCCACCGCGTCCTTCACCACCCTGGCCTCGTCCTCGGCCGCCGCATCGCCGGCCGCCGACCATTCGTGCGCGCACTCCGGGCAGACCAGCAGCGCGCCGTCCTCGTAGGTGTATTCGCAGTTGCACTTCGGGCAGGGCGGGAGCGTGGTCATCGGTGGATCACTTCTATCGCGGGAAGACACGCGATTTTACGACGCGGAGCGCGCGAACCGACCGATGCGAATGATTCCGTCCACGAACACGGGCGATCGCTGCAGCGCGCGGCGCGCGCAACAAAAAAGAGGGCGGCCAAGCCGCCCTCCACCACACAGCATCGCGTTCGACGCATCCATGCGCGCCATTATTGTCTCTGGGGGAGGTCAGGCCGCGTGCTTACTGCTTCTTTTCCGGCACATCCTTGCCGCCGCCGTTGGCGGCCAGCCATGCCTTGTATTCCTCGCCGGTCAGCTCGCCGTTTCCATCGGCATCGGCCTTCGGGAAGATCTGCGCCATGCTGTCCAGCGCCGCCGCCTCGCCGGCACTCAGGCTGCCGTTGCGGTCGGTGTCCAGGTCACTCCAGCTTTTCTTCTGCTGGTCGCCCGCCGCATTGGCCGGGGGCTGCGATTGCGTGGTGTCCTGCGGCGGCGCGGACTGCTTCTGCTGCGCAGCGTCCTGGGCGAAGGCGGTCGACGCCAGCAGCGCCGACGCCAGGGCAGTGGACAGGATCAGCGGGGTTCGCATCTTGCTCATGGGTATCTCCTCGTTCTGCGGGGGATCAAAACGGATCGGTTGCCGTCGCGCGCCGCATCGCCACCAGGCGATGCACCGCACTGCGGGCACCCCGAACCTTACGGGCGCGGTCTGAACGCGCACCGCCGCAAAACCTGAATGTCAACGCGGGCTTAACCATGACGTTCGCGAACCGCGCTAGCCGCGCGCCGCATTCACGAAAACCACCCCACCGCATCCGCACCGGCCACGCCGCCCGCTTCGGAAGTAAAGTTCGCTTCCGTGCATGGGACGAAGGAAGGAACGATGAAGCAGATCGATCTGCGCAGCGACACGGTGACGCAACCGACCGCCGCGATGCGGGCGGCGATGCTTGCCGCCGCGGTCGGCGACGACGTGTATGGCGAAGATCCCACGGTCAATGCGCTGCAGCAGCGGCTGGCCGATGAGCTCGGCTTCGAGGCCGGCCTGTTCGTGCCCAGCGGCACCCAGTCCAACCTGCTGGCGCTGCTGGCGCACTGCGAGCGCGGCGACGAATACCTCGTCGGCATGGACGCGCACACCTACAAGTTCGAAGGCGGCGGCGCGGCGGTGCTGGGCTCGATCCAGCCGCAGCCCATCGTGCAGGCCGACGACGGCTCGCTGCCGCTGGAGCGCGTGGCCGCGGCGATCAAGCCGGTCGATCCGCACTTCGCGCGCACGCGGTTGCTGGCGCTGGAGAACACCTGGCACGGCCGCACGCTGCCGCTTCCGTACCTGCGCGAAGCCGGCGAATTCGCACGCGCGCATGGACTGGGCTTCCACCTCGACGGCGCGCGCCTGTTCAACGCAGCGATCGCATGCGACGTGCCGGCACGCGAGATCGCGCGGCATTTCGACACCGTCTCCATCTGCCTGTCCAAGGGCCTGGGCGCGCCGGTCGGCTCGGTGCTGGTCGGCCCGCAGGCGCTGATCGACAAGGCGCGCCGCTGGCGCAAGGTCTGCGGCGGCGGCTGGCGCCAGGCCGGGATGCTGGCCGCGGCCTGCCTGCACGCGCTCGACCACCACGTCGAACGTCTCGCCGACGACCACGCGCGCGCTGCACGGCTTGCCGAAAGGCTGGGCGCCATCGACGGCATCACCCTGCTCGGCCAGCACACCAACATGGTCTTCGTCGACGTGCCGGCCGAGCGCCTGCGCGCCCTTGATGCACACCTGCGCGAAGCCGGCATCCGCATCAGCATCGGCTACCTGCCGACGCTGCGGCTGGTGACCCACCTGGACGTGGACGATGACGGCATCGACCGCACCATTGCCGCGTTCGCGCGGTTCTTCGGCGCGCACTGAAACCACGCGCAGCGGCAACGCTCTCCACTCGTCGCGCGCAGTCCGATTCCGCCCGCAAACCCGGGGCCGCCCGAACGGATCGGCGGCCTCCCGGCGCTTCGCCGGTCCGGACTTACTCCGATCCGCGCTTGCCCGCCTGCAGCACCCGCGCCGCTTCCACGTACTTCGCGGCCTTCGGATTGTCGGCGTTCCAGCGCGGCGCCTGCGGGTCGTTGGCGATCATCAGGATCGCCAGCGCCACGGTGCGGTCGACCGCCGCCATGTTGGCGTAATCGATCTTGTCCCAGGTGTCGGCGGGGCCGTGGTAGTCGGGGAATTGGTAGGCGACGCTGACCGTGTGCGAGGGCACGCCGAGGTCGGCCAGCGCCTGGTTGTCGCTGGCGCCGAAATAGCGGTCGCTGTTGACCGGGTGTTTGGTGATGCTGATACCGGTCAGCTCGCCGGCCTTGCGCAGCACGTCGCCCACCTCGGAATAGTCGGCGCCAGTGACCGCGGCGGCGCGCACCTGCGGCCCTTCGCTGTCGTCCGTGCGGCCGATCTGCTCCAGGTTGATATCGGCCACGGTGTCGGCCACCGGCACCAGCGGATGCTTGCCGTAATGGCGCGAGCCCACCAGGCCGTGCTCCTCGCCGAACACGGTCATGAACACGATGCTGCGCTTCGGCCGCTGCGTCTGCGCCGCGAACGCGCGGGCCAGTTCGATCACCGAGACCGTGCCGCTGCCGTCGTCGTTGGCGCCGTTGTAGATCGAGTCGTCGCCCTTGCCTTCGCGGATGCCGACGTGATCGTAGTGCGCGGTGACCAGCACGTAGGTCTTGGCCAGTTCCGGATCCGAGCCGCGCAGCAGTCCCACCACGTTGCGCACCAGCAGCGGCGCCGGCGCATCGGCGTACTTGGCGATCTCGCGCTTGGGCGCGATTTTCCGCCAGTCCGCGGTCTGGAAATAGCCGTCGTCGCCCAGCGGCTCCAGCCCGGCGGCGCGGAACTGCGAGGCGATGTATTCGGCCGCGATGTCCAGCCCGCGCGACGGCGTGCCGCGCCCTTCCAGCGCATCCGAGGCGAGGAAGGACAGGTGCCCGCGCATCGCATCGGCGGAAATGCTGGCGAGCAGCTGGGCCTGCTCGGGCGGCAGGCGCGGTTCATCCGCCTGCGCGGCGGTCGCCGCGAACAGGGTTGCCGCAAGGGCTACGCGCAGGATCCGGGAGACCGACATGAAGTGTCCTCGCAAAGGGAATCAGCGGAGTCTAACGTCCGGAGGTCGGCGCACCGATCGGCGAATGCCGCCTCGACTTTCCGTTCCTGAACGAATTGCACCGCCAACGCCCCCTCTGCCGGGAAGTTGCTGTATCGTGTGCAGCACTGTCCAAGGCGGGATCACGGTACATCGTGACTCCGGTGCTGTAGATCAACCGGTTATCGGGTTCATCGCGACCCTCCAGACGATCCGCCTCATCGCTTCGCGTTACCCCTTGCTCGATACAGTCCCGATGCCGCGTTGCGCGGCCGGGTTTCTCTCAACTGTTCCAAGGAGTAACACCATGTCTGATCGTCAAAGCGGCACCGTGAAGTGGTTCAACGACGCCAAGGGCTTCGGCTTCATCACCCCGGAAAGCGGCGCCGACCTGTTCGTGCACTTCCGCTCCATCCAGGGCAGCGGCTTCAAGTCCCTGCAGGAAGGCCAGCGCGTCTCGTTCAAGGTTGCACAGGGCCAGAAGGGCCTGCAGGCCGAGGAAGTGCAGGCCGAGTAAGCCTTGCCCGACGCGGCTGACGCCGCATCGGTGACACCGAAAACCCCGTGCGGCAACGCGCGGGGTTTTTTGTCGTCGCCCCGCCGCGCCATGACCGGCGAATAACAATCGCGATGCCACGCTGCGCATCCCCGTCAGCACAAGGAGCGCCGCAATGAGCACATACCGGATCGGCTACCTGGTCGGCAGCCTGGCCAAGGCCTCGATCAACCGCAAGCTGGCGAAGGCGCTGGCGAAACTGGCGCCGCCGGAACTGGTGCTGGAGGAAATCCCGATCGACGAACTGCCGCTCTACTGTTACGACTACGACGCCGATTTCCCCGAGGTCGCGCTTCGCTTCAAGCAGGCCATTGCCCGCGTCGACGGCGTGCTGTTCGTCACCCCCGAATACAACCGCTCGATCCCCGGCGCGCTGAAGAACGCGATCGACTGGGCCAGCCGCCCGTGGGGCCAGAACTCGTTCGCGCGCAAGCCGTCCGGCGTGATCGGCACCTCGCCCGGCGCGATCGGCACCGCAGTGGCGCAGCAGCAGCTGCGCGGCGTGCTGTGCTTCTGCAACTCGCCGCTGATGAACACGCTGGAGGCCTACATCCAGTTCACCCCGGGCCTGATCGACGACGGTGGCAATGTCGGCAACGACGGCACCGCGGAGTTCCTGCGCAAGTACATGCAGGAATACGCGATCTTCGTGCAGCGCGTGCTGACGGTGCTGCCGCGCGAAGGCTGAGGCTCAGGCCAGCCGGCCGGCGTCCACCACGCTGCGTCCCGGCGACGGATGCAGCGCGGCATCGACCAGCGCGTCGGCGATGCGTTCGGCGCGGCTGGGCCGCCACTTCGCCGGCAGCAGCGGGCGCAACAGCCGCGACAGCGCCAATGCACGACCTTCACCCGCACGCGGCTGCTCGCGCCGGCCATCGATCAGTCCCGGCCGCACCAGCACCAGCGACGGGTAGCCGAGCGCGGCCAGCGCGTCCTCAAGCTCGCCCTTGACCCGGTTGTAGAAAATCCTCGAACGCGCATTCGCACCCAGCGCCGAGTTCAGCGCATACGTGCCGGCGCCATGCCGGCGCGCAAGCTGCGCCACGCGCAGCGGATAGTCGTGATCGACGCGGCGGAACGCGGCCTGCGAGCCGGCCTCCGCAATCGTGGTGCCGAGCGTGCAGATGACCGCCTCCACCACCCACCACTCGGCGGCCTCCGGCAACGCATCGAACTCCACCACCGGATTGCGCAGGCGCGGATGTTCGATGCCGAGCGGCCGCCGCGTCGGCGCGACCACGCGCGAGACCGACGGCGATGCCAGCAGCCGCGCCAGCACCAGGCGGCCGACCAGACCAGTGGCGCCGACATGCAGGATGTTCATGCGATCACCTTCCATTGCGCGCACATTGGCGCGGCGCCTAGAACACCCGCAGCGCCGCCCGCGCCGCCAGCGCGAACAGCACCAGCGAGGACAGCAGGAACAATCCGAAGCGCACCGGAATCCGGTTGACCAGCGCCTGCCACAGGCTGTGCACGATGCGCAGCGCGACGTAGCCCCAGGCCAGCAGCAACGACGCACCGCTGTCGTCGCCGAGCACGGCAAGACTGATCGCGGTGGCGTAGAACAGCACCGGCTGCTCGAACAGATGGTTGTAGTTGTCGGCCTTCCAGCGCACCCGCGCCGGCAGCGTGGCCATCTGCTCGCCGCGCGGCAGGTTGCCGTCCAGCTTCATGCGCATGCGCAGGATGGCCGGGATGCGGGTGGCATACATCCAGCCCCACATCACCGCCGTCCACACGACCAGGGCGACGACCGGGGCCAGCAACGGTTGCGGGTGTTCCATGGTGGACTCCTGCGTGAAGGGGGACGTCGGCATTCCCTGCGCGCTTTATACCGCGCCGGGAAACGCGAAAGGCGGGCCCTGCCCGCCCTTCAATGCAACGAATCCACCCCGTTCGGGGTTCAGGCCCCCAGCAGTTCGATCTCGAACTTCAGCGTGGCGTTGGGCGGGATGACGCCGCCGGCGCCGCGCGCGCCGTAGCCCAGGCCGGGCGGAATGATCAGCGTGCGCGCGCCGCCTTCCTTCATGCCCTGCACGCCCTCGTCCCAGCCCTTGATGACCATGCCGCCGCCCAGCGGGAAGATGAAGGGCTCGCCGCGATCCTTGCTGGAATCGAACTTGGCGCCCTGCTCGCCGTTCTCGTACAGCCAGCCGGTGTAGTGCACGACGACATTGCGGCCGGGCTTGGTCTCGGCGCCGCTGCCGACGACGGTGTCTTCGTATTGCAGGCCGGAGGCGGTGGTGGTGAGGGACATGCGGGGCTCCTTGCGGGGTCAAAATTTTCGTGGCCCACAGTCTAGCCGCTGCGCAGCTCAGGCGATCCGGAATCGCACGGCCACCCCTTGCATCGACTCCGTGAAATTTTCCCCCGCACCTTTTCCGCTGTTTACGGGGAGCTTGCCGCGGGCAGCTGTTCCGCGTGGCCGGAATGGGCCGGGGTGATCCGATCGAGCAGCAGCAAGCCATCGAAACGCTGTCGCGCCTCCGGCAAGGTCAGGGTCGCCTCGTAGTCGATGCCCCACAGTCGCGCGGCCGGATCGGTTTCGCCCGGCAACGTGCCGGCGTGCAGGTCGATGAACACCACGCCGGTGGGCGAGGCGGCGGTCAGCGCCGGCTCCAGCAACCCCGGTCGCACGGCCACGTCGATCGGCTGCCGGTCGATGTAGCCCAGGTAGCGGCCGTGCGCACCGGCGAAGTGGAGTACGTAGGTCTGCGCCTGCAATGCCGGTGGCAGCGCGCGGGTGAGGTTGTCCACCGGCGGGAAGCCGCCCGGATGCCCCTCGCGGTAACCGCCCAGCCTGTTCAGATGCCCGTAGTGGCCCCACACCACCGCCTTGCGCCCGGGGTACGCCTGTTCCAGCAGCCACTGCAGGTTGCCGGCCATCACCGGGTCGTGCGCGTCGAACGGGCGCAGCTTCCAGGCCACTTCGGCCATGCGCCGCAGGCTGGCGTTGATCCGCCGCCAGAAGCCGTCGCTGTCGAAGACATCGCTGCCGTGCTCGGCATCGGCGGCCGGCAGCAGCTCATCGAGCCACCGTGCGTCATCGAGGAACCGTTCGCGCACGCCGGCGTCGGCCGCAACCAGCTGGCCATCGAGCAGGCGTTGCACTTGCAGCAGATGCCGATCCAGGCGCTGCAGGTGCGCCGGCTCCAACGACCGGTGCAACAGATGCGCGCGCAATTGCGGCACCAGCTGCGTGTGCGACAGGCTGCCGCTCAGGCGCCCGTCGAAACCGGCCAACTGCATTGCGCCGGGCGCATCGCGGCGGGCGTCGAGCCAGTCGTACAGCGGCCAGACCTCGGCGCTGTCGGCATACATGTAGAAGATGTTGCCGGACGCATTGGCACGCAGCGGCCGCCGCGACCGCCACAGTCGCGCCACGTCGAACAGGCCGCTTTCCATCACCAGCAAGTCGAAGCCCTTGCGCTCGTGCAGATACCGCACGATGCGCGCCTTGGCTGCGTAGACATTGCCTTCGCCGTGGGTCAACTCGTCGAGCATGACGATGCGCCTGTTGCCGATGGCCTCGCCCAGCGGCGCCAGATCGGCAAAGTCATCCTGCACCGGCGCATCGGCCCGCAGCGGATGGACTGGCGCATCGGCGGCCATGGCAGCGAGGCCCTGGCAGGCCAGCAACAGGACGGCGAGCTGCAAGAGTGTCCGCATCAGGCGCTTGCCTCCCGTGATCGCGTCTTCGGATTGTTTGCCCACGGAATTGCCCCCGACACTTTTTATCCCTGGTGCCTTTCCCTCGACACATTCCTCCCGAAGCGTGCTTACAGGAACGTGCCCGCCATGACGGTTTCGAGCTTGGTCGTCGGGCAGAGATCCGTGTACTTTTCGAAGGACGCATCCACGTCCGGCGGTGCCCGCAGCGACTGCGAATCAACGGTGGTGGTGAAGGTGATGGGCACGTTGGCGCGGCAGGTAATCGGCGCGCCCGCGAACGTCTGCGGCACCACCCATTGCCGCATGGCCTCGCGCGCTGCCTGATCCAGTCGCTTGTGGACGCGATCGGGCTCGACCGGATACACCAGATCGACCTGTTGCGGCTTGCCGGCTTCGTCGTACTGCACCGAGTACACCAGCACCGCGTTGACGCCATCGCGCATCAACTCCGGCGGGAACCTCGGCGGCGGCATCGGCACCCCGACCGGTCGGCTGGCAGCACGCACCATCCTGGTTTGCCCCGTCACTTCGACCACCCGCAGCGCGATACCCCCACCGGCCGTCGACACCGTCTCCACCTTGATCCGTTGCGACACCGACGAAGGTTCCGCCTTCCCTTGCCACCGCCTGGGCGAATAGCGCCATGTCGCCACGCGCTGGCGGATCAATGCCTGGAGCGCGTCCGGCAATGCCGGATCCGGCCGAACATCGGTCACCGTGCCATCGGCCTGCACCATGGCCTCGAAGTCGAACTGAAGCAGCTTCGGCTTTGCCCCTTTCCCCGGCGGCATCGCCTGCGCCATGCCCGCCACCCACAGCAGACCGCCCAGCAACACGGCGCTTCGCATCTTCATTCCCATGCCCGCTTCCCCGATGGATTGGCGCGCTCCGCCAGTGACGGTTTTTTACCAGATGGCGATTCGGACACGAAATGATGCGTTTGACGATAGACGGGCAACGGCACTCCGTCGTGCATGCCGGCCAGCTCGCCACAATTGTCCCTGGCACCTTTTCTCAGATGGCCGAACGCATCAGCAGGCAGTCGAGCGCATCCAGCGCGATATGGATCAGCAGGCCAATGCCCACCAAGCGGGTGGCCCGCGGCACTACCAGTGCCCCATAAAGCGCAATGGCCGGCGCGGTATGCAGCGGGTGGAAGCCGATGCTGCAGCGCCCCGGCGCATAGATGGGGTCAGCCAGCAGGTGGTCGATATCGATCACCCAGCCCAGCAGCAGCAAACCCCAGGCGCGGCGAAAGCCGATGGACTTCACCCGATCCCGATAAAACAGCCACGCGACCAGCGCCGGGACGGCCGCGTGCAGCAGCAGGTGCAGGAGGGCGCGCAGGGTCATGCGGAGCAATCAGGCGAGGCGCTGGGCCTAGGGTAAGACGCAGCGGTGATGAGCGTGGCAGACATGGAAAAGGTGGGACGGGCCCGCCTTTCGGAGAAAAAGTCGACTCTGACCCGGATTTTCCTGCTACTTCGCTGCCGCGGCCGGCGGCGGCGCCAGCCAGCGCGGATAGCGCCGCACGATCTCCAGCATCCGGCCCTCGAACGCGGGGTCGCTGCGCGGGACGGTCTTCGCCAGCTCCACGCGGTCGATGAAGAACTGCTCGAACGCACCGGGCGAGAGCGTGGTCAGCAACTTCACCGGCGTCTCGTCGGCGCTGCCCTGCGCATGCACGGTGCCACGCGGAATGTGCACGAAGGAGCCGGCGGCCAGGCGATGGCTGCTGCCGTCGATCTCCAGCGCCAGCGTACCTTCGAGCACGTAAAAACTCTCGTCCATCTCCGGATGCACATGCGCCGGGGTGCGGTACGGCGGGTGCTCGGTGAGCTCCACCACCGAGAAACGGCCATCGGTGCTCGCGGACGGCACCAGCACGCGCAGCGCGCCGGCGTCGTAGGGCAGCGACGGTACGTCGGCGGCGATCACCGGCGCCTGTGCGGAAGGCGATGACTGCGCGCTCACCGACGCAACGAACACGGAGCACAGGACAGCCAGGCAGAGGGCGGGTCGGAATGGCATGGGAATCTCCGGAGTGGAACCCGTGACTACGGAAAGGGGCACCGGTTCCTGGCCATGTGTCGCAGCAGGGAAAAGGGGGCAGAGAACTTTTCCTGATCGTCCCCTTTTCGGTCGGGTTTCACTTTTCACCGTCCCCTTTTCGCCCATCCTTGGCACCTTTTTTCGGTTTTCCCCTAGTCGGTCGCCAGCCTAAGCCATCGAACTAGAGTTTGCGGAAAGCAGTCATCTAGCAGCTGCATTCCATGGGCAGACTCCACGTATCCCTCAACATACTCTTGGTACGTTTTGTCAAATTTCTTTGCAAAATTGGCAATAATCAACGACGCATCGAGCTTACCCAGTAACGCAGGCGTCATGTGTTCCGGGCGCATCTGTGACCACAGGAATTCCAGAAACCGATTCTTCCCAAGAATGCTATCCCTCTGCGCTGCCACGCAGTCGTAGATCATCTGCTGAACGTCCGACTCGGTTATCCCGAATCTTTCTGTTATCACTCGAACATCGAGCAGATAGTTCTCAATCGAATATTTATCCAAGTGCAGAAAATTTTCGTCGGCGAATTTTGGAGCACCTTCGTTATCTCCGTCCTCCATAAACAGGGACTTATTCCACCCGCCATCAAGCTTCGCGCGCTTGTAAAGCGAACGCACGTTGCTTTTGGTTCCACACTCGGCCACAGCAATCTCCGCTCCGATAACGGTCGCCAATACGTTGACTACTACCGCATGCGCAGCGTCCTCTAGGAATATCGTCGGCATGGAAGTGTCGCCTAGCCTGAGAACCGATATTGCTTCGCCTGCAATGCGGCGGCGCTGCTCGGCACTTATCTCTCTCGTCGGCACTACGCGTTGCTGCTCGTTCCAGACAAGGAATGTGACTTTACTGATGAATCGAGGAAGGAAAACGGCCCGACTATGAGTGACGGAGATGATTTGCTTCTCGTACTTATCGCAAAAAGAGTCGAGGAAGCCGAACAGCCTTTCTTCCAAGCTCCAATTCAGGTGAACCTCGGGCTCGTCGATGAGGAATGTGTCATATCTATCTTTTGAGGCGTATATGTTGGTGACTAGCGAGAGGACTTCCTGCTCACCTAACGAAAGATCTTGAAGCTGAACTAAAGTCGCTCCCTTCTTTCGTATCTGAATTTGCGGACGAGCATGCGCGATACTCCACTCGGCAACAAGCAGGTATTCCGGAAAAACCTCCGAAATCACCTCGTTGAATTCATTCTGGACTGCTTCCATGTGTTGAATCGGAGGAGTCTCGCCATCGCTCCCCTTTCTGTCGTACAGATAGAAGAAGAGCTCACCAAGTGAGGGGTAGTTGGAAAACGTCCTGTCGTTGACCTGCTGACCCGACGCCTCACCAATGTAGGTCTCGTAAGTCCTATTGTTCTGGCGCATAAATTGGATTGCCGCATCCACTGCGCGCCGTTCCGAGTTCCGCTTAGGACTAATCGCTTGAATCACCGGACGAGTCGGTGAATAGGTGAAGTACTGCTCACTCTTAAGAGACTGAAGAAGTTTTGTCTTCAGTGTTCCATTTTCGCCGCAAATGATGTTGAGCCCTGGACTAAATTCGATGCGTCCCGCAAGGGTGCCGTTGAGAATATCGATCTCTGCATAATCGATTCTTGCGTTCATGGTGCCCCTCCCGAACCGGCGTTCTCGAACTTGATTAGACGCGGGCCAGAGCGGTGCGAAGCCAGCCGCTCTGGAATTTCGCGAAAACGCTAGAGTCAATGCCAGAAAAAAACAAAGGTCAACTCATCTCTGAGCTGACCTCTGAGGTCTTGACTCTCGTACTACCCTCACCCGCACTTGCTATACCCACAATTCAAACAAGTCGCACACCCGTCCATCAGCACCAGCGCCTTGGTCGAACACTTGTGGCACATGGTCGCGGTCGGCGGGAAGCTCACGCCTTCGCCGGTGACGGCGATGTCCTCGGGATGGGTGGCCGCGCTGGTCATGGCGCCGCCCATTTCGCCGGCGCTGGCGACTTCAGCGTTTTTTTTTGAGCGGTCTTCGTACTGCTTGCGCTTCTCGGCGATCAGCGCGCGCTGGGCGTCGCTCATCTCCGGGTCGTGCAGCATGCCGATGGACTTGAGGTGGTCTTCCACGATGCTGCCGAGTTCGGCGACCAGTGACGGCATGTACACGCCGCCGGCCTTGAAGTAGCCGCCGCGCGGGTCGAACACGGCCTTCATCTCGTCGACGATGAAGGTGACGTCGCCGCCCTTGCGGAAC
>JAANMX010004099.1_pt1 | contig 11914 bp, 6 predicted proteins | sample 7279681 | NCBI WGS metagenome assembly JAANMX01 (sample SAMN14094542, study PRJNA606508) | bioreactor metagenome | isolation source: A lab-scale SPAN reactor treating ammonium-rich wastewater day 351 | place: Ireland: Galway | collected 2018-01-01
GGAAGCTGCCAAAGCCGCGCAGTTCGATCTTCTCACCGCGGTTCAAGCTCGCCGTAATGCTGTCGAAGATGATCTCGACAAGCTGCTCGGCGTCCTTTTTCGTCATTTCGGCTTCGACAGCAACTCGTTCTACAAGGTCCGCTTTGGTCATGGTTCAATTGTTTTGGTCAAACGGGCGGAAAGCCTCCGCCCGGTGAATTAAGCGTTTTGTGACTCAGATTCCGTCTCTTCGGTAGAAGCTACGGATGAATCGCCGGCAGATTCGGGAGTTTCAGCCACTGCCTCCGCGGTTGGAGCAGCGGTCTCAGCATCAGCATTATCCGGAGCGGCCTCGGACCCGGCCTCCACGGCAGGAGCCTCAGCATCCGCTGCCGGAACCTCAGCTTCGGATGCGGCGGCCTCAGCCTCTGGTGCGGCTTCGGCCTTCGCCTTCTTCTCTTTCTTAGGCTTGGCGGCAGGTGCTTCTTCTGTCTTTGTGCCAAGGTTAATGTTAGCAAGCTCTGCGAGGCTGGCCATACCGCCCTTTGCTTCGCTAGAGTAGCTGCGTGTATCGACAACAGGTTCGTCATCTTTGCCGACGGCACGATGCGAAAGGCCGATCTTCTGTTCGGCAGCATCTATGCGAAGGATCTTGAAATCCATATCTTCGCCGAGTTTAGCGACCGACTCAGGACTCTCGACACGTTCATCCGAGAGCTCGGAGATGTGGCACAAGCCTTCGAGGCCTTCGCCAAGCTCGACGAATACGCCGAAATTCGTGAATCGTGAAACCTTTCCGCGAACGACCTGGCCCGGACGATGGGCGGAAACGAAGGTTTCCCAGGCGCTCGGCGTAAGGTCCTTCATCGAGAGCGAAAGCCTCTGGTTTCGCTTATCAATGTTGGTAACGATCGCCTCGACTTCCTGATCTTTCTTTAAGACATCCTTCGGATGCTTGATCTTCTTTGCCCAGGTAATGTCCGAAACATGTACGAGGCCGTCAATGCCTTCTTCAAGTTCGACGAACGCTCCAAAGTCCGTGATATTGCGGATGCGGCCTGTAATGCGCGTACCGACAGGGTAGCGGAGATCGACAAAATCCCACGGATTATCCTGGAATTGCTTCATTCCAAGGCTGATGCGCTTCTCTTCGGTATCGACGCCGAGAACTTGAACATCGACCTCATCGCCCTTATTGAACATTCGCTTGGGCGACTGTGCACGACGCGACCATGAGATCTCGGAAACGTGAACGAGACCCTCAACGCCTGATTCGAGTTCAACGAATACGCCATAGTCGGTGACCGAGGAAACCTTGCCTTTGATCTTTGCACCAACGGGGTAAACCTCGATAACGGTTGACCACGGGTCAGGCTGTAGCTGCTTATAGCCAAGCGAGATCTTGTCCTTTTCACGGTCGAGCTTCAGGATCTTGACCTGAACCTGATCGCCGGTCTTGAACATTTCGCTTGGGTGATGGAGGCGGCCCCACGACATATCAGTCACGTGAAGAAGCCCGTCGATGCCTCCGATGTCAACGAATGCACCGTATTCGGTCAAGTTCTTGATCGTGCCGTCGACAATGTAGCCAACGTCTATCCGTGACAGCGTCTCCGCTTTCTGGGCGTTCACGATCTCATCGGTCATCACTTTCCGCGAGAGGACAACGTTATTGCGTCGGCGGCTGAATTTGATGATCTTCGCTTCGATCGGCCCGTTAAGATAGCTATCGAGGCTGTAAACCGGCCGGGAATCGACCTGCGAGCCAGGAAGGAAAGCTTCCACGCCGTCGAGATCGACCTTAAGGCCGCCTTTTGTTTTTGCGACAACAAGACCGGTTACGGGTGTGCCATCCTGGAATGCCTTTTCAAGCACATCCCACGAGTGGCGAGCAAGAGCATCATTTCGCGAAAGCACCGGCGGACCGTCGCCGCTGTGCATTGCCTTTAGCACGACCTGGACATCGTCGCCTTCATTTACTGAAAGCGTACCGTCTTCGGCGGTGAATTCTTCCGCGGGCACGATACCTTCGGATTTGTATCCGAAATCCACCAGCACGCCGCGATCCGAAACCCCAACTACTTTGCCGTCAACCAATTGGCCGACGTGAAAAGTTGCCTGTTCCTGCTCGAATTGCTCGAGGATCGCACCGAAATCGATATCGCCCGACGGAGTCTCTTCCGTCGTTGCGGGTGCGGGTGCGGCTTGTGCCGTTGTTTGCTCTGCTGCCGGTTGTTCCTGAGCCGAAGATGCTGCAGCTGTCGTTTCTTCGGTTTCCTTTGTTGCCTCGTTAGTCATTTACGGGTAATTTACTTCCTCTAGTTAAATACGCTCCCGGCGCGGTGCCGGATGCTAGATCTTCTTTGCCGTCACTCTCAGATCCTGGGCCAAAGGCCGGGCACTGCTTGCCCTTGGTTACGCAAAATACACCATACCCTTTTGGCTTCTTGTCGATGGAAGGGATTTTCGACCGTATAACTTCGCGATCAGACCCCCGCTCAAAAAAGAAAAAGCCTTTAGATAATAGTGCCTTTCCGATCAAGCTATGGCAAAACTCAAAAATACAAGGTTTTTACGCCTTTTGTCAAGGCTTTGCCTGCCGAAAAGTATTGAAAAATCTATGTTTTAAGCGAATTTAAAGTCCCGTCGATGCTAGTTTCGGACTATGAGGTCGCCGACGGTGCCAACGCCACTTGACCGTTCCATTTCTTCCTTGGCGATGGTCGAGGTGTTATGAATACCGGCAAGCCGCAGGCGGAATTCGTCCGGATTGGTCGAACCGCGCAGTGCTTCGTCAAGGGAAACAAGCCCTGATTGATATAGGTAAAAGAGCGACTGGTCGAACGTCTGCATACCATATTGCGACGTTCCGGCAGCGATCGCATCGCGGATCGACGCGGTCTTTTCTTCGTGGAGGATGTAATCGCGAATAAGCGGCGTCGCAACGAGGATCTCGACGGCTGGAATGCGACTGTTCCCCTTTGCGGATTTCATCAAACGCTGAGAGACGACGGCCTTAAGGAGTCCGCCGAGCTGGATCCTGACAGATTTTTGCTGATAGGGCGGAAATGCTGAAATGATTCGGGTTAGTGTCTCCGCAGCATCAAGTGTATGCAGGGTCGAGAGCACCAAATGCCCGGTTTCAGCTGCCACAAGTGCCGTTTCGATCGTCTCGAGGTCACGCATTTCGCCGACCAGGATCACGTCCGGATCCTGACGGAGGCTGCCGCGAAGTGCCTCGGCAAAATTCCGAGTATCTACGTCAACTTCGCGCTGAGTTACGAACGATTCTTTGTCCTTGTGAAGGAATTCGATTGGATCTTCGATCGTAACGATATGGCAATTGCGGGTCTGGTTTATATGATCAACGATCGCCGCGAGCGTCGTTGATTTTCCCGAACCGGTCGTTCCTGTAACGAGAACCAATCCACGCTTTTCATTAGCGATATTGTTCAGGATCGGCGGCATTCCAAGCTCTGCAAAGCCGCGTATCGTATCCGAGATTACGCGGGCGACAATGCCAATGGAGCTCCTTTGCTGAAAGATGTTCACGCGGAATCGGCCTAGGCCGTTGACGCCATAGCCGATATCGACCTCGAGAGAATCCTTAAAATGCTGCTTTTGGCGGTTCGACATCATCGAGAACGCCATTTCAAGGGTTTCGTCCTGTGAGAGCTTTGGTACTCCACCGAGCGGCTTCAATTCGCCGGTCACACGAATAACAGGGAAGGACCCCGCCCGCAGGTGCAGGTCGGATGCGCCGAAACTCATCGCCATTCGCAGGAGGTCGTCTATACGGGTTGGCATAAATAAGAGAGAAACGTGAAACCGGAATAGCCGTTACCGGCCAATTTTGGAAGCCTGAACGCAAAGCTGGTAACTTTGCCCGAATCAGGATGCTCCTTTGATTTTAGTGTTTGTGTGCTGTCCGCGTCAATAAAATTCTAAGCAAGGCAGCCCTTGTGCCGTCCGATTAGACAAGCAAACTTTGAACGCTTAAAATCAGCCTTTTATGGGGAAGGCTGGAACAATACTCTCGATCAGGCCGCCATTTGCGATCCCGGGTGCAGAGATCGTCGTCGAATGCGAAGGGTTCGAGGTCGACCTTCGAGGCGATTGCGGATTGTTCGCGGGCGAGGCAAAATGCCACACGATCGCTGCTTCAGGCGAGCGATTGATGGCCAGGCTGCCCGAAGATCTTGAGGGTGGAACTGTTCTGCTGACCTTGCGAAGTGGTTCGGATGTAAGTGAACCGAGGTCGATAGTCGTTGGCCGAATGATCGCCGAGGAGATGCACATGGTCGCGAATCCAGCGGTCGACCCTTCGGATGATTCGATCATTCTGACCCGATCGGGTTCCCGCGGACAACAGCTTCCGGTGACACTCTTTCGGCTTGAGGCCGACGGATTTCTCGACGAATTCCCCGAAGCTATTTTGAATCCGACCGGCGTTGGGTTTGGCCGCGACGGGGAACTGTTCGTTACGAATCGGGCGCAAGGCGAGGTGTATTCCGTTGATCGTAGCGGGTCGGCGACGATCTTTGCGTCGGGCCTGGGAATTGCGTCAGGCCTCGCGTTCGATAAGACAGGAGTGATGTACGTCGGTGATCGAACGGGGAAGATCTTCCGCGTGCACGATTTTGCTGACGTCGAGACCTTTGCGGTCGTAGAAGCATCGGTTGCAGCGCATCACCTGGCGTTTTCACCGAAGGGCGATCTTTATCTGACCGCACCCGGCTTTGCGAGCAAGGATGGGATCTATCTGATCACACCATCGGGAGACGTTACTACGTTTTATCGCGGACTGGGCCGGCCGCAGGGAATGGCGTTCGACATTTCCGGAGACCTGTATGTCGCAGCATGCTATCGCGGGAGCCACGGCATTGTAAAAGTTAAGGCCGACGGCTCAGCGGCGGAACTTCTTGTCTCCGGCGATAATATTGTCGGCCTTTGTTTTACGCGGCAGGGTGAAATGATCGTCGCCGCGAGTGATCTGATCTATTCGATCCCATGCGGGATCTACGGTGCGATCTTGTCGCACTGACCTAGCTGCTAAGTTTCCACTTCTCGATCTGCTTTTCGAGATTAGAAGTATCCTCTTTCGCTGCTTTCCCAACAACGACACCACGTTCAGCAACCTTGATAGCGTCGGCTTTGCGTCCGAGATTTACAAGGATCGTAGCCTGTTGGGCAAGGTTCCTCATCGTTTCTTTCTGAGCGACCCTTGCCTCTGAGCGTTTCAAGGCCATCTCGAACCATACGTTCGCTTCGGAATCGCGCTTATTCGCCTTTGCATAGGTTCCCGCGGCAAGGGGAGCACCGGGATCGTTGGCATCGGCGGCGGCGACGAACTCACGAAGGTGGCCGATCGTTGCACCGACCACGTCGTTCACTTTCACAGTGAACGGAACGCGTATCTTATCCCAGCTGAGGACAACGGTCGCAGAATCATCGGTAACGTCATCGATCGTGAAAGTAAGCAGCTCGGTACTCTTTGAAGCGCTCTCCGACTTTGCCAGTACGCGAAGGGCGTCCTTTGCCTTGTCGTAACTAAAGCTGCCCCATTGTCCGTCATCCTTGTTGAAAATTACGGTCCAATAGTGCTTTTCAGGGATCATTGAAAGGCTGTATTTTCCGGCCGGTAGCAATTTGCCATTGATGAGAACGTCATCGGTCGTTGAGAACGTCGTTGCTTCGTTCGCACCGGCCCGCCAAACGTGGCCGTACGGCACGAGCGGCTCACCCTTTCCCTGGCTTGCGCCATCGAGAGTTTTTTCACCGCCGGCTTTTGCAGCCAACTCAGCAGTTGCAGGTGCGAAGATCAATCGTCCCTTTACGGCCGGACGGCTGTAAACGATCGCGATCTGGGTGGACGCGATCGTCTGTGCCACCTCAGCCTTCTGGCTCGCACGCGGCGTCGGCGGCCTTTGCGCGGTTGAGGCTACAACACCGAAACACAGAATAAATGCGAATAAAAGAAAATATTTCGTCCTCATAAGACACCCTCCGTTGAAATTAAGTAGGAACTTGAAACTATACCATTCATTGGCAAGCTTTGATATACACAAAGGCTCCGAATCGTAGAAGTATTCATTCGGAGCCTTTGGCCGATCTAATGCCGGCTGAACCGACTACTCGTCATCATCCTGAGCCCGTACGCGCCCGGCGGCCACGGCCTCATCGATAACTTTCTGCGCAAGGTTGTGCGGCAGCGGATCGTAATGCGAAAACTGCATATGATACGAGCCGCGAGCCTGCGTGACGGAATTGAGCTTTGATTGGTAATCAAGCATTTCGCTCAGCGGTACCTTTGCTTTAATGACCTGTTGCTTGCCGCGCATTTCCATACCGCCGACGCGGCCGCGACGCGAATTGAGGTCACCCATAATGTCGCCGGACGCTTCCTGCGGGGTGAAGACCTCTACGTCCATTATCGGTTCGAGAAGCGTAGGCTTGGCACGCTCCATCGCGGCACGAAATGCTTTTCGGCCTGCAGCCTTGAAAGAGTGTTCGTCGGAATCTACCGTGTGATAGCTCCCATCGATAAGCGTTACTTTGAAATCGACGAGCGGATAGCCTGCAACCGCGCCGCCAGCCGCTGCTTCGAGAATGCCTTTCTCGATAGCGGGCCGGAAGTTCTGCGGCACTGCGCCGCCGAAGATCTTATCGACCCACTCGAATCCACCGCCTCGTTCGAGCGGTTCAAAGATGACCTTGCAGTCGCCGAATTGGCCGCGGCCGCCCGATTGCTTCTTATGTCGTCCCTGAACCTCACAGCTCGCCGTGATCGTTTCCTTGTAGGGAACCTTTGGTGGATGAAGCGTTACCTCAACGTGAAAACGGTTGTTGAGTTTGTCAACGACGGTTTCGATGTGTAGCTGGCCTGAGCCCGAGAGGATGAATTCCTTTGTCTGCGGATCACGTTCGAAGGTGAGGCTCGGGTCCTCTTCAAGAACTTTATGCAAAGCGACCGAGATCTTTTCTTCGTCAGCGCGCGACTTCGGCTCGATGGCGAAAGCGATCGCAGCTTCCGGATACTCGACCTTCGGATAGACGATCGGCTTTGCCTTATCGCTCAGCGTGTCGCCTGTCTGCGTGTCCTTCAGTTTTACGACGGCTATGATATCGCCGGTCTGGGCAGAATCGACCTTTTCGAGGGTTTTGCCTGATATCAAATGAAGGGCACCGAGCCGTTCTGCCGAATCACGAGAGGTGTTTTGCACCGTCGCGTCGGATACGACCTTACCGCTTACGATCTTCATGACGTTGATGCGTCCCGCGAAAGGATCTGCGATCGTACGGAACACGTACGCCGAAAATGGCTCATCGTTGCTGTATTTACGTGAGATCCGATCACCGGTCATATCGGAATTCGCAAATCCGTATTCTGCTTCATGGGTTGCGGGGTTCGGCGCGAACTCGACAATATGGTCAAGCAGCAGCTGCAGTCCGACAAGATTAGAAGATGAAACCGCATAAACGGGGCAAAGTTTGCTGCTTGCTATTGCCTTCGCAAGGTTCGGATAGATGTCTTCTTCGGGAAGTGTGCCGTCGGCAAAGTATTTCTCCATCAAGGCGTCATCGGATTCCGCGACGATCTCGATGAGGCGTTCGCGCGTTCTTTCAAAGATGTCGCGGCCTTCCTCCGGGATCGGGATCTCTTTTGCTTTACCATTCTCATCGAACGAATATGCTTTCTGGTGTACGACGTCGACAACGCCCTTGAAATTGGCTTCGGTCCCGATCGGAAGCGAGAACGGCACGATCGAGCGCGCAAAGCTCGATGTTGCGGTCTCGAGTGCGTGGCCAAAGTCGGCGTGCTCTTTATCCATTTTGTTAATGACCATAAAACGCGGCAGAAGGAATTCGTTCGCGTACTGCCATGTTTTTTCGGTTTGGACCTCAATCCCGTGAACCGCATCGACAACAACGAGAGCGCAGTCCGCGACCCTTAGCGCCGGACGTGCGTGCGAGACGAACGCCGCGTAACCGGGTGTGTCTATCAGATTTATTTTCGTGTCTTTGTATTCGAGATGGGCAAAATTGTTATTTAATGAGACCTTCCGCTCGATCGAATCGGCATCGTGATCGGTCACGGTCGTCCCTTCGTCAACCTTTCCCCAGCGGGGCGTTGCTCCGGCAACATAAAGAAGCGACGACACTAGCTGAGTTTTACCTGCGTCGCCGTGACCAATGACAGCCAGATTTCTGATGTTCTCAGTGTTGAATGCTTTCATTTCGGCAGAATCTCCTTATTGTGGATTTGGGATATGCAAAGACGGGCAAACGACATCGCACGGGAATCCCAAAGGCGGGTTGAATTCCTTGCGATGAGCGGCATAATTCAGCGGTTCGCTCCGATCATTTGTATAGCTAAAATTTAGCCTAATACCTTTCAGACGGCAAGCAAACCGCCTCCTAGGCCGGTGTCCACTGCTTTTTTTATCGTCCCGGGAAAAACCTGCGCTATACTGAGGCCAAACAGGAGTAAGACAATGTTCAGTAAGTTCTTCCGGACCGCGGCCTGCTCGTCTATCCTCGTTCTTCTGTTCGCGGTGAGCTCGTTTTCACAAGTGAGCGGTATTGATCCTAACTACAACGCCGTGCCTTCCATTGCGCTAAGCGCGCTGGGAAGTTCCGTTCAGCAGGAAGAGGCGATAACTGCCGACGGTAAGGTGCTTATTTGGGGCGGTTCACTCGCCACTAATGGACTCGCTAAGGGAAAACTTGCGAGACTAAATGCCGACGGCTCCGTAGATACTAGCTTTACTTATTGCCATTGCGGCATCGATCTATTCGTGAATGCTGCTCCCTTGCCCGATGGCAAGGTTCTCGTTGCCGGCCGTACCGGGAATCAAGCAAAAGTAGTGCGGCTGAACATTGACGGAAGCCTTGATCCGACGTTCACATTCGCGCTCGGAACGAGCCCGCCGCCGCCAAATATGGGCGAATGGGCCGCTATCGTTGCCATAAGGGACGACGGCAAGATCTATATCACAAAGCGGTGGTCGCAGATGGGACACAGCGGGATAGACCTCTATCGTGTCGATCCCGGCGGCAGCGTTGATACAACATTCACACCGGTGTTCATTGGCTCCGGAAGCCCGAATTATTCGAATCTGTCCGCGATCGAACTCCTTCCGGGTGGCGGATTCTTTATCGCGATCACGACCAACGCTTTCTCAAATACCTATGCGGACGTAAAGAAATATACGGCCGCGGGCACGATCGATAGCTCGTGGACGCCTCCTGCGTTCCCGTCCGGATTTCCTTTGCAATATAGCGTCTCCGATCTCTCAGCAAGCGCCGATGGCAGCCTTCTCGTTGCAGGGTGGTTCACGGCAATAAATGGCACGCCGATAAAGAACCTCGTGCGCCTTATGCCCGCAGGCAACGTCGACCTGACGTTTACGCCGCCCGACACATTCCAGGGAGCTCAGGTTCAGAACATCTCCGGGGGAAAGATCCTCTATTCGGCGTCATCGGTCCTGGGTGGCGGCAATCGACTGATGCGGCTGAATTCGAACGGCAGTCTTGATCCTACCTACACAATGGACCCATCGGTCTCGGAGTTTAAGAATCGGTGGGCGATCGACGCTTCGGAGCGCACGATCTTTGTCTCTGATGATAGTTTCGTGAGGCTGCTCTCAAACGGCACGCACGACACATCGTTCAACTCTAACGTCGGAGCATTCGGAACCGTGTCGGCCGTAGCACGTCAATCCGATGGAAAGGTGCTGCTGGCCGGAACCTTCACAAAGTTCAATGGTGCGGCATCCGCCAATCTTGTGAGAACGGAACAGGACGGAACGCTTGATAGCTCATTCAATCCCGGTACGGGATTCAGCTCGCCCCCGTCCGATCTCTTCGTTCAACCGGACGGTAAGATCATAGCGATCGGAACGTTCCTGCAGTATAACGGGGCCGCGGTCGGAACGATCATTCGGATACTTCCGAACGGAGCGCTCGATACGTCCTTTAACGTGACGCTAGACGCTGGCCGTTACCCATTTGCTCTCGAACTTCTTTCGGATGGACGAATTTACATCGGCGGGAATTTTTCGACCGTCAACGGTACGTTGCGGCCGGGAGTCGCGCGGCTAAATTCTGACGGCAGCCTTGATACAAACTTTAATGCGCTTATCGGCGGCATCCCGACGATCTCGGCAGTTAGAGTTCAGCCGGATGGTAAGGTGCTGATCGGCGGTAACTTCTCCGGTATCGGCGGATTCAATCGGTCGGGCTTTGCTCGAGTGGATTCGACCGGCGCTCTTGATCAGGCGTTCGATCCGTCAGACACGAGTGTTGGCGGTATTTATGTTGGCTCAGACGGTAAGATCTACACGACACCGGTTCTCTCTGCGTCGACTGGAAAGATATTGCGCAGAATGCCGGACGGGAATGTTGACCCGACGTATGCCGATACCCTTTTCACGTCTGACAGCGGCGATGCCTCTCTTAAATCGATCCTCGTTCGGTCGGACGGAACGGTGATTGTGGGCGGCAAGTTCGACAAGGTTGCCGGCCAGCCGGGCCGAAACCTCATTCGGCTAACGCCAACCGGCACTCTCGACGCCGGTTTTATGCCAAAGGGAGCTGACTTGCCGGTGGCCCGACTCTTGGAGAGCGGAGCCGACAAGGCATACGTGGTTGGAAACTTTGCTCTAATTGATTCTGTACCGCGGGCCGGAAATGCTCGCTTCTCGATCGAACCTTACCGTCGCGTCACGCCGTTCGACTTTGATGGTGACGGAAAAGCAGATTTTTCTGTTTTCCGACCGTCTTCAAATACGTGGTATCAACTTTTCAGCAGCGGAATTCCTTTCGAGGCGGCAGCATTCGGCTCCGCCGGAGATCAACCGGTGCCGGCCGATTTTGACGGCGACGGCAAGACGGATCTTGCGATCTTTCGTCCGTCTTCGGGTCAATGGTGGTATCGGAGCAGCATTACCGGAACCCAGATCGCGTTTCAGATCGGTGCAGCAGGCGATCGACTGGTTCCATCCGACTTTGACGCAGACGGAAAGGCGGACTACGTGGTTTACAGGCCGTCAACTTCGCAATGGTTCCGCTTCGGTTCGACGGCAGGAAGTATGGCGACGGTGCAGTTCGGGATCGCGGGCGACATTCCGGTCGTTGGTGACTTTGACGGTGACGGCAAGGGCGATCTTGCGATCTTCCGGGCGTCGACCGGCGACTGGTGGTACGCGGCCAGCGGCTCGGGAAATGCTCAGCGAGCTACGCACTTCGGTGCAAACGGTGATATCCCGGCACCCGCAGATTTTGATGGCGACGGCAAAACCGATATGGCCATCTTCCGTCCGTCAACAGGTGTGTGGTACGTGCTAAAGTCGAGCGACTATTCGGCGCTGATAGTTCCGTTCGGGCTCGGCACCGATAAGGTCGTGCCGGCAGATTATGATGGTGACGGTAAGGCCGACATCGCCGTATTCCGCCCGTCAACCGGGATCTGGTACGTCCTGCGATCCACGGAAGGCTTTTTAGGCCTGCAATGGGGGAATTCCACGGACATTCCAGCGGCAAATTCCTATATCACACAGGGAACCACGTTGCGGACATCCTCAGCAACCACTACACCTACCCGAGAGAAGCAGACGTTCCAAAGACAGCAGAAGTAGTACTGGTAGATCAGCTTGACGACTGCGATATACTGGAAGCTTGGGTGCGCCAAGGCAAATTCGGCCTGGCGTGAGCGTCTAATACAACGATACTCTCTCCAAGGGAGACCAGGCGATTTATGCTAACTGGACGAAGGAACAAGCATTTCCACTCGATTATCACGATTTTTTGTGCGGCATCACTTCTATGGTGCACGCTTTTGCCTGCGAGCGGGCAGGATCTTGTTCCGGTTAGCAATATCTCCGGCGGTTCGAGTGTTTTTGTATTTCGGAAGTCATCGGCACCGCGTCGCTTT
>JAANMX010004102.1_pt1 | contig 11906 bp, 10 predicted proteins | sample 7279681 | NCBI WGS metagenome assembly JAANMX01 (sample SAMN14094542, study PRJNA606508) | bioreactor metagenome | isolation source: A lab-scale SPAN reactor treating ammonium-rich wastewater day 351 | place: Ireland: Galway | collected 2018-01-01
AAACCCCGACTGCGACTCCCACTCCGACACGAGATCCTGACGCGAGTTGGGTACGCGAATGGGGCCGGTATCGATAAGACACAACCCAATCTCCGGAGATGCGACTGGAGGAGTAGAACCATGAATCGAATTCGGATTTCCTTCCACAACACTTTCCTTGTCTTGGGTGTAATGCTGCTCCTTCACACCATAGGACCACTAGGGGCTCAAAATACGGCCATGGAAGTAGATGGCGATCTGACCGTGAACAAGACCGCCTCGGTTAATGAGAACCTAAAGATCAACCCCGCCAGTGCCCCCGGCACACCCAACTTCATCTCCGGCAGCAATGGGGATGCATACATCAAGGATCAACTGGAGGTGGATGGGAACACCAACATGGCTGGGACGCTGGATGTGAAGGGAAATCTCATTGTGGATTCCAGTGTACTTTCCGTGAACGCAACCTACAACACCGTTGGGATCGGAACTGCCGCAGGATCCTATGACAAGCTGACCATTTCGGGTGGGGGAATCGCTCTCTCTGAGCAAGCCTCGGTCCCGTGGGATGAAGAAGACTTGGCGAAGTTCTACGCTAAGGAGGTGAACGGGCGGGCGGAAATGTTTGTGATGGATGGCTACAGCCAGTACACCCAGATCAGCAGCCACGCCGACCCGAAACTGTTCAACCCTGGCGCTGATAGTTCATTTTCGGATCTCAGTGTCGTCCTCCCCTTCAGTTTCCACCACGGCAACAAATACATCGGTAAGGGAACTGTAGTTGATCTTGCTGGCTTGGTTGCAGAAGTCGAAAAACACTACGGAAAAAGCTTCACAACTGTCTATGATCTTCCCCCGGAAGAGACCGAAACTCTACAGTCCCGTCAGACTCGCCTGGAGCTCCGCGCCAAGGAACGTATCCTCGCCGAGACCCCCGAAGTTGAAATCTCCATCAAAGAGGCTTGGGAGGACGCGGAAATCAAGGAACCAATAGTAAAGACGCACTTGATTACCCGGTATCGTTACGACCTAACGAGAGAACAGGTGATTCCTTTTCAGGTTGAGGAAAATGTGACCGAACTGGCGAGCACCGGACGTTACGAGCGTCGTTTCAAAGAGGGGGTCCGGTTTGATGAGTCAACCGGTAAGTTCTACCGCCAGCGGACACTGGATGAAATCCAGCTTCCACCGGATGCGGTCCCGCCGTTGCCGCAGTGGATCCTGAGTCGCGTTCCGCAGCGAGGGAAATAAACTTATACCAGGGAATGCTTCATCTCGTCTGTGCCATCATTACTATCCGTCAACTGATATTCGGATAGGGTCTTAATACAACCCTCATTCAAACATCCATGCCGCAGTTCCCCTCCTGCCGGATCTTTCTCTCTTTCGCGAACTCGACAACCCCGGTTCGGGGTTGATATGATCCGTTCCATGTCAGATTCGAAAATCAAGCAACTGCGCGAAACACTCTGCCAGATCGGCCAGAGGATATATGCCAAAGGATGGGTGGCATCGAATGATGGAAACCTTTCGGCCCGGGTGGATCCGCCCGGGCAGGCGGGCACACAGGAAGGCCGTTTTCTCATTACCCCATCGGGAGTCAGCAAAGGAGACCTGACACCGGAGGGGCTGCTGCTGGTGGATGGGCAGGGCAACACACTGGAGGGTGCGGGCCGGGTATCGAGTGAATGGAAAATGCATCAGAAGGTTTATGAGCGCCGCCCGGAGATGGGGGCTGTGGTTCATACCCATGCCCCGGCCAGCACTGCCTTTGCAGTAGCGGGACTGCCGCTCGACCTCCCGGTCCTGCCGGAGCTGGTTTTCGGCCTGGGGGGTGTTCCGATGGTGCCTTATCATCTCCCCGGAAGTGGGGAGCTTTATGACGGGATTGACCCCTATGTCACCCAGGCCAATGCGCTGCTTTTGAAGAACCATGGGCTGGTGACTTTCGGGGCGGATCCCTGGGCGGCATTCTATTGCCATGAATCGGTGGAACATGCAGCTCAGATCCAAATCCTGGCGCGCTCCCTCGGGCATGTGGATCTGCTCACCCCCGGACAGGTCGAGGCTCTGGTGCAGCTCAGGAAGGCTGCGGGGATCCTCTCCCCCTGGTATCCGGTCAGGTATGATTCCAGGTAAGATTCAATGTTCGGCAAAAGAACATATCTGTTCAAAATAATCATGGAGGTAATCAGATCGATGAAGATAATCTCACAGGTTTGCAGTCTCTGCATCCTCTCGCTGCTGGCCCTAAGCCCGATGCTCTGCAGCGCGGGAGATAACACCCCCCCGGAGGGATTCACAGCCCTGTTCAACGGAAAGGATTTGACCGGCTGGAAAGGCCTGGTCGCGGATCCGGAGAAACGCGCCAAAATGACTCCGGAGGAGCTGGCGGCGGAACAGAAGAAAGCCGATGAGCGCATGCATGCCCACTGGAGTGTGCAGGATGGAGTGCTCGTGTTCGATGGCAAGGGCGATAATCTGTGCACAGTGAAGGATTATGGGAATTTTGAAATGCTGGTGGACTGGAAGATCGAGAAGGGTGGCGACAGCGGCATTTATCTGCGCGGGTCGCCGCAGGTTCAGATCTGGGATCCGGAGAACTCGGCTGCGGGCGGAATCGGCTCAGGTGGCTTTTATAACAACCAGAAGAATCCCTCCCAGCCAACAGTTCGCGCAGATAATCCAATCGGCCAGTGGAATACATTCAGGATCAAGATGGTCGGTGATCGAGTCACAATCCATCTGAATGGCAAACTGGTGACCGACAATGTGGTTATGGAGAACTACTGGAACCGTGAGAAGCCGATTTATCCAACCGGGCAGATCGAGCTGCAGAACCACGGAAATTCATTGTACTTCAAGAATATCTACATCAAAGAGCTGAATTAGCAGATCGATGGGGGGTGGCGCGGGTCTGGCCACCCCCCTTGATATCTGATTCCTAACGGGAGAATTGATAGATGTGGACTCCCAGGCCGGAATAGGAATCCCTGAAGCCGCCATTTTCAATCTTCACAGACCGGTTTTCCCCGAGCACCACCAGTTCAGCTGCTCCCTCAAAGCAGACTGGAAGCGAAACAAATTTCGCGCTGAGGGGATCGACTCCCGCATTGACTGTAAAAAGGGTGGCCTTGTCGGCTGTTTCGGTCACCCGGCATTCAATCCCCTTGCCAATGGAATAACCCATTTCTTCATAACGGATCACTGGATTCTCATCGAGGTGCCCGCCCAGAATCGTCTCTTCATTCCCACGAACCTCGTTGAGGACAGCCGACAGATCCGAAAGGAAGTCCTGGTTGTCCGCATAGGAAAGCCCCCAGACAGTGATTCCATTGACTCCATGGATAATCGCCTGCCAGGCCATGAAACGCAGCTGTTCATAGGTGGGATAGAGGATGCGTTCGGACACCCGTTCTTCCTGTTTCCGCAGGCCTTCCCAGGCAAACCCCTGCAGGACGACAAAAACCGGATGGCCCTGATAGGCGACCTGTTTCATTTTATCCACGTAATCTCCCACACAAGCCGGAGAGGTATCTGGAAAATCGGTCTGGCGTGCGATGCCGCCGGGAAATGGCGGCTGGATAATGGCGTATAATTTATCCATAACCGGGGGAACCACCGGGTAGACATCGACACACAGGATATCACCCGCGCGATTATAACGGCGCATGGTATCGATCGTGTTGCGCGGGGCATGATTGAGGTAGACCGGATGATTGCGGTCCAGGCTTTTCACCAGGCGGTATCCTTCGATCAGCGGGCCGGATTCCACTCTCGCCAGCTCCGGCTTTTCATCGGTCCAGGCAGGCTCATCGACAGACTCCCACATGAACAGATTCGGATGATCACGGTATTTTTCGATCATCGAAGAAACCTTCGCTTTTCTGGCATCGATCCCCTCTCCCTCGAAGGCCAGATCAAGTGGGTGCCAGGCCATCAGCCCGGCTTTTTGAGCCGCTTCCCACTCGGCGGGATCCTCCCCGATCCTCAGAACATTGAACCCCATTGCAGCGATCCCCTGCGGATCGATTCCTTTGGGGCCATTATAAGCTCCAATGGCAAAGATCTTTTTCCCATCTTTGGAAAGAAAGCCACCGGGACCCACAGCAACCATGCTGCCCTGTGCCATAGCCACCTCCACAAACAAACTGACCAGAAGAATTATCGGAGCCTTAAGCGTCATGATTTCTGGCAGAGCCTCCCTGATTTAAAATTAAAAGAAAATCAATTATGGACCTCCGCTGACAGTACACCACCTGCCTGCATGGTGGAACGGGGAATGAAGACTCCCCCTCATCCCCTGCCCCTTCTCCCGGGAGGAGAAGGGCTGGGTTGGGGGTCTGGGAGCACCGACAGTTAGAGTGCAGTGCAAATTCCAATAGAGATGGATATTCCAATGAATCGTGCAGGCGGTTGACTGAAATGGAGGAATCCACCACGATTTTTAATGAAATCCATCTCCTCGATGTCCTCCAAGAGGAAGAAAGAGTGGCAACCATGAATCAAGCCCATCCGGCACATCCATCCTCCTTTCAGATCAGTGAAGGGGTCTGGCCGGTCCTGCCGACATCCTTCAAGGACAATGGCGACCTGGATCTCGGCCATATCCCGGAGCTGGTGGAGTTTTACCTGAAGGCAGGTTGCTGCGGCATCTTTGCAGTGGCCGGCTCGGGAGAAATGTTTAACCTGAACCTTGAGGAACGCCTCGAGGTGGCACGCACAGTTGTTGAGACTGTTGGGGGCCGTGTCCAGGTCATCGCCAGCGGAAACCTGACCGATGATTTTGAATCCCAGGCCGATGAGATCGAACAGATGAAATCAACCGGAGTGGATGCAGTGATCCTGATCCTCTCCAAAGTGCCACTCACAAAATCTCCCTGGGATGCCAATGAACTGACCGAAAAGGTGCTGGCGCTGGCCGAAAGAACCACCTGCCCACTCGGGATGTATGAATGCCCCTCCCCGGAGCACCGTACACTTCGTCCAAAAGACATCAGACAGATCACCGCCACAGGAAGGTTTCATTTTCTCAAGGAAACCACCGAAGAGCGGGATAATGTGGAGGCCAAGGTCCTGGCCGGAGCGGGAACTCCCTTCAGGCTGTTTCCTGCCAGCATGCATGTGTTCCTGCAGCAGCGCATCCCCGGGGTGGGTGGATTTAATGGAATCATTGCCAACGTCATCCCGGAGGTGCTGGTCCATATCGATCGCCTGGGCGATGACAGCCTGGCATTTTGCGACAAGGTTCGCGATCGAATGAAGCTCCTGGACCGTGGCTTTCTCAATGAGCTCTATCCAGCCAGCGCCAAGGTTCTGCTGCGGATGCGCGGGCTGACCCTGGGAATTCGTGCCCGCGCCGGGAAGAATCCTGTCCTTTCCCCAGAACAGCAGGCGCGCCTCGAACCTCTCAAGGAAGTGATGGAAGATCTTCTCAGTGAATGTGAAGTGTCCTTGAGGGCATGATCCACCCCGCACTTTTTCCATCCAGGCTCTGCAGGCCATGAGGATTCTGCTGGCTCCGAATGCCTTCAAGGAATCGCTGTCGGCACTTGAGTTCAATCGCCTGTTTTCTGAGGTCGCCAGGGCGGAGAGGCCGGAAATTGAAACCCTGAGCATCCCCCTTGCCGATGGTGGAGATGGAACTCTCGAGGTCATTCACCATCTCTGGCAGGGGACCATTGAAATGGTGGATTCCAAGGATCCTTTGAGGCGTCCCATTCGGGCGCCGATCGGATATTCGGCCGATCGCAAGACCGCTCTGGTGGAACTGCCATCCACCAGCGGCCTCGTGCTGCTTGCACCGAATGAGCGCAACCCTCTCAAAACGACGACACTCGGGGTGGGGCTGCTGATCGGGGAAGCCCTCAAAAATGGAGTCCAACAGATCCTCCTGTGCATCGGGGGGAGCGCGACAGTGGATGGAGGCAGCGGAATGGCGGAAGGGCTTGGATTCCGCCATCTGAATGCTGATGGAAAGCCTCTGCCCGGGTGCGGTGGAAATCTGAAAGAAATGACCCGAATCTCACCCCCAGATATGAAGGTTCCTTTTAAAACAGTGGTCTTGTCGGATGTGACCAATCCGCTTTATGGCCCAAATGGCGCCGCAGTGGTGTTCGGGCCGCAAAAAGGAGCCAGCCCTGAGATGGTCAAAGAGCTCGATGAAGGCCTCAGAAACCTGGCGGATTTGTGGGAGAGAGATTTGGGGAAGAAGGTGGCCGATCTCCCGGGGAGCGGAGCCGCAGGCGGGATTGGCGGGGGAGCGATGGCTTATCTGGATGCCGAGCTGGTTTCAGGCGGGGACTGGATTCTCAAGGAAACCTGTTTTGAGGAGAAACTGGCCACAGTGGATCTGGTCATCACCGGTGAAGGACAGCTGGATACCACCACACTGCAGGGGAAAATTCCCGGAAAGGTCGCACTTCTGGCGCAGAAGGCGGGAGTTCCCTGCCTGGGACTCTGCGGAACTTTCGATGAAAACCATCTGGATGATCTGCTGGCCGGCGGGTTCAGTGAAATCCTCCCACTCGCTCCGAAAGGAACTGCCCCGGAGGAAAGCATCCGTAGGGCTGGCCTGTTTCTCCAGCAATGCGCACACACCATTCTTGAAAGAGTTTGAACAGCTCATCAGCCCCTTCTGGAAAATGCAGGCCGATCCATCATGGGGGGAAGGCTCTCCGCTTAAAAACTCCAACACACAGAAGGACCGGAGACTTCAAGTCCGGCAGGATGGCGCAGCCGGATCCCACACTCCTTCGATCATGGCTCCACAGGAACCACACTTGCCACCTGCCAGGCCGGTGCATTCAGTGCTGTAACCATAACGCCGGATCAGCAGATGGCCACAGTCCGGGCAGTGGGTGTCCTGGCCGAGATGCCCGGCCACATTGCCGATGTAGACATAATGCAGCCCGGCTGACCGGCCGGTTTCATAAGCTCTTTCAAGGGTGGATAAAGGGGTCGGCGGCAAATGGGCCAGATCGAGATGAGGGAAAAAGCGTGTAATATGCCAGGGAGTCCCCGCCCCGAGCGCAGTCCGGATCCAGCTGGCCATGGCACTCAATTCTTCCTGTGAGTCATTGAGGGTCGGGGTGACATTGGTGACCAGTTCGATGTGGATCCCCAATTTATTTCTGGCATGTTCAGCAATGCGTGGGATCGACTCCCACTTTCCGATTCCGGAAATTTTCCGATAGGAATTTCGTGAAAAGGCTTTCAGATCAACCCGGAAGGCATCCAGGTACGGGGCGATTTTGTCGAGGGCTTCAGGGGTCGAATAACCATTGGTCACATAAACAGTGTAAAGGCCCGCTTTTTTCGCATGGATAGCGGCATCCAGGGTATGTTCGAACCAGATGGAGGGGTCATTATAGGTCCAGGCGATACCTTGGCAGCCGGACTGGATGGCACTGAGAACCGACTGCGCTGGAGACAGGTCGTGCAGGTGTGAGGTGTTGAAACCGGGGCGGTCATGAGAGATATGCCAGTTCTGGCAGCCCGGGCAGTGGAAATTGCAACCGAGTGTTCCTGAAGAATACACCTGGGTTCCGGGATGGAAATGATAGAGAGGTTTTTTTTCAATTGGATCAGCCGCTGAGCCTGATGTTTTTCCATAGATGAGGGAAAACAGTTTTCCCCCACGGTTGAGGCGGGTCCGGCAGAATCCATTGTCCCCTTCTTTGAGGACACAACGGACTTCGCAGACCCTGCAGCGAACCCGTCCACCGCTCAGTTCATCATAAAGATCCGGATCTGCGGGGTGCATGCTCTGATTTTACCTTGTGCAGAAAAGGCCTGCCATGGGAATGGGAATCCCATCAGCCGAACCCCTGGTTGATAACAGGTCTCGGGGAAAAAACAGAAGATTGCCGAAACCCTTGACCGGAGCCGTTGACTCCGGTATAAATTTGAGGTTTGTACCTTCAGGAGGAGTTAAATGGTTTACGCGATCATCCGCAGCGGCGGAAAACAACAACGTGTCCAGGTCGGCGATCGTTTCGATGTGGAACTGATTCATGGGGAAATCGGGAACCGCCTGGAGATCGATCAGGTTCTCGCGGTTGGAGAAGGGGCTGAGCTGCAGATCGGAGCTCCCTTTGTCGGGGGGGCCAAGGTCGTGTGCGAAATCATCCTCCAGGACCGCCATCGTAAAATCATGGTTGGCAAATACCATAAACGCAAACGGTACTATCGCCGCCGCGGGCATCGTCAAAGCTTCACCCGCCTGCGTGTGGATGCCATCCAGGCCGAGGGAATCCAGGCTGCGGCACCGCCGAAGCAGGAGACCACCAGCGAGGAAGCTGCCTGAAATCCAACTGAAAAAGCATTCCTGAAAAAGCAAAAGCCTGGGGATATTTCTCCAGGCTTTTTTGTTGGTGATGCTGTTAAATAAAAAAAGGGATAACTTTCGCCATCCCCAGTTGTCGTTTATTTTTTTCGAATCTGGACCGAATCAGCCTGTTTTCCGGCTCACCGCCCAGGATGGCAGATTGATCTGCAAGGGAGATTCCTCGCTGCCTTTCTTTCGGACTGTATCCACCAAATCCGCCACAGTGGTTCCCTGGAGATAGGCGGATATTTTGTCCCGGAGCTGCGTCCACCGGTCATGCAGAGGGCATGGATTTTCATCCTTGCATTCCGCCCAGCCTATCGCACATTCCTCCAGCCCTCCGAGAGCGCCGAGAACATCCATGACATTCCATAAAGTTACACTTGATGGATCTTTGATCAACCGGTAACCACCCCCAGGGCCTCGAACCGGCTGGACAATTTTACTGCGTGTCAGTGATTTCATCACCTTGGAGAGGTGGTGGCTGGACAAGCCCTCTGCCTGTGCAATTTCGAGCACAGTCACCGGGCGAGGGTTGTTTTTCGCCGCCAGATAGATCAAAGCACGGATCGCATATTCAGTTGGTTTTGCAAAAAGAAGCGCCATTTGATATTTCTTATTCCCCTTTCTTTCTGTATAGATTGTATGGCAAGAAAAATTAATAGAATAAATGAGTACTTCAGTATGCTCAATAGGATCATAGGGTTTTAAAGAGAGCGAAGTCAAGTGCGATTTTTCTATCAGGGGAAAACAACTGAAAAGGCGGGAGAAAGGATGATCCTCTGCTCTTGCCTCAATGATCGACTGTGGAGGCTGCGCCGGGAAGCCGGTGCGATCAGTTCCCTGCTGTGCGCATCTTTCTGGTGAAATCTTCTTCCGAAAGAGTCGATTTCACCCCGCCCTCCGGGACCTCCATCCCGGCAGTCCATAAAGCTGCATTCAGGACAATTTTCCTGAAATTCTCATCTTTCCAGGCGGCATGGAAATGGCCGCCAGTGAATCCAAAGCCGCGTCCGCCATCCGGGCGCTCAACCGCCCAGGACAGGATCTCCGGCCTGCCGGGATGGCTGGCGGCTTCCCGGGTGCCGCGGGTATTATCGGGTGGTGTCGCAATCAGCAGGGGAACCACACCCTCCATATTGTTCCGAAAGCGCATGTTGTAATACCACTCATCATTCATTGTAAAAGGTGCCAGGCCGCTGGTGATGGGGTGTTTGGGTATTTCTTTGAAGTCGGCGGTCCAATGCGGGTTGGTGGACCATCCTGTTTCATAATATCCACCGATCCAGTCGAGGAGCTCTTTCCCTCCGCGATCTTTGGGGACCTCGACTGCATAGTGGAGGAGTGCCAGGCCGACCCCTTTTTTCATGAACCCATCGAGCAGGCTGAGGCGGTCCTGCTGGATGATAGGATGGCCGCTGCCGCCATCCATGTAAAAGAGGATGGTGTTGGCATTATCGAAGGCAGTCGGATCGGAGGGCCAGCCCTCATAATAATCAGCCGCGATGACTCCCGGGACCTGGTCGAGGCAGTGCCTGAGGAGGTAAACACCGGCAGGGAAATCATGCTCACCCAGCCCATGGCTGGCTTTGCCGGCTACCAGCACAATTTTCTTTGCATCTTTGAGAGGAAGGCGTTTCAGGCGGATATCCTTGAACTGCACTTCCATGGGAGGCCCGGCATGGAGTTGAAGGGCGAGCAACCCGGACAGGGATCTCTTGTCCACCTGGTCATCCACGACTTCGACTGTGGCATGGCCATTGATGGCATGGAGGATGCGGTTACCCTGGACAAAAATCCGATACTCATTCCAGTCATTTTTTTTGATCTTGCTGGCGATCTCGGCAGAATCTCCCACAGAGCCTGTTTCGAGGAGGGTGCCATCGGCCTGAATATGGATCTGCTGCCCGCGCCTGGCGATAATCCCGCGGCCTTTTTCCTCATAGAGGATGCCGCTCCATTCTGAGGGAGCATCAAAATCGGCCTGGTAACCGCCAATCACCCATTTGTCCACTTCTTTCGAACGGTACTGAACACCGGAGTTGCCAGACAGGATCCTGATGGAGAAGCGAAGTTCAAAATCATCGACTTCGCCCTGCCGCCAGACCAGAAAGGTATTTCCTTCAGCAGGTTTTTCCGGGGTGGTTTTGCCGACAATGACTCCATCCTGCACAGACCAGAGGTCCGGATTCCCATCCCAGCCATCCAGATTGATGCCATTAAACAGGGGCTTGAATCCAGCCTCATCGGCGTCATTTCCTGCAGCAGCCATTCCCCAGGATGCCAAAGCCAGTGTGAACAGGCAAACCCATACACTCCATGTGATGATGCGCATACCGGACTCCCTTCGAATCAACCAGGTTTAAGATCCCATTGAAGGATTCCCCGATGGAAACGGAAGCTGCTCTCTGTCGGAACAATTGTCGGGAACCGCAATCAAAGGATGATTCAATTTAGCAGAGTTTGCGGATGGAAGGGAGAGAAGGGAGGAATTCGTGTGGGGTCGCCATTACGAAATGGGCCGAAACCGTTGAATTGTTCAGCCCTTCATCCGCAGCACACAAGCAGCCCTCCACGGCTTGACCGGGATCCACTACGCAAGTCGTCATTCCCGGCACCGACCGGGAATCCATGGTGTGGTGGGAGTGGATTCCCGCTTTCGCGGGAATGACAGAAAGGTAGGGCAGGAATGACAAAAGGGAGTGGGAATGTCATCTCCGGCTTGACCAAGGATCCACGACACAATTCGTCATTCCCGGCACCGACCGGGAATCCATTGTATGGTGGGAGTGGATTCCCGCTTTCGCGGGAATGACAGAAAGGGAGGGCAGGAATGACGGCAGTGGGGTCGGGGATGACGGACACCTTACGGAAAACATTCAGCAAACTTTCAGCGGCCTGCAGTATTTCGATGCAGGGTGATACGATCTGCTGAAGGGGCGTTTTTCCGGAATACACCTGGAAGGTTATGTAAATGGCCCTCAAGTTTATCGATCCACAAACAATACCCCAGTTCTCGATAGCGAGCCGACAGAGTGAGAAAGGCGAACAATTCGATTCAATCTGAAAAAATTTGCCGGATTGTGCCCCCATGGAATTTACTTTCGGGGGGACTGGCCTTTCTGATCCCGCTGATGGTTTACTGGCTGACTCTGGCGCCGGATGTCACTCTCGAGGATTCAGCGGAATATGCCTGCGCGGCAAAAACCCTCTCCCCGGCCCATCCCCCCGGATCGCCCACCTGGGTGATTCTGGCTCACCTGTTCGGGATGATTCCAGTCGGCACCTACATTCAGCGAACCAATGTCTTTTCCGCCTTGTGCGTATCTGGAGCGGCCTGGTGCATTCACCATCTGCTGTGGCGCGAAACCAGGCGCTGGGATCTGGCGCTTTCCGCCGCTTTAGTCCTGGCATTTTCACGCTGCATCTGGGGCCTGGCGACAGTCACTTACAATTATTCTCTCAACCTGCTCTTCATCACCGCCGCAATGGATCTGGCCAGCAACTGGAGACGAACTGGGAGGCCCACCAGCCTGGCGGGACTGGCATTGATCGGGGGGTTGGGGGTTGGAGTGCATCACCTGTTTATCCTGATTTC
>JAANMX010004103.1_pt1 | contig 11905 bp, 9 predicted proteins | sample 7279681 | NCBI WGS metagenome assembly JAANMX01 (sample SAMN14094542, study PRJNA606508) | bioreactor metagenome | isolation source: A lab-scale SPAN reactor treating ammonium-rich wastewater day 351 | place: Ireland: Galway | collected 2018-01-01
TACGCATTTCACCGCTACACCAAGAATTCCGATTGCCCCTTCTGCACTCTAGCTCAGCAGTATCACTTGGCCGTTCCGAGTTAAGCTCGGAGATTTCACAAGTGACTTACCATGCCGCCTACGCGCCCTTTACGCCCAGTAAATCCGAACAACGCTTGGTCCCTACGTATTACCGCGGCTGCTGGCACGTAGTTAGCCGGACCTTATAAATAGTACCGTCATTAATTCTTCCTATTCTTTCGAAGTTTACATACCGAAATACTTCATCCTTCACGCGGCGTTGCTGGGTCAGGGTTTCCCCCATTGCCCAAAATTCCCGACTGCTGCCTCCCGTAGGAGTCTGACCCGTTATTCAGTGTCAGTGTGACCGACCGTCCTCTAAGACCGGTTACAGATCGTAGCCTTGGTAGGCCATTACCCTACCAACTAGCTAATCTGCCGCAAGCTCCTCTTCAAGCGGATTGCTCCTTTAACAACTGTCATCTTGCGATGCCGCTGCATTATGCGGTATTAGCGCCCGTTTCCGGACGTTATTCCCCACTCGAAGGTAGATTACTTACGTGTTACTCACCCGTGCGCCACTCTATGCACTCTCCGAAGAGAGCTTTAATCGTTCGACTTGCATGTCTGAGGCACGCCGCCAGCGTTGATTCTGAGCCAGGATCAAACTCTCGTTGATTTCCTAGTTCATTTTTGTCAGGCCGAAACCTGACGGATCTGGTTATGCGGAACGTGAATCCCGATAACCGTGTTGTTCATACGAATTAACACATGGACACGCATATTTAGTTTTCAAATATCAACTTATTTTCGTCTCCGTCTAACCCAGAGGCGAAACTCTTGATTATACAGAACCGAATATCATTGTCAAGCCCCAATGCAAAGTTTCTCAACTTTTTTTCTCACCGCCCTGCGGGCTAAGTGCTGAGGCAAATATGTATTCTCTACATCCGACGGACGTGTGTCAAGCGAGGACGAGCAAATATGTAACTTTTATCTAAGCTCGTGTGATCCGGGCAGGAAAACCCCAGCAAAACGGCCTGTTCCCGGCGACGTCGCGGCCGCCTAGATCAGGCGATGGAGCGGGTGACGAGGCTCGAACTCGCAACTTTCAGCTTGGGAAGCTGACACTCTACCATTGAGTTACACCCGCGTTTGTTATGCCGCGCGATTATCGGCTTAAGGCAAATATCCCATAGAATAGCGTCTTTAACAAGACCAAAGATGCCAAGCGACTTCATTTACGACGACGTACCCTATCCGAGCTTTGTCTTTCCGCAGACAAGCCCGGACCGGCTTGCAACACTTGCCCGCGTGCACGGGATCGATGCCGCCCGGCCGGCTAGCTGCCGAATGCTTGAGCTCGGCTGCGGCGACGGCACGAACCTTCTCGCCCTCGCATACGCGATGCCGGATAGCCGATTCGTCGGGATAGACCTCGCGGCGACACATATCAACTCCGCAAAAACAGCGGCCGCAAAGCTCGGCATCTCAAATGTTGAATTCTTTGAGCTTGACGTCACAAAGGCCGACGCTACAGCTCTCGGGGAGTTTGATTACATCGTCGCACACGGGCTTTTCTCCTGGGTGCCTGATTTCGTTCGGCCCGCGATCCTTGAACTCTATTCGAAATGCCTCGCTCCGAACGGCATCGGCTACATTAGCTACAACGCACTTCCCGGCTGCCTCATACGCGAGATCACGCACGGCATGATGCGTTTCGCTTCGCGAGACATTGCCGACCCGAGCGAGAAGGTCTCTGCCGGCATCGATTTCCTGACGGGCATCGTCGATGCTGCCGAGGATGACAGCGTCTATCAGACGATGCTGGACCTCGAGCTCGAGCAGATCAGCGAGCGAACGCCACAGAATGTTTTTCACGACGACCTTTCCGAAATGAATCGGCCGTTCTATTTCGAAGACTTTGCAAAGATGCTCTCCGAGCACGGCTTTCAGTATCTATGCGAGGCTGAACCGTCAGAGCTGGCCAGAGCAGCGGCCTTCAAGTTCCCTAAGACGATCACCGGCACCATCGCCCAAGAGCAGTATCGCGACTTTGTAACTGGCCGCCGATTCCGAACGACACTCTTCTGCCGCCGGGGACTCGATGTAGACCGAACATTCGCACCGGAACGAATAAGCGATCTCTACCTCGCCGGGCAGCTCGAATTCGATGATCGGGATGATGTGTCCGGCGACACACCGATGTCCTTTAGGACGGCCAAGGGGAACAAGTTGACGATCAATCACCCGCTGACCAAGAAGAGCCTCGTCAACGTTGCCGACGCTTGGCCGCATATGACAAAGGCGGCAGATCTGATCGCTGGTGCGACAAAAGATGACGCCGCGGCGACGCTCGGGTACCTAATGCAGCTCTTTATGGCCGGATTTCTAAAGGCCCACACCCTAAAACAGGACTTTTTCACGACGATCAGCGAAAAGCCCGAGGTGAGCCGGTTTGCGAGATTCCAAGTCGAGAATGGCTCGAACGCAGTCGCAACGCTGACCGGTTTGAATCTTGAGATCAAAGATCCGGCGATCGGCAGGCTGCTCTACCTTACGGACGGCACGCGCGACATCGATGACCTCACGCAGGCAATGCTCGAATACGCAGCAGATTTCGATGCCGCCGCAATGCCTACTCCGGAAGATATGCGCGAATCCGTAATGAGCAACATTCTCGCGTTCGCAGATGCGGGACTATTGGTGGGATAGTTCAGGAAATATCAGACCTCGAAGCGAGAATTAGGTCGATGACCTCGCGAACTGCTCCCAGCCCGCCGTTGGCTTCGGTTACGAGATGCGCGGCCTTCCTCACGGTTGAATGTGCATCGTGAACCGCAACGGCTAACCCGACGCGGGCAAAAACGGCTAGGTCGGGCGTGTCATCGCCAATGTACGCAGTTTCTTCGGGCAAATGGCCGCTCTCGGCAAGGATCTCGTCAAGTGCGGCCGACTTGTCATTCCGTCCCTGAAGCACAAATTTCATACCCAGCTGGCTCGCCCGTAAAGCGACGCTGGGCGAGTTTCTGCCCGAGATGATGCCTGCAGCCAGGCCCGCGTCTCTCCACTGCGTTAAACCCTCACCATCGCGTGCATGGAAGACCTTTAACGCCTCGCCGTCCGCGCCGAAATAGAGGCGACCGTCCGTGAGAACGCCGTCGCAATCCATCAGCAGAAGTTCGATCTTTTGCGCTCTCGCACGGATATCGGGATCAAGTTCCATTTATCTCGATACGCATCTTCCGGACGCGAACGTTCTTGAATTTTCCCGTAGCCTGCACTTTCTTGAGAAAGGCGTTCGCCTCGCGAAGAGTGTTGCCGGCAAATACACCTATCAGAGCGGTTTTGTCGGCAGTTCCGGTGTAGTAATTGGTGCCCGGTTCCACACAGTTCTGGGCAAAGACCTTATTCTTCGGAAAAAGCTCCTGGATCTCGAGCCGCTCAGATTCGGGAAAACTCGGTTTTGCACAGTCGCCCCAATCCGGCACCTTAACGCTCTTGAGCACGATTCCGTAGAAAGGTTTGCTTTGAACGATCACCCAATCGGCTCCGGTTTCGAAAGCAAGATCATAGGGTTGAAAATTCTCGGCCGCTGCACACTTCGCGGTCGGGTCGCCGCAAACCTGTCCGATCGCCCGCTTCGTCTGTCCAGACGCTGAGGTGCAAAGGCCCACCACCACAGTTATGCAGAACAACGCTGTTAAGATCTTAACCGTTCCCATTTCTCTAATTCACCTCAAAGATCTCGACGCCTGCGAGTCGCCACGCACCATCGATCTTGATCATTCGGAAAACCGCTAGGCCCGATTGTTCCGGCCCTGCAAGAAGTTGCGTTGCAAGATTTGTTTCGACAAGGCACTCGGTGTCGTCGATTTGATCGACTTGCGTAACGGTTGTCTGCCATTTGGCAGCGGACCCGGAAAGATTCTCGGCGAATCGCGTGATCTCACCGGGCATTACCATCGAGAACACCTCGGCCTTTTTATGAGCGACCGCCACCCCGTCGAACTTCGCAAAAAAGTCCTTGATCGCAGGGTCTATCTTCGTCGTACCGTTCAAGCTTGTCCGGAGTTTTCTCGCGGCATAGCTCGCACCGTAATCGCCGTCAAAAACGATCGTCGATTCTACCAACGCCAACGCATCCGCCGCTCGGTTACCTTTCGCAGCGACCTCTGCACGGATCTCCATCGCCCATGCCATACTCCGCGCTGTCGGAAGCTTCGCGGCAATTACCGTATTCGCCTGCTGTTCAGCTTCGGCATAATTCGCGAGGCCGAGATAAGCACGCGCTAACTGAATAGATACGTCGTCGTAAGCCGGAAGAGCTTTCAGGATATCCTTTGCCGCCCGAGCCGCATTGTCGAACTTCTTTTGATCGAGAAGTGATTTCACACCGGCGATCGGATCGTTCTCATCGAACACCTTTGGAGCGACGTCGTCAAAATATACGTTCTGGGGGTAAAGCTTTTCGGTGTCGATCTCTGTTCGAACGATCTTCTCGGGCGTCTTAAACGTAACCTCACCAAAGCTTGTGGCCTTTAGCGTAACGGGAGCATCGAGAGCCACACCGGTGGCGGTCGTTGCGCGGACGTTGACCGTCACATCGATCGGCCCGGAGTTCCTTAACGCGACCTTTGTTTCGCCTGCTCCTGCCTGCGGCAACCCGGCAAGCAGATTCATCTCGGTCGGCTTTTCGAGAAAGTAGGCGATCAGGTCCTTCTGCGTCGGGAAATTCGAACGAACGTCATCGAGGTTAAAAACACCGTCCACAAGCGAATCGGCGATCGCCTTCGTGAACGCAGTTCTGCCGACGAGTTTGTCGAGGAGGCCCCAGAGCATCGCTCCCTTGTTCGACACCTCGCCGAAATAGACATCATCAAGAGGCGAAACGATACCGAGCGGAATGTCCCGTCCAACGACCGCCGAGTATGCGGCCCGCTGTCGAGCACGAACAGCGTCGGCGACCGGCGCTCCATATTTCTCACCGATGAACTGAGTTGCGATGTACCGCGAAAGGCCCTCGCTGATCACGCCGAAGCCGTCATCGCGTGCCTTCGCCGAAAGGCTTAATTTAGTTGCTGCTTCAGCGATATTCTGTACGGTCGAAGCATCAAGTTTCGGCCTGCGAAAAACTGCTTCATCCACGAACACTACGCCCGCATCCGCAAACCCTTCACCTCTGCGGACCGAGACTATCTTGAGCGGCGCATTCGGGCTTGGGCCGAGAAATTTTTCCGCAAAGGCCTTTGCCTCAGAAAATACCGCCGCGAGCTCATTGCTGCGTGCTTTACCGTTCTCGCCGCTGCCTTTCGGTGCAAAAACCTGAACGCCATTCGCCTGAATTGCAGTCCAATCGCCGACCGCGAAAAACGGCTGCGATGCAGCCTTTGTGTCGAACGAACCCGACGTCCCTTCCGTACCCGAAGAGACGACTTGTTTACCGGCCGGGCCTTTTACCCGAACGCTGAACGGTGCAAAATCACCGCCGCGGCTGTAATACCAATTCGTTGGCGTCGGATACCAGAATGAGAGCGGCAGCAGGTGCGAGGCCGGAGGCGAAAATACGGCGGCATCGCCATTGTCTTTGACAGTGAGTGTATAAGTGAGCGAGACCTGCACCGAGGCCGTCGGACGAACGGGCGGCAACCGTAAGATCACGCGCTGCAGCGTCCTGGTGCCCGCGAGTTTCTCTTCTCCGCCTGAAAAATCGTGTGAGGCTCCATTCACCATTACGGCTGAGACCTTTGCCGAAGGGCTGATGCGAAGTGTCATCGTCGAAGCCGGCGAGGACGAAACGTTCTTAACTTCGAGGGTCGCCTGAATGACTGCGTCGCGTCCGTCAACCGTTTGAGGCAGGTTGACATCAATGTCATATCTCTCGACCTGCCAAACGGCACCGCCCTGCGTTTGGGCAAATGCCGCAAAGGAAAATGCTGCAATTAGTAGAAGGGACGCAAGTAGTTTTCTGGTCATCAAGTATTCCGATCGTCTATTGGGAGACAAGTTCGTGTATCGCTTTGAGCTTTGAAAGAAGCGGCTTTAGCCTTGCAAGCGGCAGCTGATTCGGCCCATCGCTCGGAGCCCGCGACGGATCGTCGTGAACCTCCATAAATACCGCATCAAGGCCGCACGCAACGCCCGCTCGTGCAAAGTTTTCGATGTATTCACTCTGTCCGCCGGTTGCCTTTCCTAATCCTCCCGGTAGCTGCAGGCTGTGCGTTACGTCAAAGCAAACCGGCACGGCGAACTCCCGCATCACGGGAAATGAACGCATATCGACGACAAGGTTATTGTAACCGAAACTCGCTCCACGCTCCGTCAGGATGATCTTTTCGCAGCCTGCGGAGCGAAGTTTATCGACGATATTCTTTGCGTCCCACGGCGAGAGAAACTGGCCTTTCTTCACGTTCACTGCGCGTCCTGTCTCGGCAGCCGCAACAAGGAGATCGGTCTGCCGGCACAGGAACGCCGGTATTTGGAGGATATCGGCAACCTCTGCGGCCTTTGCGGCCTGCCATGGCTCGTGAATATCGGTTACAACGGGGACGGCAAATTCTTCCTTGACCTGACGCAGGATATCAAGCCCGAAATCCATTCCGTCGCCGCGAAAGCTATCGATCGAACTGCGATTCGCCTTATCGAACGAAGATTTATAGACGAACTCGACACCGACCTCGACGCAGATCTCCTTGATCGACCCGGCCATCTTCCTTGCGTGCTCGAGCGATTCGACAACACACGGGCCCAGAAGGAACGCAAGTGAGCCGCCGCCGAATTCTGCATCGCCTACTTTGAAAGTATTCATAGCTTGCGGATCGTTCAACCCTTATTCCTCGCCGATCTCGACTCGCTCCGGCATCTCGACATGCTTTTCGCTTGCGACATCGTGCTGAAGGTTTTCGCTGTGAAGCTTATTCTTCCACGCTGCCCGGACGAATGAGTCAAAAAGCGGATGCACGGCGAGCGGCTTCGATTTATATTCCGGGTGAAACTGGCACGCGATAAAATGCGGATGCATATCGCGGGGCAGTTCGATCATTTCGACAAACTTTCCGTCGGGCGAAACGCCGCTGAAAACAAGCCCTTCTTTCTCAAGCACGGATCGATATTCCGGGTTGAACTCATATCGGTGCCGATGCCGTTCACCGATCCGTTCCTGGCCGTGATAGATCTCGCGTGCAAGCGAGTCGGCCTTCAGATCACATTCGTATTCGCCAAGCCGCATTGTACCGCCGAGTTTATCTTCGCCAACGAGATCACGTAGCTTGAATATGATCGGGAACGGCGTCTCTTCGTTGAACTCGGTCGAATCTGCTTCCCTCAACCCGCACACATCGCGTGCGAATTCGATGCAAGCTGTCTGCATCCCTAAGCAAATACCGAAGAACGGCGTGGCCGAACGCCTCGCGTATTTGATCGCACGAAGCATTCCGGAGATACCGCGCTTCCCGAATCCGCCCGGCACAAGTATCGCGTCGTAATCATTCAACTCCGTCTCGTAATCGTCCTTCATCAGGTTTTCCGATTCGAGCCAAGTCACGTTTACGCGCAGGTCGTTCGCAACGCCCGCATGGGTCAACGCTTCGCGAAGCGATTTGTACGAATCTTCAAGCTCAACATACTTGCCGACGATCGCGACCTTGACCGAACCCGCGGAAGGTTCCTTGATCGTCGCAACAAGGTCGCGCCAACGCGTAAGATCCGCGGTCGGGAAACGTTCGCCCAGATGCAGGTCGGCAACGATGAGCTCATCGAGGCCTTGCTCGTGAAACGCAAGCGGAACCTCGTAGATCGTCGGGACATCAAGAGCGGAGATCACAGCCGATTCTTGCACGTTGCAGAACAGCGCGATCTTCTTCCTGAGATCAGCTGAAACGGGGCGGTCCGAACGGCAAAGCAGAATATCCGGAGCGATACCGATCTCGCGAAGTTCGCGAACGCTGTGCTGCGTCGGCTTTGTTTTCAATTCGCCTGCAGCGGCAATGAACGGCACAAGCGTCACGTGAACGAAGATAGCGTTCTCGCGGCCCTCTTCATTGCCCATCTGGCGTATCGCTTCGAGGAAGGGTAGTGATTCGATATCACCGACCGTACCGCCGATCTCGACTATCAGCACATCCGGCTCGTGCGTGTCCGCGACCGTTCGAACCGCCGCCTTGATCTCGTCCGTGATATGCGGAATGACCTGGATCGTCTTGCCTAGATAGTCGCCGCGGCGTTCTTTCTCGATGACCGAAAGATAGATGCGGCCGCTCGTCCAGTTATTCGCCTGCGAAAGCTTTGCGTGGGTAAAGCGTTCGTAGTGTCCAAGATCGAGGTCGGTTTCCGCACCATCATCCGTAACATAGACCTCGCCGTGCTGGAACGGCGACATCGTGCCCGGATCGACGTTGATGTACGGGTCGAGCTTCATCATCTGAACGTTCATCCCGCGGGCTTCCATCAAACAGCCGATCGAGCTTGCCGCAAGGCCTTTGCCGAGGCTCGAAACCACACCGCCTGTTACAAATATGTATTTCGTCTTTTTCTCGGTCATTTAGTCTCCTTTGCTCCGTCTCCCTCGTCCTTTTTCTTCTGATACCTGCCGTCTTTCATCTGTGTCTGAACAGCTTTCGCCCGTGCGAATCCGGGATCGACCAACTCTTGCAACGCGTTCGACATCGCACCGAGCATCGTTGAATTCTCAGCCGCCGCCTTTTCGAATTCTTCCGCGGTCGTCTTACGCGGACGGCTCAAAGCCTTTAGCCCGATCAACGCTCCAATGATCAACAAAGCAATAAAGATCGCTCCGACCCAATCTTGCATACTTCAAAAAATTATTAATTAACAATTATCAATTAATAATTACGCTCCGCGAAACTTGCGTTTCAAGCACTCTCCTAACCTTCTCAAGATCGTCTTCGGTATCGACCCCGATCGAATTTGCCGCTGCTTTGACGAGCTTTATTCTTGCACCGTTCTCCAATGCACGAAGCTGTTCGAGCATCTCGAATTTTTCGAGCGGTGTCTGCGGCATCTTCGAAAACTCAAGCAAGTACTCGCGTCGATAGACGTAGAGGCCGGTGTGCTTCTTAAAATGCGCGAGTAACTCGGGCTCTGACTCTACAGCTCGGATCGCGTCGCCGCCGTGCTTCAAGCTTGCGTCGCGGGGCCACGGCATCGGCGAGCGCGAGAAATACAACGCGTGTCCGGTCTTATCGGTCACGACCTTCACATTGTTTGGATCGAATAGCTCACTCGCACTCTCGAATGTCTCATAGACGGAAACGATGTCTGACTCTTCAGTTTCGAGGATCGCCTCCACGGCCGCGTCGATCGTTTCCGGAGCGATCAGCGGTTCATCGCCCTGAACGTTCACGATGATCGAACCTTCCGGCAGACCGGCGGCAACTTCTGCCACTCGATCGCTTCCCGAAGAATGTTCGGGTGACGTCATTTGTGCTTCACCGCCTGCCGCGATCACCGCACCGCGGATCGCTTCATCGTCTGTCGCGACAATAACTCTCGAAACGGACTTCGCCGCCTTCGCCCGTTCGAACGTGTGGACGATCAACGGTTTTCCGGCAATTTCACGCAAAAGTTTTCCCGGCAAACGAACAGACGCCGCCCTTGCCGGGATCACTGCGATGACAGATTTTGCTGGAGATTTCCCGTGTGGTTCCACGGGATTTTAGGTTAGCGTTATTCGCCGGACTTCGCAAGGTTCGACTTCCGATTTTCTTCTTCGTGCTTGTTAATGCGATGCTCATTTCGCTAAACTTTCGAGAGTGCAGAACGCAGAAGAAGCCGAGGAACAACACTATCTCCCTTATCCGCCGCCTGTTGCGGCACGCGCGGCGACACCGAATGACCCGCCGTGGTCGCTGCCCGTTGCAGCAGGCGTTTGGATCCTGAGCATTCTGGCGATCCTGTTCGCTCCTGTCCTGTTTGTAATTCCCTATTACGTGCTTAGCGGCAAAGGTGTGCCGGCAGAGCCTGAGAAGGATCCGACGGTCATTCTGTTGAGCCTGATAGCAACTGTTCCCGCTCATCTTTTCACACTGCTCGTCTGCTATCCGGTAGTTACAAAGGGCCGCAAGTTTCCCTTTTTTCAAACGCTCGGCTGGCGGCTTGGGAATTTTCGCTGGTGGTATTTTCTAGCGATCATCATCGGCTTTTTTGCACTTTTAGCCGGTATCTCCGCGATCTTCCCGGATACGGACAATGAATTGCTCCGCATTTTGCGCAGCTCTCCGATGGCCGCATATTTCATGGCGGTTTTGGCGACGCTCTTTGCTCCATTTATCGAGGAGTTGGTCTATCGCGGAGTACTATATCCGGCCGTCGAGCGTTCTGCCGGAAAGATCGCTGCCGTCCTGATCGTAACTCTCCTCTTTGCCGGGATCCATTTCCCGCAGTATTGGGGAAGCCCCGGGTCCCTCCTCGGTATCACGCTTTTGAGCTTTGTGCTGACAGCGACGCGGGCAGTGTCGGGGAATCTGCTGCCGTGCGTGATCCTGCATTTTATCTTTAACGGCCTGCAATCCGTCTCGATCGTCTATGCCACAATGAATGGTGGCCTCGAAGCACCGGCGAACGCCTTTTTCCGTTAGTAGGAACGCATTCTATCGTTTACCAGAAAAGCCGTCGAAGACAGACAAAAAAGCCTGGAAGGAATCTCCTCCCAGGCTTTTCGCTTCTCTTGACTTCGATCCGCGTTTACTGCGGCTTCGCACCCGTGTTGCTCCGCGAACCCGTATTTGCCGGAGGTGATGGCGGGATGTAGATCGGACGCGGCGGAGTATAAGACGGCGTTTGCGACGGGAAACCGTCAGAATTCTGTATTCCGCGACCGCCGCCGTTCATGCGGACAAATGGCGGCACCGGCTCACGGTTTCCGGCCGATACGATCGGCGTCGGCTGATTCTGAGGCGGATTCGATCCGCCGCCACTCGGCGGATTTCCATGGCTGCCGCCAGTCGGATAACCATACGGATACCACGGATTACTCCACCACGGGTAATTGTACGGATAGTAGTAGCCGATGTAGTTACCAAAGCCATATCCGTACGGGCTGGCCCAACCGTAACCGAACGGCAGGAAGCAATATGCGTTCATGAACGGATCGAACACCCAAAGGCCAAATGAGTTATACGCGCTAAAGCCTGTGGTGTAGAGCGAATTCCTCAGGTCGTCGCGAACTGCTTTGCGCTTCAAGTTTGCCGTGGCCTTCGCAAGTTCTTTCGAGCGTGACTTGCTCCACGCCTCGAGCGCATCCTTATCGTGATCGAATTTCGTTACCGAAACAGTGCCGTTCGCAAGCACGCCCTTACGATCTTCTTTGATGACCGTCTGGCCGCCGCGGCCCATCAAGGCTTTACCTTCCCAGACAGCAACAGCCGTCGAATTCTTATCAACATCAAAACGGTAAACGCCGGTCTCAGCAAGACGCACTTTGCCGTGCGGTGTCAGAACATCTACACGAAATTCACGGCTTGCGTAAACCTCAAGGATCGCGGCACCGCGTTCGAGACGCACGCGAAGGTCCTCAAGGTCCGTCGAAACGAATTCGAATGCAGAGTTCTCACCGAGACGAAGATACGAACCCGGGTTCAGAAGAACCTCTGCACGCCCGTCATTTCCGGTCGAAACTCGGTCGCCGACGAAAACCTCGTCGCCCTTGAGCAGAACGCCGCTCTTGCCGACCTTTCGATCGACAGACACCGTCCCTTCCGTGTAGCTAATACCACCGGCCTGTGCCGAAATGACGAACTTGTTTGTCGATGCGTTTATGCCTTGCGAAAACGCCAGGCTTGCACCGAATACGGCCAATACTGCGAATATCGCAAGCCGGAAGATGGATCTGGACATTTTATTTCCTCCTGACGGGCTTTTCGCCGATTTTACGCTATTTACCATTGAG
>JAANMX010004104.1_pt1 | contig 11904 bp, 10 predicted proteins | sample 7279681 | NCBI WGS metagenome assembly JAANMX01 (sample SAMN14094542, study PRJNA606508) | bioreactor metagenome | isolation source: A lab-scale SPAN reactor treating ammonium-rich wastewater day 351 | place: Ireland: Galway | collected 2018-01-01
CGCAGCCTGTCCGGTGGGCAAAAGCAGGCGATTGGATTGGCGCGGAACCGGACAAAGTGGCGTTTATGGTTCGCACGCTGCAATTCGAAGGTGCTAGACTTTGTGCCAAATCCGAGCCTCGCATGTAACATATAAGTGTTATGCAAGCCCTCGATTGTTAAGTACATGTTAGTGGCACCGCAGCACCGAAGTCAAGCGTCAAGTTACGCCCCCTTCATTTAACATTGAGGGGGATCGCCTCCCTGGCCACCAGGCGTGCTTCGCCGCTGGGATTTCGGGCCGATTTCACCCCATTCCCGCCGAAATCGTGGGGCAGACATGCAAAAAACGTAAGGAAGACCGCTGAAAACCTTACCTCACATCCAATTGTGACGACCGACCAATCGATGGTAACGTTCGCGGATGCTTTTACCAGAAAATGTGAGGATGTGTTATCGTGGCGCCCGCATGAGTTCTCCCCGTCTGAGACGGAGAATCATCACCGTTACTCAGCGCAAAGGCGGTGTCGGCAAAACCACGATCGCTATCTGTGTCGCCGCTGCGCTCGCGCGCCGCGGACACGAGGTTGCGCTTGTCGACAGCGACCCCCAGCGTTCCGCCTCACAGTGGGCGGAGCCTGGCAATCTCGAATTCCCTGTCTATGAAATGGCTCTGGAGCAGACGTCGGTCCCTGCCTGGGCCCAGGAAGTGCGCAGTATTGAAGCCGGAATTGTCATCATCGACACCGCCCCCAACGCAAGGGAAATGGGAGCCTCGATCGCCGTGGCTAACCTGATCCTGGTACCCTGCACCCCGTCCGGCCTCGACCTCGACGCGACGCTTCAGACGCTTGCGATCATTGACGCCGCACGCGAGCGCCGCCGGGATCGAATCAAGGTGATCCTGGTGCCGAACAGACTCGATCGCCGCACGCTTGAAGGAAGACAATTGCTTGATGAGCTGAGCACATTTGGCGAAGCGGTTGGCCCGCCGATCGCCAGTCGCGCCGCATTCGTACGTTGTTTCACCAGTGGTCAGTCGGTAGCAAGCTTCATGCCCGGAGATACCGCCGATCAGGAAATCCAGGAACTCGCGGACGCGATCGAACGGATCGAACTGGAGGAATAGGGCAACGTCTGCATCCGCCGCGAGACCATTTCTTGTCTCTCTCCCGGATCTCTGCCTCTCCGGGCAATCATGAGAGCGGCTATCTCGAATTGGCGGGACCGAGCAGGGCCTGGATCACACCTTGCGTTTCCGACTGGGGAGGGGATGCGGAAACAGCAGCTTCCTCGAGCCTCATTTTCTCAAGCAGGAGGTCCGTGACAATCTTACGAAGCCGCTGGTTCTCGAGCTTGAGCTCCTCCAGAACGTGACGCATCTGATCCGTCGCCGGAGGCCTGATGGATACCGCCGCTTCTCCCGCATTGTCCTGAGGAATATCCGCTTCCTGCCTTGGCAGAGGCAATTTCCTCCACCGATGAAGCGTCATGACGCTCACACCAAGCGTCTTGCAGACGTCGACCTGGGAACTGCCGGCGCGAGCGAGTTCATCCGCCCGGGCAAGCTTCGAAAGAATTTCCTCCCGCGAATGCTTCTTCATCTTCCTACCTGAATATGGCTTCGATGACAGAGAACGAAGCGCCTAAACAATAACCAGAATCAAATGAAAATCTCAACTTAAGAACAAGTTCACGACAATAATATAGTATGAAAGCCGCGCGTTGCGCTATCAATCATCACTCAAGTTCGCGCGAGTTTTATCTCTCATGTTAGCTGCGGTGCAGCGTAAAGTGACGAAGTCAGTCGATCCGGTTGTCGCGCCGGTCATAAATGACAAATATCACGCGAGCCGCGATCACGCATATCACTTCTTCGAAGAACGCGCGACATCCTCCGCCATTGTCTCGGTTTCTTATCAGGTCAATATTTCGCGTCCGGACAACCTGTAACACGGCCGCATCCCCCCGTCGTTACCACAGGGTCGCCGACTGCGCCGCCAGCAGCGAAGGCATGCCCGGTGCGGGTAACATTCTACAGCGGCTCCCACCGCAGATGCCCAGGGATACGCTCCGACCAGCGGCTGAATACGCGCAAGGGTAAGAACGATCGGGGATCCGATCGTTCTTATCGTCCTCGTCGTCCTCGTAGTTCTTTATGAGAGGCTGTCACGCTCCGGCCACCACGCCGGTAATCCATGGGGCGGGGATGCCCATCAGGATCGACTCCGCCAGCCGCCTCAATCCGACGACGCTTGAGATTTGCTGCTTTGACGCGCTTTCTTCGCGCGAGTCGGCATCATTCCGGGTCAAGCTTGAGGACATGCTTCATTCGACGCGCGCTGTCGCCTGCGCCCTTCTCACATCGTCCTCTATCAATGCTTCATGCAACCCGGACGGAGTTCAGGAAATTGTCGACCTCCGCCTTGAGCCTGGCGCTGTCGCGCGACAGCGTTTGAGCGGCAGACAACACCAGGGACGAGGCATTTCCGGTGTCCACCGCCCCGCGCTGGAGATTTCCGACATTCGAGGACACTTCCTGCGCACCCTGGGCGGCATGCTGCACGTTGCGGGCGACTTCCTGCGTCGTCGCCCCCTGTTCTTCGATGGCTGACGCGATCGTAGAAGAGATCCCGGAAAGCTTTTCGATGGAGTTCCGGATCTCATTGATCGCGTCGACGGATTCGTGGGTGGCGGACTGGATCCCGCTGATCTGCTGACCGATTTCGCCGGTGGCCTTGCCGGTTTGCTCGGCGAGCGCCTTAACTTCCGAGGCGACGACCGAGAATCCGCGACCGGCTTCCCCGGCGCGCGCCGCCTCGATGGTGGCGTTCAGGGCGAGAAGATTGGTCTGTCCCGCGATATTGTTGATCATCTCGACGATATCGCCGATGCGAGCCGCAGCGCTCGATAACGCGCTGACGCGCTCGGTCGCCGAATGCACCTGATCGACGGCCTCGCCCGCCATGCGCGCCGATTCCTGCACTCGCTGGCTTATTTCATGGACTGAAGCGGTCATCTCCTCCGTGGCCGAGGCCACCGAATTGACATTCGAGGAGGCCTCGGTCGAACCATTGGCGACGCGCGCGGCAAAATCCTTCGCATGGTCGGCGTTCGAGGCCAGCGTCGTTGCCGAAGCCTCCAGTTCGGTCGCCGATGTCGCGACAGCCTGAACGATCTCGCCAATGGCCGCCTCGAAGGAATTGGCGATCTTGGTCATGTCGATCTTGCGCTGAGCGTCGGCCCGGCGTTGCGTGGAGTTGACCTCTTCCCGACTGAACCGAATAAGCGTCTGCACGGTCTGGAGGTTGCGGAGGGCTTCGCCGATCTCGTCGTCGCGCCTGATTTCGATCCGATTGTCGAATTTGTCGTGGACGAGGTTCAGCATCGTTTCGTTCAGGTGACGCATCGGCCCCTCGAACGCACGCAGGGTCTGGCGTCCCACCATTCCCCCGACAGCGATTCCGGTGGCGGCGAGAAGGATGAGGGCGAGGCCCCATATGCCGCCGATGACGGCTGCGCCCAGCAAGCCGCAAGCCAGCAGAAAAGCAGCCTGCACTGTGATCAGCGTTGTCATTCGCGCCCGCATGGTGCGGGTAAACAGTCCGAAACGATCAAAGACCGATCGCTTCCTGATAATGCCGGCGTCGATCCGATACGGATGGGGGCGCTTTTCGCGAATGGCCGCATACACGTCTTCCGCGAGGGTGCGCTGGTCGGCGGCAAGCCTGGTGCGGATCGAGGTATAGCCGGTGACCTGCCCGTCCGTGCGGATCGGCGAGGCCGTTGCCAGCACCCAGTAAAAGCCGCCGTTCTTGCGCCGGTTCTTGATGGCGCCGACCCATGGTTTCTCGGCCTTCAAGGTATCCCAGAGATTCTCGAACGCCTCCGGCGGCATGTCCGGGTGACGAACGATGTTATGCGCCTTGCCTATCAGCTCCTCGGTGGTGAATTCCGCGGCGTCAATGAAGTCCTCATTGACATAGGTGAGACGCCCCTTGAGATCGGTCCGTGAAACGATCAGCGTGTCATCGGAAACGGGATACTCTTCGTCGGTAACCGGAAAGTTCTTGCGCACGGGAAAACTCGCCAATTTGTTATGGTGAAAGCAAGCGTCACGACCGATGTGCCGTCATGACGCGATTCGCGAGAAATCGCGTCAGCGGAAATCGGTACCGAACCCTCAAAAGCTTACCTGGGATTGAGATCGCGCCGAGATCGATGAAAGCGGGGCAAGTGAACCATCGGGAGGCACCTTCTGTGGCTTACCGGAACTCGGCTCTGACGCGATGGCGAGAGGATGGAACAATTCAGTTAAAAAACGGTGGCTACGCGGCAGGGCCTGCGTACTCCACGCGACGATGCCTGATTTGACTGGTGGGCCCGGAGGGACTCGAACCCCCAACCAGACCGTTATGAGCGGCCGGCTCTAACCATTGAGCTACAGGCCCCGGCCGGACGTCGCGTGCGCAACCGCCGTCGGCGCAAGGCATCCCTTACAATGTCATGTGCCGCGCGGCAATCGGCGGTCGGAACTGTTGAGGGCCGGTATTTGCGGCCGACAGACGGAGGCGGCCCGATGGTGGCGCGTATCCTCTTCAAGCCTCGATCAGGAGGCAAACGCCGCACCCCGCCGGAATATTAACCCTTTGCTAACCATACACCGGGCAAATTTTGCCCAGGAAGCCGCGCGTCGCCAGATGCACGGAATGGCCCCTCGCGGACGCCAGCGCGTCCCACTTTCAAGGTGGGGCGCCGCGACGGCCGCGCAGACGCCTCTAACGTTGTCGAGCAAAGCATCTCCTCGGGCGTGACCCGCGGATGAACATGGGTTCGCGTGAAGAAAACGCGTCAAAACAACTGCCGGGGTCTGGTTCCACTGCGTTGAATCAGACCCCGGCCTTAACTTTTTGATCGAGCATGATCCTGTCCGAAAACCGGTTTCCACTTTGCGCTGGCGCGGCCCTTCGGGTCGGGATCATGCGCGAGAGCATTCGCTTCTGATTGAATCAGAAGCGAAGCTCCAGATTGTTGTTTTGACGCGTTTTCTTCACGCGAAGCGGATTCCATCCTCGGGTCAAGCCCGAGGATATGCTTCGCTCGAAAACGCTATAGCGCGTGCGAGCGGTCTCGCGCGAGGGAGACGAGGAGGATGAAGGGCATCACGGCGGAACAAGGCGCGGCCGTACCCGCCTCGGGTTTCCCAACCTTCAGCCAGATCGGGATCATGCTGAAGCGCGGCGATCTCGCGCTCGCCTTCGGTATCCTGACGATCCTTGTCGTCCTCATCATGCCGCTTCCGGCGATGATTCTCGATCTCCTTCTGGCGATCTCGATCACGCTGTCGATCCTGATCCTGATGACCGCGCTGTTCATCCAATCGCCGCTGGAATTCTCTTCCTTCCCGACCGTGCTGCTGATCGCGACCATGCTGAGGCTGTCGCTCAACCTCGCCTCCACAAGGCTGATCCTGTCGGACGGGCATGAAGGCCCGGCCGCCGCCGGCCATGTCATCGAAGCCTTCGGGAACTTCGTGATGGGCGGCAATTTCGTGATCGGCATCATCGTCTTCGGGATCCTGGTGATCGTGAATTTCGTGGTCATCACCAAGGGCTCCGGACGCATCGCGGAGGTGGCGGCGCGCTTTCAACTCGACTCCATGCCCGGCAAGCAGATGGCGATCGACGCCGACCTCTCTGCCGGCCTGATCGACGAGAAAACCGCCAAGGAACGGCGCAAGGCGCTCGAGGACGAAAGCGGCTTCTTCGGCGCCATGGACGGCGCCTCGAAATTCGTGCGCGGAGACGCCGTCGCCGGCCTGCTCGTCGTCTTCATCAACATCATCGGCGGCATGATCATCGGCATCGCGCAGCAGGACCTGAGCTTTGCCGATGCGGCGCACAGCTACACCATTCTCACCGTCGGCGACGGGCTGGTGACGCAGATTCCCGCTTTGATCGTCTCGACCGCGGCCGGCCTTCTGGTTTCGAAGGCTGCCGTCACGGGCGCCGCCGACAAGGCCCTCATGAAACAGCTTTCCGGCTATCCGCAGGCGCTCGGCATGTCGGCCGGGGTGATGCTGGTGCTGGGACTGCTGCCCGGCATTCCGATGCTGCCGTTCGTCGCGCTCGGCGGCGGCGCGGCCGCGCTCGCCTGGAGTTCGCGAAAACGCCAAAGCGCGGCGGCCGCCGAAGCCGTGGCCGCCGCGGCGTCCGAAACCGCGGGCACAGCAGCCACGAATGTGGAGGAGCCGATATCGGCGGCGCTCAGAATCGACGATCTGAAGATCGAACTCGGCTACGCGCTGCTGCCGCTGGTCAATGGGCCGGACGGGCAGGATCGCCTCACCGAGCAGATCAAGGCTCTCCGCCGGTCGCTCGCGATCGAGATGGGATTCGTGATGCCGTCGGTACGGATCCTCGACAACGTGCAACTGGAGGCCAACACCTACATCATCAAGATCAAGGAGGTCGACGCCGGCTCGGGGCGCATCTGGCCGAACCAGTACATGGTGATGGATCCGGCCGGCGGTCAGGTCGGAGTTCCCGGCATTCACACCACGGAACCGACCTTCGGATTGCCGGCGACGTGGGTCGACGCCTCGCTCAAGGAAGAAGCCTCGCTGAAGGGTTATACCGTGGTCGATTCCGCGACCGTGGTTTCGACCCACCTCACCGAACTGCTCAAGGTCAACATGTCGGACCTGCTCTCCTATGGCGAAGTGCAAAAGCTTCTGAAGGACCTGCCGAAGGAACAGGGCGAACTGATCAAGGACATCGTGCCGGGCCAGATCTCGATCTCCGGGATCCAGCGCGTGCTGCAGCTTCTCCTCGCCGAACGCATTTCCGTCCGCGATCTGTCCACGATTCTGGAAGGCATCGCGGAAGCCCTCGCCTTCTCGCGCAATCCGGCCACACTGGTCGAGCACGTGCGCAGCCGCCTTGCACGTCAGATCTGCGCCCAGAACACATCGGTCAACGGCTACCTACCACTGGTCGCGCTATCCGCCAAATGGGAGCAGGCTTTCGCCGAATCCATCATCGGTCAGGGAGAGGAACGCAGCCTTGCGATGCAGCCGTCAAAGCTATCGGAATTCATGGCGGCGGTGCGCGATCGCTTCGAACAGGCCGCTCGCGAAGGCGAGGCTCCGGTGCTGGTGACCTCGGCCGCGATCCGGCCATTCGTCCGCTCGCTGGTCGAGCGTTTCCGCGCCCAGACCCCGGTTCTATCGCAGGCCGAAATCCATCCCCGCGCCCGGCTCAAGACGGTCGGCAGCATCTGATCGCCCCGCTCGAATCACACCGGCCGTTATGCGGCATTTCTGCATCAGACAAATGGTTTGTGTCTAACCTCGCATGTAGGTACGGGGACGCGACCAGCCCCATTACTTCATTAAATAATTGATATAACTATAAAATATTAAAATTCCTGCATGGCGGCGCAGTTCACTGATCGCGGCTGTTCACACCTTTTCACCACCTTGTGATCGCTTCTTCGGAACATCGACGCCAGTTCCTACGTTGTAGGGGCGCGAGACGATGAACCTGTGCGCGAGAAGCGGAGACTAATCTTCAACAAGGGAAGTGGATGGGCAGGAGGCTTCCATGAATCATTCGATTTACAGCGCGGATCGGACGACCCACCTGAAAATCGTGGTTGTAGCTCTTGTTGCAGGTATCGCAGTGGCAGGTTTCGCCATTTCAGCGCGCATGAACGCTGATGACGGCTATACGCAGACGGCACGCATCATCAAGGCAGGCAAGCCGATGGCGGTGACGAGTTCGGATGCGATGGTCGTTCGTTGAAGGAGTTTGAAGCATTCACGAGGCTTCTTTAGATTTGCCCCCCGAAGTCGCCACGTGAGTACGTAGAGGACCCACTAACCCCAAGTGGACTACGATGGAAAACGCCCGGCCCCCACGGGCGCTTTCTTTTTTGCGATAAGCACACTATCTGGCTCGCGGGGCGCGCGTGAGGGGAGCTTCTCTCATCGGGGAACCACCCCCTCGGTTCTCGGATTCGAGCGAATGAAGACTGGAGGGTTCACGCGATGGAGGCGGCCCCCATGCGCGAGCGCATCAAACCGATACTGTCGAGATCGGCCTGCTCGCGAGCATTCTCTTCCGCACGTTCGCGCGCCTGGTCGCGCTCATCGAGCAATTCGACCTTCTTGAGATCCTCAAACGCTTCCGCCAGCGACATCTTGGCCTCCTCGAGCTGAACGCGCAGTTCATCTGCTGAGCGGGTGAGATTTTCCCGGCGCTGGATCGCTGCCTTGGCATAGGTGGGATAAGCGAAATGCGTGGGATCATCGATCCCGGCGCGCTCCTGCTCGATTTCGATTTCACGCTCCAGATCGACCGACATGCGCTGGAAGTCAGCAATCATGCTTTCGATCTGAGCCACCCTCCGACGCTTCTCCTCGACCTGGAATTTCTTCAGGCGGATCAGCGTTTCACGCGACTTCATCGACTCGTACTCCCCAGAAGTCCCAATCTACGCGGGACAACGGCGACATCCCTTCTGATCCCGCCGCACCACTCTTATGACGGGCGGATGATGGCCCGACAAAGTTAGCTTTCCGTTGCTAAAGTGTTGACGATTTGCTGCAATCTTCGATAACCATCCCCGATGCTGGTGACTTCGTCCTTCGCCTGACGCAGGAAATCCTCGATGACCGGATTCAACCTGATGGCCTCGTCGACCTCCGCGTTGGAGCCGGCGCGATAGGCGCCGAGCCGGATCAACTCCTCCATATCGGAGTACGTGGCCATCATCTGCCGCGCGCGGGTAATGTCCGGCAGGAAAGCCGGATCGGCCGATTTCGGCATCGTGCGCGACACTGATTTCAAAACGTTGATCGCGGGATAGCGGCCCCGCTCGGCAATGGCGCGCTCCATCACGATGTGCCCGTCGAGAATGCCGCGCACGGCGTCGGCCACCGGCTCGTTGTGATCGTCACCATCGACCAGCACCGTGAAGATGCCGGTTATTGTTCCCTTGTCGGCTCCGGGCCCGGCGCGCTCCAAAAGCCTCGGCAACTCGGTGAAGACGGTTGGCGTATAACCCTTCGTGGTCGGCGGCTCGCCGGTCGACAGTCCGATTTCGCGCTGCGCCATGGCAAAGCGCGTCACCGAGTCCATCATGCACATCACGTCCCTGCCCTCGTCGCGAAAGAATTCCGCAATCGCCAGGGTCAGATAGGCCGCCTGCCGCCGCATCAGGGCGGGTTCATCGGAGGTCGCGACCACGACAACCGATCGTGCGAGCCCCTCCGCGCCGAGATCGTCCTGCAGGAACTCCTGCACTTCGCGTCCGCGTTCGCCGATCAGCCCGATCACCGAAATGTCGGCATCGGCGTTGCGCGCCAACATCGACAGCAGCACCGATTTGCCGACGCCTGAGCCCGCGAAAATACCGAGCCGCTGGCCGCGGCAGCAGGTCAGGAATGTGTTCAGGGCGCGAACCTTGAGATCGAGCGGCTGGCCGACCCGTTGGCGCGAATGCGCCGACGGTGGCGAATTGCGGTACGGCACCGGCGTTGAGCCCTGCGGGAGCGGTCCCTTGCCGTCGATCGGCTCTCCCAGGGCGTTGAGAACCCGCCCGAGCCATGCGGCTGCCGGCCTTATCTTGTCGGAGGCACTGGCGACCAGGGCGCGGCAGCCGCGTCGTACTCCATCCAGGCTGGCGAACGGCATGACGACAGCATTGTCGCCGTTGAAACCGACCACCTCCGCCGGGATGGTCCGGCCGACCCCGGTCTCGATGACGATGCGCGCTCCCACCGACATCGCATGGATAGGACCCGCTATCTCGACCATCAGTCCGCGTACGCCGACCACGCGGCCATAAATATTGACGCGCTCGATTTCACCAATCCGCTCGGCCAGGCCCTTCATCGTGAAATCCTTAGGTTTCCGCACATTAGCCGAACTCCTTTAACCTCGTGTTTACCCGCATCGTTAATCATTGCGTCACTGTCTTTGGTGACTGAGAGCGTGTGTCTTCAGGAGGAAGGCGAGTCGCGAAAGTCAGTTAGGCCTGACTTTTAATGTGGATCCTGAGCGTAATCGGATAAGAAAAGCTGCTTTAATGCAACACCTTAGGGCGATTCGATGAAAATTGCACCGAAGAGACTTGCGGAACAGAAACAGTTTTTGTTAACCATAGGCGGTCAGGGTTCGAATCAGTTGCTTAAAGGCGTTTCCAGTGCCGCAAGTATTGCGGCCGGCCTGACGCCCGGCGCGGCGACGATTAGGGGACTGGCATGCGCGTTTTGCTGATTGAGGATGACAGCGCCGTCGCGCAGTCGATCGAGCTGATGCTCAAGTCCGAGAGTTTCAACGTCTATACGACGGACCTCGGCGAAGAAGGCGTCGATCTCGGCAAACTCTACGACTACGACATTATCCTTCTCGATCTCAACCTGCCCGACATGTCGGGTTACGACGTGCTCAAGCAGCTTCGCGTCTCCAAGATCAAGACACCCATTCTGATCCTTTCCGGCCTCGCCGGCATCGAGGACAAGGTCAAGGGTCTCGGCGTCGGCGCCGACGACTACATGACGAAGCCCTTTCACAAGGATGAACTGGTGGCCCGCATCCATGCGATCGTGCGGCGCTCCAAGGGCCATGCCCAGTCGGTGATCCAGACCGGGGATCTCGTGGTCAATCTCGACACCAAGACCGTGGAAGTGGGCGGCCAGCGCGTCCATCTCACCGGCAAGGAATATCAGATGCTCGAGCTGCTCAGCTTGCGCAAGGGCACCACGCTGACCAAGGAAATGTTCCTCAACCATCTCTATGGCGGCATGGATGAGCCCGAGCTGAAGATCATCGACGTCTTCATCTGCAAGCTGCGCAAAAAACTTGCCAATGCCTCCGAAGGCCGCAACTTCATCGAGACCGTCTGGGGGCGCGGCTACGTTCTCCGTGAACCGCACGAGGACGAAGTCCGTATTCCGGCCTGACACCCGATCCTCCGTTCCTCCCGGACTGACCCCGCCGCAAACGGCGGGGTTTTTGTTTGGTCTATAGCGTTTTCGAGCGAAGTGGATGACCTGTTCTCGTGATGAAAACACGTCAAACAAATCTGAGAGCCCCCACTTCTGATTCAATCAGAAGCGAACGTGCCCTGGCGGCGAGAGCGGATCAGATCACCGATGAAACGGGGCGAATCCTTTACCCGCCGGCCGCCGCCCTGGGTGACGGAATTCCCGCCGCCCGCGAAGGCGGGGAAACCCGATTGGGCCGATAAAGCCCGCGCTTGTCGGGGTGAGGTTTGAACGCGTCGGTCAGCCCGACCACGGTTTCGGCAGCGCCGAGCGCAAGAAAACCATCAACCTCCACCTGCCTTGCCAGCCGCGTGAAGACGCCGGCCTTGGTTTGCTGATCGAAATAGATCAGCACGTTGCGGCAGAAAATCACATCGAAGACCCCAAGATGGGAAAAATCCTGCAACAGGTTGAGCTGGCGGTGCTGAACCATCGCGCGGATGTCGGGGTTGATCTGCCAGAGTTCACCCACCTGCTTGAAGTACTTGATCAGCAACTGAATGGGCAGCCCGCGCTGCACTTCGAACTGACTGTAGAGACCGGCCCGCGATTTTTCGAGCACCTCGTTCGACAGATCAGTGGCGATGATCTCGGTGCGCCAGCCCGTGAGCGGCGGGCCGCATTCCTTCAGGCACATCGCGATCGAATAGGGCTCCTGCCCTGTCGAGCCTGCGGCGCACCAGATCCGCAAGTGCCGACGAGCCGCGCGGGCCTGGAGCAGCGCCGGAATCACGGTCTCGCGCAGATGCTCGAACGGCGTCTTGTCGCGAAAGAAGAAGGTTTCGTTGGTGGTCATCGCCTCGACGACGTCGATCGTCAGGGCCGCAGCGCCGGTCTTCATTTTCTGCACGAGGTCGCCGATACCCGAGAGGC
>JAANMX010004110.1_pt1 | contig 11881 bp, 11 predicted proteins | sample 7279681 | NCBI WGS metagenome assembly JAANMX01 (sample SAMN14094542, study PRJNA606508) | bioreactor metagenome | isolation source: A lab-scale SPAN reactor treating ammonium-rich wastewater day 351 | place: Ireland: Galway | collected 2018-01-01
TCCTCGCTGGCCGTCGGGCAGATGAGCGATGGGCTGGTGCGGATCGAGAACGCCTACGTGGCCGGCGCCCCGCGTGCGTTCGTGCATCGCAGCCACAGCGGCTATTTCGGCATCGTCAATTCCGAAGAGGGCTACCAGAACCTCGCACGCTTCCTGTTCGGCGACCTGTGCGCCACCGGCAGGCTGGATATCGAAGCGCTGCCCTTCCCGCCCGAGATCGAGCGCGCGCGCAAGGCCGGCAAGAAAATCGAATCGTCGTACTACATCGAAGCCACGGTGGCCCCGCGCGGCGCCTACACCTACGACCTGACCGCGCGCACCAAGGGCCAGGAGAGCGCGGTGCGGCGGCAATATTCGGAGTTGTTCGACAACGACGGCAATCTGATCCGCAACGCCCGCGCGCCCACCCTGTTCTCGGTGTTCCTCGACACCTCGAAGATCACCGCCGGCAGCGAGGTGGCGTTCTCGATCGAGCTGGCGGTGTCGAACGCCGGCTACGAGGTCGACGGCGCGCTGTTCCTGAAACAGCACATCCCGGGCGAATACCTGTTCCGCAACACGCTGGTGCTGTTCGCCAAGCAGGACGAAAGCGGCGAGTGGAAGCTGCGCTATGTCTGGGCCGACGAGCATTGGGCCACCGGGCCCAAGACCGAGGCCGAGGTGCTGGCCCTCGGCAAGAAGGCCATCGGCATCGCGCAGCAGGCGCCCTCCGCATTCTCGATCCCGATGACGTCGCCGAAAGGGTTCCGCGCGGCGCTGCAGATCGCGCTGTCGGCCTGGACGTGAAGGCGCGCGTCGATGCCGCGCTCAGACGTGGAGCGCGGTCAGCGATGCGTGCAGGTGGGCGGTTTCCAGCATGTGGCGAAGCCGCGCCTCGACCACCCGCAGGTCGCCCAGCTGCTGCGGCGCATACAGGGTGTAGATCGGCCGGTTGCGTTGGCCCTCGGCGGGCTCCTTCCGGCTCACGCCGATATCACCCGTTCCGCTGGCCTGCGACCACAACCGGCGCAATGCGTGTGGCCCGATGCTTTCGTCCTTCCCGAGCGTGAAGGTGAACATCGCGATCTGATGGCTTGACATGCGGACACTCCTTGCGGTTCTGGAGTATGCGCTTTCCGGCAGGCCCGGCCCGGCGCATCTTCACGCAGGATTTCCGGCCACGCATGGCGGTCCCTGCCACATTGGAGTAGGATGGCGCAAGGCCCCCGCGCCATCGCGCGTTCGTCCGACGCCAGCGCGTCGCGCGTCTCGCTCCCTTCCACACGTCCTGCAATGCTTGCGGGGCGGCTTTCGATTGCCCCTGCGGGCGCCCGCTGCGATCAACGCCGCGCGGCTCCGCAAATCCTGCGCAGATCCGCGCGTCAAGCCTGCTTGCCGCCGCGAGGGGCACACCTCCAACACGTCGCGAGCACCTGCCCGCGCCGTCCGTTCACGCCATCAAGCCACAGGAGGCCCGCATGCCACGCCCCAGGAAAGCAACCGAGACTCAACCGCAGCAATCGTTGCCCCCGACCAAGACCAGCCACCTGTTCCAGGGGCGCAAGCCGGCGGAGCGCGGCGGCGCGCTCACCCGCGAGCGCATCGCCGAACACATGGACGCCTTCCGCAAGGCCGGCGGCACCATCGAGGTGCTGGGCACCACCCGCGCCCTGCAACGCATCGGTCTGCCCGCAGAGGCCCAACCCGCACCGCAGATCGCCCCCGCTGCCGGGCGTACGCGCAAAACCACCCGCTGACCCAGGAGTTTCCGTTGGCAAAGCCAAACTATGCGTTCGAAAAGCGCCAGCGCGAGCTGGCCAAGAAGAAGAAGCAGGACGAAAAGGACGCCCGCAAGCGCGAAGCCCGCGCCGCAGAGGCGGGGCCTGAATCCGCAGCGGAGCCTGCCCCGTCAGCGACAGCGGCACCAGCCCAGCCCGGCCCGCGCGTGCATCTGCGCAAGTCTGCCGAGTGAACTGGCGCCAGGCCGGGGTCAGCGTGCCGCGTAGCGGAACAGCGCCCCGGCCAGCAGCCACGGCATCGCGAAACAGGCCGTCAGCGCCAATTCGCGTTCATTGAAACCGCCAACGGCCAGCGCGATGCCCACGGCGGCCAGTTGCGCCAGCGCAGCAGCAAACATCGCATTCGCCATGCCTGCAGCACGAAAGCGCGCCAGCAAGCTGCCCAGCCCGGCGATGCCCAGCACGCCTGCAAACATCAGGTTGGCGATATTGCCTTCGCTGCCCAGCATGCCCACCGCCAAGTTGACCCAGATGGTCAGGAATCCGGCCAGCACCGCGATGCCGAAGCCGGCGCGATAGGCCGGCGGCCCGCCCAGCCGGGCGCCGAATTCGTAGAGGCCGCAGACTGCGGTCAGCAGCACGCCCATCACCGCGAAATCCAGCGCCGTCCAGTCCACCCCGGCCTGCGGATACAGCCGCATCGCCAGCGCCGGCAACAGTAGCAGGCAGGCCGCGCCACCCCAGACGAAGGGGCGCAAGCTGTTGCTGCGCGTGGCGCCGTTTTTTCCGGTCATCGTGGTTCCTTTCATCGCCCCTGCTCCCGCATTGCGAGTGGATAGTGACGGAGAGCATCCCTTCTACGGATGGTCGCGGCATGGTGCCCCGGTGAAGCCGATGCGAAGTGCCTTCCGGGTCAACCGGCGTCGTCTTCCAGCATGCGTTCGCGGCAGGCCTGCCAGCTGCCTGCCACCATCACCAGCGCGCAGAGCGCCAGGAACGCGAACGGCAGCCCCCAACCACCGCTGCGGTCGTGCAGGACGCCGAACAGGATCGGCCCCGCGCAGCTGAGGGTGTAGCCCACGCCCTGCATGAAGCCGGACAGCTTGGCTGAACCGGCCGGCGTGCGCGTTCGCAGGTTGATCAGGGTCAACGAAAGCGGAAAGGTGCTCGGCCCGATGCCCAGCAGCACCACCCACAACACCGGCGCGGCCATCGGCGCCAGCAGCAGGCCGGGAAAGGCGAGCGCATAGGCCAGCGCGCAGGCCAGCACCAGCGGGAACGGGTTGCGCATCCGCACGGCCACCGCCGGCATGGTGAGCGCGCTTCCAAGCCCCAGCGCCGCGAACAGTGCGACCATCGTGCCGCCGAATGCGGGGCTGGCACCGGCTTCGGTCATCAGCTTTGGCAGCCAGGTGAACATCGAATAGGTGATCAGCGAGGTCATGCCGAACATCAACGCCATGCCCCAGGCCAGCGGCGAACGCCACGGCCGCAGGTGCAGGTCGGGCCGCGCCAGTTCGGGCGCAGCGTCCCCTGCCTGCACCGCGCGGTCGTGCAGCGGCGCCAGCACCGGATCGCCGTGGCGCTCGCGCCAGAGCACGCCAAGCCAGACCAGTCCCGCGGCGACCGCCGGCAGTGTCCACACGCCCATCGACACGCGCCAGCCTGCCGCATCGGCCAGCGGCACGGCCAGCAGCGCCGGCGCAATGGTGCCTACCTGCAGCAGGGTCAGGTACAGCGTGCTGACCGTGCCCACCCGCTGCGGGAAATAGCGCTTCACCAGCGGCGGCAGCACCACGTTGCCCATGCCCATGCCGGCCAGCGCGACCACGCAGCCGGCGGCCAGCGCCAACGCCCCGCCCGCGAACGCACGCGAAGCCAGCCCGGCTGCAGCCAGCGCCATCGACAGCAGCGCGGCCTGTTCCAGGCCGATGCGGTGGGCGATGCGCGGGGTGGCCACGCCGAACACCGCGAAGGCGGCGGTCGGCAGCATGCCGAACAGCCCGACCACGGCAGGCCCGAAACCGAAACGGGTGCCGAGCAGGTCCAGCAGCGGCGTCAGCGACGTGACCGCGGTGCGCAGATTGAGGGCGGACAACAGGATGCCGGCGAGCACCAGCGCGCGGCCGGTCCACGGGGAGGCGGAGGAAGGCATGTCGGAATTATCGCAGACGCAGCCGCGCACCCCGCCCTGGCTACGCGCCGCAATGCACCCACAATCGGCGTTCCCTCAGGCGCCCTGCATGATCCAATCCTGCACGCTGCTCCAGCTCCCTGCGGCCGCACGGCATGGCCTCGAGCTGCGTACCGACGTGAGCAAAACGCAGCTGCCCCGGTCGACCCCCCGGGGATCCGCGCACAGGGGATTCCAGCTGCGTGCGGTAGAGGCCGGCGTCTTCGGGAACGTCGCGGCCATGGCCGGCGGCGAAATCCGCCTCAAGAGGAGTGGTGCTCATGCGGGCATGGCAGGTCCAACGCATGACGCACCGGATGCACGAGACGACGGAGGGCCCGGACGATCAGTATCCTGTTGACGCCGCGACCACTCCCGGCCCAAGGACCCTGGCCAGTGCCACCTGGCCCGCCGCTTCCGCAGCCGCCAGATCGGCGGCCGCCGCGACCAGCCCGCCGGACACCCGCTCTTCCACGCAGACCGCCCGATTGCGGCCTTCCCGCTTGGCCACGTACAACGCGGCGTCCGCCACATGCACCGCGTCCTGCCAGTGCGCCATCGCGGCGGCCGGCAGGGTGGCGACACCGGCGGAGACGGTAACCGGAAGGGTGCGATCGTCGACCGCCACCGGATGGCTGGCCACCGCCTGCAGCACCCGCTCGACCAGCGTGGCCGCGCCGCCAGCGTCCGTACCGGGCAGGACCAGCACGAACTCCTCGCCGCCCCAGCGCACCACCGCATCCTGCTGCCGCACCAGCGCTCGAAGGCGGGCGGAGACCGCGACCAGCACGGCATCGCCGGCCGGATGGCCGAACAGGTCGTTGACCTGCTTGAAGTGGTCCAGGTCGAGCATGACGATGCTGACGAACGGCTGGCGTCGACGCTGGTTCGCCGGATCCTCCCCCACCGGTCCGCCATGCGCCATCAGCGCCTCGAAGTGGCGGCGGTTGTAGCTGCCGGTCAGCGGGTCGCGGGTGGACTGTTCGGCCAGCGCCGCGTTGGTGCGGCGGAGGGAGCGGTTGATGCGCCGCGCCCGCCGCAGCCACTGGCCCAGCAGGACCGCCGCCAGTGCCATGGCGACGGCCAGCGCACCCCACATCCAGCGCTGCGCAGAACGCGCCTGCATCAACGCCTGCTGGCGTGCATTTTCGCTCGACAGCCGGGTGATCTCGCGCTGGTTGCGCTCCGATGCGAACTGCTCCTGCAGCGCGAGCACCTCGCGGGTACGCGCTTGGTCGACCAGCGATTTCTCGTAGCCAGACACTTCATGCAGGGCGGCCACCGCCTCGCGCCAGCGTCCGGCGCCTTCCAGCACGGCGATCAGTTCCTGCTGCATTCCCACGACGTGTTCGCGGTTGTCCATCCGCTTGGCGATCGCAATCGCCTCGCGGATCCGGGCCAACCCCTCGTCCACCCGCCCCAGCCGCGCCGTGGCGATCCCGACATTGGTCAGCGCGATCGCCAGGCTGCGCTGCTCGTCCAGCCGCCGCGCCAGCGCTTCGGCGCGACGGGCGTAATCAAGTGCGCGCTGGGGGTCGCCGCGGTACAGGAAGTAGTCGGCGAGGTTCGACTGGGTGAGCATCTCCACTTCGGACAGCGCGGGATTGCCGCGCGCCATCTCCAGCGCGGCCATGAGCGCGTCGCGCTGGGCTTCGCGCGCGCCCTGCAGCGACTGCACGTGACCAAGATTCAGGTAGGCGTAGCCCAGCTGGTAGCGATGGCCGATCCGCTTTGCCAGCGCAATCGCCTCGTCGATCTGGGACTGCGCGCGGGCGAAGTCGCCCAGGCTGGCGTTGTCCAGCGCCAAGGTCACCAGCAACTCCACCCGCGCCGCATCATTGCCAGCGGCTTCCGCGGCGCGTAGTCCCGCCACCGCATCGGCCACCGACCGGGCGAATTCCCCCGCCAATCGGTAGGAACGGGCGCGGACCGCGCGGAAGTGGACAACCAGATCCGCGGGAGGGGCGCTGCCCATGATCGCCTCGGACTCGTCCAGCAGCTGCAGCGAGGGTGCCGCACCCTTGCGGGTCAATTCCCATTGGCTTTGCAGCACCTTGGCCTGCGCGGTGCACGGACCACAGCGCTGCTCCTGGCCGAGCGCGGTCAGCGCCGCCCGCGCGGCCTCCAGTTTCCCCGCGTCGTCGGCCGCCGCAGCGAGGATGCCCAGTGCGGCGTGGTATCGGCGCCGCGCCTCCACCGGCGCGGCGGCACCGGGACGATCGGGAGCAGCCTCAAGACGCCGGATCACCGCCAGGGGATCGACATAACCGCGGGTGCGCAGGTCGGTCAGGATGTCTTCGGCACGGTCATGCGCCTGCTGCGTCCGGGATCCGGCCTGAGGCACCGGATGCAACTGGGTCTGCGACCAGGCTGATCCAGCGGCCAGTAGCATCACCCCCAGCACCACCCGAAGCCTCGCCAACCATACGGTTTCCCTGACCACACCTGCTCCCCGCTGATGATCGACCGCCGGCGCTTGCGCGCGCATTGTTGGTCGAATCCTACCCGCATCGCAGCAGGCGCGGGCCGCAGGGGAGTCGTTTCGCCTTCCGCCCTGGATTCTGCCAACATCCGGCCAATGAGCGCGCCGCCGAAGTCCAATGCCAAAGCACAAGTCGCCGCCGCGAACGCGATGACGAAACTCGCGCCGATCGCTGCCTGGACGATGCTGGTCGTGGCGTCACTCGTCCTGCTCGGCTGGTGCTTGCAGATCCCGGCGCTGACCCGGTTGATGACCGGTGCCACCAGCATGAAGGCCATCTCTGCCATCGCCTTCATCTCCAGCGGCATTTCCCTGCTGGGTTGTGCCCGCCGCCCGCGCGCCGGCCTTGCCTGTTTCCTGCCGAACCTGCTGGTGCTGCTGGTCGGCACCGCCTCGTTGCTGGAACACGCTGCCGGCGTCGACCTCTTCATCGACCACCTGTTTGCCGACCCGGAAGCCATCGCGCTAGGCAATCCGCCGGGCCGCATGTCGCAGATGACCGCGGTGGCCTTCATCCTGATGGGGCTGCAGGGGATGCTGGTCAGCCAGCAACGCATGCCGCGGCTGGCCCACCTGCTGGCCGGCCTACTGCTCTCGCTAGGTGCTCTATCCCTGACGATGGCCGGATACGGCTACCGCATGGGCATCATCCAGATGCTGCCGGTGGCCGTGCCAACCGCTGTTTTGCTGCTGCTTGGCACGCTGGGTTGGCTAGTCCTGCAAAAGCCGATAGGCATCATGCGGGTGGTTTTTGCGGACAGCCCCGGGGCCGTGCTGCTGAAGAGGGCCGGGATTCCGGCGCTGCTGATGCCGCCGGTGCTGGCAATCGCCATCCGCGCAGCAGAGCACCTGCTGGACTGGACCCATACGGAGGTGGTCGCCGCCGTCGGCTACCTCAGTGGCGTGGGCGCCTGTGCAATGGTCGTCGGCATGGCCTGGCTGCTGCACCACCTCGATGAGCAGCAACAGAAGGCGCGCCGCTTCCACGATGCGGCCTATACCGACGCGCTGACCGGGGTGACCAACCGCCGTGGCTTCGACGAAGCCATCGAGCATCTGCTGCAGGGACATCGCGGGACCGACCACGGGTTCACCATGCTGATGCTCGACCTGGACCACTTCAAGAATTTCAACGATGACTTCGGCCATCTCGCTGGCGACGAGGCATTGCAGATCACCGGCCAGATCCTGCTCGAGTCCCTGCGCCCGCAGGACATCGCAGCGCGGTTTGGCGGCGAGGAATTTGCCGTGATTCTTCCTGGGACGGAAATGGCCGGCGGGCGGCGGGCGGCTCAGCGGCTGCTGCAGGCCTTCCGGACTCATGATTGGCCGTATCGCAAGGTCACCGTGAGCATCGGCATCGCCAATTCCCATCCAGACGACACCGCTGCCACGCTGATCGCGCGTGCCGACGAAGCGCTGTATGCAGCCAAGTCGGGCGGTCGCGATCGGGCCTGCGAGGCCGCCGTCGGTCCGCCCGCATCCGGGCTTTAAGGGCTGGCGGGCATGATGGCATGCGGCGCATCCGGATCGGATCTCCGTCGCGTAACAACCCGCTGCGCCAGAGCATCACCTCCCAACAGAACCCCACCATGCCCGCCGCCAAGCACCGCAAACGATGGCTCGCCGCCCTGCTTCTCGCCTGCGTGGTGGGCGCTGCCGCACTCGGCATAGCCGTCCTGCGCGGACCGCTGCTGCCCGGCTACGAAGTGCAGGCGGGGCCCTTGGTGCAGAACGTGGTGGCCACCGGCCGGGTGGCCGCCGCGTCGCGGGTGCAGGTTGGCCCGGAAATCACCGGACTCGTGTTGGAGCGCCGGGTGATGGACGGCGACCGGGTGGCACCGGGCGACGTGCTGGTGGTGCTGCGCGCACGTGATCTGGAAGCCCGCCGCGACCAAGCCCGCGCCGCGCTGGCCGCGCTGCGCCAGGCGGAACGTCCCGACGCCGAGGCACGGCTGCGCCAGGCCCGGGCGCAGCTGGCGCAGGCCGAACGCGACCACGCGCGCCGCCGCGAACTGGGCGCGCGCCAGCTGGTGGCGCGCGAGAGCGTGGAGCAGGCCGCGCAGGCCGTGGTGGCCGCGCGCGCCGCGGCCGAGCAGGCACGGCTGGCGGTGGACGCCCTGGCCGGCGGCGGCGCCCGCGAGGCGCAGGTTCGCGAGGAACTTGCGGCCGCCGAGGCCGCCTTGGCGCGCGCGGTGATCCGCGCCAGCGTCGCCGGGACCGTGCTGACCCGAGGCGTGGAACCCGGCGACACCGTGCGCCCAGGCGACGTGCTGCTGGAGATCGCTGCCGACGCGCCGGGCGAGATCCTGCTGCCGGTGGACGAAAAGAACATCGCGCGCCTGCGCGTGGGCCAGCGCGCCACCTGCATCGCCGATGCGTTTCCGGGGCGAGCGTTTGCCGCCACCGTGCACCACATCGCGCCGGCCGTCGATCCGGCACGTGGCACCGTGGACGTCCGCCTGCGCATCGACCCGAAGGCCGGCTTCGTCCGCCAGGACATGACCGTCACCGCCACCCTGCTGACCGGCGAGCGCGAGCGCGCGCTGGCGGTGCCCAACGATGCGCTGCTCGACGCCCGCGACGGCAGTGATCGCGCCAGGGTCCTCCTCGTGCGCGACGGCCGGGTGCGCCGCACCACCGTGACGCTGGGCCTGCGCGGGCTGGCGATGAGCGAAGTGGTGGCGGGCCTGCGCGCCGGCGATCGCGTGCTTGCCGCCAGCGCGCTGGCCGCCGACGCGCTACCGGCCGACGGCGACCGCGTGCGCATCGCGGCCCAGGCGCTGCCGGCCGGCGATTCCGCCACCCGCCGCGAGCTGCCGGTGAAGTTCAACTGATCGATGTGGATCGAAACCACCATCGCCATGCGGTTCCTGCGCCAGGGGCGCGGGCAGTCGCTGCTGATCCTGTTCGGCATCGCCGTCGGGGTGTCGGTGATCGTGTTCGTCACCGCGCTGATTTCCGGGCTGCAGGCCAACATCATCGAGCGCACGCTGGGCACGCAGGCGCATATCCGGGTGGAAGCGCCGGATGAAGTGAACCGCATCGCGCCCGCTCCAGCGGGCACGCTGCAGCTGGTGCTGGAAGATCCCCGCGCGCAGGTGCTGCGCGCCATCGTCAATTGGCCGCAGGTGCGCGACGTGCTGGACCGCATGCCCGGCATCACGGCGGTGTCGCCGGTGGTGTCCGGCCCGGCATTCGGGCGGCGGGGCGCGGCGGTGGAATCCGTCGCGCTGGTTGGCGTGGACCTGCCCCGCTACCTGCGGGTGATCCCGCTGGACCGCAACATGGTGGACGGCCGGCTGGACCTGGCCTCCGGCAATGCCGTGATCGGCCGCCAGCTGGCGAAGGACCTGGGCCTGCGCACCGGGGGCAAGCTGCGCATCGACGCCGGCAAGGGTCGCGAGGCCATCGTCAACGTTGCCGGCATTTTCGAGCTGGGCGTGCGCGATCTCGACGCGCGCTACGTCTATCTCGACCTCAAGCAGGCGCAGTCGCTGCTGGCCCTGCCCGGCGGGGTCACCGTCATCGACGTCACTGTAGCCGACCTGTTCGGCGCCGACCGCAGCGCCGCACGCATCCGCGGGCTGACCGGCCTCAAGGCCGAGAGCTGGATGGAGACCAATGCCCAGCTGATGAACGCGCTGAGCTCGCAGAGCATGTCCACCCGGATGATCAGCGTGTTCGTGGCGATGTCGGTGGCGCTGGGCATCGCCAGCGTGCTGGCGGTCAGCGTGACCCAGCGCACCCGCGAGATCGGCATCCTGCGCGCGATGGGCACGCGGCGTGGGCAGATGCTGCGCGTGTTCCTGGTGCAGGGCGCGGTGCTGGGGCTGGTCGGCTCCCTGATCGGCGCGCTGGCGGGCCTGGGGCTGGTCGGTGCGTTCAACAGCTTCGGCCCGAAGCTGTTCTACATCCCGCTGCCGCCGGCGCTGATCCCGGCGGCCATGGCGCTGGCCACGGTGGCCGGCGTGGTGGCCGCGGCGGTGCCCGCGTCGCGCGCGGCCAAGCTGGACCCGGTGGAGGCCATCCGCCATGCCTGACTGGCGCGAGGTGCTGCGGCTGGAAGGGCTGCGCAAGTCCTACAACATCGGCCAGCCCAACGAAGTCGAGGTGCTGCATGGCATCGACCTGCGCGTGGACAGCGCCGACTTCGCCGCACTGATGGGACCATCGGGCTCCGGCAAGAGCACCCTGCTCAACCAGATCGGGCTGCTGGATTCGCCCACTGCCGGGGAGCTCTACCTGCTCGGCCAGCCCACCCGCACGATGGACGACGAGGCGCGTACCGCCGCGCGAGGCAAGCACATCGGCTTCGTGTTCCAGTTCCACCACCTGATCGGTGCCTTCACCGCGCTGGAAAACGTGCTGATGCCGCTGATGGTGGCGCACGGCAAGCCCGACCGCGACGCGCTGGACCGCGCCCGCGGGCTGCTGGCCGACGTGGGGCTGGAAACGCTGGCCGATCGCAAACCCGACCAGCTTTCCGGCGGCCAGCAGCAGCGCGTGGCGATCGCCCGCGCGCTGGTCACCCGCCCGGCCCTGCTGCTGGCCGACGAGCCCACCGGCAACCTCGACACCAAGACCGCCGCCGACGTGTTCGCCCTGCTGCGCCGCTTCAACGAACAGTTCGGCTGCGCCGTGCTGGTGGTCACCCACGACCCGCGGCTTGCCGAATCCTGCGACCGCACCATCACCCTGGTGGATGGGCGCATCGATGGCGACATGGCGAGCGGTGGGGCGGCGGGTGCCAGGGGCTAGAACCCGAGCCCCGCGCCGGCGCCGAGCAAGGTGGCAACGCCGAGCAGCGCGAAGATGCCGGCGGCGATCGAATGCACCAGCTTCATCGGGATGCGGTTGGCCAGCTTGTCGCCGATGAACACCGCCGGCACGTCCGCGATCAGCATGCCGAGCGTGGTGCCGATGACGACCAGCAGCGGCGTCGCGTAATGGGCGGCCATCGCGACGGTGGCGATCTGGGTCTTGTCGCCCATCTCGGCCAGGAAGAAGGTCACCAGCGTGGCGCCGAACACGCCGAACTTGCCGGCGATCCGGGTTTCCTCTTCCTCGATCTTGTCGGGGATCAGGGTCCAGATCGCCATGCCGATGAACGACAGGCCCAGCACCCAACGCAGCACCTCGGGCGTCAGCGTCGCGGTGATCCACGCCCCCAGCGCACCCGCGAGGCCGTGGTTGACGATGGTCGCCGCGAGGATGCCAAGGATGATCGGCACCGGCTTCTTGAAGCGCGCGGCGAGGATGAAGGCGAGCAGCTGTGTCTTGTCACCGATCTCGGCGAGCGCGACGACCCCGGTGGAGACGAGCAGTGATTCCATGGACTTTCCAGGGCCGGGCAGTGGACACATGACCACGGCGCATCCCCGGCCATCTCGGAGCGCAGTGGTCAAAGGTCTTGCCAAGCATGGGAACCGCCCGCGCCATGGCCTGTGGGCCAAGTGTGTTGACGTGGGCCTCTTCGCGACGAAGAGCGGCTACTCCCCAATGACC
>JAANMX010004111.1_pt1 | contig 11879 bp, 7 predicted proteins | sample 7279681 | NCBI WGS metagenome assembly JAANMX01 (sample SAMN14094542, study PRJNA606508) | bioreactor metagenome | isolation source: A lab-scale SPAN reactor treating ammonium-rich wastewater day 351 | place: Ireland: Galway | collected 2018-01-01
TCCGCATCTCGGCCGACGAGTTCGTCCTCGGCGGCCGCGGCCTGGCCGAGACCAAGACGATCTGCCGACGCCTGGAGGCCGCCGGCGCGGATCTGGTGCACATCAGCGCCGGCACCTACGAGAGCACGTCGACGATCATCCCTCCCCTGGGCCATCCCTACGCGTGGCTGGCCGGGTACGCCGCCGAGGTCAAACGGGTCGTGCACATCCCGGTGCAGGTGGTCGGCCGGATCAAGGATCCCGCGCTGGCCGAGGACATCCTGGGCACCGGGCAGGCGGACCTGATCTCGTTCGGACGGGCCTCGCTCGCCGATCCCGACCTGCCTCGCAAGTACGCCGCGGGCCACAGCGACCGGATCCGGGAGTGCATCGGCTGCAACCAGGGCTGCATCGACGTCCTGTTCGGCAACCAACCGATCCGCTGCCTGGTCAACCCGTCCTGCGGATTCGAGGGCGCCCAGGAGGTCCGGCCCGCGGCCAGCCGGAAGCGGGTCCTGGTCGCCGGCGGCGGCCCCGCCGGCTTGGAGGCCGCGCATGGCGCCGCCCTGTGCGGGCATCACGTCGTCGTGCACGAGCAGCGTGGCCATCTCGGCGGCAACTTCTGGGTCGGCGCGATCCCACCGGGCAAGGGTGAGCTGACCAGCTACATCGCCTGGCTGGGTGAGGAACTCCGCCGGCTCGGGGTGCAGGTCGTCCTGAACTCCCGGGTCACCGCGGAGCTGGTCGCCGCCGAGCGTCCGGACGTGGTGGTCTACGCCGCCGGCGCTCGGCACCGGCGTCCCGACCTCCCCGGCGTCGACACGGCGGTCGAGGCGTGCGACGTGCTCACCGGCGCAGCGACCGTCGGACAGCGGGTCGTGGTCGCGGGCGGTGGCATGATCGGCAGCGAAACGGCGTCGTACCTCGCCACCACCGGACGCCGGGTGACCATCGTCGAGCAGCGCGCGGGGGTCGCGCTGGAGGAGGGCGGCGCCCGGCGGGCGGATCTGCTGGCGGAGTTCGCGCGGCGTGACGTCCGGATCGTGGCGGGCGCCACCATCACCGGCTTCGCCGAGGGCGTCGTCCAGGTGGTTCAGGACGGGACGGAGCGCACCATCGACTGCGACACCGTCGTCCTGGCTCTCGGCATGACCCCGGACGTGGAGGCGCTGGACGCCATCCGGGCGGTGGCCGACCTCCGCGTGGTCGGGGACGCCGCCGAGGCGGCCGACGGCCTGAAGGCCAGCCGCGACGGCTTCGCATGCGGGCTGTCGATCGGACGCGCCCCGCTCGAACGCCGCCTCGGTGGGGCGCAACTCGAGCCGGTCCACGCCGGGAGCCCTTCTCGCTAACCGCCTCCAGACGAGGGGCGTGGCCGATCGAACCCGGTGATCTCCACGCCCATCGTCATGCCGCGCCCAGCACCGCCTTCCCGACGGCCAGGCACCATCCGCCGATCGCCAGGAACACCGGCGCCCCGAGGATGGCGCACCAGAAGCTCGGCGAGAGACCTTCCACCCGCAGCAGTGCGGCGAGGATGGCGATCATCGTCAGCACCGCTGCCGCCACATGCAGGACCGGCTGCTGGAACACCACCGCGAGAGCGAAGAAGTGCACGCCCACCACGGCGAGGATGAGCGGGGCGACCAGATCCGGCCGGCCCGCACGAGCGGCCAGGACGGCGAGCACCGCCCCGATGATCACCTCCAGCCAGAAGACGATGAGGTAGACGCGGAACGCCGTGCCGCCGGGATCGATCGCGGTCGGCGTCCGCCAATGACGAATCGCGATCGGAACGCTCAGCGCGGCCAGGACGAGCCCGGCCACCGACAGGCCGCCGAGCACGACGCGCCAGGCGACGTGCCCGGGCGGGTTCTCCTGGCCCCAGCCCGCCCACGCGAACGCGGCGACGCCGAAGACCGCACCGATCATCACCAGATCGCGGGGGTACTGGAGGTCGAGCACCCTTCGTAATCTACGCTCGGCCCTGCGTGGGCACCCCAGGTGAACGACAAGTCAAGAACTTCTCGAGAGCGCCTCGAGTCCCTGTCGCGGACGCGAGTGCGCAGGTTACCCTGTGCGGAAGTGACCGGATCCCGGGGGGGAATCACGATGGCCGACCATGATGTCGTGGAGACCGAACACCGTCAGGCTTGGAGAGCTGGCGATAATCAAAGCAGATCCGCCGATTTCCGGCGTCGATCCGCAGAAATCCTGGGACGGTCGACGTCCCTGCCGCAGGCGAATCCGTCCGTCGGTCTCTGAACGGACCCGCCGCCGGCACGCCGGCCGGCCGCCTGGGAGTCATTGCGACGATCGGCGCAGTACCTCGGCGAACGAGGTCGCCGGACGGCCCGTGAGCCGCCGGACGTCGTCGGTGACCGTCGCCAACTCGCCGGCTGCGATCGCCGTGTAGGTCGACACCCAGGCGTCCACCTCCCAGTCGGGGGCGCCGTAGGAGGCCCGCGACTCGTAGGCCTCCGGCACGGTCTCTTCGTGGTAGCTGACCGGCCGGCCGGTCACCGCGGCGATGGTGGCCGCCACCTCGGTCAGGGTGAGCGAGGCGGGACCGGTCAGCGAGTACACCCGGCCGGCATGGGCGTCCGGGTCGAGCAGAACGGCCGTGGCGGCGTCCGCGATATCGTCCTGGGCGACGGCCGCCACCCGGCCATCGCCGGCCGGGCCGCGGATCACGCCGTCGGCACCCACCAACAGCGGCAGGAAGTCGGCGTACATGTTGTCGCGCAGGAAGGTCCAGGCCGGCCCACTGGCGCGAATGTGCTGCTCGGTGGCGGAATGATCGCGCGCCAGGGTGAAGCTGGCGTCCGGTGCGGCGCCGTAGAACGAGACGTAGACGAGGTGCCGGACGCCGGCGGACGCCGCCGCGTCCACGAAGGAACGGTGCTGCGCCACCCGATCCGCGCTCTCGGATGCCGACACCATCAGCACCGTCCGGACGCCGGCGAGCGCCTCGGCAACGGCCTCGGTGTCGCCGAAGGCGGCCCGCGCGACGACGGTGTTCGGCAACCGCGGTGCCCGGGCCGGGTCGCGGACCAGCAGCCGCTGCGCCACGCCCGCGTCCGCGAGACGACGGGCGATGCGGCCGCCGAGGCGTCCGGTCGCCCCGGTAATGCCCAGGGGTGCGGAGACAGTGGTCATGTCCGCCATCATGGCAGCGACCCACACGCCACGGGACGCCTCCGGGTGCCGGTGTGACATACTCGACGCGATCCCCCCAGGACGACGCGCGAGGTTGGTGGTATGCGGAGGCCGTACCGGACCATGCGGCATCGCATGTCCCGTCGCCTGGTCGCGCTCGGACGGCGTCTCGAACCCACTGCCCGGCATCGCCTCCGACGGACCGCCGATTTCATCGCGACCCTCCGCCGGCGCCCGGTCGACGGCACGCCCGAAGTGATCGATCGGTTCGACTTCTGGGCCACCATCGCCGCGATCGCCGACACGGCGACCGCGGCCCTCGCCCGAGCCGGCGTCGAGGTGGTGCGCCTGGACAGCGACGGCCGGACGGCGCTCGCGGTGCCGGCCGAGGCCCGAGCGGAGGCACTCGCCGCGCTGGCCGGGGATCCGGCGGCGTCCGGGTGGTGGCTGGCCGGCCCCGCGGGGCGTCCGGCGCCGGTTTCGGCCGTGGCCACCGGACGACGGCATCGCGACGCGGCCGCGCTCACCCTGTTCCGTCTCCTGGCCGCACCCAACGGGACGCCGGTGGCGGGACCCGAGTGCGGGGTGAGCCTGCAGTTCTGGACCCTGGCCGAACCGGGTACGGAGCGCCCCGACGGCGGAACCCACACCGCGGGCACCCGGCTGGCCCCGATCCGCAACCCGTTGGCCGCCTACCTCACCCCCGGCGTGTGGCAGGACGCGCAGCGCGACCCCGCCCGGCGCCTGCGCGCCGAGGCACCGGCCCACCTGCTGAGGGTCGCCGAGCCCATCGACATCGTCTACACCTGGGTCGACGACAGCGATCCGGAATGGCGGCGCCGGCGTGCCTCGGTGCAGCCGCCGGGCACCCTGTCGGCGGATGCGCTGCACGGCGGGCGCACCGAGGATCGCGACGAACTCCGCTACTCGCTGCGGTCCGTGTCGGCCTACGCGGGCTGGTATCGGCAGATCTGGCTGGTCACCGACGGCCAGGTGCCCGCCTGGTTGGTCGATCACCCTCGGCTCACCGTCGTGACCCATCGGGAGATCTTCACCGACCCTTCCCTGCTACCGACGTTCAACTCCCATGCCATCGAATCCCAGCTGCATCACATCGACGGGCTGGCCGAGCACTTCCTCTACTTCAACGACGACGTGTTCATCGGCCGGCCGGTGCGTCCGGAGCTGTTCTTCACCGGCACCGGGCTCGCCAAATTCACCCTGGCCCCGGTCGCCATCGACCGGCAGGACGAGCCGGGCCGGCTCAGCGGCGCGATGCACGCCGCCCGCAACAACCGCGCCCTGTTGGCGGACGATCTGGGCCGCTCGGTCACCAATCGCATCCAGCACATTCCGCACGCCCACCTGCGGAGTTCGCTGGCCGACTTCGAGGCGCGCCACCCCGACCGGGTGTCCAGGGTCGCCGCCGCCCGCTTCCGCAGCCCGGATGATCTCTCACTCGCCTCCGAGTTGGGTCACTACTGGGCGTATGCCCGCCGCCAGGCGGTCACCACCACCCTCGCCTTCCGTTACGTCGACATCGGGTCGCCGTTCGCCGCGGAGCACCTGGACAGCCTGCTCACCCGCCGCAACCAGGACTGTTTCTGCGTCAATGACGCCGGCCCCTACCCGCACCCGGTGGACGGCACCCGCGTGACGGACTTCCTCTCCGCGTACTTCCCACTGGCCAGCCCCTTCGAACGGACGACGGCGTGAGAATCCCCGAGCCCCTCCGGCAACCCCTTCGCGTGGCTCGCGCCCACGCCCGGCGTGCCCGGCGCCGGGCCGCCGCCTGGGGGTGGACGCACTGGCCGCGGGCCTGGCGCCGTCCGCACGAGGTGGTCGGACGCTTCGACACCTGGGCCTACCTCGACGAGCTGCGGGACGCCGTCTCGGCGCGTCTGGCCGCGCATGGGATCGAGCACCTGCTGCTGGAGGACGCGACGCTGCCGTCGCCGCAGCTCGCGATCCGGGCCGACGACGCCGACCGCGCGCTCCGGGCGCTCGCGGCGGATCCGCAGGCGGACGGCTGGTGGGCCGCCCGCACCCGGCAGCGGGTGGCCGGGCGAGCCCGTCCGATCGGACGCCAGCGGCTGCACGGCGACGACGGCATGCTGATCTCCCGCAACCTGCTCAGCCCCGACGGCATACCGCTGACCCACTCCGAACTCGGTGTGCTGATCGAGTTCTGGCGGGTCACCGACACCCCCACCCACCGCCCCGGCGGCACCGAGTTGGCGGCCGGGACGCTGATCGCGCCGGTGGGCAACGGCGTCCTCGACTACCTCGACGCCGATCAGTGGCGGCGGGCTCAGCGCAACGATCACCGGCTGCCCGCCTCGGCGCCACACCTGCTGTCCGTCGTCGAGCCCGTCGATCTCGTCTACACCTGGGTGGACGGCGACGATCCGGCCTGGCTGGCCCGCAAGGCGGAGGCCCTCGGGCTTCCGGCCGTGGCCCACTACAGCAGCGACGCCGCCATCGACGCCCGGTTCATCAACCGCGACGAGTTGCGGTACTCGTTGCGGTCGGTGGAGATGTTCGCCGGCTGGGCACGCCGAATCTGGATCGTCACCGATCGCCAGGTCCCGCGCTGGCTGAAGCCGGACGACCGGCTGGCCATCGTCGATCATCGCGACATCTTCGCCGACCCGAGCGGGTTGCCGGTGTTCAACTCCCATGCGATCGAATCCCAGCTGCACCACATCGACGGGCTGGCGGAGCGCTACCTGTACCTCAACGACGACATGCTGTTCGGCGCTCCGGTGCGGCCCGACCAGTTCTTCAACGGTGCCGGGCTGAGCACCGTGTTCACCTCCCGGGTGGCCGTGATCGATCCCGGCTCGCGGACCAACGCCGACATCGCGGTCACCGCCGCGGCGAAGAACAACCGAGCGCTCCTGGAGCGCGAGTTCGGCCGGACCATCACCCACAAGCTGTGGCACACCCCGCAGCCACACTCGCGCTCGCTGATGGGGCAGTTCGAACGGACCCATCCGGACCTGTTCGCGACCGTGATGCGGTCGCGCTTCCGCAGCGTCACCGATCATGCGCTGACCAGTTCCCTGGACGCCTATTACGCCCTGGCGACCGGGCATGCCGCGACCGGCCGCATTCGCTACGGCTATCTCGACCTGTCCGCACCGGATCCGTGGACGACCCTGGAGACGTGGCTGCGCCGGCGCGACCTGCACTGCATCTGCATCAACGACTCCGGGGCCGACGAGCCGGCCGTGCGGGCGGCGAAGGATGCCGCGTTGCGCGACTTCTTCGACAGCTACTACCCGGTGCCGAGCCGCTGGGAGTGACGATGGCCTAGCGCGGGCGCCAGGCCCGCACCCAGTCCACCTGCATCGAGAACGGCAGCCTGGGCTTGGCCACATCGGCGGCATCCACGCCCGAGCCGGGGCGCGCATCGGGCTTGGTCAGCCGGTAGGTCTCCCAGTCGGAGCTCAGCAGGCTGATCACCAGGAAGTAGTTGGCCGGGGCCAGGTTGACCTTCAGTTCGCGGGTGAGCCGGCCATCGAGGCGGAACCGGACGCGGCTGCGGTCCCACTCCACCGAGACCGTGTGCCAGGCGTCCCACCAGGCCGGGTCGGCGACCAGCTTGGGAGCCACGTAGGCCTGCTTGCCGTCGGCCGGCATCTTGGCGCCCCGCACGTGGATCACGTTGGTGACGCCGCGGCCGTGCCCGAAGGTCTCGATCATGTCGAGTTCCTGGCCGGCGTCCGACTGCAGCCACACGGATGCGTGGGCCCCGGGTTCCCGGGGGAATTTCACCCGGGCCGCAACGATGCCGGACGGGACGGTGAAGCGTCCCTGCGTGCTCACCATGGCGTTGTCGAAGACGCCCTCGGGGCAACCGACGACCTTCTCCCCGGCGCGGGACTGCTTGGCCCGGGCGCTGGCGGCCACCCGCGTGCTGACCGCCTTGGACGCCTTCGACATGGTCAGCGTGACGGTGCCCTTCTTCACGGCGACGTTGCGCTTGCGGGGTGCCGAGCACCACCGGCCGCCGGCGTCGTAGACATCGGTGAGCCGGAAGTCCCACGGTTTCTTCAGCGACGTGCCGTCGAACCCGCTGTCGAGTACGCGCGCCCACTGGTCGCCGGCCTTCCTGGTCGGCGTCGCCACCGCCTTGGCCGCACCCGCCGCGGCGAGCGCCACGGCACGGTAGCTGCCGCCCGAACCGGCGACCATGAACTCGGCGTCCCCCGCCTTGCCCATCGGCGTGACGGCGACCTCCTGCCAGGACGAGCCCACCCGGCGCTGCAGCGCGATCGGACGCCGGCTGACCCGATGGGTATCGGCGAAACCGGCCCGGACCAGGGTCTTGCCCCCGTAGTCGACCGGCGCCACCTCGAGAGTCGCGCCCGCACCCACCGGGACGTCCCCGGTCGGCACCGACGACGTCGCGGTAGCCGTGGGCGTGACCGACGGCGCGGCCGAGGTGACGCTCGGCTCGGCGACCGGTGAGCTCGTGGTTGGCATGGGCTGGCCCGTGCAGCCGGCCAGCAGCGCGCCGGTCGCCAGCCAGGCGACCGTCGTGAGACCCCGCAACTCCTCAGGCCTTCTTCCAGACGCGGATCCAGTCCACCGACATCGACGGAAGGCTCTTCTGCTTCTTCACCGTGGACTTCTTCACGCCCGAACCGGGGCGGACGTCGGGCTTCTTGACCCGGTAGGTCTCCCAGTCGGAGCTGAGCAGGCTGACCATCAGGCTGTAGTCGGCCGCGGTCATGCCCTTCAGTTGACGGGTCTTCACGCCGTCGAGGTGGAACGTGATCGTCGAGGTGTCGAAGCTCACCGAGACGGTGTGCCACTTCGACCACCAGGATTTGCTCTTGACCGTGCCGACCGCCACGTAGGCGCTCTTGTCGACCTTGGGATCCTTGACCAGGGTCGAGCCGTTCAGGCGGTGGATCACGTTGGTGACTCCGCGCCCGTAGCCGTAGGCCTCGATGATGTCGATCTCCTGACGGTTCGGCGCCTGCAGCCAGATGCCGGCGTGCGCGCCCTGGCCCTCGACGAACTTGACCCGCGCGACCACGGTGCCGGCGCTGACGGTCTCGGCGCTGCCCTGGGTTGTGATCATCGCGTTGCCGTAGGCGCCGGTGGGGCAGCCGGGCGTCAGCGCGGCACGGGCGGACTTCGCCTTCTTGAGCGCCGCCTCCGCCTTCTTGATCGCCGCGCTCCGCTTCTTCTTCTGGCTCTTGGTCTTCTGCGGCATCGCCTTCGCCTTGGCCAGGTTCGCCTCGGCCTTGGCGATCGCGGCGTCGGCCTTGGCGACGGCGGCCTTGTTGGCGTCCTTCTGCCGCTTCTTCGCTTCGGCAATCACGTCGCTGGGATTCTTCGCGGCCGTCATCTTCAGCACCGCGGAACCGCCGGCCACCACCGTGTTTTCCTTGAGCGGCGCCGAGCACCACCGGCCGCTGGCCTGGTGGCCCACCTCGTCGCGGCTGCGCCAGATGTCGGCCGAGAGCGGTGCATTGAACTCCTCGGCGAAGGACGGGGCGGCGATCCGCTTGGTCTCGCCGACGACCGCCGCGGCGGTCACCTTCTTCTTCTTGACCTTGTACGTGAACGCCTTGGCGACCGCACGGTACTGGCCCGGATCGGTTGCGACCACGCCGAAGTTGACCGCGCCCTTGGCGCTCATCTTCGCCGTCTTGACCGCCTTCCAGGTCACGCCCTCGTCGGTGGACCTCTCCAGGCCCACCTGACGGTTCTTGTCGAGCTTGGTGCCCGAGAAGGTGGCCGTGATCACCTGTCCGGCAACCAGGGTCAGCTTGCCCTGGGCCGTCGCGGCCTGGGCGCCCCCGCCGGGCGTCACCAGGGCCGTCGCCATCAGCACCATGCCCACGACGGCGGCCGCCATATTCCGAATCATGCGCATTCGCCGCACCCTTTCCTGGGGAGATTCCCCGACGAGCCTGATCTTTGCAGGGGGATTCCCCGGGGGTTTGGGATTAGGGTCCTGAGTGTAGCGGGCGGCTCGCATTTCACACAGTCGGGCCTCCACTCCGGATCGATACCCAGCCGATGCTCAGGCTGCCTTCAGGTGCAATCGATGCCGCACGGGTGGAGTGGAGTCCGGGGAGCCCGGGCAGCGCTCACGCTAGGCTGCTGGACGCCGCCGACGCCTACCCCTGGGGAGCACATGCCCGCCGTGTCCGTCATCGTCCCCGTGCGCAACGGTGAACGGCGGCTGCGTGATTGCCTGACCAGCATCACCGCCCAGACGCTGACCGATCTCGAGATCATCGTCGTGGACGACGGGTCGACCGACTCCACCGCAACGATCATCGACGCGGTGGCCGCCACCGACGCCCGGGTCCATCGCCTTGCCGGACCGGCCGTCGGCAGCGCCGGTGCCGCCCGCAACGCCGGTCTGGCGCGCGCCACCGGCGACTACCTGGCGTTCCTCGACTCCGACGACCGGTTCTCCCCGACGCTGCTGGAGGAACTGCACGACAAGGCCGTCGCCGACGATGCCGACATCGTGCTGACGCGGTTCCGGATCGTCGACGAGTCCACCGGCGACGTCGCCCCGGTGGAGTGGGGGGTACGGCTGGGGCATTTCCCGCGACGCACCCCGCTGGCCGGCGACGCGCTCGGCGACCACCTCTTCCTGGCCGTCAACCCGGCACCCTGGAACAAGCTCTACAAAGCCGATTTCGTCGCCCGGACCGGGCTGCGCTTCCAGCAGCTGAGCCGCACCAACGATCTGTATTTCACCACGCTGGCGATGGCCCGGGCAGAGCGGATCAGCTATATCGAGTCCTACGGCATCGATTACCTGATCGGGCAGCGCACCAGCCTGCAGGCCACCCTGCACGAGTCTCCGCTGGATTTCGTGGAGGCGCTCACCGCGATCCGTTCCGAACTCCAGCGAATCGGGCGCTGGCCCGGCCTCGAGCGCGCCTTCGTGAATCTGGTGGTCGAGGTCGGCCTCACGGCGCTGCGCAAGGCCGGCACGGCGGCGTCCTTCGCCACGGTCCACCGGGCGTTGCGGGACGACGTCCTGCCCGGGCTCGGGGTCAGCGGGCGGGCCGACGCGTACTTCCTGCGACGCGACTATCCGGCCCAGCTGGCCGCGATCGAGCATCGAACCGGTGCCGAGATGCTCTTCGAGCGGTTGCGGCGGGCCGAGCAACAGACGGCCGCCGCCCGTGCCGAGGCCCACACCGCGCTGCTGAACCTGGCCGGTGCCGGCACGGCCGCCGACCCCGGGACGGGCCTCGGCGCCGAGGACGACGCGGTCGCCTCGACCCCGATCCCCGAGCCGCCGGGTGAGCAACGGCCCGACGTCAGCGTGATCATCCCCGTCCACAACACGGCGCCCTACCTGCGCGCCTGCCTGGACAGCGTCCTGCGCCAGAGCGGTGTGCCCCTCGAGGTCATCTGCTCCGACGACGGCTCGACCGACGCCAGCAACGTCGTGCTGACCCGGATCGCCGCCGACGACGAGCGGGTCCGCGTCCTGACGCTGCCACACGGCGGCCAGTCGATCGCCCGGAACGCCGCGCTGGCGCAGGCCCGGGGGCGCTACCTGTGCTTCGTCGACAGCGACGACCTCTGGCGTCTCGACGCGCTCGCCGACCTAGTGGCGCGGGCCGATGCCGACGATCTCGACCTGGTCGGTTTCGACGCCGAATCGCTGCGCGAACCCGGCGTCGGCGACCGCCGCTGGCGCCGGATGGCCACCTTCTACCAGCGCCCCGGCGACTACTCCGACATCGCCACCGGACCGCGCCTGCTCGCCCGGATGAACGCCCGGAAGCACTACCGCGCGAGCGCCTGCCTCTACCTGGCGCGACGCAGCCTGATCGAACGGCACGGCATCCGGTTCCGTCCCGGCATCTCGCACGAGGACAACCTGTTCACCTTCGAGGTGATGCTGGCGGCCCGTCGTGCCACCCACCTGCCCGTCCAGTTGTACGGACGCCGGCTGCGGCCCGATTCGATCATGGGGACGGCGAGCCGCACGGTGGCGGCCCGCGGCTACTTCGTCTGCGCGCTGGAGATGTTCCGGCTGGTGCACGGACGCCGGTTCGAACCGGAGGTCGCCGAGCAGGTTGGCGCCGTGATCCACCGCGTGCTGCAGCAGGCCAGGGACCAGGCCGTACGACTGGGCAGCGACCTGCTGGCCCAACTCGGCGATATCGATCCGGGCGCCGACGCGCAGGCACTGCACCGGTTGCTGGTCGAGGCTCACACGGAGGCGAAGTTCCGCCGCGCGCCCAGCACTGCTCCCCCGCCCCCCGCCGTGGATCTCCCCCGGCTGGCCGCCGGCGTCCGCCGTCGCCTCCGGCGGCAGCTGCGCCGGCTGTTCCCGGGCACCCGCGCCGCCGGCTCGAAGGACTGATCCGTGGGATTGCTGAAGAATCTGTTCACCCGGCTCGAGCCGGGCGTCACCGTCGTCGTGCCGGCCCACGACGTGGAGCGGTACCTCGGCGCGTGCCTGGATTCGGTGCTGGCCCAGACCTGGTGGGACCGTTGTCGCATCCTGATCGTCGACGACGGCAGCACCGACTCCACCGGTCGCATCGCCGACCGCTACGCCGCCGACCACCCGCGTATCGAGGTGGTCCACCAGCCCAACCGCGGACCGGGCGCCGGCGCGGCCCGCAACCGCGGTCTCGACCTGGTCGGCACCGAGCAGGTGCTCTTCCTGGACGGTGACGATGAGCTGACGCCGCGCGCGATCGAGCTGCTGTCCGGCGGCCTGACGCGGCACC
>JAANMX010004112.1_pt1 | contig 11879 bp, 6 predicted proteins | sample 7279681 | NCBI WGS metagenome assembly JAANMX01 (sample SAMN14094542, study PRJNA606508) | bioreactor metagenome | isolation source: A lab-scale SPAN reactor treating ammonium-rich wastewater day 351 | place: Ireland: Galway | collected 2018-01-01
GCCTGCAGGACCTTTTCCTTCCCCTGGATGCACTCCGCCCGAATCTTGTCGGCGATCGCCTGCTTCTCGGCATCGGTGGCCTCTTCGGGAAGTTTTGCGCAGGCATGTTCGATCAGCTTCTCGGCATTGCCGCCAAGTATGATGTCAGTTCCGCGGCCTGCCATGTTGGTGGCAATCGTGATCGCTCCGGGGCGGCCTGCCTGAGCGACGATATCCGCTTCGTGATCATGGTATTTCGCATTCAGGACATTGAATTTCGCCCCCTGGGTAACCTGTTCCTCAATTTCGAGCGTTTCCGCCAGCCGTCGAAGGAAGTAGGCCAGCTTCTCGGTTCCTTTTCCTTCGATTCTGTCAGCTGCCGCATCGACTTCATCACAGGGTATGGGCGGCTTTTTCGATATGAGAGCCTGGAGTTCTTCAACCTGAGAGGCACTCAAGCCACTTTTGGGGATCAGATCCCGTATTCTGTTGGTCCACTCCTGGGAACGCTTCCTCCAGTAGGGGCGGTTCTTGAGGAGGTCACTCAGCTTTTCCGATTTCTCGATCGAAACTGTTCCGACCAGGGCCGGCTGCCCCTGCTTATAGCAGTCAATGATCTCCGCAACGATGGCCTCAAATTTTTCAGTTTCCGACCGATAGACCTGATCCGCCTGGTCGGCCCGGATATTCGGTTTGTTGGTTGGAATGACACTGACATCGAGGCCATAGATCTCCCGAAATTCTCCCGCCTCTGTATCGGCTGTACCGGTCATGCCTGCCAGCCGGTTATACATGCGGAAATAATTCTGGAAGGTAATGGTTGCAAGTGTCTGGTTCTCACGTTCTATTCGAACGCCTTCTTTGGCTTCAACCGCCTGGTGGAGGCCATCGCTCCAGCGCCTTCCGGTCATGAGGCGGCCGGTAAATTCATCCACGATGATCACCTGGCCATCCTGGACAACATAATGCACATCCAGCTGGTAGAGGTGGTGGGCACGCAGAGCCTGGTCGAGGAAGTGCACAATCTCGAGGTTCTCCTCGCTGAACATGTTTTCCAGGCCGAGAAGTTTCTGCGCTCTTTCCATGCCCTCTTCGGTCAGCATGACATGGCGGTCTTTCTCATCGACTGTAAAATCCACCTCACGCCGCAGGTTCGGTATGATTCGATTCACCCGGTAGTAGGTATCAGGAGACATCTCCGCCGGTCCCGAAATAATCAGCGGAGTTCGGGCTTCATCGATTAGGATCGAATCCACTTCATCGACAATGGCATAATGGAGTTCTCTCTGCGGCCGGTCTTCGGGAGCGACAGCAAGGTTGCTGCGCAGATAGTCAAAGCCAAATTCATTGTTCGTTCCGTAAGTGATATCCGCCTGGTAGGCTTCAATTTTGTCTTTTGGAGCCTGGTCGTGCTGGATGGCGCCGACAGTCAACCCCAGGAAGCGGTGAATGGGGCCCATCCATTCCATGTCACGCCGTGCGAGGTAGTCATTGACCGTTACAATATGAACCCCCCGTCCTTCAAGCCCAATCAGGTAAGAGGGCAAGGTTGCAACCAGTGTTTTTCCCTCACCGGTGGCCATTTCAGCGATCTTCCCCTCGTAAAGAACTGTCCCTCCCATCAACTGCACATCGAAATGGCGCATTCCAACAACCCTTCGGGAGGCTTCGCGGACTGTGGCAAAGGCCTCCGGCAGGAGCGCATCCAGGCTTTCTCCATTTGCAAGGCGGGTTCTGAATAAAGTGGTCTGGGATTGCAGCTCGGCATCACTCATTGCCTGCAATCCAGGTTCAAGGCTGTTAATGCGGTCAACAAGCGGTTGAAGCCTTTTGGCCTCACGGTCGCGTTTATTTCCGAAAATCCGGGTGAGAATCTTGTCAAGGATAGTCAAAGGTTAATAAGCCTCCATTCGATCAATCAAATTCTTTCAGCACCATAAGAAGCAGATGGCATTTGTGGCAAGACTCTCCCGTTCCTACCCCATTCTCCTCTAGGATAACCCAACCATCCATGGACGAGAAAGGGTATTCCCGGTAGTGGATTTGTTTATCAACATCTTACTGTTGTTTTCAGCCTGTGTGGGAGGGTTTTTACTTCCACTGACTGTGGTCAATCGCCTCTTTTCCTGGTTATCCGACAGCAAGTTCAAGGCTTTTCTCGAAGTGCTCCTGTATCTGCTCAGTTTTATAATCCCCGTGTGGCTGTGTTGGGCTGCATATTCCCAGGATCGAACGATCCTCTCCAGTCTTTCTGCCACCCCCGTGCTTTTTCTGGGAATAGCCCCTCTCTGGATGACCTTCGCTGCCTATACCTGCAGCGATATCTTCACTCATCTTAAAGGAAAACCTGTTATTCCCGAAGCATCCATTTCACAATCCACCTGTCCTTACCAGATGAGGCCGGAAGATCCGGGGATCTTCATGCCCGCCATGAACCGGATTTACCAGCTGGATCGCACCCTTCTTCGCATTGAAATCGATGGCCTCAATCCCGATTTGAGAGGTCTGAGGTTCGGCCATCTTACCGATTTTCATCTTGGAAAGCATTGTCATCGCAGTTTTCTCAAACATGCAGTCGATCTCATCATGGCTGAGAAACCGGACCTGATTGGAATAACCGGCGATTTTGTAAATTTTCGCAAATACATGGATGACTGTTTCGATGACTTGGCGGAGCTGGCTGCGCCTCTCGGGATATATGCGGTCCGTGGGAACCATGACTACTGGGTTGGGGCGGATCTGATTGAACAGCGGATCGAGGCGCTCGGGTTTGTTCTGCTGGATGATAAAACACTCGAACTGCACAAAGACAGCCACCCATTTATCCTTTCCGGAACCGAGCAGCGATGGAAAAAAGATCCCCCTGATGTCGATCATTTCTGCTCCGATTCCAGCCTGTTAAAAATTGTTCTGGCACACACCCCTGATGATTTTCCGCTGCTTGTGGGGCACAATCCCCACCTGGTGATCTGCGGCCACACCCATGGGGGCCAGGTCTGCTTCCCGTTTTTCGGCCCTGTGGTGGTCCCTTCGGTCTATGGCCGCCGGTACGCTTCAGGTCTGTTCAAAGAAAAGGAGAGCCTGCTGTATGTCAGCCGGGGAATCGGCTGCTATCCGCCATTCCGGATGCTCTGCAATCCCGAAATTACGATCGTCGAATTTGTCTGAACCTGGCTGCCGCCACACAGATCAGTTCACCCATCCCTGTGAACCGTTTCAATCATGGTGAGGATATTTTCGACTGGGGTCCCCGCCTGAATGTTGTGGCAGGAACAGCAGATATATCCCCCGCCTTTGCCCAGAGTCTGCAGGCAGTCCAGAGTTTCCTCACTGACCTGCTGGGGTGTTCCGAATGGAAGAACCGCCTGATTATCGACCCCGCCGTGGAAAATAATCTGATCCCCATATTTCTGCTTGAGTTCAGGCATCTCCATGCCCGGGCAGGCATGTTGGATCGGGTTCAGGATATCGATCCCGGCCTCGATCAGATGAGGAATCAGTTGATCAACCGAACCATCGGTGTGATAGAAAACCCGTTTCCCATGGGAGTGGATCAGCTCACACCAGCGTTTGAGGCGTGGAGCGAAAAATTCCTTCCAGGTCTTGAGGGATAACATCAATCCATTCTGGTTGCCCATGTCATCACTGACAAAAACCAGGTCGGCTTTATCGGGAGCCACTGCAAAGAACCGTTTGAGCAGCTCGGTCTGGACAGATTCGATTCGATCCAGAGCCGCATGGACAAATTCAGGATTCATCACCAGATCCATCATGGCGTTCTCCAGCCCGCGCATCCAGCAATAAATCTCAAATATGGAGACCCATGGCCCAAGAGTGACAAACTCTTTCCCCCCACGGCCAGCCTCTGCAGCCATCGCTTCGTAATCAAAAAGGTCGACATTCGGCCACCAGGGATAATCATCCAGTGATTTCGGTGTGTCATATTGCGCCAGAGGGAAATCCAGGAATTCATCATAGGCCGCCAGACCTGCCTGGATGCGCTGCATGCGCATTCCCCAGAAATTGGTCGATTCGTTCTCACTCTGAGGTTGCCGAATCGGCCCGGCATACCTGGCTGAGAACCAGAGGATTTTATCGATCCCCAGAATTCGGTAGAGCTCCAGTTCATCCTGCACCCCGGCATATTCACACAGAGATTCATGCACCTCGCCAGTGCACCAGATATCGACAGGAATGCGGTCAACCGGCTGGCGGTCCAGGATGGCAAGGACTCTCTCTCTGGAATTCATGGCTGTTGATTCACCTCTGCATCGGTAATTGCCGGGGCTTTCCCCGCATCTCTTCGATATATTCCCTTTGAATGAACTTCTGTGACAGTTCGCAGCCTGCTCATGACCAGTGCCAGGATATAGATGACACAGGCCAGCAGGATGATGGTCGCACCGCTTGGAAGGTTCGGTTGGTAACTTAGGAGGATTCCCAGGTCATTAACCACTGCACATAGCAGCACCGCCCCAGCCATCATCCCCAGCAAGGTCTTGCAAAAGAGGCCTGAGGTGGCTGCGGGGAGTGTTAAGAGAGCAATCACCAGGACAATCCCGACGACATTCACCAGGACCACCACAGTCAAAGCTGTCAGAATAAGAAGCAGAAGCGTGAAGAACTCGACATTGAGTCCCCGCAGGCGCGAGAATTCCTCATCGAAGCAGACCGCCATCAGGGGGCGATGAAAAAAAAGCCCGGCAAGGACCACTATCACATCCAGCCCGATTAACAGCCGGATTTCGTTATCCGAGACCAGAAGAATATTCCCGAACAGGTAGCTCATCAGGTCTTCGTTATAACCCGGTGTTTTATAAATGAACACCACACCGATCGCCATTCCAAAAGCCCAGACAGCCTGAATCACCGTGTCCTCTCTCTGGCGGTAGTGGAGGCTCACCAGCCCGATCACCATGGCTGCGGCCAGCGCGGACAGGAGGGCGCCATACAAGGGATGAAACCACTCCCAGCCACACACCACCTGTAAATATCTGGCTGCTCCCAATCCGCCCAGGACACAGTGGGCAATGCTTCCGGCGATGGATGATATCCGCCGGGCGACCACATAAGTTCCAACAATCCCACAGGCCAGGGCTGCCAGCAGGCCGGTCAGCAGGGCATTCTGCAGAAACGAATGCTGGGTGAGGGCCTCAAGAAAGGTCATAACGGCCCCCCATAAAAATGCCCGCAATCCACATCATGGCGGATCACACGTATCTCACCCCCATACATCTCACGGATCACATCACTGTCAATCTCGCTGGTCGGGTGAACCATCACCTTCTGTTTCACACACACCACTGTCTTGACAAATCGGGATACAAAGCCGAGGTCATGCGACACGAGCACCACAGTCATCCGTTGATTGAGATGGACCAGCAGCTCATAAAAGGCCTCTTCCATGTGGATATCGAGGTTGGAGGTTGGCTCATCGAGCAGTAATATGTCGGGATTGCAGGCCAGCGCTCTGGCGATCAGAACCCTCTGTTGCTGGCCACCCGAAAGGGCCGAGAAGCTCATGCCGGCGGCATCGGCTAATCCAACTTCATCGAGGCATGTGATGGACTGCTGCTTTTCCCTGTGCCGCAAAAATCCCCAGGGCAAACCTTTCTGAATCCTGCCCATCGACACCACTTCGAGGACACTGACAGGAAAAAGTGGGTCGAAGTGAGGCCTCTGGGGGATATAGCCAACCCGCTTTCTTCCTTCCCTTGGAGGCTCACCAAAGATCCGGATCGAGCCACTGGCGGGAGAAAGCAGCCCGAGAATGATCTTTACCAGTGTAGTTTTTCCGCCGCCATTCGGACCAACCAGCGAAGCGAAATCCCCTCGGGGAATCTGAAAGGTGACATCCTCAAGAACCAGAGGCCCTCCGTAGGAAAAGGAAATATCGTCAACCTCTATGGCAGGACAGGGCTGGTAATTCACTGATGTCGGATGAGTCGGCACATCAATTTCTCCTCGGCCATGGGGGGACCGTGAGAAGATTAACCGATCCAGGCCGGGGATAGAATGATCACCTTATGGATTGTTTGTCCAGTTCTCGATCGCCGATGGAGATTCCGGTGTCTTGCTGGGAGTCGGTGACACTATGGCTGTTTCGGTAGGAGATGGAGTCACTGTGGCGGTCGGATCGGGATCGGCTTTTTGGGATTCATATTCATCGATGACTCCGAAGAACTCTCCATTCGGCCTGAATGCCAGACCGGATGCCTTCCAGTATTGGCCACTCACTTCGACTTTCACATATTCATTCACCATCCCGTACTGTCCACCCAATCCGAGCGAGGACACATCGATGGCCAGCGGATGATACCCCCCAACAGTCATGTGCGGCCAATCATGCTCCAGAGGCTCGATAGTATCGAGCCAGCTGCCACCACCAGTGACACAGTAGTAGACACCATTGCGGTATCCGCGCTGGTAACCATGCATGTGTCCGCTGAAACAGATCTCCACACCCTTGTTTTCCATCAGGAATTCAAGGCGGCGAGTTGCCGTTTCCCAATCAAGCAAAGCCTGTGTTTTCTTCTTCAATGCGGGAACTTCCATGAGAGGCACCAGGCTCGACCGCAGGAAAGAATCCCCATCGATCCACACCTCACAGAAGGGCGGCCGATGCACAAAAACAAAGGTTAGTTTAGCCTGCTGATTTGCCGGTGAATCCAGATCGCCCTCAAGCCAGTTCAGGACATCATGATTCCGTGTGTCATCATCGATCATGATGAAATGGCACCCGGCATAATTGTAGGAGAAACTTCCCCAGCCTGGGGTCGGTTTGGTGCCCCCGATCAGATCGGTACGGTCTTTGCTCGGCATATCGGCAAATTTTCGGAGCACCGCATTTCTTCCAGGCTCATGGTTGCCCCAGGCGGCAAACCAGGCCTTATCCTCTCCCAGGTATCGGGCGACACGATCCAGGTAATAGGCATGGGTGTCTGTATAACTGCTGCCATTTTCCGCCAGGTCACCGCAGGTGGTGCCGAAATGGATATCCGGATCATCCCGCATGTGGCGCATCATGGCTTTGGTTGGCTCATAGGGATCCTGCGGATAGGTTCCGTGATTGGTTCCCTGGCTGTCAGACCACACGCTGAAAGCAAAATCGATCGGCTCATCCGGAGCGGTCCGGAAAGTACGGTCTGTACCGGGTGTTCCCGCCTGAAGAACTCGGAAATGGTATTCTGTAAGGGGTTCGAGACCGGTCAGGACAGCACGGTAGATTTTAGATTGATAACCGGAGTCTTCCATGGTTGCCGAAACAATACTGCCGTACCCGGTATCAAGCCCATATTCCACCTCACAGGCCGGACCCAGATCCAATTCCCACATGACAGTGATTCCATTGGTCTTAACATTTTGGAGGTAGGGTTCTGTCAGATAATGGGCCACACAATCCCCTGTAATGGCCACTGTCTGCAGATCCTGCCATCCAGAGTTGGCTCCATGCTCATCGCGGACCAGCACTTTGATGGTGTAATCTCCCGCGCACTCCCAGGTATGATTCAATGTCAGTGAATCAGCCGGGTTGCGCAGCGCGGTCCAATCGACAACATCCCCATCACCCCAGTCGATCCGGTACTGCACCTGATCTTGGTCTTCATCGATTGCCTTGAAAACATAGGCAAGCGAAAAACCAGACTGCCCGCCTGCCGGACCTCCGGACAAAGGATCAAGTGTCGGTGGGTGGTTCCCGGGAACATCAGGGACTGGCCCCCCCAGGGAGAGGACCTCATTCGGTGTCAGTGGGCGGTCGTACATGGAAACACGGGAGACTGTGATAGCGGCATCCTCACCATCCTCATCGGCGAACAGGAGGAGAGTGGAAGCAAGAGAAAAACGGCCGTCGACACCTCCTGAATTTCCCAGAAGGATCCGGCTGCCATCCAGATAGATATCGTAAAGCCCCGCGCCATTATCAACCACGATTACAAGCCGGTACCAGGTTTGAGGAGATATGGAACTGGGAGAGTAACCCGATGCTCCAACTCCGATCTTTCCTGTTCCAGACTGGACAAAGCAATCGCCATCGTTGGCATTAGTTGGGCTTGTCTGAAAAAAGCAGTACCACGGGTCAATCGAGGGAACCACGAAATCGATCAAAATCGACCAGCGATTGACATCGGAACCCCCGCCATTCGGGGCAATTCCGTGCTGGCAGGTGTAATAACTGCCGGGGCCGATCACAACTGCCCCGTCGGAAGGTACCACCCCGGTTGCTGACTGGTGGGAGCCAGACAGTACCAGATTCTGGCCGATGGTTGCTTTCAAAAGATCCTGAGGATCATTGAAATCCCATTGGCCGGTGGGGATGGGTTGCGAAAAACCTTCAGCCACAAACAAAAAGGACAGGAAGGCAAGCACAACAGCAAATCGGCCAAGAGCAAGCGGATGTCTTTTCATTTCAGATCCAGTTCTTTCGGGTTTTTCAGTATTGTATCGGCAGGTTTGGAAAATATCCTCAATTTTTGATCCGGGTTGAGTTTATATATTCCCTGCCTATGGTCAAGATCGTGACCCGTTCCCCTTGGTGTTTTGATTTAAAGTCCCACAGCACACTCAAACCGACGACGGACCCCCGTCTGTGGCTTTCCGTTTACCGATGAAAAACAGTATGGGTATGCCATTCGGCGGCCATACATCCACAAAGGGAAATCACCCGTTGTCCGAAAGGTCACGTCATGCCGTGCCACTGCCGAAATGACGCTCTATGGGACGAGAGCCCGGTGCGTTATTTGCCGATCTGATCGACCAGACTGAACACCGGAAGGTATAGCGCCACAACCACGAAACCGATGATGCCACCGAGGAACACAATCAGCAGCGGTTCGATCAATTTGGCAAGCCCATCGACTGCATCATCCACTTCGCGTTCGTAGAACTCGGCGACCTTGTTCAACATGGTATCGATCGCGCCGGTTTCTTCACCGACCGCCACCATGTGGGTGACCAGGGGCGGGAAAATTGAAAACTTCTTGAGGGGGTCGCTGATTGTTTCACCCTCTTTGATCGAATCATGAACATCGAGCACAGCGCGTGAGATGACTTCATTGCCGCTGGTATCTTTGACGATCATCAGTGTCTGAAGGATCGGAACACCGGCTTCCAGCAGTGTTGCGAATGTCCTTGCCCAGCGCGCCACTGCTGATTTCTGCAGAATTTTTCCCATGACAGGCACACGCAGAAGCATGGTATCCGTTCCAAAACGGCCCCATTCATATTTTCGGATGAATTTCCACAGCATCACGATGAAGACCACGGTCAGGATGACAACCCAGAATCGGTTGATGGCCACATCGCTCATATCGATCAGCATCTGAGTCATGCCGGGGAGTTCGGCTCCCAGCTCATCATAAATTCCACTGAACTGGGGGACAATGAAGATCAGAATACCGGCCAGAATCGAGCCGGCGATTCCGAGAACAAAAACCGGATACCACATGGCTGATTTGACTTTGCTGCGGATGGCAGAGGATTTTTCGGCAAAGACCGCAAGCCGGTCGAGAACCTGTTCCAGCGCACCACCGATCTCACCGGCACGGATCATATTGACAAACAGGCGGTCAAAGACGGATGGATATTTAGCCATGCCTTCCGAGAGGGTGTTTCCAGATTCAATTTCACTGGCGATGCCATGCAGAGCATTTCTCAGGTTGGCGCTTTCGGTCTGCTCCGCCAGAATTCGAATGCCGCGCAGAAGCGGCAGGCCGGCCCCGATGAGCACTGCCAGCTGGCGTGTGAAGGGCATCATCTGTTTGAGAGGAACCTTGCCGCGGGTCAGGATCTTCATGAACTGCTTGATGCCCGGCATTTCCTCGAGGGCGACTTTCCCCAGGTCGGCCTTGGCGCGTTTGACCTCTGTCGGGAAGTACCCCATCCCTCGCAGACGATCGATCACAAGTTCTTCAGTCGAAGCCTCAATCTGTCCACGAATTTCTTTTCCTGAGCGATCCATCGCTCGATATGCCCAAGCAGGCATGGTTTTCTGGACCTCCTGGAACTGTTAGTCCTGTCTGTGCCGTTGGTTTGTCTGGAATTGTGCTTCCAGTGCCCAATCAAAACAATATCTTTGAATTCCAAAAGTGTCAAATGAAGATGCAGGATTTTCACACCCCCATTCAGATACCCTCCAGGCACGGATATTTGATATCTCTCCGAAAAAAATGGTTGCGATTCCTCTTAACTAATCTTATATTTTTCATTTCTGAATCTTGAGGCTGACAGGATTCCAACTGCATGGTTCCTCTGCCGCCGCAAATCATCGGATTGAAACCGCATCAGGTTTGCATTTGCCTGCTTCCATTCCTTTTCCTGCCCTCAATTTCCTCCAGCCAGACACCAGTTCCTCAATTGGAATGGTCCACCTACCTGGGAGGAGGGGAGATCGACTGGTGCCGGGATGTCATAATTAACTCCTCAGGTGAGGTGATTGTAACCGGCTTCACAACCTCTTCCTCATGGATTCAGGGAGGTTCCGATACGGACTACAACGAGTATGGGGATGCTTTTGTCGCTGTCTTTTCGCCGGGAGGACAGATGGTCTGGTCTTCGTATCTCGGGGGAGGGCATGAGGATGAGGGTTTTGGGGTGGCTGTCGATGGAAATGGCAATATTTATGTGGCTGGCGCGACTGCCTCGCCTGGCTGGATCCATGGCGGCTCTCAAACAACCTATATGGGTGGGGGGGAGGATGGATTTCTTGTCAAACTCAGCTCCTCGGGCCAGCACATCTGGTCCACTTATATTGGGGGAAGTGAAGAAGATCGCTGCTCAGATATCACCATCGATTCGGAAGGTAATCTTGTTGTTGCCGGGTACACTCGATCTCCAGGCTGGGCGCAGGGAGGTTATGATTTGAACCATGCCGGTGGGAAGGATGGTTTTGTGGTCAAATTGAACCCATCCGGCACCCCCTTATGGTCAACTTACCTCGGAGGGGAATTCGATGATATGGCTTATGGGATCATTGCCGACGAATCCAGCAATATCTTTGCATGTGGTTATAGCGGATCCGATGGCTGGGTCTCGGGCGGTGCCAGAACCAGCCTCTGGTATTGGGCTGATGGTTTTGTTGCAAAGATCACAGCCTCCGGCGCCCATGTCTGGTCCACCTTTATTGGAGGAGCCTTATACGACGATGCTCAATCGATCTCGGTGACTGCCTCCGGGAAGATAGCTGTTTCTGGACTCACGGATGGGAATGACTGGATCTCTGGCGGCTACGACACCAGTTACGATGGAGGGGCGTCCAAACAGGGATTTGCCCTGGTCCTGAATGGAGACAGTTCGACAGCCTGGTCGACTTATGTTCCTCATATTGCCAATTATGGGCCCCTTAAAGTGGCGGTTGGCTCCGATGAAAATATTCTGGTCACTGGCTTCACAGAAATCGATGGCTGGCCCCAAACTGGGTTCGACCTGGCTTATGGCGGCCTCAAAGACGGGTTCATCCTGTCATTGTCGCCCTCCGGGGCGCATGTCTGGTCTTCCTATCTGGGAGGCACCCAGCTGGATCAGAGCCAGGGAATCGCAGTCGACCCGCTGGGAAATATTTATCTCTGTGGAGAAACCAGGTCCGAGATCTGGATATCCGGAGGACATGGGGGTTTGGCCGACGGTGAGGGTTTCCTGCTGAAGATCGGCTTTGATAATAATCCAGAAACACCAACTCCCTCAGAAACTCCGGAACCGACCGAAACTCCAAGTCCAAGCTCAACCAACACACCCATAGATACCCCCACAGAAATCCCCACCAGCACTCAGACTCCGACCAATTCGGAACCCCCTTCGCCTTCGATGACACCGACTGAAAGTTCCACCTCGACTCCCCCGCCCACGGCCACTTCGACTGGGACACCGACTTTCACGACCACTCAGACTCCGACCAATTCGGAAAC
>JAANMX010004114.1_pt1 | contig 11876 bp, 10 predicted proteins | sample 7279681 | NCBI WGS metagenome assembly JAANMX01 (sample SAMN14094542, study PRJNA606508) | bioreactor metagenome | isolation source: A lab-scale SPAN reactor treating ammonium-rich wastewater day 351 | place: Ireland: Galway | collected 2018-01-01
GTCGCAAAGCCGAAATACATACCTTATATGCGGAAGCATCAGATAACTTCAAATCTTATGCCGTGCCGGGACATCGCCATTTGCCCGAAATCAGGCAGGGGCTGTCCGAGAGATCGAATAGGCCGATCGGATTAACCTTCGTGCCTCACTTGACTCCGATGATCCGGGGGATTCATGCCACGCTCTACGCAAGGCTGACCAGAGATGTCGATTTGCAAACCCTGTATGAAAACCGTTATGCCAATGAGCCCTTTGTTGATGTGCTTCCTGCCGGCAGCCATCCGGAAACCCGCTCGGTACGTGGTTCAAATTTTTGCCGGATTGCAGTTCATCGTCCGGGGAATGGTGATACCGCAGTGATACTCTCGGTTACCGATAATTTGGTTAAAGGTGCTGCCGGCCAGGCCGTTCAGAACATGAATATTATGTATGGATTACCGGAAACGACCGGTATCCGGCATGTTCCGCTGCTGCCTTAGTCAGTGTACTGATAAGTGAAGTAGCTGAAGAAATATCGTGTTGCGAATAGTGCAAGCGTAAGCCTTTCAGAAATTTCCAGGAGCCGAGGGAGAAAATTGCTGCATAACAGACAAAGCATCAGCGCACCTAAGCTGGTTGTGCGCCCTCATGTTCCCTGGTACCGGCGTTTGCTGATGTCATTTGTCGGGTTGTTGCTGATAGCCCTGTTGGCCTATGGAATGTATGTCATCGGGCAAAGTACAGCTCAGCCGGCCGGTAACATTACGGTTACGGCTGATCCCGTGCTCGAGCAAATCCTTGAATCGAACAGTTGCCTGGAAAAATACGATACCGCGCTTTGTTCGCAGCTTGCGGAGCTTGTCAGACAGTTGCAGATCGGTAATGCTACTCGTGCGGATCTGGTAAAGCAGGTCAAATCCCTGGATGAGGAAAATGAGCGGCTGAGGGAGGATTTAACCTTGTTCCAGCAGATGATTTCCGGAAATGAGGAATCCTCCAATGTGGAACTTATCATTCACCGTTTTTCATTGGAAGCGGGCCAGCTCCCAGGTGAGTATCTGTATACATTGTTGCTTGCTCAGGGAGGCCAGCGTTTAAAAGAATTCAGTGGCAAGCTCGAATTTGTGGTTGGGTTGCTTCAAAATGGTGAGGAGAAGTTCATCTCACTCGTGGATGAGAATGCTTCCAAAGAGTTTCCTATCAATTTTCGCTTTTATCACAGGTTGGAGAAAAGTTTCCAGATACCGGCAGATACGGTAGTGAAGAGTCTGCAGGTTTTTATTTATGAGAACGGCTCGAGTAAGGCAGTATTAACGAAGACGATCCAGTTACCTTTAAAGGAATCGGAGCATGTTCGGAAGAAAACATAAAATAGTCAGTGATATCAATACATTGATTGGGGAAGGCACCGTAATTACTGGCGATATTCATTTTTCTGGCGGGCTGCGTGTGGATGGTCGTATTTGTGGCAGCATCGTGTCGGCAAATGGTAAACAACATTCCTTGCTGGTGCTCAGTGAGCAGGGGATGATCGAAGGAAAAATCAAAGTGCCGTATATCGTCATCAATGGCACAGTGAGAGGGCCGATTCATTGCGATGAAAGCCTCGAACTGCAGCCCGCAGCGAAAATTAGCGGGGATATTTTCTATAAAACTATAAAAATTCATCAGGGAGCGGTTATTGAGGGGAAAATGGTTCGCACCGAGACTTCTCAACCGGAGCTGATCACATACGTTGCTCCCGCCGAGGAATCCAAAGGGCAACAGGAGAGTACGGAGTAGTTTTATTTTCAGAGCCGGATTCCGCCTGCTCAAGTCGATTGATTCTGTTTATCGTATCCCAGCATTTCTGCTGCGTGCTGACGCGTGGCGGCAGTCAGATTTTCACCGCCCAGCATCCGGGCAATTTCTTCGGTTCTTTCTGCTGCATCCAGTTCTGAAATATGGCTTGCCGGCAGTTGCTCATCTTCTGTCTCGGAGGTTTTGGATACGCGCCAGTGATGATCTCCTCTGGCTGCAACTTGTGGGAGATGTGTGATGCTCATTACCTGTCGTGTTTTTCCCAGTTGCTGGAGCAATTTGCCTACTATTGCGGCAATGCGCCCGCCTATTCCGGTATCGACTTCATCGAAAATCAGAGTGGGGACAGTGCCGGCTTTGCTGGTAATGACCTGGATTGCCAGGCTGATACGTGAGAGTTCACCGCCGGAGGCTACTTTATTCAGCGGGCGTAAGGGCAGATCCCGGTGGGCCGACACCTGAAACTCGATCTGTTCCATACCGTGCAGATTACCCGAGGGTATCGGGATCAATGCCACATTGAAGCGGCCTCCTGCCATTGCCAGAGTTTGCATGGTTTCCGTGACCAAGCCAGACAATTGATCTGAGGCATGCTGCCTTGCCTGACTCAACCTGGCGGCGAGATTTTCAAAATTATTCCTGGCAGATTTCTCTGCTTTCATCAGTGCTTCGCTGCTTGCTGCATTTTCCAATGATTCCAGGCGTTGTCTGGTTGTTTCCAGTAAACCCGGCAGTATTTCCGGCATGATACGGTATTTTCTGGCCGTTCCATGAATGGCTGCAATGCGTGTTTCTGTTTCCTGCAATCTGCGGGGGTCGATATCAAGGTGCTGCTGATAACGTTTCAATTCATATACGATTTCCTGCAGTTGTATTTGGGCTGATTGCAACTGGCTGCAGAGGGGTTCGAGTGTGTTGTCGATATCGGTCAGGCTGTTCAGGCGGGTGAGCACCGTGCTGAGTTGCGTCAGTACCGCCGTTTCATTTTCCGATAATGATTCCAGGCTGAATTGTGCGGTTTCCAGCAGGCTTGCGGTATGTGTCAGCCGATTATGTTCGATTTGCAGATTTTCCCATTCTTCCAGTGAGAAATTCAGGGCGGTCAGTTCATGGAGTTGCCACGTCAGGGTTTCGTGCTCCTGCAAATTTTGTTCGCTGTGCTGTTCCCATGCGAGTCTTTGCTGGCACAGATCCTGCCAGTGCCGGTAAGCGGAGGCTACTTTCCGGGCAAGATCCGATTCACCTGCCCAGGCATCGAGCAATTCACATTGCTTGTGGCCGTGCATCAGCAACTGATGGGCATGCTGGCCGTGAATATCGACCAGCCATTCACCAACCGTGCGTAATTGCTGGAGGGTGGCAGGGTGTCCGTTGATGAAGTTGCGTGAACGTCCACCCGATTCCATGATTTTGCGCAACAGACATATACCGGTTTCATCTTCCAGCGCATTTTCCACTAACCATTCCTGTAAAGCAGGGATGGTGTTTACGGAGAATTGTGCAGTAATTTCAGCACGTTTACAGCCATATCTGATTTGACTCGTATCAGCCCGTCTTCCCAGTACGAGTTCCAGCGCATCGATCAGAATGGATTTTCCTGCGCCGGTTTCGCCAGTCAGAACTGTAAAACCTGATTTGAAATGCAGATCAATATGGTCAACGATGATGAAATTGCGAATAGACAGATTTTGCAGCATGGAGACTAACGGCTGTTTTTTTGAAGAATACCGCTCCAGCCGAGTTTTTCTCGCAACATACGGTAGTAACTGTGGTGGACGGGGTGCAGGAGTTTGATGGTTTCCGGACAGCGTTGAATGAATACTCTGTCATGTTCACTCAGATCGAACCAGGAATGGCTGTCTGTGTAGATTTTTATCTCGGTCGTGAAATGAACTTTGATTTCGATGGTTGCATCTGCGCCGATTACGATGGGGCGGTTGCTGAGGGTATGTGGGCAGATCGGCACCAGTGTCATCAGGTTGAGACCGGGATGCAGGATTGGCCCGCCGGAGGAAAGCGCGTAAGCTGTCGATCCGGTGGGTGTCGCAATGATCAGGCCGTCCGATCGTAAAGAATAAACATACTCACCGTTGATGTGGACTTCAAGTTCGATCATACCGCTGCTGATACCCCGGTGAAGTACCACATCATTGAAAGCCAGTTCTTTGAAGACACTTTCTCCATTGCGTGTGACCTCGACGGTCAGCAGCATGCGGTTTTCCACGACGAACTGGCCTGCCAGCATGTCATTCAGGGTTTCGTGCATGGTATCGGCTGTAAGATCAGTCAAGAACCCCAATCTTCCCTGGTTGATGCCGATCAGTGGAACACTGAACGGAACGAGTGCACGGGCAATGTTGAGCATCGTTCCGTCACCTCCCAGCACGATTGCAAGATCTGCCTGTTTACCGATTTCTTCCAGTGTCAGTATAGGGTACCTGCTGTTACTGATATGGGCGGCGGTCAGAGAGTCCAGTACCACACTGATACCTCGGTCGGTCAGATACTCTGCCAGACTCAGCAGGGGAATCACGATATCGGGATTTTTGTGTTTCCCGATCAGAGCAATCGTTTTGAATAAGGCGCTGTCCATTAGTGATAAGAGGTCGGAGCGGTTAAAAATACCTGGATTTCTGTTTCAGGCGATCCGGCTGATTCCAAGTGACCGTAAGGATCGGATATTACCGCAGCCCATGCCAAAAAAGGTAGAAATCAGCCGAGAAGTAGTATTACGCTATCCATGAAACCAAGGGATTTCAGCTTCAGACCAACCCCACTTGTAGCAGGGCTGATTCGTGTAGAATAGATAAATGCTTAACGAACGCGAGAAAATTCTGCTAAAAACCCTGGTTGAACGTTATATTCATGAAGGTCAGCCAGTCGGTTCACGCTCACTCGCCAAGTTTTCCGGATTGGATCTGAGTCCGGCCACGATCCGCAATGTGATGACTGACCTCGAAGAAATGGGGTATGTCTCCAGTCCGCATACATCGGCCGGGCGCATGCCTACCACGCTGGGTTATCGCTTTTTCGTCGATACCCTGCTGGTGGTCAAGTCACTGGATAATGAGCAGATTACTTTGCTGGAGAACCAGCTGCATCCGAACAACCCCACCCATTTGATGAATGTTACCTCTCGTCTGCTTTCAGAGCTGACCCGATTTGTAGGCGTGGTGGTCACACCTAAACGGATGGGAGGCGCAGTTTTTCGCCATATAGAATTTGTGGCACTGACTGAAAAACGGATTCTTCTGATTCTGGTGACACCGGAAGGTGATGTCCAGAATCGTATCATTCTTACGGAAACCGCTTACAGTCAGTCTGATCTGATCGAGGCCGGAAATTTTCTCAATCAGCACTATGCCGGTTGTACGCTGGAAGAAATTCGCTCAGGGCTCCAGCGCGAGTTGACACAATTGCGTCGGGATATGACTGGTCTCATGAATGCAGCAATTGAAATAGGCAATGATGCCTTGCAGGAAAGCAGCGAAGCAGTGGTAATTGCTGGAGAACACAGGCTGTTTGACGTGCGCGATTTATCAGATAATCTTTCCAGTTTAAAAAGTCTGTTCGAGATGTTTGAGCGAAAATCCAAACTGTTACAACTGATGGAGCTGAGCCGTCAGGCACACGGGGTGAAGATCTTCATCGGGGGAGAGTCGGATGAAACGATGCTGGAAGAGGTCAGTGTCGTTACTGCACCTTATGAAATGGAAGGAAAAATTGTCGGCACGGTTGGCGTGATCGGCCCGCGGCGCATGGCTTATGAACGTATCATTCCTATCGTGGATATTACCGCCAAGCTGCTTTCGAGCAATCTGTCGTAATAGCCTGTTTACTTCATTCCACTTATGACTCGAATGTTACCGGAACCCGCTTATCGTCATGGTTCAGTCGGCAAGACCGGTGTTCTGATGATCAATCTGGGTACGCCGGATGCGCCGACTGCCAAAGCACTGAGAGCTTATCTGAAGCAGTTTCTGAGCGAGCCGCGTATCGTCGAATTTCCACGCTGGCTGTGGTGGTTCATTCTGAATGGCATCATTCTCAATATCCGGCCGGCCAAGTCTGCCAAAAAGTATGAGCAGATCTGGACATCCGAAGGTTCTCCCCTGAGAGTGCATACTGCGCGCCAGACGGCACTGGTAGCCGCTTTACTGGAGCAGCAGGCTGATTCTTCGCTGGTGGTTGAATATGCAATGATTATTGGCAATCAGTCTATTGCGGAAAAATTGCAGCAGATGAAAGTACAAGGCTGTGACCGTATTCTGGTATTACCGCTATTTCCCCAATACGCTGCCAGCAGTACCGGTTGTGTGCTGGGCGGTGTTTTCTCCGAATTGAGGAAAATGCGTAATATTCCTGATATTCGCACTGTCAGGCATTACCACGATGATCCGGGTTATATTGCAGCACTGGCACAGAATGTTCGTGATTATTGGGAAAAACACGGCCAGCCTGACAAACTGATCATCAGTTTTCATGGCGTGCCGCGTAAAACATTGGAGATGGGTGATCCCTATCATTGCGAGTGTCAGAAAACCGGGCGATTGCTGGCTGAAGCACTGGAACTGGCGGATGATCGCTATCAGATATGTTTTCAGTCTCGTTTTGGTTTTGCGCAATGGTTGGGACCTTATACTGCGGAAATTCTGGCAGAGTTGGGTAAACAGAAAACCGGGCGAGTCGATGTCGTTTGTCCTGGCTTCGTCTCGGATTGCCTGGAAACACTCGAAGAAATTGCACTGGAAGGAAAAGCGATTTTTACCGAGGCGGGCGGGGGTGAATTTCATTACATACCAAGTCTCAATGAACATCCACTCTGGATCGAGGCGATCGGGAATATCATTCAAACCCATTTGACCGGTTGGGCTGATCGGCGATTATCCGAAGAAGCTGCGGAACGATCCCGCAAACGGGCGCTTGCTCTGGGTGCAAGGGAATGATGTGTTCATGTGTGATTTCACCAATGACCGGTGCAGCGTTTTTGCCCCTGGCAGACGTCAGATGCCCGGGGCATGTCCAGATTTAAGGGAGGGATAGTGATGAGTATTTCAAAGATAAAGTTATTGTTTTCCTGCCTGCTTGTTTGTATTCTCGCCGCTTGTGCGACTTCTCCCACTGGTCGGACACAGGTTGCTTTCATGCCGGATGCCGAAGTGAACAGTATGGGCCTTCAGGCGTTTGATACGCTGAAGCGTGAAAACAAAATCAGTCATGATACGGCAAGTAACCGTTTTGTAAGTTGTGTGGCCAGTGCGATTACACGGGAAGTGGGAGGAGAATGGGAAGTCGTCGTGTTTGAAGATGAATCACTGAATGCGTTTGCGTTGCCCGGCGGAAAAATTGGTGTGCACACCGGCCTGCTCAATCTGGTGGATAACCAGGATCAGCTGGCAGTAGTCATTGGCCACGAAGTCGGACATGTAATGGCGCGCCACAGTAACGAGCGCTTATCTCAGCAGGCGGGCACCAATCTGGGAATTTCACTCATCCAGGCGATTGCCACACCCCAATCTGCATTGGGGCAGACAGCAGTCGGTCTGCTGGGGATTGGTGCGCAATACGGGGTTATCATGCCGTTTAGCAGGTTGCATGAATCAGAGGCAGATACGATTGGCCTGGATTTAATGGCCAAGGCCGGATTCAATCCGGCAGAAAGCATAAGATTGTGGCAAAAAATGGCACAGGCCAGCCAGGGAGCAGAACCGGTAGAATTTTTGTCCACACATCCTTCGCATACTTCCCGTATACAAAATCTGCAAGCAGATTTGCCAAGGGCGCAACGATTACAGCAGCAGGCAAATGCTGCAGGAAAGAATCCCCGCTGTACCAAATAGACTCATTGGGTGACGGCTGTATGAGCAATGAATGAGGTGTTCGCAATACACTTGCGGAACGGCGGTTTGCTGGTTTTAGGGAAATTATTTTTTTATATTTGAGGAGATAAAAACAAATGTCGCAGAAGCACCCTGTCATTGCAGTAACCGGATCATCCGGAGCTGGAACTTCTACGGTCAAGACAAGTTTTGAGCATATTTTTCAGCGCGAGCGGCTGAATGTGGCTGTGGTGGAAGGAGACAGCTTCCACCGTTATGACCGTGAATCCATGAAACAGGCAGTTGAAGAGTCGGAAAAAGGGGGAGGGCGTCCTATCAGCCATTTCGGCCCGGAAGCCAATGAATTCGAGAAACTGGAAGAATTGTTCCGGTCGTATGGCCAAAGTGGATCCGGAGAGATTCGTCTTTATCTGCATAATGAACAGGAGGCTCAACCTTACAATCAGAAGCCCGGTACCTTCACACCCTGGAAGTCCATTCAGCCGGGCACTGACCTGTTGTTTTACGAAGGTCTGCATGGCGGAGTGAAGAGTGATACGGCTGATGTCAGTCAGTATGTCGATCTGCTGGTGGGTGTGGTTCCAATCGTCAATCTGGAGTGGATACAAAAGATCTACCGTGATACTGCTGCCAGAGGATATTCGGCCGAGGCGGTGACACATACCATTTTGCGCCGTATGCATGATTACGTTCATTACATTACTCCTCAGTTTTCACGCACACATGTCAATTTCCAGCGTGTGCCGACGGTTGATACATCCAACCCGTTCATTGCACGGGATATTCCCACATTGGACGAAAGTATGGTGGTTATCCGCTTCCGTGATCACCGTGGAGCAGATTTCCCTTATCTGCTCAATATGATAAGCGGGTCGTTCATGTCTCGTCCCAATACCATCGTTGTTCCAGGTGGTAAAATGGGTATGGCGATTGAGCTGATCCTGACGCCGCTGATTCTGGATCTGGTAGCAAAAAGCAAAAAATAGTTTTTCTGAGACCTCGTCGACTCTGACAGCCGGCGGGGAATTCGGCTGTTCCCTTCTATATGACTGCATTACTTACTGATCTCAACCCGGAACAGCTGGAAGCCGTCACCTGGCCACACCAGTCAGCACTGGTGCTGGCAGGTGCCGGAAGTGGTAAAACCCGGGTGCTGACTACACGAATTGCTTATCTGTTGCAATCGGGCCGCACCCGGCCACAGAATATCCTGGCAGTTACCTTCACCAACAAGGCAGCACGCGAGATGGTCGCGCGTATCGGTGCAATGCTGCCTGTCAATACTCGTGCTATGTGGGTGGGCACATTTCATGGTTTGTGTCACCGCGTGCTGCGTGCTCATTATGAAGATGCGGGATTGCCACAGGCATTTCAGATACTGGACATGGCTGATCAGCTGGCTGTCATCAAGCGTGTGCTGAAAGAACGGTCACTGGATGAAAAGATGTTGCCGCCCAGACAACTGCAATGGTTTATCAATAATGCCAAAGAAGAGGGATTACGAGCCTCGCAGGTCGATGTGCATGGCGGTTTCAATCAGACTCTGGCCGAATGCTACCAGGCATACGAAACTGTCAGTATGCGGGAAGGTACGGTCGATTTCGCCGAATTACTGCTGCGCTGCTATGAATTATTGAGCCGCAATGAAATTCTGCGTGATCATTATCGCAGTCGTTTCGAACATATACTGGTGGATGAATTTCAGGATACCAATCGCCTGCAGTATAAATGGATCAAATTGCTGGCGGGCCCGGGTTCGCAGCAGCATGCAGCCATTTTTGCCGTCGGGGATGATGACCAGAGCATCTACGCGTTCCGGGGAGCGCATGTCGGGAATATGCGGGATCTCGAAAAGGATTTCAGCGTACCGAAGATCATCAGGCTGGAGCAGAATTATCGTTCGCACGGCAATATTCTGGATGCTGCCAATGCGCTGATCGAACATAACAAGGGGCGTTTGGGTAAGAATTTGTGGACTGCAGCGGGAAAGGGTGAACCGGTGCGGGTATATCATGCCGCCACAGATATGGATGAAACCAGTTTCATCATTGATGAAATCAAGGCACTGCATGCCGATGGCCTGGCTCTTTCTGATATTGCCCTGCTCTATCGTTCCAATGCGCAATCACGGGTGCTGGAGCATGGTTTGTTCAATGCATCTGTTTCCTATCGTGTTTATGGCGGTATGCGTTTCTTCGATCGTCAGGAAGTAAAACATGCTTTGGCCTATTTACGACTGATCGCTTTACCGGATGATGACAATGCCCTGTTGCGGATCATTAATTTTCCTCCCAGAGGAATTGGTGCACGTACATTGGAACAGTTACAGGATCAGGCTGCGATGCTCGGCACCAGTCTGTGGCAGGCAGCATTCAAGGTATATGAGGGAGGGAAAGCGGTTGCCACCAGGAACAGCCAGCCCGGGAGAGGAATAGCAGGTTCTGTCAGCCTGGTTTTATCCATGCAGCAGGATGGCGAGGGTTTGCCGTTACCGGAAATTATCCGGCGTGTGGTCGATCAGAGCGGACTGGCAGCACATTATCAGGCTGAACGTGAAGGTGGCGAGCGCCTGGAGAATCTCAAGGAGCTGATCAATGCCGCGACCAGTTTTGTGCATGAGTCCGAAGATGACAGTCTTACTGCTTTTTTGGCACATGCTTCGCTCGAAGGGGGTGAGCATCAGGCGGAAGGTTATCAGGATGCGGTTCAGCTGATGACAGTACATGCTGCAAAAGGACTGGAATTTCATTCGGTATTCATCAGCGGTCTGGAGGAAGGTCTGTTTCCCCATGAAAACAGCCGGAATGAGCCTGATGGTCTGGAAGAAGAAAGGCGTCTGATGTATGTGGCAATGACACGTGCCCGGCAGCGCCTGTATCTGAGTTACGCCGAGAGCCGCATGTTGCATGGTCAGGTGCGTGTGAACATACCTTCCCGCTTTGTTGATGAAATCCCACAAGATCTTTTGAAGAGGCTGCGCTCCGATTTTTCCGGAAGAAGTTTTCGTCAGGGGGTGTCGGGAACAGGACAAACCGTTGCCAGCACTATAAATAGCAGTCAGAAAGGCAGGAGTACGATGGCTGCAGTAGCCGGAATGACATCATCAGGGCTGAGTAGCGCAGGTTTTCACGTCGGCCAGCAGGTATCGCATGCCAAATTTGGCACGGGTATTATCCTGAATTATGAGGGTAGCGGGACGGATATGCGGATCCAGGTGAATTTTCACCAGGCAGGTACAAAATGGCTCTCGCTTGCTTATGCAAAACTGGAGCCCCTGTAACGGCAGTTGTATAGCTACCGATCTGAAAACAGGCTGCTGCCAGTTTTTCTGATTGATCTTCCTTGTAAACCGAATCCCGGGCTCGGCTCAGTGTTCATTGGTTTGGCTGGAATCTTCTTTGTTTTCTTCAGTACTTGGCTCATCTGATTTGGGCTGAGTATCTTCATCCTGTTCGTAGTGAAAGATGTCTTTGTAACTGACGTAAACGGAAGCAAATGCGACCGGGAACCAGATGATGAAACCCAACCCGTAAAGCATCGCTGCCAACATTCCAAGAACAAACAAGATGGCCATATAAATCTGGAAAGCAAAGAGATTCTTCAGGCACGCAAAGAAACTTTTGCGTATGGCGATGAGCGGAGGCATGTTCTCAAAGACTACCAGCATGGGTGCAAACCAGATCGACATCATCAGCGGAATGGCGAGCAACAGGCAAAGCAATGAGGCAAACAGCAGATCATCCATGACGCCGGGTAATTCATTTTCGCTGAATCGTTTGCCGTGCAGCCACATATCAACGACTGCATCTCCCCCAAGCAGCATGAAAATACCGGTAATCAGAATATCGCCGATCAGATAAACTCCACCGATTGTGATGAGAGGTACCGTGTATTTTTTGAATCCGTAAAACAGGTATTCCAGTTCGAGCTTGCCGCTCAGATCCAGTTTCCTACACCCGACCATGATCCCGGCTACGAAGACGGGCACATCGCGGCGATTGTCGACCTCATCGAAGCGATTGAGCAGCAACGGCCGACGAAGTGCTCGGCCGAGGATTCCCGGGGCATCATCCAGATGATCGCGGCGGTGTTCGAGTCGCAACGCGTGGGACGATCGGTGGCGTTCCCTCTGGAGACGCGGGTGAATCCGTTGTCGCTGTTGTCGTGATCATCGTTCATAACGGAACTATGCCATCGGCTGGCCACACTTCAATCGAGTGAAATCGAGAATACACACTGGCGAAGCCAGTGGCACAC
>JAANMX010004120.1_pt1 | contig 11858 bp, 6 predicted proteins | sample 7279681 | NCBI WGS metagenome assembly JAANMX01 (sample SAMN14094542, study PRJNA606508) | bioreactor metagenome | isolation source: A lab-scale SPAN reactor treating ammonium-rich wastewater day 351 | place: Ireland: Galway | collected 2018-01-01
GGTGCCCTAAGGATTAACGATCGCCCGCGCAGGTACTCCAGAACAGCTCGTCACGAGTTCGCCCCGGGTAGCCCTGCGCGCCGGGGTTTTTCCATGTCCGAGGCGATCAACGGAAGTGGGAAGGAGACTCATGGCGAGGGCCGATAAGGCCGCAGCCGTCGCGAAGCTGAAGGACAGCTTCACCAGCGCGGCTGCCGCTGTACTGACCGAGTACCGCGGTCTCACCGTGAAGAACCTGCAGGATTTGCGCAGGTCCTTGGGTGAGAACGCCAGCTATGCCGTTGCGAAGAACACGCTGACCACGATCGCTGCCCGGGAAGCCGGCATCGAGGGCCTGGAGGCTCAGCTCTCCGGCCCGACCGCGATCGCGTTCATCTCCGGTGACGTCGCCGACGTCGCCAAGGGGCTGCGTGACTTCGCGAAGGCGAACCCGCATCTGGTCATCAAGGGTGGCGTCATGGACGGTCGTGTCCTGGACGCCGAAGGGGTCAAGAAGCTGGCCGACCTGGAGTCGCGCGAGGTCCTGCTCGCGAAGCTGGCCGGCGCGATGAACGGCAACCTGGCGAAGGCCGCGGGCCTGTTCGCCGCCCCGCTCAGCCAGGCCGCTCGCGTCTTGGCCGCCCTGTCCGAGCAGAAGCAGGCCGGGGACGCCCCGGCAACCGATGCAGCACCCGCTGCGGAGGCCACCGAAGACGCGGCTGACGCTGCATCGAAGTAACGAAAGGAACACCAACATGGCGAAGATCAGCACCGACGAACTCCTTGACGCCTTCAAGGAGATGACCCTGATCGAGCTCTCCGAGTTCGTGAAGCAGTTCGAGGACACCTTCGGCGTGACCGCCGCCGCCCCGGTGGCCGTTGCCGCCGCTCCGGCCGCCGCCGGCGGTGGCGAGGCCGCCGAGGAGGAAGAGGTCAGCAACGAGGTCGACGTGATCCTCGAGTCCCCGGGCGACAAGAAGATCCAGGTCATCAAGGAGGTGCGCGCGCTCACCAGCCTGGGCCTGAAGGAGGCCAAGGACCTGGTCGAGGCCGCCCCCAAGGCGGTCCTGGAGAAGGTCAACCGTGAGGCCGCGGCGAAGGCGAAGGAGGCCCTCGAGGCCGCCGGCGCCGCCGTCTCGATCAAGTGAGCTGACTCTCCCGGTCGACAACGACTCGGCGGCGGAACCCCAGGCGGGTTCCGCCGCCGAGTCCTATGTCGGGAGGCCGACGGTCGCGCGGATGACACGTGTCGCCGCGTACTCCACCCCGCGTTGCGGACGCCACCGTGCCGGAGCGCGCCTCAGATGCCGGGGACGCGACACCGAACACACCGGTTCGGCGAGCGACGGTCGGCCGCACGGGCGGGACGCGGCCTGTGCGGACCAGCCTCGAGCACCGGTAATCGGCGGCGGAACCGAGGTTCCGCCGCCGATCTGCCTGCGGGGGTGGGTGTGGGCTGGACTTGAAGGGTCAGCGCTGCGCGATGCGCGCGCTGACGGGCCAATCGCCGTAGCCTCCCCATGCCTGATCGGACGCCTGGGCGGCGACCGGCACGGTGGAGACGGCGATCAGTGCCGCGACGGCCACCAGGGCCTTGCGGAACGTCTTGTTCATGATTCCCCCGTTTTGATTGGTCTTGTCGTTGACAAAAACTATCGGGACTTGACGGACCTGTCAACTAATCGTCAGACTGTTGAGGGTAAGTCCCGAGGAGGTGTCTGTCTTGACCGCTTCGCTGGCCCAGAACGGGTTTGGCGCTCGGCTTCGTGCTACCCGCAGACGTCTCGGTATGTCGCAGGCGGAACTCGGCGGAGAACGCTACACGGGCAGCTACATCTCCCACCTCGAGAGCGGACGCCGCGCGGCGCCGCCCGACGTCATCGAGTTCCTCGCGATGCGGCTCGGGGTGACGGCCGACGAGTTGGGCATGGAGCCGACTCTTGTCGAGCCGGTTGACAATCTTGACAACACACATGCGCTCGAACACCTGCTGATCGCCGAGCGCGCCTGGTACGACCGCGACTGGGCGACCGCCGGCGAGCTGGCGACCCGTGCGGCGGCGTCCGCGCTGCAGGCGGGTCAACCCGAGCGGCACTGGCAGGCGCTGTACGTCCAGGCGCAGGCCGCCCTGGCCGAGGGTGACTTCGCCGATGCGATCCACTTCGCCGAGCGGCTGGCCGATCACCAGGTGGCGGCCGGCTCGCAGACCCTGCGTGCCCAGGCCCTGTGCCTGTCCGCCACCGCCCACCGGGTCGGCGACGAGCTGCCGATGGCGCTGGTGCACGCCGGTCAGGCCGTCGAACTGGCTCGTGACGCACCGCCGATCGTGCTGGCGGACGCCCTCATGTGCCTGATCAGCGCCGCTTTGGAGGCCGGTCGTCCGACGGCGGAGACCGACCGGCTGTGCACCTGGCTCGAGGACGTCTCGCTGCACGTCGAGTCCGGCCACGCCCGCGGCGTCATCTACTGGGCGCTCGGCACCGCCGCGTTCAAGTCGGGCAATGTCGGCAAGGGACTGGAGTTGCACGACCTGGCCATCGAACTGCTGAGCCCCCGGCGTGACCTGCGGATGTGGCTCCGGCTCAACCGCTCGGCGGCCAACTGCCGGCTGGAGGCGGGGATCACCGACGGTGTCAAGGAGATGCTGGAGGTCGCCCGCGGCGGGCTCAGCCTGATCGGCAGCGTCTTCGACGTGTTCGAGTTGCGTCACGCCGAGGCGAAGCTGGTGCTGCTGGAGGGCCGGCCCCTGCAGGCCGCCGAGTTGGTCCGGGGGCTGCTGGCCGATCCGGCAATGCGCCCCGCGGTCGTCAGCAGCGGTCGGGGCGAGGAGTTGCTGGCCGAGATCGAGCTCGATCTCGGTCGCCCCGGTAGCGCCCGTGCCGCGTTCATCCGCGCCGCCGGGGTGTACGGCAAGCAGGAGCAGTTCCGCCAGGCGAGCCAGTGCTGGCAGCGTGCCGCCGACCTCGAGAACCTGGCTGTCCAGAATCCGGACCCCCAAAACCCGATAGTTGACAGCACTGTCAAGTCGTGATGTGATTACTCCTGTCAGCGGCACAACCCCCCGATAGCGTCGTTGATGGGCACTGCTGATCGGTGTTCGCCTTGTGAGTTTCCTCCCGTTGCCCGAGGCGAGCACCGATTCAGTGCGTTCTGGGGTCGGAACGCCTTCAACCCTCGTCTCGGACACCTTTCGCCACGTCTGGTCGGTAGGGCGGGCGGGCGCGGATCACCCGGGCCGGGAGCTGCGCGAGAAGACCGAGGGAAACACCCCCGAGGCTCGGAGGCGCGTCCCCGGTCGGAGTTCGCACGAGATAGAGAACCCGTCCCCGTCCCTGGCGTTCGAACTTCGCACGTGGAGAAGCGTCCTCGTCCGAACTCTGGCACGTAGGAACCGTCCCCGACGTCCGGACTTCGCACGAGAAGAACCGTCCCCACCGGGCCGGACGGTGGGCAGGGCCGGCGTCGACCAACCGGGTGCGGTGAATCCTCGCCGCGGCGTCCCGGGGCGACTATGGTGGCTGCAACGCGTCCGGACGGCCCGAGGATGAGCCGGCGGAGGGCGCACGACGCCGGCGCGAGGCGGGCGGTGACGAGGGTGGCTCGAGAGGCGTCCGCCGATTTGGCATCAGGCGGAGGATGGACTATAGTGCTTGTTTGCCCATCGCTCACCCACGACCCGTGATTTGACGCGGGCCGTTCTGCGTGCAAAGAACCGGCCGACAGCCGGGTTTCTTGGAAGGACCATCACCTTGGCCGTCTCGCGCTCTGCGTCGAAGAACACCAATGTCGTCTCTGCTTCCGGACGGATCTCGTTCGCCAAGATCGCCGAACCTCTCGAGGTTCCGAATCTGCTCGATCTCCAGATCGAGTCCTTCGACTGGCTGGTCGGCAACGAGGCCTGGCGGACCCGCGTGGCCGCCGCCCTCGCCGAGGGACGTACCGACGTCAACACCAAGTCGGGGCTGGAGGAGATCTTCGAGGAGATCTCGCCGATCGAGGACTTGTCACAGACGATGTCGCTGTCCTTCCGCGACAACCGCTTCGAGGATCCCAAGCACTCCGTCGAGGAGTGCAAGGACCGCGACGTCACCTACGCGGCCCCGCTGTTCGTCACGGCCGAGTTCATGAACAACGACACCGGCGAGATCAAGAGCCAGACCGTGTTCATGGGCGACTTCCCGCTGATGACCGACAAGGGCACCTTCATCATCAACGGCACCGAGCGCGTCGTGGTGTCGCAGCTGGTCCGGTCGCCGGGCGTCTACTTCGAGCAGACCCCGGACAAGACCTCCGACAAGGACATCTTCACCTGCAAGATCATCCCGAGCCGGGGTGCCTGGCTGGAGTTCGAGGTCGACAAGCGCGACATGGTCGGCGTCCGGCTCGACCGCAAGCGCAAGCAGAACGTCACCGTGCTGCTCAAGGCCCTGGGCTGGACCAACGAGCAGATCCTGGAGGAGTTCGGCGAGTACGAGTCCATCCGGCTCACCCTGGAGAAGGACCACACCGCCAACACCGACGAGGCGCTGCTGGACATCTACCGCAAGCTGCGTCCGGGCGAGCCGCCGACCCGTGAGGCCGCGCAGGCGATGTTGGAGAACTACTACTTCAACCCGAAGCGCTACGACCTGGCCAAGGTCGGCCGGTACAAGATCAACAAGAAGCTGGGCCTGTCCCTGCCGTTCGACACCCAGGTGTTGACCGTCGAGGACATCGTCTCCGCCATCCGCTACGTGGTGGCGCTGCACGAGGGCCGCGAGTACATCGGCGACCTGCTGGTCGAGACCGACGACATCGACCACTTCGGCAACCGCCGGCTGCGCACCGTGGGCGAGCTGATCCAGAACCAGCTGCGGATCGGCCTGGGCCGGCTCGAGCGCACCGTCCGCGACCGGATGACCACCCAGGACATCGAGGCGATCACGCCGCAGACCCTGATCAACATCCGTCCCGTGTCGGCGGCGCTGAAGGAGTTCTTCGGCACCTCGCAGCTGTCGCAGTTCATGGACCAGACCAATCCGGTCGCCGGCCTGACCCACAAGCGGCGGCTCTCGGCGCTGGGCCCGGGCGGCCTGTCCCGCGACCGCGCCGGCATGGAGGTCCGCGACGTCCACCACAGCCACTACGGCCGGATGTGCCCGATCGAGACCCCTGAAGGCCCGAACATCGGCCTGATCGGTTCGCTGGCGTCCTTCGCGCGGGTGAACGCCTTCGGCTTCATCGAGACCCCGTACCGCAAGGTCGTCGACGGCCGGGTCACCGACCAGGTCGACTACCTGACCGCCGACGAGGAGGACCGCTACGTCATCGCCCAGGCGAACGCCGCGCTGGACGCCGACGGCACCTTCTCCGAGGCCCGGGTGCTGGTCCGCAAGAAGCACGGCGACGCCGACGAGGTGGCGCCCGAGGACGTGCAGTACATGGACGTCTCGCCGCGCCAGATGGTGTCGGTGGCGACCGCGCTGATCCCGTTCCTCGAGCACGACGACGCCTCCCGGGCGCTGATGGGCGCCAACATGCAGCGGCAGGCGGTTCCGCTGATCCGCAACGAGGCCCCGTTCGTCGGCACCGGCATGGAGTACCGCGGCGCGGTCGACGCCGGTGACGTGACGGTTGCCGAGAAGGCCGGCGTGGTGACCTCGGTCAGCGCCGACATCATCGACGTCGCGGCCGACGACGGCACCTACCGCAGCTACCGACTGGCGAAGTTCACCCGCTCGAACCAGGCCACCTGCATCAACCAGCGTCCGCTGGTCACCGAGGGTGACCGGGTCGAGGTGGGCTCCCCGCTGGCCGACGGCGCCTGCACCGACAACGGCGAGATGGCGCTGGGCCGCAACCTGCTGGTCGCCTTCATGCCGTGGGAGGGCCACAACTACGAGGACGCGATCATCCTGTCCCAGCGCCTGGTGCAGGACGACGTGCTCACCTCGATCCACATCGAGGAGCACGAGATCGACGCCCGCGACACCAAGCTGGGCGCCGAGGAGATCACCCGCGACATCCCCAACATCGGTGAGGACATGCTCGCCAACCTGGACGAGCGCGGCATCATCCGGATCGGCGCCGAGGTCGGCACCGGCGACATCCTGGTCGGCAAGGTCACCCCGAAGGGCGAGACCGAGCTCACCCCGGAGGAGCGGCTGCTGCGCGCGATCTTCGGCGAGAAGGCCCGCGAGGTCCGCGACACCTCGATGAAGGTGCCGCACGGCGAGACCGGCACCGTCATCGGCGTCCGCGTCTTCGACCGCGAAGAGGGCGACGAGCTGCCCCCGGGCGTGAACCAGCTGGTCCGCGTCTACGTGGCGCAGAAGCGGAAGATCTCCGACGGCGACAAGCTGGCCGGACGCCACGGCAACAAGGGCGTCATCAGCAAGATCCTGCCGGTCGAGGACATGCCCTTCCTGGAGGACGGCACCCCGGTCGACATCGTGCTGAACCCGCTCGGCGTCCCGTCCCGGATGAACGTCGGCCAGGTGCTGGAGACCCACCTCGGGTGGGTCGCCAAGACCGGCTGGGACATCGCGGACGTCGCCGAGCCGTGGGCCGACCGGCTCAAGGACGTCGGCCTGGGCCGGGTCGAGGGCGATGCCCGGTTGGCCACCCCGGTCTTCGACGGCGCCAACGAGCACGAGATCGCCGGCCTGCTGGAGCACGGCCTGCCGCAGCGCGACGGCCTGCAGCTGGTGGACGCCGGCGGCAAGGCCAAGCTGTTCGACGGCCGTTCCGGTGAGCCGTACCCGGAGCGGGTCGGCGTCGGCTACATCTACATGCTGAAGCTGCACCACCTGGTGGACGACAAGATCCACGCCCGCTCCACCGGCCCGTACTCGATGATCACCCAGCAGCCGCTGGGCGGTAAGGCGCAGTTCGGTGGCCAGCGGTTCGGCGAGATGGAGGTGTGGGCGCTGGAGGCCTATGGTGCCGCCTGGGCGCTGCAGGAGCTGCTCACCATCAAGTCCGACGACGTCCCCGGCCGGGTCAAGGTCTACGAGGCGATCGTCAAGGGCGAGAACATCCCCGAGCCGGGCATCCCGGAGTCGTTCAAGGTTCTGGTCAAGGAGATGAAGTCGCTGTGCCTGAACGTCGAGGTGTTGTCCTCCGACGGCCAGGTGGTTGAGCTTCGTGATTCCGAGGACGACTTCCGCTCCGCCGAGGAGTTCGGAATCGACCTGTCCCGCCGTCCGGGTGCCGACTCGTTCGCCGCACTCGACGAGGTCTGAGTCAACCGCTCAGTCGCAACCAACTCAGATCAGTTTTCGAAAGAAGAGAGAAAACACACGTGCTTGACGTCAACTTCTACGACGAACTGCGCATCGGTCTGGCCACCGCGGACCAGATCCGGGAGTGGAGCCACGGCGAGGTCAAGAAGCCCGAGACGATCAACTACCGCACCCTGAAGCCCGAGCGTGACGGCCTGTTCTGCGAGAAGATCTTCGGCCCCACCCGCGACTGGGAGTGCTACTGCGGTAAGTACAAGCGGGTCCGCTTCAAGGGCATCATCTGCGAGCGCTGCGGCGTCGAGGTGACCCGCTCGAACGTCCGCCGCGAGCGGATGGGCCACATCGAGCTGGCCGCCCCGGTGACCCACATCTGGTACTTCAAGGGCGTCCCGAGCCGGCTGGGCTACCTGCTGGACATCGCCCCGAAGGACCTGGAGAAGGTCATCTACTTCGCCGCGTACATGATCACCGCGGTGGACGCCGACGCGCGGCACCGCGACCTGCCCTCGCTGGAGGCCAAGGTCGAGGTCGAGCGCAAGCAGCTCGAGCAGCGTCGCGACAACGACGTGAACACCCGGCTGGCGAAGCTGGAGGAGGATCTGGCGCAGCTGGAGGCCGAGGGCGCCAAGGCCGACATCAAGAAGAAGGTGCGCGACGGCGCCGAGCGCGAGCTGAAGCTCGTCCGCGACCGCGCGCAGCGCGAGATCGACCGGCTGGACGCGGTGTGGACCCGGTTCAAGAACCTCAAGGTCCAGGACCTGGAGGGCGACGAGATCCTCTACCGCGAGATGAAGACGCGCTTCGGCAAGTACTTCGAGGGCTACATGGGTGCCGAGGCGATCAAGAACCGCCTGGCCACCTTCGACCTGCAGGCCGAGTCCGAGTCGCTGCGCGAGACGATCGCCACCGGCAAGGGGCAGCGCAAGACCCGCGCCCTGAAGCGGCTCAAGGTGGTCTCGGCGTTCCTGAACACCGTCAACAGCCCCTCCGGCATGGTGCTGGACGCCGTCCCGGTCATCCCGCCGGACCTGCGTCCGATGGTGCAGCTGGACGGCGGCCGGTTCGCGACGTCCGACCTGAACGACCTGTACCGCCGGGTGATCAACCGCAACAACCGGCTCAAGCGACTGCTCGACCTGGGCGCGCCCGAGATCATCGTGAACAACGAGAAGCGGATGCTGCAGGAGGCGGTCGACTCGCTGTTCGACAACGGACGCCGCGGGCGTCCGGTCACCGGCCCGGGCAACCGGCCCCTGAAGTCGATCTCGGACATGCTGAAGGGCAAGCAGGGCCGGTTCCGGCAGAACCTGCTGGGCAAGCGCGTCGACTACTCGGGCCGTTCGGTCATCGTGGTCGGCCCGCAGCTCAAGCTGCACCAGTGCGGCCTGCCCAAGGCGATGGCGCTGGAGCTGTTCAAGCCGTTCGTGATGAAGCGGCTCGACGACCTGAACCTGGCGCAGAACATCAAGAGCGCCAAGCGGATGGTCGACCGGCAGCGTCCGGTGGTGTGGGACGTGCTGGAAGAGGTCATCTCCGAGCACCCGGTGCTGCTGAACCGTGCGCCCACCCTGCACCGCCTCGGCATCCAGGCGTTCGAGCCGCAGCTGATCGAGGGCAAGGCGATCCAGATCCACCCGCTGGTCTGCACCGCCTTCAACGCCGACTTCGACGGCGACCAGATGGCCGTGCACCTGCCGCTGAGCGCGGAGGCGCAGGCCGAGGCCCGCATCCTGATGCTGTCGACCAACAACATCCTGAAGCCGGCCGACGGGCGTCCGGTGACCATGCCCACCCAGGACATGGTGATCGGTCACTACTTCCTGACCCTGGAGCAGCCGGGTCTGGCCGGCGACGGCCGGGTCTTCGCGTCGGTGTCGGAGGCGATCATGGCCTTCGACCGCGGCGAGCTGGCGATCGGTGCCCCGTGCACCATCCGGTTCCGCGACATCGTGGCCCCGGACGGCGTCGAGCCGCGCGCCGACGGCAGCTACCTGCTGAAGACCACGCTCGGCCGGGCCCTGTTCAACGAGGCCCTGCCGGCCGACTACGCGTTCGTGAACGTCGAGGTGGGCAAGAAGAAGCTGGGCCAGATCGTCAACGACCTGGCCGAGCGCTACCCGAAGGTCGAGGTGGCCAACACCCTGGACCGGCTGAAGGACCTCGGCTTCTCCTGGGCCACCCGCTCGGGCGTCACGGTGTCCATCTCGGACGTTCAGACCCCGCCGAACAAGCCGGAGATCCTGGCCACCTACGAGGCGAAGGCGTCCAAGATCACCAAGCAGTACGAGCGCGGCAAGGTGACCGAGGAGGAGCGCCATCAGGAGCTGATCCAGCTCTGGACCGACGCCACCGCGGAACTCACTGCGGCGATGGAGGCCAACTTCACCCGGAACAACCCGATCTTCATGATGGTGCACTCCGGCGCCCGAGGGAACATGACCCAGATGCGCCAGATCGCCGCCATGCGAGGCCTGGTGGCCAACCCGAAGGGCGAGATCATCGCCCGGCCGATCAAGTCCAACTTCCGTGAGGGCCTGTCCGTGCTGGAGTACTTCATCTCCACCCACGGTGGCCGCAAGGGCCAGGCAGACACCGCGCTGCGGACCGCCGACTCGGGCTACCTCACCCGGCGACTGGTGGACGTCTCGCAGGACGTCATCATCCGCGAGGAGGACTGTGGCACCGAGCGCGGCCTGACCAAGGTCATCGCCGCCGAGGGCCGCACCGGCAAGCTGGTCGCCGCCCGCAACGTGGAGACCGCGGTGTACGCCCGCACGCTGGCCACCGACGTGGTCACCGCCGAGGGCAAGGTGCTGGTGAAGGCCGGGGTCGACCTGGGCGACGTCAACATCAAGAAGCTGCTCAAGAACGGCGTCACCGAGGTCAAGGTGCGCTCGGTGCTGACCTGCGAGGCGGCGTCCGGCACCTGCGCGATGTGCTACGGCCGTTCGCTGGCCACCGGCAAGCTGGTCGACGTCGGCGAGGCGGTCGGCATCGTCGCGGCGCAGTCGATCGGTGAGCCCGGCACCCAGCTGACGATGCGTACCTTCCACACCGGTGGTGTGGCCGGCGACGACATCACCCAGGGTCTGCCGCGTGTGGTCGAGCTGTTCGAGGCCCGGCAGCCCAAGGGCAAGGCGCCGATCGCCGAGGCGGCCGGCCGGATCCGGATCGAGGACGGCGAGCGCAACCGCAAGCTGGTCATCGTCCGCGATGACGGCGAGGAGGACTTGGAGTACCTGCTGCCGCGCCGCGTCCGGCTGGAGTGGGAGGACAACACCGGCGTCCGGCACTCGATCCTCGACGGCGATCACATCGCCGCCGGTGCCCAGCTCTACGCCGGCACGCCCGACCCGCAGGACGTCCTTCGGGTGAGCGGTCTGCGCAAGGTGCAGGAGCACCTGGTCGACGAGGTGCAGGCGGTGTACCGGACGCAGGGTGCGCCGATCCACGACAAGCACATCGAGATCATCATCCGGCAGATGCTGCGCCGGATCACCGTGATCGAGTCGGGCGACACCTCGATGCTGCCGGGCGAGCTGGTCGACCGGAACACCTTCGAGACCCAGAACCGCCAGATGGTCACCGAGGGTCGGATGCCGGCCCAGGGGCGTCCGGTGCTGATGGGCATCACGAAGGCGTCGCTGGCCACCGAGTCCTGGCTGTCGGCGGCGTCCTTCCAGGAGACCACCAAGGTGCTCACCGACGCGGCGATCCACGCCAAGTCGGACAGCCTGGTCGGCCTCAAGGAGAACGTCATCCTGGGCAAGCTGATCCCGGCCGGCACCGGCCTGGAGCGGTACCGCAACATCCGGGTCGAACCGACCGCGGAGGCCCGGGCGGCCGCCTACGAGCTCAGCTACGACCCGTACGACTACGACATGGCCGGCAGCGGCATGTCGGTGTCGCTGGACGAGTTCGACATCGGCGACCTGCGCTGATCGATCGCTGACGGACGGCCCCGGGGACTCCCCGGGGCCGTTCGCCGTCCGCCGCGAAACCTTCCCACGTGTCGGGAAGACGCATGGGGCGAGGGGAGTCGGGCTCCGTAGAGTGCAGGGCATGTTCGCGATCCTGTTCCGCCGTAGTTGGCTGTTCTGGGCGCCGATCCTGGTCGCCTCTCAGCTGGCCCTGGCTTGGATCGTGGATCGTTGGGTTCCCTGGGAGTGGGTCCGCAACACGGTGTCGGTGCTGACCTGGGCGGTGTGCATCGGAGTGGCGCTGTGGGGAATCGGCAGCCTGGCGATCATTACCCGGCGAGGTTTCTGGGTGCCGTTCGCGGGGCGCGGTCGCTGGTCGGACGTGGTGACCAGGGATGACCTCGACGTCATCCTCAGGGTCGGCCTGGAGTACGGCGCCAACGACGTGATCTCCTTCGATCGCGTGGCGGGCAAGAGGATCGGGCGAATACTGGACCGGATGCTCCCGTCGGATCTGCCGGGCGAGACTGCGACGGAACCCCATCCTGCGTGGAAGAAGCAGCTCGAGCAGAGGGCGGACCGGTTGCTGGGCGGGCTGGCGGAACGCCGACCGGTTCCGACGTGCACCCGCTCGTGGGGTCAAGTCCCCGGAGGTGGTGTAGCGGTGATCCTTCGGTTTGTTGGTCAGAAGGGTGGTTCGTCTCCGTTCTGGAGCAGGTTGGGGAGTTCGTGGTCG
>JAANMX010004121.1_pt1 | contig 11856 bp, 8 predicted proteins | sample 7279681 | NCBI WGS metagenome assembly JAANMX01 (sample SAMN14094542, study PRJNA606508) | bioreactor metagenome | isolation source: A lab-scale SPAN reactor treating ammonium-rich wastewater day 351 | place: Ireland: Galway | collected 2018-01-01
AAGATTTTGTCTGCGAACTTCTAACTCACGACACTAGCGACAGGGGATGAAGGAACATGAATACGCCGCATGCCCCGCAACTGCAGCACATCCTGATTGCCGATGACCACGCGATCGTGCGCGAAGGGCTCAAGCGCATCCTAGAGGACGCATTCGACGGCGTGGCCCTGGTGGAGGTGGGCGGCGGTTTCCAGGCACTGGAGCAGTTGCGCATGCAACCCTTTGATCTGGCCATCTTCGATCTTTCGATGCCGGACATGAGCGGCTTGGACCTGCTGCAGCGTGCGAGATCGCAGTACCCGGCTTTGCCCATCCTCATACTGACCATGCATGTGGAAGAGCAGTACGCCATGCGCGCCTTCAAGGCGGGCGCAAGAGGCTACATCACCAAGGACAGCGCTGCGCTCGAACTAGCACAGGCCGTGCGCAAGATGGCGCAAGGGGGCATCTATGTGAGCACTTTGCTGGCCGAACGCATGGTGCAGCAACTCAGTGGTGCAGTGGTTCCGCCGCAGCACGCCCAACTGTCGAACCGCGAACTGGAAGTTTTGCGCCGACTGTTGTCGGGGCAGCGACCCGGGGAAATCGCCGAAGCGTTGCATCTGTCAATCAAGACCATCAGCTCACACAAGAGCCGCATGCAGCACAAGCTGCAATTGCCCAGCACGTCCGCACTCATCCGTTACGGCGTCGAGCATGGCCTTGGCGAAAACGATCGGCCGCCCGGCACAAAAGATTGAAACGGTGGGCGGACCGGGCCCGTGTGGACGCAGGCCATTGCCCCATCGACAGCGCTGCGGTGTCTGCGAGGGGAATTTCCGAACGCATTCTGCCCACTCCGAGCACCGGCAAAATTAGCCGTATCGAAATGCAATATTGCGCTCCAAACAAGAAAACGGCAGGTTTTTTTGCGCACGCTCAATAGCCAACGCACTCCGGTTCATAGAGTGATTTGATCTTGAACATGGAGGTAGCGATGTTGGCCCAAAGGATTGCAACGACGTTATTGCGGATTGCGACGTTCGGATTGAAGTGTCCGGCACCACCGCCGTAAATTCCAACATTAGAGCTATTCAGCGAGTCAATGCCAACTGCGGCGTCAACATCTTTACCGTTGATGTCAACTCCGGATGTTAGTCCGGGATTGTCGCCGTCAATTGTGAATCCATCGACTGTCACGCCCGACGCCTTGATGCCGACGATGTAGTTTGAGGCACCGGTCGGTGCGCTGATCGGCGTCGTAATTATTGCCTCGGCGGTGCGCGAACCTGATCCGGCTACACCGGCATTTGGTCCCGTAAGCGTGACCTGTTTGTCCACTATCAGATTCTCCGCATACGTTCCCGGGCAGACCTTGATGGTGTTGCCGTTTGAGGCGGCGTTGATGGCAGATTGAATTGTCGTGTACGCGGTAGGGAATGATGCGTTGCAGTCAGTCGAACTCGCGAGGCCATCAACGTCAACGACCAGCGTCGCAGCTCCAACCGTGTAATAGACGGAGTTATCGCCTTCGACGACATCTGCACTCGAATTGCCTGCGGTATCCGTAACCGCTCCTGCACCGACCAGCGGGCGAACAAAGCCCGGCTGATTCATACCCGAGACGGCGATATCGAATGTAGTTGGGCCACCGGTAACTACTACTGTTGGGTTAACGTCAAAGAATGCATCGTCGGGAGTATCCAGGAACGTCACATCAGTATCATCAAATCCCATGACCGCCTCACTGAACGTAACCGTAAAGTGGATCGGAGAGGCAGCGGTGGGATCGGCCTGCCCTGAAGCCTGCGCGAGCGTCCCCGTAGGACCATCCTTGTCAATGGTATATGCCTGTCCTGTCGTGAATGCAGCAGAAAGTGCGGTTCCCGAAAGGTCGTTGATCGTTGCGGTATTCGGCACATCGAGACGGATAGTTCCGCTATTACTGCCCGTGCTTACGGTTACTGTGTAAACGCTACCCGATCCTGCCACAGACGAAACGCTTGCCCCCGAAATGGAGCCGGTAGTCGTTAGCGAAAAGTCTGCGACGTCAACACTGCTGACGGACTCGCTAAAAGTAACCGTGAAATCGACGGAGCCTGCATTTGTCGGATCCGCGTCTGCAAGCGTGATGGACGAAACCGTCGGGGCGGTCCCGTCGCTAACGACGATATTGGTGCTGATAGTTTCGTTGTCGAATGTAGCGGACGCAGCCTCGATCTGGTCGCCGACGAGCGGGCCGGGGCCTGCGGTAAAGGTCGTACCGCTAGCGTCTCCGGTCGTGAATGTTCCGGTGGGCGGTGCGACCGAGCCTGCGGTTCCCGGATTCGAGGTGTAAGCAAGCGAAAGGCCATCGGGCGTGTGGTCCGTTGGCGAACATACGTCTGTCGAAGCGGAGTTTATACAGAGTGTGACTCCGGAGACGGCTGAAGTTCCGCCATAACCGACCGTTGTCGGGATCGCAGTTATACCGGTAAGCGTCAGCCAAGGATTGTAGGTGGTCGCTCCTGATCCGGTTACCGTGTCGCAACCGGTTCCGCCCGGTCCAGCGTTGCAACCCCACCAGTTATTCTCGGCGTTCACACTTGAACCGCTGTCATTCTGAAGTCCGACCTGACCGCCGACGTTGTCGCTTGAAATGCGATTGAAATGAGCGTTGACGGTGGCCGTCGTGACGGTGCCGCTATAATTGCCAAAGTAAAGTGCGGTGCTGGCCGTCCCAACTGCGTTCGTGATCGAATTCCTCTGGATCGTAGAGGTTTGCCCGTCGATAAGATATCCGGCGATGCCTGTATTGCTGCCAGATATCGTGTTGTCCGTAATTGTCGGATTCGCAACAGCGAAATATAGGATGGCTGCACCCGGATTGTTGGTAAAGGTGCTTCCGGTCACTGAGAACGCAGCGGGCGTCACCGGCACAGAACTATCGTATTCATAGATCGCGTAGCTGTTCCCGGTGAAGGTCGTGTTGGTTACGGTCACAGGGCTGACCTCAACAGGGAGCAAGCCGGTCGCAGCCCAAGTGTTCGGTGTGTATTGATTGTCGTTGATCGAGGAGTTGGAGATCGTTGCAGACGCACCGTCACCGATCTGTACGCCGTTCTGTGCGATCAGGTTTGTCGGCCCCATGCCATTCACAGTGATGTTATTGAGCGTGGCTGTCGAGCCATTGCGCGTAACAATGATGCCATTCTTCTGATAGTCGTCGACCACTACATCGTCGAGGTCGAGAGAGCCGATCGTGTTTGCAGCGACGCTCCCGGCGACGATGCCTTGACCGTCCTGTGCACCATCAATGCCGCTAGTTTGATGAATCGCAGTGACGCGAGCGTGCGACATTTTAAGCGTGGCGCTTTCACCCACGAAAACGCCGAATGTGTCGTTATAGAACGGTACGGGCCCGGTAATAGTTACATCGTTGATGGTTACGTAAGAGTTTGCCCGGGCCTCGACGATCGAGCGATTGGTAAAGCCGGGGATCAGGCTCGCGGCGAGCGTGGCGGGAGACTGGATGATCGTCTGTCCAACGCCAGCACCTTGAATCGTCAAACACTTGTTTATCGAGAGCTGTTCAATATAGGTTCCGGCCGCCACAGCGATCGTGTCACCACCCAACGGACTGGCAGCGTTGATCGCAGTCTGAATATTCGGATATGTCCCCGGGACGTTAAGAATGACTCCGGATGAAGAGCATGGCAAAGCTGCCGCTGGCGTAGGCTCGGCCGACTGACGCTCGCCTAGGTATGGCCCATCGTCGACAGGGCTTGGTTTTGGGATACGTCCCCTGCCGTCATTATTTGAAGCAAAGAAAGACCAAATGTAGTCAGCGATGCTCGCGAGGGATGTGGCGGCAGGTGTAGGCTGCGGCGCGGTATTTGCGAGCGCGGGCTGTATCCAAAATGCTCCTACGATAAGACACAAGGTGAGGAACGCTGCAGAAGCCTTAAGCCGCGGGCTGAGATTTGATGCCTTAGCGATAAGGGTTCGAGTAGCGCGAGTTAATACGAGAGGAATATTTTTTAAAAACATTTGTTGTCTCCTGAGATTTTCGAAATGTTAACCGGCAGCAAAAACAAGCGCGACAAAACACGGCACCAAAAGTGATCTGGGCTCGAGCTGTCTGCAATGGATCCGGCGGTATTTCCGATCACAAAATTATTTGTCAGCGCGAAGTGAAAGAACTTTCGCCGAGTGGCATCGGTTGCGATCGTGCGTGAAGATCACCGTTACCGGTCAGCGAGAAACGTGGAAGAGTGAAGAAAAACCACCTACTAAACTCTTCAGCGAAAGCCCGTTAAGGAACTGCACCGAACCGGAGCGATAGGCCGGACAGTATCGGGCAAATAAAATGCTCTTTGTTGGAAAATTTCCAAGGCCGAGCTCAGTTTAACTTCGAATCTCCCTTAGATTGCAACATTTAGACGAGCGGTGTCATCACCCATTTGTGGTAGATGGAGAAAAAGTTCGATCTGTTGAAAATAAGATCTAGTAAGGATCGGGAAGGGAAGCGACGCTTGTTAGGATGAGGTTTACGAGTTCGCCTTGTCGAGAGGTTTCGGTCTTCGCGTAGATGCGCTTGAGATGCGTACGACAGGTATTCGCTGTGATCGAAAGGCCTTCACAGATCTGCTCAACAGATTCTCCTGTAGCGAGGCGCGAGGCTACCGCGGCCTCCGCCGGCGTTAGCTCGAATAGCTCGCGCAAGACCGATTCGCGGACATTTACCGGTTCTTCCGGATCGCTTAGAAAAACCAGAGTTAGTCGGTCCCTACCAAAACCCGGCTTTTCGCTAAGAGGCGAAGCTAGCAGCTGAAGCGGCCGCCGGCCGGAAGGCCGTTTAAGGAGGCAAACGCCGCCGAATGCGAAGTTTCCGTTCGTCTTTGGCGAGTTTGAGCCTTCAAGAATCGCGCTCAGACGCTTAGAGCAATCTAGCGTCGCGGCCTGCAGGCAACCGTTCTGATCGACCGAAAGGCCGTCATTTGCGTTTACGATCCTTACGGCGCGAGTGTTCGCCGTCAGGACATGTCCGTTTTGGTCGACCACCAGGACCGCACGGGCCATAGTATTGATCGCTTCGAACAGGTCGTCGTGGTCATTCGACCTGCTCAATCCAAGCAGTCGAAGGCTCAGGGCACGCTTCAGATGCGGTAGCAATGCATTGAGCGCTTCGCGGTCACTCTTTGTGAATACCCTTTTGCGCTTCGGAAGCGTAATGCTGAATCCGGCCATCAAGCCATCAGACCGCATCAGAGCGTGGTATTCATAATTAAAGATGTCGTATTCCTTGAAGAAGCTCTTGTATATGTCCGTCTTCTCGAATGACTGATCGTCGAGGTGATCTATCCGTGCGAACGTCTGTCCCTCGGCGAGCGAATTGATCTTTTTCTTGAATGGACTGATATCGCCATACTTCAGAACGTAATCGCGCATAAAATCGCTGTCCAGGCCATAGGAAATAGGCACTTCATGATGCGATGCGCCCGTTGGGAGGTAAGTGAGCGCAGCGGCGCCGGCATTCAGGAGTTTCGCGGTGTCCTCGAGGACGGCCGACAGGGCGTCATTACAGTCAGGACTTGAATAAAGTCCACCGATGATCTTAAAGAGTCTTTTTTCTTTCGTTACTGGCATCGTAATGGAATCTGTGAGGTTCGTGCCGGCCGAACACCATGTAATACGCCGTAATGCGTCAACCCACGGTCAAATTGTCCGCAAATGTATCACCCGTTTGGGTGGGAAGTCAAACGCTATATGTAAAGGCTGTTCGTTTGATATCGCTTGTTTTAGCTCCGCTGCCGTCATTGCGTTATGATAAGAGTTTCGAGAGTTATGCGTAAATGAAGAAAGTTGGTTTTGTTAGTTTAGGTTGCCCGAAGAATCTCGTTGACAGCGAGGTGATGATGGGCACGCTCGCCCAGGCCGGATACGAGATCACGAACGATGCGGGTCAAGCTGATACCGTCGTCGTGAATACGTGCGGCTTCATTGAATCCGCAAAGCAGGAATCTATCGATGCAATTCTCGAAGCAACGCGCTTGAAGGCTGAGGGCCACGCCTCGCGCGTTATCGTCGCCGGTTGCCTTGTCGAGCGGTATCGCGACGATCTTTTGGTGGAACTGCCCGAGGTCGATGCCTTCATCGGTACGTCGCAGGTGAACGAGATCCTAAAGGCGGCGGACGACGAATACGACCCACGGAAGCTCACGATCACGCCGATCGGCAATAAATCTGCTACATATCTCTACGACGAACACACGCCAAGGATGCGCGCCACGCAGTCGCATACAGCGTTCATAAAGATCGCTGAAGGGTGCGACCGTCCGTGTGCATTCTGTTCGATCCCTTCGATGCGGGGGAGTTTCCGTTCGCGGCGATTCGGTTCCATCGTCGAAGAGGCGCGCGAACTCGCAAAAGACGGCGTCAAGGAACTCGTTCTTGTCGCGCAAGATAGTTCTCGGTACGGAGAAGACCTCGGCGAGGTCGATGCTCTCGCTGCACTCATTCGTGCACTTGGCGAGGTAGAGGGAATCGAATGGATACGCCCAATGTACGCCTATCCAACCCATATTTCCGATGCGTTCCTTTCGGCGATAGCCGAGACCGATAAAGCCGTCAAATACCTCGATATGCCGTTGCAGCACGCCTCCCGGAATGTTCTTAAACTGATGAAACGCGGCGGTAATCGAGAGAGCCTCGAACGACTGATCGAGCGGGTTCGAACAGCCGTACCGGGGATAGCGATCCGTACGACCTTCATCACCGGCTTCCCCGGCGAAACTGACGAAGATTTCGAGGAACTGCTGACGTTTGTTCGAAATTGCCGCTTCGATAACGTCGGCGTGTTCACATACTCGGACGAAGAGGGAACTGCGGCGTTCGAACTCCCGAATAAGGTCGATCCGAAGATCGCGAAAAAACGCCGCGACCAGTTGATGAAGGAACAGGCGAAGATCAGCCGAGCGTTGAACAAAGCGAAGGTCGGAGAGACGTTCCCTGTCATGTTCGAGGGGTTGTCGCAAGAGTCGGACCTGCTTTTTCAAGGCCGACTCGCGGGCCAGGCGCAAGAGATCGACGGATACATTCTCATCAACGATATGCCCGAAGGGTTCGAACCCGAGGTCGGCCGTATCTACGACGTTAAGATCACAGAAGCACACGAATACGACCTTATCGGCGAGATAACCGCTGTTTAAGGTTTGGTCCATTGGTCCCACCTGCTGGTGGCTGTGCGAAGAGAATCCTACAAAAATGTAGGAAAATGTCCACTCTTCAAATTTCCTTTTACGAGCGCTGTTATCGGCTTTCCTCTCTCTGTTAGGATTAGCGGCTTGATGGTCGTGCCGAGGGGCACAAACTCAATATAGCTGAATCACCAGGAGAAAAATGAAGCCAAAAGACGTTCTAACATTTGCCGCCGACCACGGAGCACGATTCGTTTCGGTCCGATTTACGGATCTTCCCGGAGCGTGGCACCACCTGACATTTCCGATCGAAATGCTCTCGGAAGATAGTTTTGAGGATGGGTTCGGGTTTGACGCATCGAGTTTGCGCGGATGGGCCGCGATCCACGAATCCGATATGCTCCTCGTCCCGGATCCGACCCGATTCTGGATCGATCCATTTACGGAAGAATCGACGCTCTGCCTGATCGCAAATGCCGTTGACCCGATAACCAAAGAAGGCTACGGCCTGGATCCGCGTTCGGTAGCGACCCGTGCCGAGAGCTATCTCAAATTCACAGGGATCGCAGACACGGTCTATGTCGGCCCCGAAGCCGAATTCTTCGTCTTCGACGAAGCCCGCTTTCACAACGACCAGCATTCGGCCGGCTATACAGTCGACTCCGAAGAAGGCCATTGGAATACCGGCCGCAAGGGTGAACCAGTAAATAGCGGCTATCACATTCGTCCAAAAGAAGGCTACGTTCCCGTGGCCCCGATGGATTCGCTTATTGATCTGCGAAACACAATGGCGTCCATCCTAAATGAGGTCGGCATCTTTGTTGAATGTCATCACCACGAGGTCGCGACCGCCGGGCAGTGCGAGATCGATTTCAAGTTCTCGAATATGCTGCATACGGCCGACAATCTGATGCTTTTCAAGTATGTGGTCAAGAATACTGCACATGCGGCCGGCAAGACCGCGACCTTTATGCCGAAACCGCTTTACGGCGACAACGGTTCGGGAATGCACGTGCATCAGTCGCTCTGGAAGGACGGCACGCCGCTTTTTGCGGGCGACGGATATGCAGGGCTTTCAGAGATGGCGAAGTTCTACATCGGCGGCCTTTTGAAGCACGCTCCGGCACTCGTCGGGTTTGCCGCACCGACCACGAATTCCTATAAGCGTCTCGTGCCGCACTTTGAGGCACCGGTGAATCTTGCATATTCGGCCCGCAACCGTTCGGCAGCAGTGAGAATCCCGATGTTCTCGTCGTCGCCAAAGGCAAAACGTCTCGAATTTCGTCCGCCGGATCCGTCGTGCAATCCGTATTTGACGTTTGCGGCTCTCTTGATGGCAGGCCTTGACGGCATACAGAACCGCATCGACCCGGGCGAACCGCTCGACAAGGACATTTACGACCTTCCGCCCGAAGAACTAGCAAACGTGCCGTCCCTGCCTGGAAATCTTGATGACGCTTTGAAAGCGCTTGAGGACGACTACGAATTCCTCCTCAAGGGTGACGTTTTCTCAGAGAAGCTCATCGAGCGCTGGATCCAATACAAACGAGACTGCGAGATCACGCCGCTTCGCTTGAGGCCGCATCCGCTCGAATTCTCGATGTATTACGACGTATAGACCTGTTTCTCCATTTTCAATTGCACGCATGGCCCGGGCGAACTATCGCCTTTGCCATGCGTCTTTTTTGCGTTGAGTAAACTCACCTTACGGGAAAATGAGAAAATTCGTTATTATTGAGGGTCAAAGGATCGCAGGGTCTTTCCCTGTGCCCTTGGAAATGGATTGATGAAGTATCTCAGCGTTATTTTGCTTAGCGGGTTGCTTGCGGCATGCGGGGCGTCATCCGAACAGTCTTCGAATGCAAAAGCCGCGTCGAACAATACGGTCAACGCAAACGTCCGCCCGGGCGTCGTATCGAACGGGAATGCGAATGAGGCTCCGTCGGGCACGCCGGATATGACCGGCATCCCGTCCAACCCGAATGCGTCGGCGCAAGATGCTAATTCGGCGCCGGCAGGCAGCATCGAGGCCGCGAACCGGGGCCGGAACATCGTCGAAGGGCCGCCTCCGCCGCCGGGCTCTAAGCCGCCAACGGTTCCCGCGGGAGATGACTCTGCGGTTTCAAGCGAAATGCTGAAAGATGGCACGATCCTTGAAAAACGGGTGTTCGGACAAAACGAATATTTAAAAGCTCTCGAAATTCGCACAAAAGGGCGAGCACGTTCTGCGAGCGTGATTCTTAGGAATGGCAAGACCGTCAAGGTCGCTGCGGACCGCATTCCGAATATCGGAAGTCCCTCAGCATCGTTTTTGATGGAGCTGGCGGGCATCAAGCCTAAAACCGCTCAACCCGAGCAACCGGGAACAAGTTCGAAGGGGGCAAAGCCCACGCGTTAGGAAGGTTATGGAGAAGTTGACCGTAATTTGCCCATGCTGCGAATCGACACTGACGATCGATTCGGCGACGGGAGTGATCCTCGCTCATGAAGAGAAGAAGAAAGCGACCGCTTCTTTTGATGAGCTGAAGGAAGGCTTAAGTAAACAGAAGGAGCTTCGCGACCAGCTATTTTCGCAGGAGATGTCGTCGATGAAGGACCGCGAACGCCTTCTCGAAGAGAAGTTCAAAGAAGCGATGAAACGTGCGGGAACGGACACCGACACGCCTTACAAGAATCCGCTCGACCTTGACTAACCGATGCCGGCAACCACACCCTTAAAAGATCGATCGGCCGACGCGAAGTCGCATCTTATCGTCGCTCTCGATACACCGACAGCCGCATTTGCACGTGAGATCGTCGATGAACTGTCGGGCGAGGTTTTCGCGTTCAAGGTTGGCCTGCAATTATTTACGGCAGAAGGCCCTGAATTCGTTTCCGAACTCGTCAAACGCGGAGAGAGAGTTTTCCTCGATCTGAAGTTCCACGACATACCGAACACCACGGCGATGGCGGCGGTCTCGGCCACTCGGCTCGGCGTTTGGATGATGAATTTTCACGCTGCTGCGGGTCGCGAGGCATTGGCGGCCGCACGTGCAGCGGTCGAAGAGGTGTGCGAGAAAGAAAGCCTGCAGAAGCCGCTTCTTATCGGTGTAACGCTGCTTACGAGCAGTGGTCAACGGTATCTGGACGAACTCGGTTTCAACGGCACTGCGGAAGAATACGTATTGCGAATGGCAGAAACCGTCGAAGCCGCCGGGCTTGATGGCGTGGTCGCATCTGCACGCGAAGCCGCGGCGATAAAGGCCGAAACGACCGGCGATTTTGTGATCGTTACGCCCGGAATACGTCCTCTTAGCGGAACGTTCGGCGACCAAAAGCGTGTAACGACATTTAGGGAAGCCCTCGAGGCCGGGGCAACTTACGCTGTTGTGGGGCGGCCGATCACAGCTGAAAAGGATCGGCGTGCGGCCTTGGCATCGATCATAGCTTGACCCTGCTCCTCGATGCTTCTGGAATATTTAATGCAAAAGTTCTCACTCATCTCGAAGCTTATAAACCTAGGCGTCGCCGTTTGGATGCTGGCGACCGCTGTGCTCGCACAGGCTCAAGTTGCTCCGCCCGCTACCGCCGGATCTTTCCGCATCGGCGAACATATCTCATACAGCGTTTCGCTAGACAAATTCAAGAACGTCGCGTTCGTCGAGACGAATGTCGTCTCGCGCGGGCAGCTTGCGGGCAAGAGTGTTGTCGAGATCGAGGGCCGCATAAAGACCGAAGGCTTCGTGAGTGCAGCGATCGCATTGATCGACGAGAGGCGTACTATCTACGCTTCGATAGATGATGGGCGGCCACTTTTGATCAATCGAGTGCTTGACGGCGGAGTTTCAGCAAGGCAGATCGATGTCGACAACACGAAGGCTGCGTCGGCACCGTACGACCTGATAACGGCGATCTTTAAGGCTCGTGATGCGAATGGAAGCGGCAGCTTTTCTTTTGCGGAAGACGGCGAAGAATCGACGATCACATTCCTGCCGGAAGGCTCTGCAAGTATCTCGACGGATCAGGGCACTTTCGAATCGACGATCGTTCGCGTCTCAAGCCCGTATTTTGACGCTCGTGGATTCAAGGAGATCCGCCTTTGGCTTTCGAATACTGAGACGAGGATCCCCGTTGCGTTCGAATTCAAATCCCGCAATGGCAAGTTTCGAGCAACACTCGCGTCCTACGTCGTAGAGCCGCCGCCGCAACCCAACCAAACACCGACGCCAACGCCGACCGTTGTGCCGACACCTCCAAAGCCGGTTGTGAGGCCGACGCCTTCACCGACGCCGTACATCCCGAATCAGCCGCTTCTCGCTGAACTTAAGTTCAAGCTTGGAGAAGAGTTGAATTATCAAGTTACACAAGGCGAGCGAAAGGTCGGTGCTTTTCAGTTGTCGGCAAAGGAAAGGAAGCTTATCGGCATCCAGGACACGCTTGTTCTCGAAGCCAAGGCGACCGGCGTTGATGGTGGAAGCCCGCCATTTTCGCTTGGCGATTCGATGATCGCGAACGTGAACCCTGACAGCCTCGGGCCGAATTCGTTCACTGCACGGCTCTCAAACGTGCTTGCGCCGTATTCGCAAAATGCGACGTTCGATCAGCGGACCGGGGTCGTAACGTTCGGTGCGAACAGGGCAGCGACTGGACGGGCTTCTATGCCGGTCTGCAATACGGCAAGGGCAGCGGCGATCTTGGCAATCGCGGCGCGCTGGCCGAT
>JAANMX010004122.1_pt1 | contig 11855 bp, 7 predicted proteins | sample 7279681 | NCBI WGS metagenome assembly JAANMX01 (sample SAMN14094542, study PRJNA606508) | bioreactor metagenome | isolation source: A lab-scale SPAN reactor treating ammonium-rich wastewater day 351 | place: Ireland: Galway | collected 2018-01-01
CACGCGAAGTCGCCCTCCGGCTCGGCTTGATGGAAGGAGCGAAGCCCGCCCTTACGGAGCCAATGACCGCCATTCTGAGACAGCCGGCCGCACCAGAACACCCGGAGACACAATTTGTCACGCCGACAGTTCGGCCGGAATCGCCGGCGAATGGCGAGGCGGCCACTACCGATCCGCGGCGCAAAGGCGTATTCATTGCAGCGGCGACGGCCTGTGCCATTATTGCCGTCCTGGCGGTTTCACTCCTGGTAGTTCACCGGGGCAACTTGAAGAGCACACCCGCTGCGGTGGAACCGCCGGAGGCTGGGCTTCAGGTGGGCGAAGTGTGGGCGAACAGCCTCGGCATGAAGTTTATCTCCATCCCGGAGCTGCCGGTTCAGTTTTCAATTTGGGAAACCCGCGTGCAGGACTTCGAGGCGTTTGTGCGCGAAACGGGTTACGACACCGGCTCGGTCATGATGACCCTGGGGCAGAACAACCAATGGCGGCAATCCGATCACTCCTGGCGCAATCCCGATTTTGCGCAGACGCCAGCGCATCCAGTGGTAGGCGTGACGTGGCGCGACGCGGAAGCGTTCTGCGAATGGCTGACACAGCAGGAACGGCGGGCGGGCTTGCTCACCACCAATCAGCATTACCGGTTGCCGACGATGGCCGAGTGGTTGCGCGTTGCGGGGACGGCGATGTTTCCTTGGGGTAATGACTGGCCGCCACCCGCCGGGGCGGGTAACTACGCCGGCGCCGAACTGCGACGCAGCGTGGCCCGGCGTGCGGTCCTCGGCAACTACGATGATGGTTTCGTGGGCACTTCCCCCGTGGGAAGTTTTAAGCCAAATGAACACGGGATTTACGATCTTGGCGGCAACGTGTGGGAATTCTGTGCCGACGGCCCGGTGGACGATCCCAGTTCACGCTGGCTCATGGGCGCATCCTGGGAGAGCGGCACGGAAGAGGCGCTGGCGGTTTCGCATCGCGTGCGCGGCAACGACACGCGGCGCTTCAGCCATCGTGGATTTCGGTGTGTGTTGGTGACCGTGGAATAGGAATCGTGCCTCCGCGTTCTATACACGACGTCGTAAGTCCGATCCGCCGGCTGAGGGCAGCCGGCCTACAAAACCTTGTAGGCCGCGTGCCCTCACGCGGCGTTACTTCTGACGTTGTGTATATTGCGGAGTGAGGAGCCTCAAATCCCGTTCCTAACCTTCGGAACGCAACTCAACGTGTCTCGACTTCCGCGATCTCTTCCGGCGTGAGCCGGAAATCCATCGCCCCGATAATGCCATCCACCTGCTGCGCGTTGCGGGCGCCGACAATTGCGCCCGTCACCGCCGGATGATTCAGCGTCCAAGCAATCGCAACCTCGCCCGGGGAACGGCCATGACGCGCCCCGACAGTTCGCAATCGCTCCGTCACTTTGAGATTCTCTGTCAATTTGGGCTCTTGAAACTCCTGGCTTTTCGTCCGCCAGTCACTTTTGGGCAGCGCGGCAATGCGCTCGCGCGCCATCGCGCCGGTGAGCAGACCGGAAGCCATGGGCGAATAAACGATCACGCCCACGCCCTCGCGCTGGCACCACGGCAATTGCGCTGATTCCACGTCGCGGCGTAGGAGCGAATACGGTGGTTGGAGCGATGTGACCGGTGCGATGGTTTGCAGTTGCTGCATTTCTTCCACTGTGGCGTTGGACACCCCGATCCAGCGCACTTTGCCTTCCTTCTGCAAAGCGGCCAGGGTCTGCCAGCCTTCCAGCGTCTCGTTCAATTCATCCGCCGTCCAATGGATTTGATAGAGATCAATCACGTCGGTTTGCAGGCGGCGCAAGCTGGCGTCACATTCACGGCGGACGGATTCCGCGCGCAAGGAGTAACTGATTTGACCCTGATCATCCCACAGCATCCCGCATTTGGTGAACACATAGGGCCGCGCACCTTTCCAATCGCGCACGGCGCGGGCCACGACCTCCTCGGAATGGCCCAGTCCATAGACGGCCGCGGTATCAATCCAGTTCATGCCCCGCTCCAGCGCGCGGTGGATGGCGGCGACGGAATCCATGTCGTTCTGCGCTCCCCAGCCAAATTGCCAGTCGCCCCCAATCGCCCACGCGCCGAAGCCAATCGGGGTAATGGCGAGGTCCGAGTTTCCCAAAGTTCTCGTTTTCATCGAATCCGAGCCTAGCGCGATCGGCAACGAATGACAATCAGTTGGAAAGTCGGTTCCGCATGAAGTCTTGCGCCGCTACCGAAGGCTTGCCAGAGAACTGACTTCCCCCCAGGCCTGCATCACGGCGCGCAACGATTCGAGATGGCTCAACTGGAGCGCTGCCCAATCGCGGCGGACGGGGAGCAGTTCGGTCAGGCTCGTGTCGCCGGCGGAGTAGCGCGCCTCGGCGGCCTTCAGAATGGATTCGGCTCGGGGCAGGATTTCGGTTTGCAGTGCGCGGGATGTTGCCAAGGCGCTGGTCAACTGCGCGTAGGACTCGCGCAGGCGGAGATTCAATTCGTTTTCGGTCAGGCGCGAGCGGGCCTCGGCAGCGGCGGCTTCGGCGCGGGCTTCGCGCAACTTGCCTTGATTTCGATTGAACAACGGCAACGGAATGCTGAGGCCGATGTCGAAGGTGTTCTCCTTCGTGGCTTCGAGTCGGTGATAAAGCGCCTCGACTTTCACATCGGGGATGCGTTCCGCCTTGGCCAGGTCAATCCGCGCGTTACTGGCACGCAGGCTGGCATCGGCCAGGGCAAACTCCGGTTGCGCGGACAGGTTGGCGGCGAGTGATTCCAACGTGGGAACCTCGAACGTCGTGTCGAGACTTCCGGCGAGTGACTTCACGCTCAGGCGACTGTCGCCGATGGCCGCCGCCAGTCCCAATATCGCCTGCTCACGCAGGGATTGAGTGCGCTGGACTTCCACTTTGGCCCGCGCGAACTCCATTTCCATCCGCGCAAGTTCCTCCGGCACGGCATCACCGGCGTCCACGCGAGCTTTGGTCGTTGCGGCGACTTGCTCGATGCTCTGCGCCATCTGGCTTTGTGTCTGGCACGCCTTTTCCTGATACAGCGCGGTGGCAAAGGCGCTGTGGACGCGCTTGCGCAGATCGCGGCGAGTCACTTCGAGGCCGCGCACTCGTACTTCGCGTTCGAGTAATTCCGCTTGCCGCGCCTGACCGAGGCGACCGCCCAGTGGAATCGGTTGGGCAATTCCGGCGACGTATTCCCGTTGGTTCGATGAGTCGCTGCTGAACGGAATTTGTTGCGCGCCGACGATGGCCTCGGGGTTGGGAAACGAGCCGGCCTGTTGCGCGCGGCCGACAGCGGCTTCGACGAGCGCGCGGGCTTCGGCCAGTTGCGGGTGTTGGCGCTCGGCCAGTTCAATGGCTCGGTCGAGCGTCAGGTTTTCCAATTGGGTTGTTTCCGCCGCCCGGAGCGCGGAGAGGGGCGAGATTAAGATTAAGAGGAAGATTAAGATTAAGAGACTTCGTGGTTTCATAAATGCCTCACGTCGCTTGGTTCACGGGCCGTCCCAGCCTAAGATAGAGGGCGGGAACAATAATCATGTTGAGCACCATCGAGGTCAGGAGACCGAACAGGATCACGATGGCCATCGGGGTCTGGATTTCGTTGCCGGGTTTCTCACCGCCCAGCGCGAGCGGAATGAGCGCCAGCCCGGCAGAGAGCGCGGTCATCAGGATCGGCACGAGGCGTTCCAGCGCGCCGCGGCGCACGGCTTCACGGAAATCGGTCACGCCTTCGTGTTCCTGCAAATGCCGGATGTGCGAGACGAGCATGATGCCGTTGCGCGTCGCGATGCCGAACACGGTGATGAACCCGATGAGCGACGCCACGCTCAACACACCACCGCCGACGAACACACCCGCCACGCCGCCGATAAGGGCCAGCGGGAGGTTGAGCATGATGAGGGCGGCATCGCGGGCCGAGCGAAACGCCAGGTGCAGCAGGAAGCCGATGCCGATGACCACGCCGATACTGACGAGCGTGAGCGTGCGTCCCGCTTCAGCCGCGCTCTCGAATTGTCCGGCGTATTCGACGCGGTAGCCGGGTGTGGCCGCCAGAATCGGGTTCACCAGTTTCTGGATGTCATTCACCACGCCGGTCACATCGCGCCCGGCGACGTTGCATTGCACGACAATTTTTCGCTCGACCTGTTCGCGCAAAATCTGGTTCGGACCGGTGTCGCGCTGGATGCGCGCGAGCGACCGCAACGGCACGCGCGCCCCGATGGGTGTGTCCACCAGCACGTCACCAAGCGTGTCGAGTTCCCAGCTCCCGGCATTTTCGAGCCGCACCACGAGGTCGTAGGAGCTCTGGCCTTCGAGGACGCGCGAGGCTTTCACGCCTTGCAGCGCGGCTTCGACCGTGTTCGCCACGTCGCGGATGGTGAGCGCATGCCGGGCAATCTCGGCGCGGTCGAACTTGATCTTCAACACCGGCACTTCGGTCTGCTGTTCAACCGACAAATCCACGACGCCGACGACGCTCTGCATGGCCTGCCGCGACCGCTCGGCGAGCGCGCGAAGCTGATACAGGTCCGCTCCGAATATCTTCACCGCGATGTTCGCCCGCGTGCCGGAGAGCATGTGATCAATGCGATGCGAGATCGGCTGACCAATGGCGATGTTCAGGCCGGGGATTTGGGAGAAGGCGCTGCGAAGGGCGTCGAGGAACTCGGCCTTGCTGCGGTCCTTCATGTGGATGGACACGTCGAGTTCGGCAGATTCGACGCCCTGGGCGTGTTCGTCCAGTTCCGCGCGTCCGGTGCGGCGGGCCACCGACACGACTTCGGGAAAGCCCAGGAGCGTCTGTTCCACCACGCGGCCCAGCGCATCGGACTCGCCGAGGGACGTGCCGGGTAGTGTGACGGCGCTGATGGTGAGTGAACCTTCGTTGAACTCCGGCAGGAAGGCGCGCCCCATACGCGTGCTGGCGAACAACGCCAGGGCCAGCAGGACCATGGCCGGGAGGGTGAACCGCCAGGGATGGGCCAGCGCGGCTTGCAGGATGGGGGCGTAACGGGCCTTTAGCCATTGCACGAATTTGGGTTCGTGGTCCGCCAGAACGCCCCGGCTCTTGGGCAGGAGGAAGTAGCACAGCACCGGCGTGACCGTGACCGCCACGACAAGTGACGCGCCCAGCGCGACGAGATAGGCAATGCCAAGGGGTTGCAACAAGCGGCCTTCGACGCCCGCGAGGAAGAAGATGGGGATGAACACCAGCGCGATGATGAGCGTGGCAAAGACAATGGAACTCCGAATCTCCACGCTCGCGTCGAACACGACCTGCAAAATGGGGCGGCGTTTCCCCTCCGGTTTGTGGTGGTTCTCGCGCAGGCGGCGGAAAACATTCTCCACGTCAATCACCGCATCGTCCACCAGCGCGCCGATGGCGATGGCCATGCCGCCGAGTGTCATGGTGTTGATGGATGCGCCGAACCATTTCAAGGTGAGGACGGCGGTCAGCAGGGAGAGCGGAATGGCCGTGAGCGTGATGAGCGTGGCGCGGAAGTTGCCGAGGAACAGCAACACCACGAGAGTCACCAGCACGACGCCCTCCAGCAGCGCGGTCTGAACGTTGCGGACCGAGGTGGAGATGAAATCAGACTGCCGGAAGATGTCCGTCTTAAGCTGCATGTCGGCCGGCAGCTTGGCTTGGATGTCCGCCAGCGCGGCATCCAGACGCTTGGTGAGTTCGAGGGTGTTCGCGCCGGGTTGCTTCTGGATGCCGAGGATGACGGCGGGTTTGCCCATCGCCGAGCCTTCGCCACGTTTCTGCGCTTCGCCGATGCGCACCTCGCCGAGGTCGCGCACGAGCGTGGGCACGCCATCCCGCGCGGTGACGGGAGTGGCGGCGATGTCGTCGAGCGATTGCACGCGGCCGATGCCCGTGACGAGCCATTCCGCGCCGCGTTCGTTGATGATGCCGGCGGAGACGTTCTCGTTGCCTTCCTGGAGCGCGCGCACGACCTGGTTCAGGGTGACGCCATGGCTCTGCAAGGCAGCGGGATTGATCACGACCTGGAATTGTTTTTCCCCGCCGCCAATGGGCGTGACTTGCGACACGCCGGGCACGGCCAGCAGACGACGGCGAATGGAAACCTCGGCGTAACTGCGCAGTTCGGCGGGCGTGTGCTCGTCCGAGGTGAGCGCGAGGAAGAGGATCTCGCCCATGATGGAGGATTGCGGGGCGAGGGCCGGACGCTCAACCTCGGGCGGCAATTCCGCACTGATGGCGGTGATCTTCTCGCTGACGGTCTGGCGGGCGTGACGGATGTCCGTGCCCCACTCGAACTCCACCCACACGACCGAGATGCCGACTGCGGTGGCCGAGCGCACGCGCCGCACCCCGGACGCGCCGTTCACGGCGGTTTCCACCGGGAAGGTGACCTGCGTTTCCACTTCGGTGGGTGACATGCCATACGCTTCGGTGATGACCGTGACGGTGGGCGCGGTGAGATCGGGGAACACGTCCACCGGCATGCGGGTGGCGGTGTGAACACCGAAGGCCGTGAGCAGCAGCGCCGTGACGATCACCGGCACGCGGTTGTTCAAGGCCCATTGAATGAGTTTGTCCATGAGCGTGCCTCAATGAGCGTGGCCGTGCGCGGGGATGACGCCGGAGATGGACGAGAGCCGGATGGCGTAAGCGCCTTTCGTGACCACGCGCTCGCCAACCTTGATGCCGTCGAGCACTTGCACGAATCCGGTGTCGCGAATGCCCGCTTTGATCTCGCGTTTCTCAAACGTCTCGCCGCTGACTTGCACGAACGCGACGAGCTGGTCGCCTTCTTCAACGAGCGCGCTTTCGGGAATGGCCACCGTCTGGTCCACCCGCGCCGTCTCCACATGGAGCGTGACGTTCTGGCCGACCCGGAACCGGCCCGCGTGGTTGGCCGTCTCGTAAATGAGCGGCACGGTGCGCGTGGCGGCATTCACTTCCAGTCCAAGCGACAGGAGTTGGCCGCGCCCGTCGCCGGTAATTTGCGTGAAACGTCCTGGTTCACCGGGCGACTCCACTGCGGCATCCCTGGCCTTGCTCAGTCGAGCCACGCCTGATTCGGGAATGCTCGCTTCGATCCAGATGGTTTCTGGATTGAGCACGGTGAAGAGGGATTGGTTGGCCGACACGACTTCGCCTGGTCCGGCCGCCACGGAATTGAGCACACCCGCAATCGGCGCGCGAAGCTCCATCAGCAGCGGCGCATCTGGCGATGACGTTCCGCCCGCTTGCTGGAACGTCGCGAGGAATCCAGCGGCGGCAGAATAGCGCGCCTTGGCGGATTGATACGCGAGTTCCGCTTCCTGAAGTTCACGCGGTGACTTCGCTTGCTCGGCGGCGAGTTTCTTCGTGCGGTTGTAGGCAGCCTCGGCCAGGTCGAGCGCGGCCTTGGCCGTGGCGAACTCGGCCTGGGCCTCGGCTACTTTCGCGCCCGCTTCGGAGAAGTTGGGTTTGAGCAACGCGAGCAACTGCCCCGCCTCCACCCGCTGACCGGGCTGCGGCAGGGCTTGTCCGGACGCTGCGACCAGTTGGCCCGAGACAGGAGCGGCAATGGTCGCGCTGAATCCCGGCTTCGCCCGCACGCGCGCCGCGACCCGCAGTCGCTCGACGAGAAGGCGCTTGGTCACCGGCTCGGTCTTCGAAAGGATTTTCCATTGTTGTTCCTTGAGAAAGCTCACGCCTTCCGGCCCATCGGGAATTTCCGCGTGCTCGGCGTCGTGTTGGTTTGCATAAACCTTGATCGTGCCCAATTCCACCGGCGAATTCGTGCCGTCCGTGGGAATGAGCAGCGTCAACTGCCAGTCGCCCGCCTTCGGAAAGATGATGCCCGGCAGGTAGATTCCCGCCCGCGCCGGAGCGGCCTGCGGATGCTCGGCCACCGTTTCGCCCTGGCGCAGAACGAACTTCACCATCCCCTCGCGTCGCGGCTCAAGCGTGTGCAAGTCCGTGACGTGCGTGATGAACGTCGTCGCCTTGCCCGCGACCGGCGCGCGATGTTCGGCGAAGACTTCGTAGCGGTCGGTCCAGACGGTGATTTGCGCCGTCTTGGGCTCGTGGTCGTGGCCATGGGAATCAGCCGCGTCGCGGCAGCCCACCGCGACGGTCAGCAACGAGGCGGTCGTTAAAAGCGCAAATAGTTTCGGGATCTTCATGGTTCAACAAATTCAGTTCAGGGAAATCGTCCCGGGAAAAAGGCCTTGTGTTCATGGAACACACTCCGCCTGCGGGACATTCGGACGGGAACAGGCCAGACACGCCAGCAAGCCAGCGTGCAAAACGAAGAAAGAATCAGACTACAGGAGGAGCGCGCGGTTGGGTGGGATCAGGGGGCGATTCGCCAATTGGTTTGATGGGCTCAACAAAGTAAAGTTCAGTGGTCCGCAAGGCTTCGCTGGGCAAAATCCCGGGGATCGGAAGCAATGCGAACAGCGGTGGATTGTCCACCGTTGTTTTGACGCGGACCCCCAACTCCAAGGAGTGATCCGTCGCCGGGTGTGGCAGGTGGTGGCTATGCCCGGTGTCTTTGTCGCTATGGTGATGTTGATGGAAATCCAAGTGAACCCCAGGCGCCAAGGACTGAATCACGTGGAACTGGGTGGCTACGTGAAAAGTGGAGTAATTGAGATTGAAGGTTAGAAGAATCGTCAAAGAGGCACACATCCACCACCCCGCACGGGATTGCAGGTACTGCGCAGGTCGTTGGTTCGCATCAATCACAGGGATCAAGGAGGAATTGTAGGCAACGAATTGCCTGCGTCCAGCCAGAAAGAAGGGGGCGCGGACTGGCTGGACCAGTGGCATCAAATCAACTGCGAGATGGATTTTCTTTGGAGTGTGCGTAACGTGCCTTCGTGCGCGAGACATTTTCTGAACTGGCCACCGCGCAAGGGCGCGTGTCGGAAACTCAGGTGGCGACGCTGGTATCCCAAGCCTGCCCGGCGGATCGCTATCGCGGCAAGCGCGTGTTGCTGATCATACCTGACGGGACACGCACGGCGCCCGTGGGTTTGTTGTTCAAGATACTGCATCAACAGATTGGCGGTGTGACGAAGAATCTTGATGTCCTGATCGCGCTGGGAACACATCAACCGATGAGCGAAGCGGCCATCTGCCAGCGATTGGAGATCAGTGAAACCGAACGGCGCGAAACCTACCGCCGGGTCCATTTCTTCAATCACGCGTGGAACGATCCCTCGGCGCTCAGGCAAGTCGGCACCCTGAGCGCCGATGAGATCAGCCAGTTGAGCGATGGGTTGTTTGCCTTGGACGTGCCAGTGGAGGTCAACAAGCTGGTATTTGAGTACGATCAGGTGATCCTCGTCGGGCCGGTGTTCCCGCATGAGGTGGTGGGGTTTTCCGGCGGGAACAAGTATCTCTTCCCCGGTGTGGCTGGTCCGCAGATTCTGAATTTTTTCCACTGGCTCGGCGCGGTGGTCACCAACCCGATGATCATCGGCACGAAATGGACGCCTGTGCGTCGCGTGGTGGACCGCGCCGGCGCCATGGTGCCGGTGGACAAGCTTTGTTTCGCAATGGTGGTGGCGCCCAACCAAGACCTGGTCGGAGTGTTCGGCGGCACGCCGGAAGCCGCCTGGGACGCCGCCAGTGATCTTTCGGCAAAGGTTCACATTGTCTGCAAGGACCGACCGTTTCACACGGTTCTTTCCTGCGCGCCGCCGATGTACGACGAACTGTGGACGGCGGGCAAGTGCATGTACAAACTGGAACCCGTGCTGGCCGACGGCGGCGAACTCATCATCTACGCGTCACACCTGCGGGAAATCTGTGTCAGTCACGGTTCGCACATCGAAGCGATCGGATACCATTGCCGCGATTACTTCCTCAAGCAGTGGGAGAAGTTCAAGGACGTTCCGTGGGGCGTGCTGGCCCATTCGACGCATGTCCGTGGCATCGGCACGTTTGAGGATGGCGTGGAACACTGTCGCGCGCGGGTGACCCTGGCATCACAAGTTCCGCCGGCCACCTGCGAGAAGATCAACCTCGGCTATCGCGACCCACAGACAATCCGCCCCGCGGATTACGCGAACCGTGAGGACGAGGGCGTGTTGCTCGTGCCCAAGGCGGGCGAAATGTTGTATCGCCTGCAGAACCCGCCGCAGTGGGCCGCTGGGAATGGAGCCGGCGAAGGCCGGAAGAATTGATCCCAAATGATGGGCTCAAAATCATTCTGACCCCATCATCTTGACGATTGGATTGAGCGCTCGGGTTGAACCGCTGACCAGACTGCGGGCGACGGCCCCTGGAAGTTCGACGGGCCTGCCCCCTGAGCCGCAGGCTTTTACGGGGCGGGTTCAACCACGGATGGAAAGGACGCTCGGCGCGATCACACACCCAGACAAGGCGACGCCAACTCCGCGCCTCGGCCCTTTCCAATCCTTTGGCGATTAGGCGACATCATTTACACTCTGGCATTTTCTCGCATGCCTCTCTGAGCTGATACCACATTCCGGTTGGGAGGATGCGTCCATCATTGTGAGCGCGATATGCCTGCTTAACCTCTTCAATCGCGACATCCTCGCCTGCGGCCATACGCCGTGCCAAATCGTAAAACCAAGAACACCTAAGCAAAGCACAACGCCGCTCGAACCATCCGGGCGGCTCTGGCTGAAATATCACTCGACCATCTACTACAGTCTGACGATGCCACTGACGTGTCAGCAGCTCTCCTGCGCTCAAGACGCTTCCGTGATCGTGCGGACTCCAGCCATCTGCAATCGCGATCCGCTTGGTATCCACAGTGGAGCAGGCGATAATGCTAATGCCATACCACTCGTCGGAGTCCGGGAGCACTCCCCACTGACTCACGAGACAGAATGTTTCGTCGCTCATGGTGTGACGTGAAAGTCGCCTAACGATCAAGCTCAGCGACCGCCGCCGGAAACGCCCGGTCGGCTGCAACAGTCGCGAACAAATTACCCGAACCGTCCAACTGCCCAGCGAGGCGGCGGTTCGCTGCAGCGCTCTGGTTGAAGCCCACGTCTTCATCGTCCAAACAATCTGCCGAGGAATGAGCCACCGCGAGGCAACGGCACGGATGGTCGATCTGGTGTGGTGTATGGATAAACACCGTGCTGTCTGAGAAGCGTCAGCAGACTCTCCGAACCATGCGCTTGCTTGAAGGCAAGCTCCTCTGCGGTGATGCCTATGCAAAGCAACAAGCCGTAACGCTGGCCGAGAAACTCGAAATGCACGGCCTGCTCGCGAGGGTGAGTGAACAGTAATGCGCGGATGGACGAATCGCCAAAGAATGTCCCGAGGTCCATCGTCTCGCCCGGCTCAAGCTCCGCGTCGCAAGTGTAACGCGCGAGATTGGAAATGAGGTCGCCTGCCTTCTGCAACTCCTGCCTCGCACAAATCATCAACTCATAATTGCCGAGGGAAGTCGAACGCTGCCCGACATCCTCGCCGGTCATCTCAGCGGTGACGTAGGTAATGCCTGACGTGAAATCGGGAAATGGCAGCACATCAGCAGCACCACCGAGCTGGAATGGAATGACCGCGTGCAAAACTGTGTCTGCGGGCTTGCCGAGAATCGGCGTGAGGGCCGCAATGCGAGCGTCCCAAATCTTCTGCCACTCATCGTTCTGGGTTTGTGTGTCGTCTGGCATGGCTGGGGCGTGCGATGTGGGCTAACGACCAAGCTCAGCGACCGCCGCCGGAAACGCCCGGTCGGCTGCAACAATCGCGAACAAATTACCTAAGCCGTCCGACTGCCCAGCGGGGCGGCGGTTCGCTGGAGCGCTCTAGGCCACAACGTCGTAATCACAAACTCATGCACCATGATTTCGCTGCTCGTGCTGCCTGCGAGAATCAATGTGATGCGCCAGC
>JAANMX010004123.1_pt1 | contig 11853 bp, 13 predicted proteins | sample 7279681 | NCBI WGS metagenome assembly JAANMX01 (sample SAMN14094542, study PRJNA606508) | bioreactor metagenome | isolation source: A lab-scale SPAN reactor treating ammonium-rich wastewater day 351 | place: Ireland: Galway | collected 2018-01-01
AATTTTGAAAGCAATTCACAACTTGCAATGAATATCACCTCATTTCCGATGTGTTGTGTCGTGTCACGAAGATAAACAATTTTGAAAGCAATTCACAACGGGCTTTATTTTGTTTTGGATATGCAGCAGGTTGTGTCGTGTCACGAAGATAAACAATTTTGAAAGCAATTCACAACCCAGATGGCAGCAGCGTTATTATTTACTTTGTTGTGTCGTGTCACGAAGATAAACAATTTTGAAAGCAATTCACAACCTGCGGATGTGCGCCATTTCTATGAACAGCGTTGTGTCGTGTCACGAAGATAAACAATTTTGAAAGCAATTCACAACATCAATCCTGAACCGAAATAAGGAAACCACGTTGTGTCGTGTCACGAAGATAAACAATTTTGAAAGCAATTCACAACAGTTCAACGGGAAGACAATCTTTTTCCAAAGTTGTGTCGTGTCACGAAGATAAACAATTTTGAAAGCAATTCACAACCATGTTGCGCGGCATTCATTTGCGACAAATGTTGTGTCGTGTCACGAAGATAAACAATTTTGAAAGCAATTCACAACAGGGTTGGGAAGCGATGAAGCTTTTCGGCAGTTGTGTCGTGTCACGAAGATAAACAATTTTGAAAGCAATTCACAACCATCCCTGATAGAAGCAATCGCTTTTAAGAGTTGTGTCGTGTCACGAAGATAAACAATTTTGAAAGCAATTCACAACTTCCGCTTGGCGTTTGCGCCATTACGATTTGTTGTGTCGTGTCACGAAGATAAACAATTTTGAAAGCAATTCACAACAATTGTAAATTGATTAAATATTGATTTGATGTTGTGTCGTGTCACGAAGATAAACAATTTTGAAAGCAATTCACAACTAGTTTCAAATTCTACTTTTATTCTTACATGTTGTGTCGTGTCACGAAGATAAACAATTTTGAAATAAGCGCTGGCACAGCGTAGACATTCGGCGCAGCCAAAGCAATTCACAACTAATTTAGTGCGGTTTTTTTTATTAAATTTAACCAAAATTTAAACTATGAAAAAGCTATTACTATTATTATTGTTCCCTGCTCTTGTTTTTTCGCAGGAACTACAATACGCAGAATTTATTAACAATCTTACAAAGAATCAGGTAAGGCAAATTAGTGATGATATCATGAGTTTCTATACTGTGCCTCAGAAGTATTATGCAAGTACGAAAAACAGAGAACGGCAATATTTCATAGTGTATTATCCCGCGGATTTACCGGAAGATATGATCAAAGAAGATCTTCAAAATGGGCAATGCAATTTATGTAATGCCGTTGAATTCAGAAAGTATGTGAAAGGTGGCAATAATGATTTGGGAATAGAAGGAGTTGAGGTATTTCAATTCAAACAAGTTTCAGGGAAATATTTGGATTTAGTGGGATGGTGGCAAAAGCATTTTGCACCAAAATCAACAAAGGAAAGCTTGTTAGATAAGGACATAAGTTTACGATATATTGAGGATCGAAACAAAAATATTAATCTTCGTTTTGTTAAAAACTTTGATGAATGGGAAATCAAAAATGCATATTAAACAAAAAAACTGCTCTTTTAGCGGTTTATTGTTTACTTTTGATTATCTAGAAAGAAAAAATATGAAAGATTTTACAATAGAGCAGTACAAGGAACTTACTAACTTCATAAAAAATAATTATCCATATTTTAGCTTTGATTATAAGCGTGAAAAAACAATAATAAAAGCAAACAATTATACTTTTGAGATGATTATATTTACTCCAGATGGCGACCCAAATTCTATCCTGATAAATCATAGGGATGTTATAATTGAAAAAGCATTCAAACGTAAAGACCTATCCGAACCTATCGTTTTAATTTCGGGAGAAGGCGAAAAGTACGAAAACAGTCCGCCAAAAAATTTCGGTTCTGAAGAAGACATTAAAAAATTAAACACCATTTTACAGCTATGAAAAAACTATTACTCATTTTCCTGTTTGTTTCCGGATTGTTTTTCGGGCAAACTATCGAAATAGACAGTGTCACCGCTTCCGGCAGATACAGCGAGTTTAAATTGGGTAATAACAAGCTGACCATAGAAACTGATTATCCCATCAAACCCTTTAGTTTGGTGAATGGTGTGCTAACTTCTCCCGGAGATCCTTATTTCGGAATACAGTTTTCTGAGTTGGATGTTAACACCAATGTTACTCTTCAGGATATTTTTCACAGCGAAAGCTTTAAAAAAGACTTCCCAAACAGCGAAATATCTTTTGATTCAGTACATCGTATCAGTTCTGCTGATTATAAGAATGGAGTTTTAACCCAAGTAAATATTTATGCTGTGAAAGGCGGATTACTTTGGTTGTTTTTAAAAATAAAAGATACAGAAGCCACAGCGAAAGAAAAAATATCGCGGTTCCTTGCATTCACAAAATTGCAACAAAACCATTATAAAAATTAAAAAAAACTATGGAAACAGATTTAAAGATGAAGTTGGAGCAGCTCCACCAAAGAGTAGACGCTCTAAAAGATCAAATTAATACAGAAGAAGCCACAAAAAACGCCTTTGTGATGCCTTTTATTCAAATACTGGGGTATGATATTTTCAATCCAATTGAGGTGATTCCTGAATATATCTGTGATATAGGAACTAAGAAAGGAGAGAAAATCGATTACGTCATCAAAAAGGACAATGAACCAATTTTGATTATTGAATGTAAGCACTGGAAGGAAAAAGCAGATGCACACAATTCTCAGCTGCACAGATATTATCATGTTTCTGGCTCCCGGTTTGGAGTGCTAACCAACGGGCATATTTATAATTTTTACACCGATCTTGAGAAGCCTAATATCATGGATGAAAAGCCTTTTTTCACTCTTGATCTTAATAACCTGAAGGATTCTGCAATTAAAATTTTAGTGAATTTCACGAAAGGAGGTTACAACTTGGAAAACCTTCTGGACTCTGCGGAAGCCATGAAGTACATCAAAGCCATTCGCGCAGAGTATGAAAGGGAACTGGCTGAGCCCAGTGATGAACTGGTAAAGCTGTTAGTAAATAGATTCTTTGATAAACCCGTAACCGCTCAACGTTTGGTAGCTTTCAGAGAATACACGAAAAGAGCACTAACCTCTTCCCTAAATGATTCTATAAACTCCAGATTAAAATCGGCTCTCAACATTCATGAGGTTTCGCCAAAAGAAAATGCAGAAGTTGAGACACCTTCAGTAGACGAACCGAATGAAGCACCGAAATTTATAACTACTCAGGAAGAAATAGAAGGATCACAAATCGTCAAAGCGATTTTACGTGAGGTTCTTCCGGCTTCCAGAATTGCTTTCAGAGACACTCAATCGTATTTTGGTGTTCTGTTGGATGATAACAACAGAAAACCTCTTTGCAGGCTTCACTTTAATTCCTCAAATAAATATTTGGAACTTTTTCACAATGGGAAAGATAGTGGCGAGAAAAAGCTCATGAGTTCTTTGGACGATATATATCAATTCAAAAATGAGTTATTGGATACCGTGAAAAATTACGAATAAAGTCAACTTGCAAAATTCAAGGTTGATGATTACTTTTGCTCTATGACCAGAAAACAGAGAATCCAACATTTTTATTTAAAATAGGCTTCAAAATTTCCAGATACTCTTTTCTTCTTTTATTTACGAAATGTCGTGTCACTAAGATAAACAATTTTGAAATAAGCGCTGGCGAAGCGTAGGCATTCGGCGTAGCCAAAGCAATTCACAACTCTGAACAATTAGAAATATCGGCTGATAAAGTTGTGTCGTGTCACGAAGATAAACAATTTTGAAATGAGAGTTAGCAAAGCATAGGCATTCAACGCAGCCAAGGCAATTCATAACTTACTCTCTTATTTTTTGTGGCTTCACTTGAGATAGAATCTAAAAACCTTAGTATTTTAATAAATTCTTAAGAATAGTGAAGAACAACAAAAAACAGCAACTTTTCTTACCAAAATCGACAAAAAAATCCAAACAGAAAAAGCAATTTTAGAGCAACTAGCAATGCAAAAGAAATACCTATTACGGCGTTTGTCTAATACATAAACCCAAAAAGCCACACCGGAACGATATTTCCAAAGCCAATTTCAATGTTATCTTTTGCTACATAAGCGTTAGATAAATTATCGATTTGCTTTTTAGTTTTGTTTTTACCACCAATTTCAAAAGTATATGTCTGATCAATAATAAAATCGGCTGATGTAGAAAGGTTGATTTCGTGCAATCCCTTGAACTGATTGACAAAAAACGTCTCACGAACATTGCCGATGTTTGTATTTTCTTGAGCCAAAGCATACATCAGATTGCTGTTGTTCAGATAGAGCTTTTCGGGTTTGGTCAATACACCAATTCCTGACGTATTTTTGTACAGCTCATTCACTAATCCTGCTCGTTCCAGAATTTTGATACTTTGTACCAGCATATTACGAGAAACACCAACTTTTTCGCTCAACTTTGTGATGTTGGGTGTAAAAGGAGCACTGGAAGCTATTGTAATGAGTAGTTTTTTCAGCTTTACCAATGTGTCGTATTGCAGATCCTCTACCGCATTGATGTCAATTTCGATGATAAGATTAATGGTGTTTTGTAATTTCTGAATATAAAGCGATTCATTTTCTTTGTAATAAGGATAAATTCCCGTTTTCAGGTATTTTTCAAATAAAGGCAAGGGTTTTATTTCCTTTAAAAGTTCAGTTGCAATAGTCGTATGATTTTCCAAAATTTCAGAAAAAGAATAAGCCTGAAATGTTTTGGTGACCTCAAACGATAAAAACTCTCTGAAAGATAATTCTTTTAGAAAGTAAGCAACCGCTCTTCGGCTCAAATCCGATTCAGATTTATAAATTTCAAGCATGGAAGAGGAAGTGAAAATCACATTGAGTTCCGGAAAATTGTCGTAAATCAGTTTTATTTCTCTTGACCAATTGGGATATTTGTGAACCTCATCGAGCAATAAATGTGTACCACCGAATTGGGTAAATTGCTTTGCCAAATCGTATAATTTGTTGTCAAAGAAATAAATATGGTCTAAACTCACGTAAAGTGTTGATGATAGTGGCAAATGTAATTTTGCAACCTGCAAAAGCAATGTGGTTTTTCCGGCACCTCTTGCACCTTTCACGGCAATCAGTCGATTACGCAAATCCATTTGATGCACCAAATAGCGCTGTATATCTAAGGATACACGAGCTATTTTTGATTGAAATTCTAACAATAAATTTTCCATATTTGCTTTCTATAATGAGCAAATATAGCTTATTTTGCTATTTTAAAAAAGCGTTTTTGATAATTTATGCTTTTTTCAGAGAGCAATTAGTATTTTTGCTTATCAGTCAAATCCAATTGACTGATTATTTTATTACGTTAAAGCTCTCCGGCAAAAAATAGCGGAACACTCTAAGCGAACAGGAAATTATATAGAGGATGTTCTGAAATCCGTGTAATAAAAGGAGGCGTGAAAGGCAGGAAAAATACGATGGTGCTTAGGGCCATTATATCAAAACAAAGCCCTGCAGTTGGTGCAGGGCTTAAACAGAGCTTTTGTTTTATATTTCTTAGGAATTTTCCAGAATATACGTGAACATCAGCGGTGCACAGATGGTGGCATCGCTTTCTATAATGTATTTCGGAGTGTCAATATCCAGTTTTCCCCAGGTGATTTTCTCGTTGGGAACTGCTCCTGAATAGGAACCGTAAGACGTGGTGGAATCGGAAATCTGACAGAAATAAGACCAGAAAGGAACATCTTCCCACTCCAGATCCTGATACATCATCGGAACTACACAGATAGGGAAATCGCCGGCAATTCCACCACCAATCTGGAAGAAACCAACGCCTTTTCCGCCGGAATTCGCGCGGTACCATTCGGTCAGATAAATCATATATTCTATGCCCGATTTTACGGTATGAACATTGAGTTTTCCTTTAATGACATTCGAAGTGAAAATATTTCCGGTAGTAGAATCTTCCCAACCCGGACAAACGATCGGCAGGTTCTTTTCCGCCGCCGCGACAATCCAGGAATCCTTAGGGTCTATTTCATAATACTGTTCCAAAACACCGGAATTAACCACCTGATACAGAAACTCGTGCGGGAAATATCTTTCGCCTTTTTCTTCCGCTGCATGCCAAACATCTTCCAGGTGTTTCTGTAAACGGCGAAACGCTTCTTCTTCGGGAATACACGTATCCGTTACTCTGTTGAAATGCTGGTCCAGCAATTCTCTTTCCTGCTCCGGAGTCAGATCCCGGTAATTGGGAACCCTTTTATAATGAGAATGCGCTACGAGATTCATCACATCTTCCTCAAGATTGGCTCCTGTGCAGGAAATAATCTGAACTTTGTCTTGGCGAATCATCTCTGCCAGAATTTTTCCCAACTCGGCGGTGGACATGGCTCCGGCCAGCGTAATCATCATTTTTCCGCCATCTTTCAGGTGCGCAACGTAGCCCTTAGAAGCATCTACCAAAGCCGCTGCGTTGAAATGCAGATAGTACTTTTCCAGAAATTCTGTTATCGGTTTGTTCATTTTTTTTAAATTTTCACAAAGATAGGAATAAGACTTGAGATGGGTAGTCTATAGTATCGGAAAGGGTGCAAGGATAACTTCTCAGAATCTGAATTTTCTGTTTTCTTTCTTTTCGGAATGTTGCTTCTTCTGCTTCATTCTTTTTTCAATCTGAGATTTTGAAGGTTTTGTCGCTTTTCGCGGTTTGGGTTTTATCAATGATTTATTGACGATTTCCAATATTTTCTCGGTCGCAGCTTTTTTATTTTTCAGTTGAGTTCTGCTTTCAGAAACGGTCAGTTGCAGCGTACCTTCCTGGTTGATTCTGTTTTTCAGTTTGCTTTGGATCAGCTTTTTTTCTTCTTCATTAAAAAACTGACTTTCCTCCACTTTCCACAGCACGGTGACGGAAGTTTCCACTTTGTTCACGTTTTGTCCGCCCGCGCCTGAGGAACGGGAGGTTTTATAAGTGAGCTCTGTGGTGAAATTTTTCATCGGGTCCATAGCAAATTGAAAGATAGCAAATTTTATCAGAATCAGGATTTGGTGAGAAGTTGAAGAAGCGTTCTCCGGTCCACTTTTCCGTTGGGCGTTCTTGGAATTTCGTCCAGGAAAAAAACTTCTTTCGGTTTATAAAACGCTTTTCGATACTGAATATTGAGAATTTCATTTTTCAGGTCCTCATTTCTTTCACCTTCAATGGCCAGCACGAGTTTCTGGCCAAAAGATTCATCGGGGATACCAAGAAAAACAACTTCATTATCAACATGTTTTTTCACCAAAGTTTCCAGTTCTTCAGGGAAAATTTTTGCACCTCCGGAATTAATGACATTGTCGGCCCTGCCCAAAAACTTAAACTGCTTTTCATTTTTTAGTTCCACCAGATCATTGGTTGTTAAAACATCAGGATTCAGCATCGGAGCAAGAATTTTCAGGCAGCCGCGCTCGTCTTTCGATATTTCAATGCCATCAAACGTGTTAAAATATTCCTCTTCATTCGGGAAAATTTCTTTCATTGCAATGTGGGAAAGCGTTTCGCTCATGCCATAAGTTTCAAAAATTCTTCTGTTATCGTTTTTTTCATTTTCTATTCTTGAGAGTTTTCTCTTCAAAATTTCGGAAACAGCGGCACCGCCGATAATCAGATTTTTTATTAAATGAATTTTGCTCAGCGCGTTTTCTACCTGTAGCGGTGTCATGGCACAGAAATCTACTTTCACCTCCAGGTTTTTTAAAGGTTGGGTGTCAGGCGTTTTTACGATCAGTTTCAGGTTTCTTTCCAACGCACGAACGAGCATCATTTTTCCGGAAATATATTCAACGGGCAGACAAAGCAGTGCGGTATCACCTTCATTTAATCCTAAGAAATCACAAGTCATTTTCGCTGAATTCTGCATTTTCTCTTTTTCGATATCAAAAATTTTGGGTATTCCTGTAGAACCGGAAGTCTGCACCGAAACCGTTGAAGCTTCAGAAAACCACTCTTTCAAAAAGAACAAAACCTTTTCTTCAAAGGCAGTTATGGGTTGTAATTTATTAGTATTGAGATTTTTAAAGTCAATCGTCATTTCAGAAAGGATTTTTGAAACGCTAAAAGTAAATTTTTTCAGTCAAATCACTTGTAATTATAGAAAAATATATTAAATTTGCACCACTTAAATGGACAGACCCATGGTGTAGCGGTAACACTACTGATTTTGGTTCAGTCATCTGGGGTTCGAATCCCTGTGGGTCTACAAATTTTAGGATAACGCTCTGATTTTCAGGGCGTTTTTGTTTTGGTTATTCTGTATCTGGGAAACGTCCTGGAAAAGCAAAGTTATATCAATTGTATTTTTAACCCCAGTGCATTGATAATTTGGGTGAAATTGGAAATTTGCAAATCGGTTTTACCCTGTTCTATTTTGGCAATGTAGGCGCGTTCTTTGCCTATCCGGTCGGCTAATTCCTGTTGAGTTAATTTCTTTTCTTTACGGGTTTCCTTTATCAGTTCCCCATAATAAAAAGATAATGCCTTTGCGCTGAAATCTTCACGGGTGGAAGTTCCTAATTTTCCAAACTTACTGTCTAAATAATCGTTTGCGCTGTGGGTTTCTTTTTTTATTCTTTCTAAGTTTAATTTTGGTCTGTCCATTGGTCTAAAATTTTGGGTGCCTTTTTAATTTCTTTATCGTAATCCTTTGTAGATTTTTTCAGAAACGCATTTAAAAATAAGATATGTTTTGTCTGTGAAATATTATCGTGATCTATGGTAAAACACAAAATCCGGTATTCATTATTAACCTGTATTCTAATTTCATACAAACTCGTATTAATCAGTTTTTTGGCAATTTTGGCATTAATGACGGGTTGGGTAATTAATACGTCTAAAACATATTCTATTTTCGTTTTAACGTTGGTTCAGCGTTTTCCATAAACTCCAAAACCTCATCTGTGAAATCTACTTTTCTCATACAAAGATAATGCAAATGTAACTAATTAATTACAAATGACTTTTTAAATTCAGTTTGCGGTTTTGTTTTGAAGTTCAAAAGTGGCGGTTTCCGGGTCGCTGTGCAGCTGTTCCCAGTAGTTATACATTTGTTCTGATAACGTGGAATTGTCGATTCCTATGTAGCCTAAAAACTCCCGTTCTGTTTTGTGGCCGGTAACACTCATTATAATAACAGTCGGTATTTTTCCATAATACATGGTAGCAAGGTGCGTCGGCAAATGTGGGAACTTACCAATTGATAAAACGGGTAATCTCCAAAAACAAAACATTTCTTTTCATCGTCCCAAACCGGCCATATTCTAGGCGGTCAATTCCGGCCAGTTTGCAAACGGTTTCCAAGTGTTTGTTAAATAGGGTTGTGCTACTTTCTACATTTGCAGAAAACACGGGCGGAAACTCTCCGTTTCTTTTGTCCAGTATCTTTTTTACTTCGCTATGTATGGGAACCAGTACGGGGGTTTTAGTCTTGTTTTGGGATAGGTTTATATATTCCTTTCCGTTGAGGTTTACGATTTTCTTTTTAGTCATTCCGAAAAGGTCGGACGCTCTTTGTCCGGTGTAGCATCCAATAATTAACCAGTCCCGTGAAATCTGTCTGATTTAAATGGATTAAGGCGTTATGTTCCCTATGGGCCTACAAGTTTTGAGATAACGCTCTGATTTTCAGGGCGTTTTTTTTGTTTTGGTTAGGAAACATTTAGGAAACATTTTTAATTTATAACATTTTAGACGGCTATTTCTCTGCAATGCGTTTCTTAATGAGTATGCATGAACTTTTATCTGCAACGCTGTGGCTTTAGGAATTCCTCCGCAGGTCGTGATGAAGTGGACTGGGCACAGTGATTATTCAGCGATGAAACCCTATATTGATATTGCAGATCAAACTAAAATAAATGCGATGGCAAAGTTTAATATGTTGAAATCCTAAATTTTTTTAAGGAAGTAGTTTAAACTTCCAAAATAATTCTCTATCTTTGTGCTGTTTACTTACAATGGTAGGAAATTTTAAAATACTGTTCCTTTCCCTTACACTCGCGTTATTTCTGGCGCCGGGGATTTCTCAGGCTTGCACTAAAACGGAGAAGCAGGCTTTTAAAACCCAGGCACACACTGGAACTTTCATTAAACAGTCATTCTCAACAGCGCAGCCATCCTGCGACAGTGGCGACTGTACAGACGAATGCTGTCATCCAAAATTACATAACTGTCAAACTGAAGGATGCTCAGGAAGCTGCAGCGGAAACCTTTGCAGCTCTGCTCAGTACACCGTTCTAGCGGACAGCAAATTTTTAGAGGATTCTAAAAAAGAAGCGTCCGGTTACGAAGACAAAAATGCTAATTTCTTTTATCAGAATCCTCATTACTCCGGTGGATTCCATACCATTTGGGAACCGCCCAAAATAGGTTAAGATCTTCTTTTACAGCCCGAATTGTGTCTGGTCGTGAAGTGTTTATGACACTTTAGCCCGTTCTTTTTTAGCGGCGCTGTAAATACATTTGAACTTCAAACGCTCCTTTAAGCTCTTTCAAAATAGACTTTCCTTTTTTAGTAAAGGATAATTTGAGGAACCGGATGTTCAAAAGCACTTTCTCAAACAAGGAGGCTCACTATTAACCTATAATATAAAATTTAATGAAGAATATTCTTTTGGGAATACTCGCTTTTATAGCGGTGTTCCTCGTTTCCTGCAATAATTCAAAAGCTGAAAGTACACAAATTGCGGTCGCAAAGTTCACCACAGGTGACATTGTTCCGAACGATCAGGTGTGTATGGTAAACAATGCCTTCATGGGCAAAAAGCAACTCGAAGTACAGCACGAAGGTAAAACGTATTACGGTTGCTGCGAAAACTGCCAACTGAGAATCCCGGAGGAAGAAAACGCACGAATGGCCTATGACCCGGTATCAAAAAAACTCATTGATAAAGCAACCGCAATTATTGCGATTTCCGATAAAAATGACAATGTCGTGTACTTTGAAAACAAGGCGAACTACGAAGCCTTTTTTAATAAATAAAAATAATCTTTAAACTTATAAAATAATGAAAACACTAGTATTCAGCCTTTTGGCAATCGGCACACTTGCACTCACTTCCTGCAAAGAGAATAAAGAACAGAAAAAAACCACTGAAACATCCATGCAGCACGATATGAGCATGATGTCTGACAGTTCAGCGATGGGCAATATGGCAACGGATAAAGAGGTAACCGTTACTGAAGCCAAAAAGTCTTCCGCTGATCTTACGGAGCTTTATTCCCATTACACTCACCTTACATTCGCTTTGTCCGGTGATGATGATAAAGAAGCGGTGAGTGGAGCCAAAGGGATCCTCGCTTCTTTTCCCAAAATAGACAAAAACGGTTTTTCTGCTGAACAGAAAAAAGAATTTGCTGAACTCGAAGCAAGCATCAGGGAACACGCCGAGCACATTGCAGATAATGCCGGAAATATTGATCATCAGCGCGAACATCTGGATATAATGAGTGCAGATTTTTACGACCTGTTGAAGGATTTCGGAACTCCAAAACCGGTGTACAAAATCTTCTGTCCAATGTTCAATGATAACAAAGGGACTTTTTGGCTTAGCGATTCACGTGAGGTGAAGAATCCTTATTATGGCAAAGAAATGATTTCATGTGGCGAGGTTCAGGAAGAGATTAAGTAAAAACATACTGAACCATGATTCAAAATTTAATCAAACTGTCCCTCCGCAACAGATACTTCGTTTTGCTCATTGCAATCGGCCTTTTTATCTGGGGTATTTTTGCGGTAAGGGACAATCCCATCGATGCCATTCCGGATCTGAGTGAGAACCAGGTCATCGTTTTTACGGAGTGGATGGG
>JAANMX010004126.1_pt1 | contig 11851 bp, 12 predicted proteins | sample 7279681 | NCBI WGS metagenome assembly JAANMX01 (sample SAMN14094542, study PRJNA606508) | bioreactor metagenome | isolation source: A lab-scale SPAN reactor treating ammonium-rich wastewater day 351 | place: Ireland: Galway | collected 2018-01-01
CGACGTCCCGCTACAGGCGTTCTTCTTCAAGAGCCGCCTGAAGATGTCGCACCAGGAAGTCAAGCAGGAACACAAGGAGTCGGACGGCAACCCGCAAATCAAAGGCCGCATGCGCCAGCGCCAGCGAGAGATCGCCGACGGCGCCAGTGTCAGTGCCGTACCCAAGGCGGATTTCGTCGTGATGAATCCTACGCACTATGCCGTTGCGCTGCGTTACGACGACACCATGAGTGCACCCCAGGTCATCTCCAAGGGAACCGACCTGATCGCCATGAAGATTCGCGATCTCGCCAAGGCCCATGCCGTACCGGTGCTCCAGTCTCCCATGCTGGCACGGGCCTTATACGCCCACGCCGACCTGGACCAGCCCATCCCGGCCACGCTATACACCGCCGTGGCACAGGTGCTGGCCTATGTCTATCGCCTCAAGGCAGCCCTGCGCGGTGAGGGCCGCATGCCTGATGACCAGCCGGATCCTTACATCCCGCCTGAACTCGATCCGCTGCAGAAAATTCCCCGCAAAGGCAAACAACCATGAACATTTCCATGAATTCAGCCCGGCAGTGGGCTGGAGCTAATGCAGCGGCAGCCCAAGGCTTGTCGGCTCCTTTGCTGGTGGTTGCCATCCTGGCACTGATGGTGCTGCCCATCCCCCCCTGGTTACTGGATACTTTTTTCACCATCAACATTGCGGTGGCTCTGATGGTGATGATGGTGGCGGCCTACATGCTCAAGCCGCTGGACTTTGCGGCATTCCCGTCCGTCCTGTTGCTGACCACTTTGATGCGCTTGTCGCTGAACGTGGCTTCCACCCGCGTGGTGCTTCTGGAAGGCCACACCGGCCCCGGCGCTGCGGGAGCCGTGATCGAGGCCTTTGGGCATTTTCTGATTGGCGGCAACTTTGCCGTGGGTCTGATCGTGTTCGCCATCCTGGTGGTCATCAACTTCATCGTGATCACCAAGGGGGCCGAGCGTATCGCCGAGGTCTCCGCACGCTTCACCCTGGATGCCATGCCCGGCAAACAGATGGCGGTGGATGCCGATCTGAATGCAGGTTTGATCGATGAGGCCGAAGCCAAAAGACGGCGCGCAGAGGTGGGCGAAGAAGCCAATTTTTTCGGCTCCATGGACGGCGCCTCGAAATTTGTCCGCGGAGATGCCGTCGCCGGTATCCTGATCCTGCTGATCAACATCGTGGGCGGCTTTGCCATCGGCATGCTGCAGCACGGGCTCTCGGCAAGCAAGGCTGCCGACACCTATATCCTGATGGCCGTCGGTGACGCGCTGGTGGCACAGATTCCGGGCCTGCTGATCTCGGTGGCCGCAGCCATGGTGATTTCGCGCGTTGGCAAGGACACGGATATGGGGCATCAGATCGTGCACCAGCTGTTCACGTCGCCCCGCGTACTCGGCGTCACTGCAGGAATTCTGATTTTCCTGGGCCTCATCCCCGGCATGCCGCATGTGGTATTTCTCGCCATCGGATCGCTGCTGGGCTACCTGGCATGGTCACTGCTACAGAAGGCAAAGACGCCTCCTCCTGTCGAGGCCCCACCCGCCCCTGCGGGCGATGGCGAAGCCACCTGGGATGACCTGCAACCGGTGGACTTGCTGGGCCTCGAGCTGGGCTATCGCCTGATTGCGCTTGTGGACAAGACGCGCCAGGGCGACTTGCTCACGCGCATCAAGGGAGTACGGCGCAAGTTTGCCCAAGAGGTTGGATTCCTGCCGCCCCCCGTGCATGTGCGCGACAACCTGGAACTCAAGCCCAGCGGCTACCGCATCACCCTGCGTGGCGTGGTCGTGGGTGAGGGCGAGGCATTCCCCGGCATGCACCTGGCCATCAATCCTGGCGGCATCACCACCCCCCTGATCGGTACACCCACCACTGACCCTGCCTTTGGGCTCCCCGCGCACTGGATTGATGAACGCCAGAAAGAAGCGGCGCAAATGGCTGGTTTTACCGTGGTTGATTCGGAAACCGTGATGGCGACGCATTTGTCACACTTGATGCAAGTTCAAGCCGCAAAGCTCCTCAGCCGCACAGAAACACAACAGCTGGTGGAGCATGTGGCCAAGCTGGCCCCCCGACTCATTGAAGAAGTAGTTCCAAAAATGGTTTCGATCGCAACGTTCCAGAAGGTGCTGCAGTTGCTGCTGGAGGAATCCGTGCATATCCGCGACATTCGCACCATCATCGAAACCCTGGCCGAGTTTGCTGGCAGCATCACCGACCCGGTAGAACTGGCACGGCGCGTGCGCATCGCCCTGTCGCCAGCCATCGTGCAGCAGATCTATGGCCCCACCCGTGAACTCAATGTCATTGCCATTGAACCTGGCCTGGAACGTCTGTTGGTGCAGGCCCTGGGCAATGCCGCAGGCCCTGCACTTGACCCTGGCGTGGCCGACATCCTGACCCAAAAAGCCGCTGAAGTGGCACTCAAGCAGGAGGAGATGGGGCTTCCCGCCTGCCTGCTGGTGCCTGACCAGATCCGCGGCGCCATCTCCCGCCTGGTGCGCCGTGTAGCGCCTCGCCTACAGGTGCTCGCACACAGCGAGATTCCTGAGACCCACACCATCCGCATTGGCCCCATCCTCAAAGGAGCATCGGCATGAACATCAAACGCTTCCACGCTGCCACGTCCCGTGAAGCTCTGGCGAAAGCCCGCATGGCTTTTGGCGATGGCACGCTGATCCTGTCCAACCGGCCCACCGCCAACGGCGTCGAGGTGGTTGCCACAGCCGAAGACACGTTGGGCAACATTGATCAAGGCAAGGAAAGCCTGCAGATCGAACACCGGCCCGAGGCAATGCCTCCTGCACGGCGCTCACTGCAGGAGCGCGCAGCCCTGGAAACTCGAAATCCGGTCAAAGAGGACACCGAGCAGTTGGCGATGAGTACGCTCTCGTTCCAGGACTATGTGCGCGAACGCATGCTGCGTCGCCGCCATGAGGCCCTGCAAGAAGCAAACCCCTTGGCGACAGCTCTGGCAGAACGCGAACCCGAAACACTCCGTGAGCGCCCTACTCCCGCGCCAGTGGTGCGGCACAACCCCCTGCGACCAATCCACCCTCCCCAAGAGACCACGCCACGCACGGCCCGGCGCGAAAACAGTGTGGCGCCTCTCATGGCTCCGTCCATGGATTCCCAGGGGCTCATGCATGAGCTGCAGTCCATGAAAGATCTGATCGAGGACCGTTTCAATACGCTGTCCTGGCTGGGCCAGGCACGGCAAAACCCGATTCAATCGAACCTCATGCTCAAAATGATCCGCGCAGGCTACTCGCCATCTCTGGCGCGCGCCATTCTGGAGCGCATGCCCGAAGAAATGGATGCCGCCGAATCAGTGCGTTGGCTGATGGAGGTGCTGGAACGCAACCTCAGAACCGACGCAGGCATGCCCCCCCTCTACGAAGAAGGGGGCATCTTCGCGCTGGTGGGCTCCACTGGCGTGGGAAAAACCACCACCACGGCCAAGCTTGCAGCCATGTGTGCCCGCATCCACGGCCCCGGCAGTGTGGGATTGATCACGCTGGATACCTACCGCGTGGGTGCGCACGATCAGCTGCGCAGCTATGGCCGCATGCTCGGCATCGTCGCCCACCTGGCCCATGACCGTGCTGCGCTGCAAGATCTTCTCGGACTCCTCAGTGGCAAAAAAATGGTGCTGATCGACACCACCGGTGTAGCGCCACGAGACCCGCGCAAGCGCGACATGCTGGAAGTATTGAACCTGCCCCAGGTTAACCGCCTGCTGGTGCTCAACGCGGGCTCGCATGGCGACACACTCGACGACACGCTGGGCGCCTTCAAGACCGATGGATCACAGCAGGCCATCCTGTCCAAAGTGGACGAAACCGTGAAATTGGGCCCCGCCATTGATGCATTGATCCGCCACCAGATGATGCTGCGCGGCGTGACCAACGGCCAGCGCGTTCCAGAAGACTGGGAAGCTGCTGATGCACACAAGCTGGTCAGCGCATCCATGCGTGCGTCGGTGCGCTCGGCGTTCGACCCGAAAGCTACGGATTTGAACTTCTTCTTCTCACATTCTCCAGAGAGTTCATACGAGAAGGGGTTGGTCGATGCTTGACGTTGGCTTTCACCAAGGTGCCAGCCTGTACAGCCATGCGCCACAGGATGAATTGCGGCTGATCGCAGTAGCCAGCCCGCAAACGGAGACGCATGGACTGGAGATTCTCTGGCAAGTCTGCCTGCATTTACAGCGGCTGGGCTACCCGGTGGTGGTGCTGGACGGCACGGCCCGGGAAAACGAAGACAGCCCCGGGCTGATCGATCTGCTGGCGAATGCACCCTGGAGCGAAAGCATGCCTCCCGCCCGCCAACGCAATGCCTCGTCGCTGGCCGTGCTGCCTTCCATGCTCGGGCTACAAAGCCTGGCGAACCCGCCTCCGCAACATCAGCACCCGCTACAGGCTTTGCACCCGCTGTTCCGGCGTTATGCGCTGGTCGTTATCCATGCCCCCGTGGGGCTGCTGGCATCACCGCTGCTTGAGGGAACCATGGTCTCCCCTCTGCTACTCATGTCCCCTGGGAAAAAAGGTTCCGTGGACAGCTATCGCCAACTCAAACACCTGGCATTGCACGCGGGCCTGACAGGCACGGTGGCCTGCGTCACTCCCCCAGAGCAACCAGGACAGCATGCACTGACCCGCCAAGCGCTGCTTTCGCTGCGCGACACTGCTGCACGCCACCTGGGCCAAAAGATACGAACGTCACTCATCCAAACCAATAGCGCCCAGGATCTACAGCGGCTGGCCTTGCAACTGCTGGAAAACGCGAGCACCATCAGTGCCTCGGGCTTGGGAACTGCGCTACCATCTGCCGCTGCGGCAGGTTTTTCCTCGCCCATTGTTCAAAGCCATTGAAGTGACATACACCGCCAAGGGCCATCTCGATCGCGACGCGATGATTCGCCAGTACCTTCCGCTGGTTCGTCGATTAGCGCACCATATGATTGCCAAGCTCCCTGCCAATGTAGAGCTGGACGATCTGATCCAGGTAGGAATGATCGGATTGTCTGAGGCACTCACACGCTACGAGGTGGCACAAGGTGTGCAGTTCGAAACTTTTGCCACACAGCGCATCCGCGGCGCCATGCTCGATGAATTGCGTGAGAGCGACTGGATGTCGCGCAGCTCGCGCAAAAGCCAAAAAGATATTGAAAAAGCCCTGCGCCGCCTGGAGCAAAAGCTGGGGCGCAGCCCGCTGGAGTCTGAAATCGCTGCAGAACTGGATATGGCACTGGTCGACTACCAAAGCCTGCTGAGCAAGGTGCGCGGCACCCAACTGGTGTATCTGGAAGACATGTCGCACAGCGAAGATAACGACGGGTTCCTGGAACACCACGATGCCGCAGATCCCGCAGGCGACCCCATGGCCATGCTGCGTAACCAGCGCCTGCGCTCCTCACTGGTCACTGCCATTCAATCATTGCCCGAGCGCGAACAGTACATCATGGGCATGTACTACGAACACGACATGAATCTCAAGGAAATTGCGGCTGTGCTGGGTGTGACCGAATCACGGGTTTGCCAGTTGCACAGCCAGTCGATTGCCCGATTACGCGCAAAAATGCGCAGCCACTGATCTTGCGCCCCGGTATCTCTACCAGCAGGGCGGCACAATCACCCGGCAGACCGGTAAATACGCGCACCTGAAGAGCCGCCCCGACCTGGGCTACCGTAGGTCGACGCATTGTCGACAGGGGGCAAAACCACCGCAAGCTGTTTTTCTACCAAGGCGGCTACGCGGGCCAGTTGGTCTCTCTGCAATGCCAACTCGGCACTTACCTGGCGGATTCTGGGAACCAATTCAGCAGGCATTTCACCTTGCACGCGCTCCATGGCATTGGAAAAATCAACAGCAGCCTGCCGTAGCGAGCTGCTGAATTTCTCCAGTGCCAATGCATCTGTCGACTTGAGTGCAGCCGATGCCTGCGTCAGTTGTTCCTCAACGGCCTCCAAAGCCTGGACAAGAAGCATGGTGTGCGCGCGCCTTTAACGGTCTTTCGAGTAAAAAGTGATCGATTCAGGTGCGACTCAGAAGGCTAGACCATCAGCCCTTTGCGCGGGAAAAGAATTCCTGGGAATTCGCCAGCATTTTGTCTGCCACGACTTCGGCATTCACCTTGAAGGAGCCACTTTCGATGGCAGAGCGTACGGCTTTGACCTTACCCGCGTCAAAATCGCCCTGATTGCGACTGGCTTGATCGAGCGACTTGGTTGCCGATGAAAAGGTTACCGGCACACCGGCGGCGGCCACAGCGGACGAAGCGCTTGCTGCCAACCCTCCTGCGGCCTGTGCGGCCGCTTTTGCCTGCTGCTTGGCAGGCGCTGCCTGCGCTAGTGCGCCCGGCAGTTCCGGTTTTTGTCCTATTTTCATCGCTCTCTCCGCTGCCCCTTGAAATATGGGACCAGGTAGCAATGTTTTCGACCTGTCGTGCGCAGACTTTAGCGGTAAATCGCAAAAACAACCTAAAGCTGGACGCCTATCGTCCCGTCATCATTCACAATACCGGTCACTATCTTCCCATTATCCATTCTAATGCGCACAGTTTGGCCTGCGGCTCCGGCCGTCATTGCCTGCCCTCCCGCACTGATGGCATAGCCCCGTCCTTGGGCTACAACCCTCACCAGAGCACCAGCCTGGAAGATTTGGGGCGCACGCAACATTGGCTGGCGCAGGGCTTGGCCTGCCTTGAGGTGGCGCGCAGCGACCTGTCCAACCCATAAGCTGGGCTCGGCAACGATGGAGGCATTTTCCGCCGCCCAATCCACTTCCGTCTCGGTCGCGTCGGCCGCAGTGAGCACTGAGCCCATGGTGACATCACCCGTCAGAACCCAGGCAGGGCCGTAAGCTTTGATCGTCACGGGGAGAAACACATTCCAGCGCACTGCAGCGTCTTGGCACCGCAAACCCAAACGGGTGCGCCCCCACAGACGAGCACCTGCGGGCAGGTAGGGCTCCACACGGGTACATGGCGCCAGGCGCAGGCGCTCGTCCAACGCACCCACGCTCACCTCCATGCGCAAGGGCGATTGCGCAGGCATGTTGCGCGCCAGGGCCTCATCCAGCCATTGCTGGGTCATCTGCTCCAGGTTCACCTGCGCTTGAGCAGCACTCGCAGCCACACACAAGACAGCCGCCCCTACGGCGCGCAGTAAATAGGCAAATCGGTATGTCATGGGAGGCCTCCTGGAAATTCGGTGCCCGCAAGCAAGCCACAAGCCATTGAACTATAGGCGGCACACCGCCCGGGGAAACACCGAACTGCACACCAATTCCTCCGTTCTTCCCCCTTTAGAAAAAACGTGGCGTTTCCATAATCAGCCCACGCCAGCAGTCCATTCAGGGCCCTGGCGTTACTGCAACTTACGGTGTGAGGCGCCCCATGCTTGACAAGATGACCAACCAGCTGAATTTCCACAGCAACGCACTGATCCTGCGTGGCGAGCGTCAGCGCATCATTGCCAGCAACATCGCCAACGCTGACACCCCCGGCTATGTCGGCCGCGACATGCATTTCACCGACGCACTGCGCGAAGCGAATGCAGCGGGCAGCCAGTTGCCTGGTGCAGCCAATCCCCAGACAGGCGCCACCAGCCCACGCCACATACCCTTGTCGTCCACCCTGCCCGGCAGCAGCAGCACCGACAACAAGCTGGGCTACACCGTGCAGACACAACCGTCTCTGGACAAAAACACCGTGGACATGGATCGCGAACGTGCCAACTTCACGGACAACGCAGTGCGCTACGAAGCCACACTGCGCTTCCTCAACGGCCAGGCCAAGACCATGCTGAGCGCCATTCAAGGCCAGTGACATTCTTTGAGAAGCGGGTACTGCCATGTCAATGTTCTCCATCTTCAATGTCTCGGGAAGCGCCGTGAGTGCGCAATCCCAGCGCCTGAACACCGTGGCCAGCAACCTGGCCAACGTGGACGCTGTGGCCGGCCCCGACGGTCAGGCTTACAAGGCACGGCAACTGGTTTTTCAGACCACACCCATGGGGCCCGACAACGCTGCGGGCGTGCGCGTGAGCGCCGTCAAGGAAAGCGAAGTACCAGGCCGCCGCGTGCACGACCCCAGCCATCCGTCGGCGGATGCCGAGGGCTATGTGACGCATTCCAATGTCAACGCGGTGGAGGAAATGGTGAACATGATTTCTGCCTCGCGGTCCTACCAGAACAACATTGAAGTCATGAACACAGCCAAAACGCTGCTGCTCAAGACTTTGCAAATGGGCCAGTAAGCCTGCAGGAGTTTCCCCATGATCACCAGCGCCACCGCCGCCACTTCAGCAACTACCAGCACGAGCACGACCAAAGCCGACGCAGCCTCCGACCCGGCGGCGGCCCAGGACCGCTTTCTCAAGCTGCTCGTAGCCCAGCTGAACAACCAGGACCCGATGAACCCGCTGGACAACGCCCAGATGACATCGCAGATCGCGCAGATCAATACCGTCACCGGTATCCAGCAGTTGAACGAGACCGTCAAGGGCCTGGCAGGCCAGTTCGCAGCCCAGCAACTCATGCAGGGCAGCGCCATGGTCGGTCGCAACGTGCTGATCGCAGACAACACCCTCGCCATGGACACCACCAACCACGTAGGCGGCGGCGCGTTCGACCTGGCAGGTTCTGCCGCCAGCGTGTCTGTGCAGGTGCTCGACGCCAATGAAAAGCTGGTGGGCACCGTGGAACTGGGCGCTCTCAAGGAAGGCCGCTACAACTTCGAATGGGATGCATCGACATACACCGGCACCGGCCCGCTGCATTTCAAGGTGCTCGCCGCCAACGGCAAGACGGCTGTCGATGCCACCGCACTCTCGGTCGATCAGGTGACTGCGGTCAGCCTGGACAACGGCACGCTGTCCCTGCAACTCTCGCGCGGTGGCAGCACCAATTACAACGCCATCAAGGCCATTCTCTAACCACCCTCACGTCACATTTTCAGGAGCACACCATGGGTTTTCAACAAGGTCTCTCGGGCCTGAACGCTGCCAGCAAGAACCTGGACGTGATCGGCCACAACATCGCCAACACCAACACGGTAGGGTTCAAGGCATCGCGCGCCGAATTTGCGGAAATGGTGGCCTCGGCCATCGGCGCTGCCGGCGGCAGCAATGCCGGCATCGGGGTGGAAGTGTCGGCCGTGGCGCAGCAGTTCGGCCAGGGCAACATCACCATCACCGGCAATACGCTGGACGTGGCCATCAACGGCAGCGGTTTTTTCAAGCTGCAGCAGCCTGACGGCTCTTCCGCCTACACAAGGGCCGGCAACTTCAAGCTCGACAAGATAGGCAACCTGGTGACCAACAATGGCGCCAAGGTCATGGGCTTTCCAATTGATCCGATCACGGGCCTGCGAACCGCCAGCGACCCCTCGCCACTCAGCTTTCCCACGGGCGCGCCCATTCCGGCAAAGCAGACCACCAAGATCGTCGCCGAGTTCAACCTCGACGCCCGCGCCAAGGATGCTGCTGGAGACCCGGCCGCTGTACCGCCCGTAGCCCCCACACCCCGCGCCACTTACGGCACTTCCATCAACGTCTACGACAGCCAGGGCGTTGCCAAACCGGTGAACCTTTATTTCCAGAAAACCGCCACCGCCAACACCTGGGACGTGTACGACACGCTGGACGACCCCTCGGCCACACCACCCGTGGTGGGCGTTGTGATTGGCCAGATCACGTTCGACAACAACGGCGCCATCACCGGCCCGGCCGCCACGCCCCCCGCCACAGGATTCATCCTGCCTCTGACGGGCATCAATCCCAGTCCGCCCAACCCCAACAATCTCCCGCCCTTTGATGTGGAGATCAGCCTCGATGGCGTGACCCAGTTCGGCAGCAAGTTTTCTGTCTCCGACCTGAGCCAGGACGGCTATGCCTCGGGAACGCTGACGGGCATCAACGTGGAAGCCAGCGGCATGGTCATGGCCCGTTACTCCAACGGCGTGACGCGCGCAGAAGGCCAGGTTGCCCTGGCCAATTTCCGCAACCCGCAAGGCCTTCTTGCCGTTGGCGACAACGCCTGGGTCGAAACATTTGAATCCGGCGCGTCGGTCATCGGCACCCCCACGGACGGCAACTTTGGCGCGCTGCGCTCGGGCGCACTGGAAGACTCAAACGTCGATCTGACCGCCGAGCTGGTCAACATGATGACGGCGCAGCGCACCTACCAGGCCAACGCGCAAACCATCAAAACCCAGGACCAGGTGATGTCCACCCTGGTCAACCTGCGCTAACGCGCCCGCCTGAAACAACGGAGTCACCATGGACCGCATCATCTACACCTCCATGACCGGCGCCAACGCTGCCGCACACCGGCAGGCGGTGCTGTCCAACAACCTGGCCAACATCTCGACCAACGGCTTTCGTGCCGAGATGTCGACCTTTCGCTCCGTACCCCTGCAGGGCGATGGGGCATCCACGCGCGTCTTCGCGCTGGAAGCCACCTCGGGCCACCGGGACACCGCTGGTCCGGTACAGCGCACGGGGCGCAACCTCGATGCCATGGCCGTGGGCAACGCCTGGTTTGCCGTACAGGGCGTCGACGGCACCGAGGCCTACACCCGCAACGGCGGTTTCGAAGTTTCTGCTGCAGGGCAGTTGCTCACGTCCACCGGCTTGCCCGTGCTCTCCGATGGTGGTGCGCCCATCGACATTCCACCGGGCGCAGAGGTTTCGCTGGGTTCTGACGGCACCGTAACGGCCAAATCGGCGGGGCAGCCGGCAGCCGCTGTCGGGCGTCTCAAGCTGGCCACTCCCACGCTGGAAGACCCCCTCAAACGCGGCGACGACGGGCTGTTCCGCGCAGCATCGGGCGACCCGATTCCCAGCGATGCCAACGCACGCATGCTCAGCGGCGCCATTGAAGGCTCCAACGTGAACCCGGTCGAATGCATGGTCGGCATGATTGCCGCGTCACGCCAGTTCGAGCAGCAGATGCGCCTGTTGCAAACCGCCGAAACCAACGATAAATCCGCCAGCCAGCTGCTGGGCATGAACGGCTGAAGAGGCAAACGACAGCGCCCCGAGCGACTTTGGCCACGCCAGTCCCACAGGCACTGAAACATTGATACGACCGAGGTAATCCACCATGATCAACTCCCTTTGGATCGCCAAGACCGGCATGTCTGCCCAGCAGACACAGCTCGACGTCATCTCGCACAACCTGGCCAACGTATCGACCACCGGCTTCAAGCGCAACAACGCCGTGTTCGAAGACCTGATTTACCAGAACCTGCGCCAGGTCGGCTCCAACACCACCGAGCAGAACCAGCTGCCCACCGGCCTGCACCTGGGCCTGGGTGTGCGCACGGTCGCGACCAGCCGTAATTTCACGCAAGGCTCGCTCCAGGAGACCAAGAACAACCTGGACGTCGCCATCAACGGCAACGGCTTCTTCGAGGTCACCATGCCCGACGGCAGCATCGGCTACACACGCGACGGCTCCTTCCAGGTCGATGCCCAAGGCCGCCTGGTCACCTCCAGCGGCCTGCCCGTGGCCAACGGCATCACGATTCCGACGGGCGCCACCAGCGTAAGCATCAGCACGGAAGGCGCGGTATCGGCCATCGTGGGCAACAACCCAGCACCCCAGCCGCTGGGAAACCTGGCGATGTCCAGCTTTATCAATTCAGCGGGCCTGGAGCCCATCGGGCAGAACCTGTTCAAGGAATCGGCCGCCTCGGGCCAGCCCCAGCAGGGAACACCAGGCTCCAACGGATTGGGCTACATCCGCCAGGGTTTTCTGGAAGCATCGAACGTGAATGTGGTGGAAGAACTGGTCACCATGATCCAGACCCAGCGCGCCTACGAGATG
>JAANMX010004127.1_pt1 | contig 11849 bp, 9 predicted proteins | sample 7279681 | NCBI WGS metagenome assembly JAANMX01 (sample SAMN14094542, study PRJNA606508) | bioreactor metagenome | isolation source: A lab-scale SPAN reactor treating ammonium-rich wastewater day 351 | place: Ireland: Galway | collected 2018-01-01
CATCGCCATGGCCCATTCTCCTCGCCGGTGAAAATGAGCCCAGTTTCCTCCCCGCCAGGCTCGCTACGTGAGCCTGCTGAGGTTTGTCACTAATCAGGATCCTATAAAAGCCTATAATATGCCACTGTGTTTGGTGTATATGGGCCTGGTTCTGTTTTCTATCCCGCACCCATTCCAAGGCAAGAGAAGCACTTCCACAGCTTGAGCATGAGCCCGGATCAGGTCTTGGCTTAATTGCACTTTAACGACAGCGTCAGTCGTTTAGTTAGGCTATGAGCAGTTCAGGAATTTACTGATTTGCTTTAGAGGCTATCTGAAGCGCAGATGAAAATTTCAGAAACTTGGCCATATTCGGATAGAAATGAGATTTAGTGCAAATACTGACCATGTTGGTCAATCTGATCTAGCCCAGCGTTCTCCACTGATCCAGTTGGCGGCTTATTCGCTTGGGTTGACGGCGGCATTTGTTTGTCTTGCACTTGCCTTCTCCGGCAAGAAAACAGATTTTGAAGACGCCGCTACTATGGGTGCGGAAACGACTACGGTGATGCCGTCTGTCGAAGGACACAAAATACATTGCTACGATAGCCGCGACGCTGAAGATTGTATTTCTGGAGCAAAGGCAAGAAAGGCTCAGCGTAGTGTTTTGTGGCTTGGAAATTCCCAGTTGCATGCAATTAACCAATGGAAGAATGGCGAGACTAATGCTTCAGCCATTTTATTTGAATCCCTGAAGAAGGCGGGACTTGATCTGACTACGTTTAGTCAGCCCAACGCGAATCTTCAAGAGCATGACATCCTTTTTGAATATCTGCGCAAGCAGCTTCCAGTCAAGGTTTTGATTCTGCCTCTGGTTTTCGACGACACCCGCGAAGATGGCTTGCGCCCTGAGGTAGAACGGCTAGCGCATGGTGTGATGTCAGCGCCCGATTCCTTGAAGTCAAATATCGGCAAGGCCCCTCATGATGCGCACGATGCCGCTACATACGGCCATGAAACTTCAGGCATATCGGACACGCTGCAGGAGAGAGTAGAACTCCTTTTGAACAACTCGCTGACTCAACACAGTCGGCTCTGGGAGGCTCGTCCAGAAATGCGGGGCTGGATTTTTAACCAGTTATATATCTTAAGAAACACCCTGTTCGGAATCAAACCGACAACAAAGCGGAAATTAATCCGTGGGCGATATAGTAAAAACCTGGCCGCTTTGGAAAATATCCTTTCAACAGCAGCAGAAGCGGATATTGCTGTTGTTATGTATGTTGCTCCCATACGTAATGATGTAGAGATTCCCTATTTGGCAGACGAATATCAGAAATTCAAATCCGATGCGAGAGGCCTCGCCACAAAATATCACGCAGTACTGGCAAACCTGGAAAACCTGGTGCCTAACGAATATTGGGGGCACAAAGATGCAACAAACATAGACGGGGAGGCCGAACTGGATTTCATGCATTTTCAGGCGGGGGGGCACAGACTCCTTGCTGCTGAAATGACAGAGCTGGTGCTTAGCACAATTGCAGATCAGAAAGCGCGACAGTGATTTTTAATTCGGTAACCTATCTGGTTTTTCTTTGCTTCACGGTTTGTCTATTCTGGTATTTGCCTAAGCAGCCACGCCTCTGGTTGATCTTCTTGGCAAGTTCGACCTTTTATGGTTTCTGGCGGCCAGAGTTTCTCTTGGTGATGTTTTGTTCGGCGGCCACAGACTATTTTGTCGCAATGCGCATCGAAGCGACAGAAATAGTGAGCCAGCGTCGCCGCTGGCTAGCGCTCAGCCTTGCAGTCAACCTTGGCATGCTTTGCTATTTTAAATATCTGATATTCATCGTAGACAATTCGGTAGTCGTTTTAAATTTATTTGGCCTGCATGTGCAGTCGCCGGTACTGAACATCGTTTTGCCGCTCGGTATCAGCTTTTACACATTTGAAACCATCAGTTATGTAGTTGATGTATATCGCCGATTCATCCCTGCGGAGCGCAGTTTCGTCATGTATGGCTGCTTCGTGACATTTTTTCCGAAGCTTGTTGCAGGTCCAATTCTGCGGGCAGCTGAAATGTTGCCGCAATTTTCTGCGAAGCCAGTCTTTAGGCTGGACACATTTGTCAGCGGACTAAAGAGAATTCTTTACGGGCTCTTTCTGAAGGTCGTCTTGGCTGACAATATCTCTCCATTGGTTGATGCTGGATTTCAGCAGCCAGTTGCCTCGTTAAGTGCGATTGATGTCCTGACATTGGCTTTCTTGTTTGGGTTTCAGATTTATTTTGATTTTTCTGCGTACTCTAGTATCGCCATTGGTTCCGCACGCTTAATGGGAATACATGTCCCGGAGAATTTCAATTTCCCATATGTTGCAAGTTCTCCAAGGGAATTCTGGAAAAGATGGCATATTTCATTGTCAAGCTGGATACGTGACTATTTATATCTGCCCTTGCAGGGCTTAAAGGTGAAGGATCGCTCTGCGGGGGGGTTAGCAGTAGATGTTGGGGAGAACAATAAAGGTAATAGGCATCCCCTGATGGCGTTGTTTCTAACCTGGGCAATCATGGGGCTTTGGCATGGCGCAAACTGGACGTTTGTCATTTGGGGCCTATACCATGCCACTCTCATTGCCGCGTATCGTCTGTTAGGTGACCGGACAAGATGGCTGCCAGGATCACTGCGCACCTTTTTTGGCTGGAGTATTACATTGCCATTAGTAATGCTAGGTTGGATTCCGTTTCGCGCGCAAACAGTTGGTGATACGTTTGCAATGTTCTCCAAGTTATCTCAGCCAAGTGAATATTTCTGGTTGGGTATGCGTGAGAACACGTACCTAATAACAGCTTTGCTTTTTGCATCTTGCATGCTTGCGTATGCGGGACACAAATATGGGGATCGTATATTGAGAAGATCGACCTTGATTACCTTTACCCTGGAAACATTGGCCACCGGGGTGGTAGCTTCGCTCGTCTATATATTCTTACGGCCAATTTCTCAGTTTATTTATTTCCAGTTCTAGCGTCGTAACCCGTACTGACGAAAGCCAATCGCACACTCATTTATGAGCGGGGTATTACTCAATTTATTGGCAGCAACATCGGGAGGACAGGTTACCCGTGCAGAAGCGTTCCTATGGCGCTTTCGACATTTCAGTCATCCTGTTGTCCGCCTTGTTATATTAAAAAATAGTCGGTCATTGCCATTTTGTGAGGTTAGTGGCGATTGGAAGGTGATAAACGTAGATATTGGAGAGGGGCGATTCAGGGCGCTGCGCCGCATGGCGTGGGAAAACATTTTTTTGCCTGCCCTGATGCGAAAGGAACGCTTAGATACGTATCTTACCTTTTCTCATTATCTGCCAATTGGATTAGGTCCCAGTGTCCGCAAAATCGTGGGAGTTTCCAATCTGGCGCCATTCTCGGCAGAAGCTTGGAAGGTTGAGCGTCTGGCAGTTCGACTCAAAATGCGTCTGCTTCGCATTAGTATTTTGGCATCAGCAAGGCGTGCCGATGTGGTGATAGCGTTGTCGAAGACATGTGCTCAGATACTGGCGAAACGCGATGTTGATCGATCAAAAATAACAATCATCCCAAACGGAGTAGAACTAAAGCCACAATCAGCCTCCATGGATGACTCGGAGGTTGGCTTGCCGAGTAATTTAAACCTTTCATTGCCGTACATACTTTCTGTTTCCCATTTTCATCGGTATAAAAATTTTGAGCGATTATTAGAGGCTTATAACCTGCTGCCTCCAGATCTGCGCCAGAGGTATTCTCTTGTGATTGTAGGAAAGCCTGCTGATGCGCAGTATTTTCGAGAAATTGAATCTCTGGCTGCGAGGCAGGACTCTAGGTCGAATGTGGTGATTATTCCCGGGTTAAGCCGTCCCAAACTTAACTATTTATATAGCCGAGCCTCTCTTTTTGTATTTCCTTCACTTATCGAAAACAGTCCAAACATTCTGCTAGAGGCAATGGCACATGGCTTGCCAGTGCTGGCAAGCAATATCGCTCCAATGCCTGAATTTGGTGAAGAGGCGATAGGGTACTTCGATGGCATGTCGGCCAAGAGCATGTCTGAGCAGATGTTTGATCTGCTGACTGATAAGAATAAGGCGACAGATTTAGGACGACGAGCTAAAGATCGGTCACAGCTGTACTCGTGGGATACATTCTTTACGAGGGTTATTGACGTATGCCAGCATGCTGTGGCCAATGGCTAGAGAGGTCTTGATGCGAAATGTACTTGTAACTGGGGGGTCTGGTTTTGTTGGAACCAACTTGGTCGAGCATTATGCATCCATTGGATGTGATGTGTTAAATGTCGATATTGCTGCACCCAGGAATCCAGCGCATACGCGGATATGGAAGGAAGTAGATATCAACGAAGTGGACAAGCTCCGTCAAATTGTTCATGAGTTCAAACCAAATCTAATTCTGCATATGGCGGCAAGAACTGATCTCGATGGCAAAACATTGGATGAATACAAAGCCAACACAAAGGGGGTTGAGTCCATCATTAGGGCAGCAATAGGTCTCCCCTCACTCAAAAAGGTAATCTTTGCGTCCTCTATGCTGGTGTGTCGATTGGGATACCAGCCGCGAGGAGACGATGATTATTGCCCTAATACAATATATGGCGAGAGCAAGGTGGTCGGAGAACAATTGGTCAGAAGTATCGCATCTGGCCAATTCCCTTGGACGATCGTACGCCCGACGTCGCTTTGGGGTCCGTGGTTTGGTGTGCCTTATAGAAATTTCTTCGATGCAGTTGCAGGTCGGCTTTATCTGCATCCAAAAGGGAAAAGAATTCGGCGGTCGTATGGGTTCGTACTTAATTCCGTGTATCAGTTAGATCGGTTATCTATGCATAATGAATTTTCTCTGACTGATGGTAAAACCTTTTATCTTGCTGACTATACGCCCATAGAACTATATGAGTGGGCCTGTCAAATTAGTTCGTGCTTTAACGTGCCACCTCCAATTGAGGTTTCCTTGAAGGTGTTGAGGGCGTTAGCGTGTATGGGGGACTGTTTAAAGAAGTTGGGTGTGCGTAATCCACCGATTTCATCCTTCAGATTGAACAATCTCCTCACTGAAGCCGTTTTAGATTTAAGCCCACTCGAAAAGGCGGTTGGGCCTACGCCATATGATGTAGAGACAGGTGTGAGATTAACGGTAGATTGGCTTAAAACAAACAAGCGATAATTGGTCCTCTGCCCCTGCTAATGGATGGCATTTTAGACTGGCAGTGATATTTAATAGATTTGGGAAATCGGCGAAATGACAGCAATTATTGGGATCAATGCCTACCACAGTGACTCGGCGGCCTGCCTTGTTGTTGATGGAAAATTGGTAGCGGCAGCAGAGGAGGAGCGTTTCAGGCGGATCAAGCATTGGGCCGGCTTTCCTTCGGAGGCAATCCACTACTGCCTCGCTGAAGCAGGCATAAGGCTTGGGGACGTTGATTATGTGGCTATCAACCAGGATGCGGGGGCCAACATCTGGCGCAAAGTAGCTTATATGGTGACAAGGCGCCCCGACCTGAGCATGGTGCTAGACAGAATAAGAAACAAACGCGAACGGGCTGGGGTCGCGGACGAGTTAAAACGCGCGTTTCATGGTGAGACGCTCAAAGCTGAGGTAAGGCATGTAGAGCATCATCTGGCACATCTTGCTTCTGCGTATTTAGTGTCTCCTTTTGAGGAAGATTCAGTTGCCATCTCTGTGGATGGGTTTGGCGACTTTGCTAGCGCGGCATGGGGTGTAGGAAAGGGATCGCGCATTGAGGTGGAAGATCGGGTGTACTTCCCGCATTCACTTGGAATCTTCTATATGGCACTTACCCAGTACCTGGGTTTCCCATCCTGGGGGGATGAATACAAAGTTATGGGCCTAGCGCCATATGGTCAGCCGAACTTTCTGAAGGAGTTGCGCAACGTTGTTCACCTCCAAAATGACGGGACTTTTCGACTGAATCTGGATTTCTTCCGACATCATCTGGAAAAATCGGAGGATGAATGGGAGAACGGGGAGCCAAGGGTAAAGAGCCTTTTTTCTCGATCGCTTGAAGAATTACTTGGTCCGGCGCGCAAGAGAAATGATGAACTAACCCAGCGTCATCGTGACTTGGCGCGATCGATTCAGGCAATGTATGAAGAAGCTTTTTTTCATCTACTGAACAGGTTGCATGAACGCCATGGTCTTGAGACCCTAACATTGGCTGGCGGCTGCGCAATGAATTCGGTGGCAAATGGCAAAGTTTATCGCAATACCCCTTTCAAAAAACTGTATGTGCAATCAGCAGCAGGGGACGCTGGCGGAGCCATCGGCGCTGCTTATGCAGTTTGGAGTGAGCTAGGCGGTGGGGAACGATTTCATATGGAGCATGCCTATTGGGGCCCCCAGTACGATGATGCCTATATTGCGAAATTACTCGAGAGTGAAAAGATAGCCGTTGGTGAAGCAGGTTGCAGTGTGCGATGCGTATCTGATGAAGGGGATTTGGTCCGCGAAACTGCAGATGCAATTTCGCAGGGCTTGGTTGTTGGTTGGTTCCAGGGTCGAATGGAATGGGGCCCTCGTGCGCTAGGCAACCGCTCCATCCTGGCCGACCCCAGGCGATCTGATATGAAAGACATACTTAATTTGAAGATTAAGCGGCGTGAATCCTTCCGTCCTTTTGCTCCCTCCATTCAGCGCGAGTATGTTGGAGAATGGTTTGAGACAGAGGATGAGGTTCCCTTCATGATGCAGGTATATCAAATTCGCAGCGAGCGACGACCTGATATACCAGCAGTCGCACATGTAGATGGTTCAGGGAGGCTTCAAACTGTCCATCGCCATTCCAACCCCCGTTATTGGCGGTTGATTGAGTGCTTTCGAGGGCTGACAGGGGTGCCTATCCTGTTGAATACCTCATTTAACGAAAACGAACCAGTGGTTTGCCGCCCAGAAGAAGCGCTGGATTGTTTCCTGCGAACGAAAATGGATGTCCTTGTGCTGGGGAACTGGATCGTAAGACGCATCAAACTGTGAAGGTAAGTCTCATTACAGTGGCGTATAACGCTGCCTTGACCATTGCAGACACCCTTCTCTCGGTTGCTGCCCAGTCTTACGCAGACATCGAGCATATCGTCGTCGACGGCGGTTCAAACGATGGGACGCAGGGTGTTGTGGCTCGTCATAGCTCTCATGTTACCCACTTTGTTTCCGAGCCCGATAAGGGGATTTATGATGCGATGAACAAAGGGGTCCATTTGGCGAGCGGAGAGGTTATTGGTTTTTTGAACGCTGACGATGTTTATGCCCACGAGCATGTGATTGCAGATGTAGTTAAGCATATGCATCTTGAGGGTCTTGATGCCTTATTTGGCGATGTGGCATTTTTCCATGCCGGATCGTCAGAAAGGCCTGTAAGGCGTTACCGCTCGGCACGTTTCACACCAGATCGCATTGCTTGGGGATGGATGCCAGCGCACCCCGCTTTGTTTGTGCGTCGAAAGATCTTCGAACGATTTGGTTCTTTCCGTACGGATTACAAAATAGCAGGCGATTTTGAATTCGTCGCAAGGACATTCCAGAATAATAATCTTCGTTATCGATACCTTCCTCAGGTTTTGGTACATATGCGTATAGGAGGCGTGAGTACAGGCGGTTGGCGCAATACCTTGCTGCTGAATCGAGAGGTTTTGCGTGCATGTCGTGAGAATGGCATTCGTACCAACGCACTGATGATCCTTTCAAAATACCCCTTCAAATTACTTGAATTCCTTAGACCATGAAGAATTTGGTCACTGGCGCAACCGGATTCATTGGAAAGCGTTTGTTGGCAAGGTTACGTGCGCAGGGAGAGGATTGCCGGGCACTTTGCAGGTCTGAAATACCAGACCAGGATGCGATCCTAGCCGATCTTGCCGACCAGGCTGCGCTTGCAAGAGCGTGTGCGGAGATTGACTGTGTCTATCACTGCGCTGGCTATGCACATGCATTTTCAGCTTCGGATCCTAATGCCCATTGGCATATCAACTACGAGGGGACGCAAAACTTGCTGAGGGCGGCGGTGGAGGCAGGTGTGACACGCTTCGTGTTTCTCTCTAGTGTCAAGGCGATGGCAGATCCCCGGGAAGACTGTGCTGATGAAGACTGGCCAGGCGACCCAAGTACTCCTTATGGCCGTGCCAAGCTTGCTGCGGAAAATGCGGTACTTGAGATTGGCGCGAAATATGGCGTGCATGTGGTCATTTTGCGATTGGCAATGGTTTATGGGCGTGGTGGGCGAGGCAACCTGGAACGCATGGCGAACGGTATCCGGGCTGGCTGGTTTCCGCCGCTGCCAGAAACCGGTAACCGTCGATCGTTGGTGCATGTAGAGGACGTAATAACTGCAATGATCCTGACAATGCGGATGCCAGTTGCCAATGGTAAGACTTACATAGTGGCGGATTCGAAACAATATTCTGGAAGAGAGATCTACGACACGGTTCGCAATGCACTCGGCATGCCACCTGCGAGTTGGGAGGTTCCGGAAGTACTTTTGCGTGCCGGGGGAACAATGGGCGACATTATGGGGAAACTTACAGGTCGGTCTTTCCCTTTGAATTCTGAAGTGACGGATCGCTTATTGGGTTCTTCCTGCTATAACACGGCCAGAATCGAACAGGACCTTGGGTGGAAAGCATGCATTTCTCTTGATGAGGGTGTTCGGGAAATGTGTAGCCAAAATAGCGTTGGCATAATTTCGCCGAATCTTCCATAATTTCGGCTTGATGAAAATTGTCCTGATCTTGTTTTCGGCATTTGCAATTTCCTGGGTGACAATTAGCTTGCGCCTGCGATTTTTCGATCGCGGCCTAGATCAACCCAACCATCGATCCCTGCATGAGATACCAACGCCGCATGGGGGAGGGGTGGGCATTGTCCTAGCCTTGTTAACGATCGGAATCTGGCTGGAGATCCCGATCCTGCTATTGGCGGCGGTCTCGGGGCTGGCGTTGCTTTCTCTCGCGGATGATCTCATACATCTCCCGTTCTGGCTGAGGTTGGCAGCACATTTAGCCGCCGTCGCGGGTCTTTGCCACCTGATTGCGCTGCCCAGTTGGGGGTGGCTGCCTGCAATGCTCGCTGTCGGCTGGATGACGAACCTTTACAATTTTATGGACGGCGCCGATGGGTTGGCAGGAAGTCAGGGACTGACGGGGTTTTCGGCATATGCTGCCGGGTTTGCTATTGCCGGCGATGTGACGCTGGCAGCCTGGTGTTTGGCGGCAGCGGCGGCTTGTGCGGGATTCCTTTGCTTTAACTGGCCTCCGGCGAAAATATTTATGGGAGACATGGGGTCGATTCCCCTCGGTTTCTTGGCAGGGGGTTTGGGCCTCGTCGGGCTATGGCAAGGCACTTGGCCCCTGTGGTTCCCGGTGACTGCGTTTGCTCTGTTCATACTCGATGCCTCGGCGACTCTCATGCGCCGGGCGCTGGCAGGCGAGCGTGTGTGGGAGGCTCATCGCGAACATACCTATCAGCGCATGGTGCAGTTGGGCTATGGCCACAGGGGCATGACCCTGCGCTGGGGTGCCCTGATGTTGGCATGCGCCTTGTTCGCAATTGGATTATTGACATTGCCAGATTGGATGCAGTGGGCTGGTGTATTGGTGTGGCTGACTTTTCTGGGATTGTTGGGAAATCATATCAACCGGCGCTGGCGGAGGGCACAGATTGAGTCTGGTGTCGGGGAATCAGGAAAGCATCTGAAGCAATGAACTGGCGCACTCTGCTCGCATTCACTCATGACCTGATAGCGACAGCACTCATGTGGCTGGCCGCATACTGGATTCGCTTCAACTTTGAGATTCCAGCGGAGCTTCTCGCGTCATCCTGGAATGCGCTAGCTTGGGTAATTTTTGTGTATGCAATAATTTACTTGAAGTATGGTCTTTACAGGGGCATTTGGCGTTACGCCAGCATTGGGGATCTACAGCGATTACTGATTGCAGTCGGTTTGGGAGCCGTTATTACGGCTGGAATCGTTTACATGATTCAAGCTCCCGGAATACCGCGCTCCGTCTTGCTACTGCACCCAATCCTTCTTCTGCTGGCAATGGGAGCCAGTCGTTTCCTGTATAGGGCTTGGAAGGACGGCCACCTCTTCTCGCGGAACTCGCATGACGCGAAGCTGGTGTTGGTACTCGGCGCGGGTGATGCCGCTGCGATGTTGCTCAAGGAGTTATCACGCAGTTCGGCATGGCGAGTTGCGGGATTGTTGGATGATGACATTTCCAAGCATGGTCGGCGTCTTGCAGATGTACCGATTCTTGGCCCCCTTGAATCCGTGGCCGCACACGCTAGCCGCTTGGGTGTGACACATGCCATTATCGCCATGCCCTCCTCGTCGGCCGCACAACGTCGGCGGGCTGCAGAACTGGCCGCCAACGCTGGGCTTACCGTGCTGACCGTGCCGGCCATGGCCGACGTGCTGTCGGGCAAAATCTCTGTCTCGCAAGTGCGCAAGGTCGAGTTGGAAGACTTGCTCGGTCGCGATCCGATCCAGCTTGATGATGAAGGGCTGCACCGCTTCCTGACGGGTCGGTGTGTGCTGGTGACTGGTGCTGGTGGCTCAATTGGGTCTGAATTGTGCCGGCAGATTGCACAATATGTGCCGAATCGACTGGTGTTCTTCGAACAGTCAGAATTCGCCCTATATCGCATCGAACAGGAGTTTGCAGCTCACTTCCCGGAAATTGATATTGCCTGCGTGGTTGGTGATATCAAAGACGAAGCCAGTTTAGCCGCTGTCTTCACTACGCACCGACCAGGGGTGGTGTTCCATGCCGCAGCCTACAAGCATGTGCCGTTGATGGAGAATGAAAACGCCTGGCAGGCGGTGCGCAACAACGTATTCGGCACATGGTGTGTGGCGCGTGCGTCGATGAAGGCGGGCGTCGATAAGTTTGTCATGGTATCCACCGACAAGGCAGTGAACCCAACCAATGTGATGGGGGCCACTAAGCGCTTGGCAGAGATAATCTGTCAAACCTTTCAGTCTGAAAGTGCGAATACACATTTCGTGACGGTTCGCTTCGGCAACGTGCTGGGCAGCAGCGGCAGCGTGATTCCGAGGTTTCGCGAACAGATAACGCGGGGCGGACCGGTGACGGTGACACATCCGGACATCATCCGCTACTTCATGCTGATTCCTGAGGCGGCGCAGCTGGTCTTGCAGGCTGGTTTGATGGGAAAAGGCGGCGAGATCTTCGTACTCGACATGGGCGATCCGGTGAAGATAGTTGATCTGGCCCGCGACATGATCCAGCTCTCCGGATATACCGAGGAGGAGATTAAGATAGTCTTTACCGGCCTTCGCCCGGGCGAAAAGCTCTTCGAGGAGTTGCTGGCCGACGGCGAGCACACCCTGTCGACACCGCATCCGAAGTTGCGCATTGCGCGAGCCCAAGCTTCATTTTCAGGCGCCTGTCTTGATGATTTGAACATCTGGCTGAAGGGTCCGCCCCGAGATGAGCTTGCTGTCAAGCGGCATCTCGCACAACTGGTCCCAGAGTACAAACCACAACAAGCAATTTGATTTTTCATGGCAATCTTTGCCATCGGCGACATCCAGGGCTGCTTCGACTCCTTCCGGCGCCTGCTCGACCTGATCCGCTTCGACCCTGCGCATGACCGCCTCTGGCTGGTCGGCGACTTGGTCAATCGCGGCCCGCATTCGCTGGAGACGCTGCGCTACGTCAAGCAACTGGGTGATGCTGCAATCACGGTGCTGGGCAACCACGACCTGCACCTGCTGATGCTGTCCGAGGGCTACTCGAAGAAGCATCATGACGATACGGTGGATGCCATTCTGGAGGCGCACGAC
>JAANMX010004133.1_pt1 | contig 11829 bp, 6 predicted proteins | sample 7279681 | NCBI WGS metagenome assembly JAANMX01 (sample SAMN14094542, study PRJNA606508) | bioreactor metagenome | isolation source: A lab-scale SPAN reactor treating ammonium-rich wastewater day 351 | place: Ireland: Galway | collected 2018-01-01
GGGCTCAAGACTCAGGACTCGAGCGTCCAGGCTCCTCCTACGATCCCCTGCCGGTGGGGTGGCCGAGTGGTCGAAGGCGCCGGTCTTGAAAACCGGCAGCCGCACCCCGGAAACACTGGAAAAACAGGCACTTCCGAACGGGCCGCGTCTGACTCGGCGTCCTGCTTGGCGCATCCGGGCCTTCTGGACCCCGATCCTGACCTCGCCGTGCTGGTTCAGGCGTGGCCGAACCTCCCGGCGGCGATGCGAGCAGGGGTCATCGCCCTCGTCAACGCTTCCACAGGCTCGCAGGGGTCCGGGACATGACCGGACCAGCCGCAGAGGGCGACAGAATCAGCCGCCGCACTCCGGGGGGCCGGGTCAAGCGGTGCGAGAGGGATTCGAACCCCCGAGGCCCTTGCGGGCCTACTCGATTTCAAGTCGAGCGCCTTCAACCACTCGGCCATCGCACCGGGATCGGCGGGGCAGTCCCGCCGCTGGTGTAAGGGTAGGCGGCTGCGGCGAAAACAGGGCCTCCTGCCCGCCCGTAGCCCCGTGCGTTGGCCTCGTCGAGGCCCATCACGCTCCATTCCCACTGGGCGTAAGGGCCGTCACGTCAGGGACGGCTCGGCTTTGCCTCTGTGACTGCGGTGCCGGGCTTGCTCTCAAGCAGCGGCATCAGTGTCCCCGCTGCATCAGTACCTGACCAGTACCGATCCACGCGGCTCGTAGCCCATTCAGCAATCGCCCGCGCAACCTCCGCGACAAGGGGAGCCTCAGCATTTACCTCGATGCCGAGGATCGTCTCCGGGGTATCCTCAGCCGCCCGCGCCGCGAGACGCGAGCGTTGCCCATCCAGTTGCTCCGCAGGCCATGTACCGACAACGAACTCGTGACTGAGTTCGAGCGTTGCTTGATTCAATATCGCCACGCTCGGCAGGGGAGGACGCGCCCCGTGCCAACCCACCACGAGCCTCTCGGGTCCGAGGGGTAGAAACACCGCTCGCAGCGGCGCTGCGGCAGCGTAGAGCGGCTTTAGGCGCGCCTGCCCACGATACCAGCACAGCGGCCCAACGTCGCCGAGAAGCAGCGTGCCGCCGCTCACAGCAACGATCTCCCAGCAGCAGTCACCGAATGCCTCGAACTTTCGCTGATTCATCAAAGCGGTGAGAATCAGCATCGTGTGAGCACCCGTCAGCATCTCGGTGGTCACTTCTTCGGTGAGCAGCACACGGTTCAGTCGCGCGGCTTCGAGGATGGACCAGTACGCCGCGTGCTGCTGGACGGCGTGCTTCGTGGCTTGGTCGAGTAACTGCTGGCGCGACCCCTCGTTCCATGTTCCCGCCTGCGCGTGGCGGGCCGCTCCATCGAGCAGCCCACCGAGTTGATCCCGAAGACTGAGAGGCGGTCGGCTTGCGATGACAAACTGCGCAATCCCGCGCTCTGTCACCGACAGGAAGGACTGCATCAGGCGCGCTCCGAGTTCACGGAGGGTTCGACTCCGCAGGCGCAGATGGGGGATGAGCCTGTCCACTGCGGCTCGCCCCTTCTCGTCCAGAGGTCCGACAGTCCAGCGCTTGATCTCCTCCGCGAACTCTCCCTCCCACTTGCTCAGCATTCCTTCGGGGTCGCGGAAGAAGCCCTCGACGTGGTGAAAGTCCGTCTCGACGCCCACGTCGCGCACGCCAGCCTCGAAGACACCGCCCGCGCGAAGCCCTCGCACGCGCGGAACACGCCGTCCTCCGGGTATCTGGAAGGCGGACAGCAGAAACACGGGCAGGTAGTGGTGGCGGCGGGGTCGCCTCACGAGACTGCTCCGGGACTCGGATCGGCTGATCCGTCTGGCCTGTTCGGCTTCGGCTCGACCCGGATCATGCTGAGCAGCATCGTGACGTAGACGAGCCAGTCCGACATGCGCCGCCCGAACTCGCGCACCTCGACCAAACCGTGGCACACAGCGTTGCGGATGTTGCAGGCTCGCCGGTCCGTCAGAAGCGCACGCAGGTAGAATGCGATGTCTTCGGTGATCGCCTTCTGTAGCCCCTCGTCGCGCAGGATACCATCGAGAGTCAACTCCTCAAATACGCCCCGGTTCTTGCGTTGGCTCGGGCGACCGGCTGCACGCAGCAGCACGCGGATCGCGGCCTCAATCTGAGGCACGAGCAGGTGCGCCGACACGATGTAGTCCTGCTCCCGGTATGCCCGAATCGCGCGCAGCAGAATCTCGCGGCGTGAAGGCCGCAGCGAAGTGGAGTCGGTGATCCGGTCAACAAACTGCTCGGGCGTCAACTCGTATTTCTTGAACAGACCGTCGAGCGCCAGCGCCAGAAACCCACTGGAAAAGGCAATCTGCTGCATCGTGTAGTGGACGAGCCGCCCTTCCGGGTCTTCTTCGAGCGAACCTACGCGAGCCACGCGCTGTTCGTCATCCACGATGTCGAACGGGAGCAGGTTGTAGAGCGTCGTGTCCTTGTGCGCTTCCATCATCTGCCGACGCAGGGCTTCGCGCGTGGAGAAGAACTCGCCCACGATGCGTCGCCAGCCCTCGTCGAGTGTGTTTCCCACGACGGCGTTCAGCCATTGCTCCATCTGCTCGTTGGGAATCTCCATCGTCGTGCCGATGGGCGCGAGTTCGTCCCGTACCCTTGCGCCCGCCTCTTTGAGGGCGACGAGCATCCGGTCCGCCTCGGAAACAAGGCCCGCCGCCGTGTAGAGGTCATAAGCCTTTTCGAGATAGGCCGTCGCAAGCATCCCGCTGCCCTTCGCCGCCCACGCCTCGCAGACAGCGGCAGCGGCCCGCGCTACCCGCTCGACCTCTGCATTGCGGTTCTCCTTGCGATACAGGGCCATCAGCGGCCATGCCACGGACGCGGCATCATCGGGCAGGGGGTGGACCTCCGCCCCCATATCGGTAGCAGCCCGAAGGGCGCGCTCAACAGCGGCGACGATGTTCGCGTCCTCCTCGTGGCTTAGGTCGATCCCCTTGCTGTCCCGAAGCAGGCTGAGGGCGGTCAGCGCAGCGTAGCGCTGTTCATCAAAATCGCCTTGCTCCGCCAGCGCGACCATCGCAGCCTGCACTCTCATTACTCGTGCTTTGTCCCCGATCTTGAGCGCCAGCCAGAGCGCTCGCGCCAGCCCGTTGCACGCCTCTCGGACTTCGTGAGGCCAGCCGGTGATCGTGGCATAGGCGTCAATCGCCTTGTGACAGTCGCGGATGTCGGGCTTCATTCCGGCCAGTTTGGCGAGGTCCCATGCGGCGTCCGCATAGCGAGCGCACAGGGCCGGATGCTTCACCGTGCCGTGTCGGGAACGCCAAGTCTGGATAGTTTCCGGCGTAATGGCCGAGGTCGGGGGTGCGGTGATGAGCGTGTCACCCCGTCGAACCGAACCCCACGGTCCGAAGAACGTGCCCCATTCTGTCGTGCCACCCGCCTGTGCGGTGTTCAGGTCGAACAGGAGCACATCGGCATCGAGCACTTTCCGTGCATCCTCCGGGATGGCGGCATCCTCACGGAATGATCGAAGGACGCGCGCGACCTCCAAGTCTTCGTGCGGCTCGTCCTGCCGATCGAGAACTTCGAGCAGCCTTTGCAGCCCTTCACGGGAGTCCTTCCCGAACGCGCCCACGATGCTGGCTCGATCCTCCGGCGACATGCAATCCTCATCGTCCTCCGCGCCGCATTCGTCGATGTTTGTGGAACTGGCGACGCCCGGCTCCACGCCATAGCAACGGCAGCCACTCCCTACCGAGCCTCCACTGCCATCCAGCACACCAGATGCACCTGTGTCTCGTCGATGGGCGGCAGCGGCTCGGGTGCGTGGAACGGCTCAAGCCCGATTCGCTCGACCTCCGCGACAACCGCAAGAGCCTTTGCCTCTCGCGTGGGGAACTCCCTCTCAAATACCGCGCGCAGCAGGTTCTGCTCCCGAACCGGGCACGGGGCCTCGATGGCGTCAAGGCAGCGCTGGAACCGATCCTGCTCGACCTCTCGTGGCGGCTGCTCCCGCAGGAACTCGGCGAGTTCTCGGTTGAACCGGCTCACCTTCGGTTGCAGATTGGCGGGGTCCGTCTCGAACGTCCACGAATCGAAGATATGGCTTCGCGCCCGCACCCACGCGGAGAACGCCGTCTGCTTGAGGTCCAGCGGCATCGTGAGCGGCGTGTCCTCGCGGCATTCGATCAGACGCAGGCAGGTGCCGAGTTCGCTGACAAGCGGTGAGCCGTCGAACGGCACGAATCGCAGGTAGACGCGGTGCCCGACCTTCGCGCAGAAGAAGTGGCCGCGCTGCTTGCCCTTGACAAGGCCCGATCCGGCCTTCCACGGGAGCGACTTGATCTCGTCCCCGCGACGGATCAATCCGCGCCGCAGTTCCTGCCGGTACTCCTCGCCGCTCTGTGCCGCGCCCTTCGTGCCCCCCGCCTCGAAGATGCTCGCGTCGCCCCTATGGAGTTTCTCGATCTCCTCGCGCGCCTCCGTAAATGACTGGTCCCGCTCCGATCCCTGTTCGATGGGCGCAACCTCGACGCCGACCGAGAACGCCGCCTGCGCCAGTTTCCGGCGCACGCGGTGCTCAAGGTTCAGGAGTCGGTCAAGTTCATCGTCCGGGAAATAGGTGCGCAGGAACACGCGGTCGTGGCGGCTGCCAATCCGGTCGATGCGCCCGTGTCGCTGCACCAGCCGCATGGGGTTCCACGGCAGGTCGTAGTTGATGATGTTCCGGCACTGTTGCAGATTCATGCCCTCGGCGAGCACGTCGGTGCAGAGGAGCAGGTCGTATTTGTCGGCCTGTTCCCCCCGCGCGGGCGGCGGTGCGCCAGTGGATTCGGGAGCGAAGCCGAACACCGCATGCTCGCGCGTGACGCCGTTCCTCGATTCGTTGCCCGCAACGGAGGCCGTTCGACCCCTGAACACAGCGAGCCGGGGATCGCGCTCGATCCTGTCCAGCAGGAACGTCTCGATCCAGTCGATGGTGTCCTCATAGAACGAGAAGACCAGCACCTTCCGCTTGCGGCGACGGTCCTCCTCGTCCAAGCCGTCGCGTTCGGCTTGCTCGGCGATCTTCACCAACTCCTCAACCAGCGCGGCGAGTTTGGGATCATCCTGCGCTCGGACCGATAGGGCGCGGCCGCAGAGACGGTCAAGCATCGCCCGATCCCGCTCTACATCCGCCCGGAGCGCGGGCACGTTGAACTGCGAGGCCGGTTCGGTGTGCTCGCTCGCGGCGAGCAGTTCCTCGATTTCGTCGTCGTCGTTCGCCGCCGAGAGTTCGTGCATCAACTCTTTGCGGATCACCAGCCCCTGATCCAGCCCGCGCAGGAACAGGTCGTGCTCGCGCACCATCTTGCCGGTCGTGCGCGCGAAGGCATGAACGGATGACTCGAAGCGCTTGAGAAGGCCGGACCGGATCAGGCCGACGATGGCGAGATCAGTCCCGAGCGGCGGCTGACCGGCGGGGTATGTCTCCGGCTGGTATCGCGCGAGCGTCAGGTCGGGATGCCCGCTCGGCGGCATCAATGCCTGCTCGATCTCCGACAGGAAGCCGGGGAGCACGCCGTCAAGGTCGTAGGTGATCGTGGACGCGAGGGGCTTGGGGAACTGGATCGGCACGCGCCGACCGTCCGGCAGCCGAATCAGGTCGTTCTCGTAGTGGCGCTTGATGAACGAGCGCGTCCGCTTCACCGTGGTCGCGTCGATGATGGGGTACAACAGGTCCGGGTTCAGGTTGAACGGGTCCTCCCGCATCGCCTCCTCAAAGCGATCCCGGAGCGACAGGACGCCCTTGTCCGCGAACGCCGCGTCCTGCTTCACGAAGTACCGGAGGACGTGGTACAGGTCCCACAGACTGTTGTTCACAGGTGTGGCGCTCAGCATCACCACGTCGCGCCGCTGACCCATGAGGAGTTGCCGGAGAACTCCCGCACGGGCGACGGAATCGGGGTTGCGGTAGTTGTGCGCCTCGTCGATGACGACCAGCGCGTACTCGTCGATGGGCGACCTCAAGTGGACCTGATCGCCCCCGAGTTGCCGGTCGCGCGCGAGTTGCTCGTAGGACACAACCTCCATGAACAACTCGAAACGGTGCCTGAACTGGTCCCAAGTGCTGTCGCGCAGCGCGGCCGGACAGATGAGCAGCACGCGCTGACGCCGCTCGCGGTACAGCCGCACGATCTCGCCCGCCACGAATGTCTTTCCGAGGCCCACACCGTCCGCGATGACTACGCCCCCGTGCTGCCGAAGGATGCGCAGCGCCCGCCAGACGCCGTGCTGCTGGAATGTGGTGATCGGTATGTCGCCGCTGGCCTTGATCTCCTCGCCGAGTTCGTCGCCGTACAACTCCCACAGCACGCGCAGGAAGATCAGATAAGGCGGGAACTCCGCCATCAGGCGGTCGAAGATCGCGGCGAGGTCGAACGGCTCGGCGGCCTGCCACATCTCGTCGAACCACGACTCCACCTTGCCCACCACTGGATCGGCGTAGTGCCCGAGGTTCAACTCCATGTTCCCGCGCAGCCCGGCGTAGGTCAGGTTCGACGATCCGACCACCGTGCCGCCGCCGCTGGTGCGGAAAACGAAAGCCTTCGCGTGGAGGAACTGGCGGGTGTAGCGCCGGACCTCGACCTTCCCGCCGTGGAGCAGGTCGAGGAGCCGCCGGACGGCCTGATCGGTGGATTGATCGAACGGGAGCAGGTCACGGTCGCGCCGGAGGCCCTCGTCGAGTTGTTCCAGCGACTTCGCCACCTGCTGCTGCGTGAAGCGCGGCTCCGGCGGATCGCCGGGCTGGCGGTGCGGCATCGCGGATTCGGGCGTCGGCTCCGCGCCAAGCAGCAGGCGGACCTTTGCAAGGTGCTCCACGCCGTCCGCGATCAGGTTGAATCCCGGCACGTTGAAGAACGCCGACGCGATGTCCAGACCCCACGGGAGAGCCGCCTCGGCGCGGAGCGCGTTCAGGTGCCGCGCGATAGCGCGGTCGAGGCTGTTCCCGTTCCTGTTGTCGATGAACAGGGGGCGCGTTGTCGAGAGCGACGGGTCCGCGAGGTCGAGTCGATCAGGGGGCATACGGGGCACTCACTGCTCGGGACGGTTCACGCCCCGATCTTCTGCTTGGCTTTCCACGTCTTGGCGAACTCGGTCGTGGCAACCTCTCCTTTTGGATGGCAGTGCCGATGGACCAGCGCGCCGTTCGCCAGCGTGGTCCGTCCCCCGTTGGCATGGCCGTCTACATGGTGGATGTCCGACTCGTCCCACGTCACTTCCGCCTCGCAGACGCCGCACTGCTTGCGGTCGCGGTAGTAGATGATCTCCCGCTCAAGCGGCCCGAACAGGCGCTTCGGGTCCTTCAACTGCGGCTTGAGCGCCTCCCACATGCGCATCGAGAAGAACTCATGCCGACGCCGGATGTTGTCGCCGCGGTCGCTGTTGACGCGCGTGTGGACGCCGTACCGGAGCCAGTGCTCAGCCGGAAGTGCGGAGTCGCGCGTCGAGATGGCGGAAACGAGGTCCTTGCGGAACTGGTCGAACGCGGAGGCGAGGGTGGCCTCCCACGAGCGCGTGTAGTCGTCCCACAGCGAGTCCACGAGCAGCACCAAGTGCATCGCTTCGTGCCCGATCAACTTCTTTCGCTTGCCGTCGCGCAGCAGCGCGGTGATCTTGTCCAGAATCTCGAACAGGCGCTTCGCGTCGGCGGACTCGGAGTCGAAGCCCAAGTTCTCGTAGTAGAAGTCGTCGATGGCCTCGGCGTTGATGTCGCACAGGCGCTCGCCGCCCGTCCGACGCTTGGTCAGGTAGAGCATGGCAACCTGCGCGGCCAACTGGCGGAACTTGCCCCGGTCCTTCGCCTTGTTCGCCTTCATCAGGACGCCGAAGAAGTCGTGCCCCGGATACCGTGCCAGCCCCGGCTTGCCGCCGAGCCGGAGGATGAAGTCGGTGAACTGACCGGGCCAAGCATCGCGCTTCTCCTGTGAGTTGAGCGGCATCCCCGCTTGCAGCCGGACGAACAGGTCCCGCGCCTCGTTCTCGTCGTGCGTCTCGATGTAGACAACGGGGAGCGTGGTGTCGAGGAACTTGGCCTTGAGGTCGTCGTCCAACTCGCGCCACTGCTTCCCGGCCCACGGGCAGGGCTGCTTCTTGATGAACTCCGGGAAGCGGGCCTCCTGCGCCTCCTTCACGGGATCGAACAACTTGAACGCGCCCTCCGCGAACTCGGCCAGCGCCGTGATCCGCTGCTGGCCGTCGATGACCTCGCAGCGCTCGCTGGCGAACTTGCCCGCTGCCTGCTTGATGTGGTGCAGGTAGATGAGCGGGAGGGGGTAGCCCCGCAGCACCGAGTCCACGAGTTTCTTCTTCTGCGCCGCAGTCCACACGACGCCGCGCTGGTACTCGGGGTTGACCATGAGCATCTGCTTCTTCCGCAGATCGAGGATGTCCTGCACGGAAATCTTGTCTGGATCGGCGTTCATTCACCATCTCCCCGGCGACGGCCCGCCTTCCGGGCCGGAAGCCGACGCCTGCCCATGCTCTCGATCAGACCCGCGACGCGGAACACCGCGTCGAGGCTGATACAGGGTACTTCATTGTGCTTGCCGGTGTAGGTCGAGAGGTAGCGGTCGGCGGGGGTGTCGATCCCCAGCCGCCGACAGACAAGGTAGGACACGGCCTCCGCCTCGAACTCCTCGACCTCTTTGGCGCGGCCCCGCCGGTCCGGCCACCACGCCTCGTCGGGCGTGCCGAGATGCCCGCAGTAGAGGTGCGCCAGTTCGTGAGCGAGCGTGGCGTACCTCGTCTCCGGCTTCGCCTCCGCGCTGAGGACCATCTCGTAGCGGAGTGGGACGGCAATGCTCGTGGGCGGCTTGATCCTGACCGGGAACTCGACGGTGGCGGGCGCTCCGCCGTAGGTGGCGATGAACCCCGCCAACTGGTTCCCGAGGCCGGTCCGCTCGGCGTGCCGGACGCCGTCACGCCGGGCGTTCTCAAGCGTCTGCGGCAACTCGCCGCCGATCTTCCCGCTGCGCACGCCGTACGGGTCCTCCACCGGCACGGGGAGGGGCGTGGCCCCCGGCAGCGGCTCGGTGTCGCCCACGTCGAAGACGAACATGACCGGCCCCATCGGTTGCAGAATGACCATCGGCGTCGCGCCGGTCTTCACGCGCCGCCCGTACTCGGTGATCCAGCGGTGCGCGGGGGCGACGAACGTCGCGCCGGGGCGCTGGATGTGGATGAGCATGGCGTTGTACGGGGCGTAGCGGCGGAACTTGGTCACGAACTGGACGAGCGACATGAACTCGGCGCTGCTGCGGTAGCGCTGCGCGGCCTGAAAGAGGTCATCCAGCGCCTCGCGCATCGCGGCCCGGTCTGCGCCGTTGCCGCTCTTGGCGGACGCAGCGGCCTGCGCAGGCGAGAACAGGTTGGCGTGCTGGCTCGTCATCGCTGTCCACCAGTACCGTTCCGCAGCAGGGCCGTGAAACCCGCCTGCTCGAAGTGCCGGTCGCCCGTGAGCGCCTCGCGGATGCCTTTGCTCGCCATCACCACGAACGAGATGCAGTCCGTCAGGCCCCATTCCTTGTCGCCGAACCGCCGGAAGTGTTCGACCCCAGCCTGCACGAGGTCGGCGCTAGCGGGGATGATGGTGACAGTGCCGTCCCGCCGCAGGCCATCGAGCCAGATCAGGAACGCGGCCCGGACCCGCTCGCTACAGAAGGCGTCGCCGATTTCGGTGATGACGAACTCCGTCGTGAGCGTGCGGAACCGGCGACGCTTGACGAAATCAACAGTCTGTTGGTGTGCGCCGTCCGTGGGGTCGAGCAGCGCCCGGTAGAAGAAGGTGTCGGCGAAGTAGATATCCACGGGGGCCGCTCACTTTCGCCGACAACCATCCCCGCCGCCCGCAAGGCCGATGATGGGCTTGAGTTGCTGGTACGCCGTGGGGAACGCCTTCCTTGTCCACTCCCGGTAGTACCGCAGCGTGGTCTTGAGCCGCTCGTTGAAGTTCCCCAGCGTGGGATGGTCCATCGTGCTTCCGGGCACCCACGGCTCATGGAACGTCTCGAAGATGTGCGTCAGGTGCTTGTCGCTAAGCCCGTACAGGTGGGCGACAACGGCATCGAGTTCGCAGATCAGGTCGAACCGCTCAGCGGCGTCGAGAGGGCCGCATTCGACACCAACGGAATCGGCCCATTCCTCGAAGCGATCATCCACGGCGGCGAGCCGTCCGGCAACGGCCACCACGCGCTCCCTGAGCGCGTCGTCGCCACTTGGGCGTGGGATCGGGAACGGGTTGAGCACGAAAAAGTTGACGTGCGTCTCGACGAATCGTCGCGCGTACCAGTCCAGCGGGAGTGATGCCAACACTCCGAGGAGGAATGCCTCATCGCGCGCCGAGCCACGGAGCCACAGCAGGTAGGGAGCCTGATTGGCGATGAAGACCTTTGGCGGCGCGAGCGCGATCACGACTGTGCGCTGATTCGTCCTGTTCGTCACGTCGCGGAATGCGATGCGCGGCCGATAGCACGGAAGCGACTCGGGCTTGGCGACCTGCTTGAACTCGACCCCGTACCACACCGAGTTGCTGCGCCTCAGGCCGTCCACCGCCTTCTTGTGCAGGTGCGGCACAACGACTTTCGGGTCGGCCCATGCGTAGTACATTGCTGGCCCACGATCCGGCTCCCACAGGTCGAACGACTCTCCCTTGTAAACGGGCCAGAAGCCGCGAGGCTTGTCCTTTGACTCCACGTCCATCAACTTCTTGTCGTTGGTCGCGTCGAGTTCCCGGTGCGGCCTCGCTCTCCACTGGCCCGGCTGGTCGAGGTCAAGCCGAGGCTGCTGGCGCATCCGCGCGAACGTCTCAAGAGAGTCCTCGGCGGGCAACAACGGCAATGACGCCGTGTCGGTCCAAGCGAGAACTTCCTCGGCCTTGAAGACGCTGGGGGGTCGATGTACCCCGGCATCGAAGCGCTGACGGCTGCTGAATGGCCCACGGAGTCGAACCGCCTTGCCACGGTCCGAGTGTCGCAACGCCAGCAGTCCGATGGTGTATCGGGGTTCCGCTTCCTCAAAAACCCAGCCGCCTGTGTTGAGTAGCATGGTCAGGTCGAACGGGTCGCCGTACTTGATCGCTTCGACCCGAAACTCTGTCGTGCCCTTCGCGTTGAACGCGGATCGCGGCAGAACCACGCCAATCCATCCACCGGGAGCCGGTGTCAGGAACCAGAATCGCCAGCAGAACGCCTTGTATAAGTCGGGGTCCCCCGTACCCATGCCCGGATACGGCCCGGTCGTCAGCGCGAGTCGCATCGCCTCCGCCTCCGCGAGTTCGCGCTCGTACAGCGTCACAAGGTCGGGGCGCTGCTCTCGGAGTGTGGCCTTCTGCCGCTCCTGTTGGCGCTGGTTGAATCCGCGCAGCCCCGGAACGTGCCGCGCCCAGAAGGCGTGCTCCTCAAGCGTCGCCTCCTCCCACGGCGGGTTGCCGAGTACCACGTCAAAGCCGGAGCGGTCGCGCAGGAAGACCTCCGGGAACGCGGCGGGATAGTGCAGGGGCGACAGGTGGTCGAGCGCCTTTTGTGCCGCCTTGTGGTGCCGCGATCCGACTATGGTCCCCTTGATCTGCTCCCACTGCGCGAGATTGATGGGCAGTTTCTCGCCATTCATCCGGCAGGCGGTCACGATGTCGCAGAGCGCCTTCGCTGGCCTGCACGCCTCCTCAGCCTCCATCATCGCCTTGCGGGCGCGCCGAAGGTCCTCGTTGGTGGCGTCCGCGATCTTCCCCAGCCGCCGGAGCGGTTCGAGCGCCTCGCCGACGAGTTGCTCGGCGTCGAGGGCGAACAGGGGCAGGTCATCCTCCTTCGCCTTGTCCTCG
>JAANMX010004143.1_pt1 | contig 11799 bp, 9 predicted proteins | sample 7279681 | NCBI WGS metagenome assembly JAANMX01 (sample SAMN14094542, study PRJNA606508) | bioreactor metagenome | isolation source: A lab-scale SPAN reactor treating ammonium-rich wastewater day 351 | place: Ireland: Galway | collected 2018-01-01
GATCTATACTACCCCCACATTTTGCGAGATACCCGGTTTTCCCGGTTATGACAAGATCAGTTGCAATCCCTGTGTCAAAAGCAACTACAGGCGTCCCACACATGATTGACTGATTTACCATCATTGGTCCTGAATCAAGTATAGATGGCGATATAAATAAGTCGGCTGCGTTAAATGCGTCCGGTAAATCATTGTGTTTCAAATAACCTGCAAATGTTTTTTGAAACGGTAAATCGGAGTAATCGGTATTGTTTGCAATACCCGCTATACACAAATGAATTCCGTTAATCTGTTCTTCAGTCATCTGTGAACTCAGAAGTTTTAATGCCTCTGTTAATTCCCTTAAGCCCTTTCTTTTCCCATGGGAAACAGCACCGAAGAAGACAATTTTTTTCTCCGTTGGAAGATTAAATTTTTTCCGGGCAACTTTTTTATTAGATGGTTGAAAACTTTTATTGTTAATTATGAGCGGGTTGAAGTGAACTTTATGCGATTTAAATAAATAACTTTGACTAATTATTTGCATAGTTTTTGTAGTCACCGCAATCAACTCAATATCCGTTTTATCAGTGTACTTCTTCTTAAACTGAATATTTTTATGGCTCAGGTCATACAAATCCATCGAATTCAATGCGGGGCATAAACCACAGCCGGTTTCATATCTCTTGCAGTCCCACATCCAGTGGCATCCTCCTGTCATTGGTGCAAAATCCATTGGATAGAGAAGAATTTTTGCTCCTGTAATTGAATATAGCTCGTAAAGATTCTTGAATGATAAAAAAGCCGGCATAAATAAAACGAGAATAACATCAGGATTAAAACCTATTTTCTTAAGAAATCTTGAAGATGAAAAATAAGTTTTCGTTTCATCAAATTCATGTGCAGAGTATTCAAAGTCAGCTATTCGCTTATTAAATAAACCGGGAATAATTTTATTTAACTGAGATTTTACCCTCTCTGCAAAGCTTTCAAATAAATTTTGAATCGGGATAATATCCTTATCATTATAATTATCCCGAGGTTTTACGATAAGTTTAGTATTAAAACCGGATTTCCGGAATAGGTTCAGCAAATCTTTAGCAACTATTCCCGCGCTGATATAAGGATGCGATGCCGATAAAATCAGAAAATTTCCATTTGAATTCAGGCGTTCCAGATACCGACAGCTTTGTGATTAATAATTCTGTAATACTGCACCGGATAAATCCACGCGGTTAACATAGCAACTATACAGTTTGCAAGAACAACGCCTTCAATACCTATCATTTCACCTAAGAATATACACAAGGGGATATTTATTATCGCAATTGAAAATGCAACGAGCAATTGCAATTTTATCTTCCCAACGCCGTTAAGAAACTGACCAAATATACTTACAAACGTCAACAGTATAACCCAGACTGAAATTAAAATTGAAAGTGAATAAGAAATGTTCATTTCTGCTCCAATCCATAAATTGTAAACTGTTTTCGAAATAGCAACCATTAAAACGGCTGAGAACGCTAAAGCTCCCCAAATCAGAATTAATTTATTTATTATCCTCTTTATCCAGTCGTACTCTTTTTTTATCCAGGCTTCTGTAAAAGAACTCCAAAATGGAGTAACAATAATCGTATAACCCATCATAATCAAGCTGAAATATCTGAAAGCAACATAATACGGTGTTACTTCCTCAGGTCCAAACAAGTGACTAATGATTATACTATTTGTTTGATAAAGCATAATTGCAGAAATTCTAATTATAAAAAATTTAATACCGAGATTTAAAATCCCGCGAGCTTTGCTAAAATCAATAGCATTTAACGATGGTTTAAAATCCGAATATCTGCCACGGAACAACCAAAGGCTTGAAAGCAACAATACAAATAATGGAGAAAGACTCATTACAAAGGAGAGATTCAGCAGAGAACCATCCGTTGAAAGAGTAAGGAAATAAACTAATGACAAAGATACTATCTTACCTGCAAGGTCAATACCGGTAGAAATTCCGTTCCTCTGATCTGCATTTAGAATTGATTTAATTAATTCAGCAACAAATCCGAACGATGTAAATACAAACACAATGAATACAATCAGATTTAATTCACCGGGAGAAATTTCGTTAATTTGAACATTTAATACAGTGTTCCAATTTATAAACTCATTAACAATAATAAACACAATCAGCAGCGAAATAATTATCAAAGTCAATATTGCATAAGCTGTACTTACGTAAATTTTTGCTGCTTTAATTTCACCTTTGGCAAGAGATTCGGCAAATTTATTCCTTAATCCGTTTCCTAATCCAATATCAAAAAAACCTAACCATCCCAGAAGAGAACTAATCGTAATCCAAATCCCGTACCTCGTAGGCGAAAGATAATGAATGGTTAATGGGACGAGTGCCAGCCCTATCAATATGCTGCACGTATTCGTAAAAAAAATAGTATAAATATTCTTTTTTGCTTTGATTGACCTTTCGTGGCCATTCCGCAAGCTTACGAGATTTTTTATTGCCTGAAGTGTAATCAAATGATGTTAGTTAACTGATAACGTTATCTCAGAAGTTTGTACCAAATCCCAGAGTTGAATCGGTAGCCTGTTTTCCGCGATTGAATCTGCAACAATCTTGATTTCTTCCAAATGTCCCTTTTCAATTTTAGGTGTAGAATACGGTTTACACGGAATACCGGAATATTCAATATGCCTGTAATCGTTCATAACCATACTTTTCCCGTCAAAGTGAACTTCCATGTATTCTTTCGATAGATCCTTGCTACCGTTTGAGAAATAATGTATGTTGCAAACCGATCCGTCTTCATATCTTAAAAGAATTGATTTATTATCTGCTGATGTATAATTCTCGGTTACCGGATTGATGCTTTCGTAACCAATCGTTAGAACCTTCGACTCTGTCAGGAAATTCATCAGGTCCACTATATGGCACGCTTCGCCTATAATTCGTCCACCATCCTCGTGAATCCAACTATCTTTAGGAACGTAACCGGCATTCATACGATAGGTAATAAATAACGGATCAATTCTTTTCATTGTCTCTTCTTTAATTCTCAGCGCATATTCCGAATAACGCCTGTTGTATCCGACAGTTATAAAAGGTAACCTCGATTCTTTGTTAAAAAATATTCTCTTTAAAACCTCCAATTGATCTGTGGTCGTGCACAAAGGTTTTTCGATAAAGATATTTTTATTTGCAAGCAATGCTTTATGAGCATATTCGAAATGCAAACCGTGACGGTTGCAAATTAAGATCAGATCAACGTTTGGATCATTCAGAATTTTTTCATAATCCGAAGTGTAAATCTTTATGCCAAAAGTTTCGGAAACGCTTTTTGCCCGTTGACCTGATCTGCTCGCAACGGCGTAAAGGTTATATTTGTCTTTTAATTTCTTAATGTTCGGGATGTGCATATTTTGTGCAAAACTGCCTGTTCCCACCATTGCAACATTTATCAAAGAAGAATTTAAGTTGGAACTTATGTTAATAGATTTGTTTTCATATTTGCTGTCTTTATTGTATTCCAAAATTACCAGCAGTTCTTTCTTCTCGCCTGAACTTAAGCTTTCGTAAGCGCTTTCAACCTCACTAATCTTAAACAGTTTATAGTTTACCGGTTTGAGATTTAATTTACCTGTAGCAACAAGCCGGCAGTATTCTTCCATATTTCTGTTTTCAGTCCATCTGACATATGGATACGGATAGTCAATATTTTTTTCCTCGTAAGATTTATCGTATCGTCCCGGTCCGTAGGAGGATGAAATCATGAAATCAATTTCTTTTGTATAAATATCTTCTCTCTTCAAATCCATACCAGATACTCCAACGAGAACCAATTTCCCTTTTTTCCTTATCATATTAAACGCCAGTGAGAGGGGCTCGCTGCTGTCTGTAGCAGCAGTAAAAAGAACTGCATCGCAACCGTGTCCACCGGTTAAATTGTTGACAACCCTGACAGCATCCTGTGTGGTAGAATTTAGAGTGTAATCTGCGCCGGAGCTTTTTGCGATTTCCAGGCGATTGTCATCAATATCAATTGCGATTACTTTTACCCCCGATAATTTTAACAATTGTACCGTAAGGATACCTATCAGTCCGGTTCCGAAAACCACACCGTATTCACCAAGTGATAAATTAGATCTTCTCACACCGTGCAGTGCAATTCCGCCGATTGCAACAGTGGAGACCTCCGCCATGTCGGAGTCAATTGGAATTTTTATAACTAAATTTTCGGGGACAACCACAAATTCAGCATGGTATGCAAATCCCCCGCCTGCGGCAGCAACTTTTTCACCTACTGCAAATTTCGTTACACCTTTACCGATTGCAATAACTTCACCGGAAACTGAATAACCGGTTGGCATCCCACCGTCAGTTACAGATTTTATTTCATTATAGATTTTCTGTAATCCGTTGGTTTTAATTTTATTCAGGTATTTTGTAACCTTCTCCGGCTGCCGGATTGCGGTTTTTAAAATGCTTGTCTTACTACCTTTTATGCTTGATATTTCTGTACCGGGACTGACTGCTGAATAATATACCCTGATTAATACTGTGCCGTCTTCTACTGCAGGCAACGGTACTTCCTCGGGTAAAACTTTACCTTTTCGAATTATTGCCTGAATCATGAATGGGTTTCTTCAGTTAAATTATATAACAATAAATTGATTGCATAAAACATCCACGCCTGTCCCCACCTTAAATAGGGAATTCGGATATTCATTAAAAATCCCGGAAACTTATTTCTGGAAGCTGCGAAACTTCCGTCTTTATTTTGCATATTTGACAGGACCCATTCTGCTATTGTAACAGCAAGATTGAGACTGTTTTCGTTCTCATGTAATCTATGCATTTCAGTATTCAATATTATTGCTTCAGCGCAGGCGTGTATATCCAGCGGAAATGTTGAATACGGGTACATCTTAGGGATTTTTCCAATTTGCGAATCCTGAAAGAAATTGGACAGATAGTAATTGTAATACTTTTCAGCCGATGATATTATACGGTCATCTGCCGCAACTTTTCCAATGCTTGTTAACATCCTGATCTCAAAGCCTACGTGGTAGTGATCATTTTTATTAGGTTGAGTATCGTTCTGATCGTCACCCCAGTAATTTAAGGAACCGTCATTCAACTGTTGCGATATAGCGAAATTCGCTGCCTTCAAGCCGGTACTTACAAACTCTCTGTTATTTAAAATCGTTCCGACTCTCACCAGAAATTCCGCACCGAAAAGATTAGCATTGTGAACCTGAAAATTATCCAACGGAGTATAGCTGAAACAAATTGTATTTTCGTCTATTCTGGTTTGATTTAAACCGTTAAGTATGAATTCACAAATACCCTCTGCTACTTTTAAATATTTTTCTTCACCTGATAATTCAAACAACTTTACGAAGAAATCTCCCACAACACTCGATACCACAACTGAAGGGGTTCCTTCGGGAATAAAAATCCTTGATTGCCAATCAAACGGGTAACCCCATGAAATACCGGGGTATTTCAAGTCTTTGTTCTTCATCAACCATTCCGCAAGTTCATGTATTCGCGATTTGTCGCTTTTTTCTTTTGTCCGTTTATATCTGTATAAATAACCCAATCCTAATAATCCTACACCTTTTGCATTTACAGTTTTCTTGACACCAAAGATTTTACGAGTTAATGCCGGGGCAAAAAGATTAGCCGCATTAAAGAGCCGGGAGACAGAACGGCTTACAATGAAATTGTGAGAATAAACTATATTTCTGAAACGAGGTGCTTGGCTATATAGGTCAAATGGATCGAAACCGCTAATACCGTTTTCTTGAAGCCAGCGGTGGAGGTTGTTCTCTGAATTGATTGTCAGTTTTGTTATTTTGTCTGACAATTAACTTTAGTGGATATCCGGGTTTTCATACTTACGAATAAATTGAAATTGGATTATTCAAAATTTCTGTTTCAATTAAAAAATAATCCGCTGTAAAACTTTCCACCTGTTAAAATTTCAACTTTAAGCGTTCGCCTTCTGTTCAGGTTTGGAATAATAATAATAATAATTGTAATAGTAACCATAGGAACCCTTAACATTGAAGTCGTTGAGCACGCAACCGAGGAAATTACGGGGGTTTATATTATTGACGGTGTTTGCAGATTTCATGACAACATCAATCGGAGTTTTCTGGGCTTTGGCAACTAATATTCCGCCGTCTGTAACAGCGAACAGAATCTCCGAATCGGTAACTGAAATCAACGGAGGCGAATCAATCACAATCATATCGAATTTATTTTCAAGCAACTCGAGAAACTTTTTCATCTGCACCGATCCGAGCAATTCAGATGGATTAGGCGGTATTGTACCTGCCGTTATAAATTTAAGGTTCTCGTTTTGTGAATCGCGGATAATATCTTCTAACTCTACATGTGAGAACAGATAATCGCTTAACCCAGGGAACCGGTCTGCGGCGAACACATTGTGAAGCCGCGGCTTTCTTAGGTCGCAATCAAGTAAAAGTACTTTCTTGTTATCAATTGCGAAACTGCTTGCGAGGTTGCTTGAGACGAAAGTTTTTCCTTCACCCGGAATTGAGCTCGTAACAAGGATGGACTTCAACGGTTTCTCTTCGAGCTTAGAGAACTGTACCCTCGTCCTGAGAGCTTTAAATGATTCCGCAGCGGTTGATGTTGATTTGTTCAAAACTACCAGTTCATCCGGACTTCCACCTTTGAATTCTTTTAGGGTATCAATTGACGGGATCCACGCGAGAATGGTTACACCTTTTTTCTCGATTTCTTCCGGATTTTTAATTGACCGGTCAAGATAATTCCTGCCGAACGCATATCCGAAACCCAACCCTAATCCTATCAGGACACCTGCTAATAATACAATTGTTTTTTTTGGTTTAGATGGCTGAGACGGTACACGCGCCGGGTCAGTAATCAGCACGTTACCTATTCTCGCATTCTGGTTTATTAATGCTTCCTGATATTTCTCTTCAAGTAGCAGGTAAAGCTTTTCGGACGATAACCGCTGCCTTTCAATCTTTGCCAGCTCAAGCGCCTGAGATGGAAGCAGGCTGAACTCTCTTTCGTATTTACCGAGCATCCCTGAAATAATGTTCAGTCTCGACTTGCTTTCACTTCTCTGAACTCCGGCAAGAAGTAGTTCCTGAATTAATTCCCTTCTCTCTTCCGGTGTCTGAACGTAAAGCGCTTCTTCCAGTTTCATAACTTTCTCGTTCAAAGAGTTCCTAAGCGGTTGCAACCGTTGTTCGTAATCACCAATGATTTTATCCCGTACTGCCTGAGTTTGTGTGTTACTAAGCTCAATACTCTTTTGCAGTTCCAGTTCCGAAATTTTAGCCTGAAGGTCTGTTACATATTTTCCGCTCAGCTCTCCTTCTAAAAACGTTACCAGCTGAGGATCAATTTTCTTTATTTCTGCGGAAAGTTCGTTGTATTTCGTCTGATTGCCGGTAATTTCAACTTGTGCATAGCCCTTGGCTTTATCGAGTTCGGAAATGCTGTTAACAAGTTGTTCGGATTGGACATCAAGATTTATCAACCCCGACCGCTTTTGGAAATCTTCAAGGGATGCTTCAGCATTGTTGAGGTCCCTCATCTTCCTGTCCTTCTCCTTAACCAAAAACGATATAGTATTCGTAAGGTCTTTCCGACTGAGCTCAAGGCTGTACTCTGAGTATGCTCTCGCATAGAGATTTGAAATTATGGTTGCTTCAATCGGTGACGGTGATTCAGCAACGAGCGTTACAACGTCCAGCCCTCGCTTTTGATCTATCGCAACAATATCTGAAAGAAGTTTTGCCATACTTTCCACTGTCCGAAAACCCTGGGAGATATTTTCGGGATCGGAATATAAATAATAGAGCGCGGATTTATCTTCGATCGTCTGTAAAGTATCGAGTATAAACTTTGCCGCTTTTTGCCTGATTGGATAAGTTTGCATCAGATCAATCTCATTTGCAATGAATCTGTCCGCCTGTTGCCCGCCAAAATCAGTAAAAATTGAACTCGATAAAATACTTTCCTGAGGTTTGTTAATTTTTATTGATGTGGTCGTGCTGTAGTAATTCGTTGCTGTTAAGATGTATACAATTGTTACACACATTGCGGCAGCGAATATCAACGCTATTGCTACCCAGTGCATCCGCAGGATAACGAGGTAATCTCTTAGAGTATCCCTTCCCGAGTCTTCAGTTCCGTTGTTTAGCTGGTACTGGTTAATGAAATTTCCGGTTGGGTTGTTTTCCAAATTATTTATTGTTTTGAATAGTTGCTATGAGGTTTGCAAGGGCAATTAACGGAGTTAATATGACAAGAACGTCTTTTGTGTAATCCCAAAAAGTTTTGTCCGGTTTTATTTGCATAACTACAATATCTCCCGGTTGCATCTGCGGATTTATATTTGAATAGCTGCCGCTTTTTTCTTTATCGAAAAGATCCTCATAATTAAATATTTTAACATTTGAGACATTTAACTCCCCTTCCTTATTTTCCGGTCTGATTAACTTAATATTTCTGTACAGTTCCTCATCTACAGGATTTCCGGCAAGCGAAAGGAAATCAATTAAAGTTGTTCCTTTCGGCACGAGATACTTTCCGGGATTTTTTATCCCGCCCATTATTATTACCTCGATATTTACCTTGTCCGGATCGGCGTAATTGTAATAATTTACACCGGTTTTCTTTACATCAATTTCTCCGATCCTGACCCCGTCTTCAGGTTGCGCCTTTAAAATACCGGCTGAGAGAAAAAAGCAAGAAATTATCAGGTAAACTATTTTCAGTGATATATTCCGTTTATATGTATTTCTCACGTTGTAATATGGTAAGTTCAGAAATATTGGACATAAAATAAAGGTTAAACTTAATGTCGTTTTATTGAAAGTTCGCAACTTAAAATAACTGGATTTATTTTATCCGGAAAATTTACTTTCACTCACGGCTCCGCCAATTGACTCCCATTTCCGGCGCCATTGGCATTAATCAATACTTCGGACTTTTTATAAATTCAGTTCGCTTTCCGGGAAAATATGATTAATAACTTTTCCCGGGTTTTATCATTCCCACAGTAACAGTAATTCAGATTTACTTTTATTTTTACTGAACTCTCCGAACTCAATACTATTGAAAATTACATATCGGATTTTTCTCTTTATGAGATTCTCCGCTTTTGTAATCAACTTGTTCAGGTACTGCCGGTCAATATTTTCACAAACTATTACGAGATCAATTAACGCGCTGTTTATCCCCCTTGCAAAATCACCGGTTACATAGACTTTATCGAGGTTCCCAAGTTTCGACAACACTCTTTCAATTATCTGATCAAGACCGGTATATTTCATCAGAATTGAATTTATATCGTTAAACAGGGGATGTTTAGTATTAGCTTTGTAATATTTTTTGTTCTTGAATTTCCTTGAATGAAGGAGTCCGGCCTCTTCAAAGCGATTGAGCTCTACCCGTATCGCATTGGTGGATTCCGAAAATTCGCTTTCGAGGTTCCTCAGGTACCCTGTTGTGTCGGAATTGAGGAAAAATTTCATTAAAAGCTTAATCCTGGTTTTGGATGTAATGATTGTATCAAGCATAATAAAGCTATATACATTAAGGATATCCTGGAGATTTACAGCGGATATTTGCCTCCTGAATGTGTAACAAAATTACTCATTTTTAATACATAAATGCAACTTAATTTTTTATGAATTCTTAAAAAAAATTCATTAAACGGAGCAGGGTCAATTGCAAAAATTGCAGAAATTTCTCTAATTGAAAAATATATACTCATTCGTACAGGCTTTGAGATCGTGTTTTCTGAAAAAAAATAACCCCCACAGATTGTATCTGTGAGGGTTTTGTTAGTGAGGCCGGATGGTTTCGAACCATCGACCCTCTGCTTAAAAGGCAGATGCTCTACCACTGAGCTACGGCCCCTACCAAACTATTTTTTTAAATCATGACGGTAATTTATTTCTCCTTACCACTAAACTTTATTCTGTTCTTAGCCCGTTCATAAGATAACCTCGCCCGGTCTTTATCAATTCCCTTATCGTCGGATTTCATTCTTTCTATTGCGCGTTCAAGCGATTTCTTTGCCCGTTCGATATCTATCTCATCAGTAACTTCAATTGATTCGGCAATTATGCTCGCCTTATTGTTGCTCACCTCAAGAATCCCGCTACTGATCGAATACAATTTCTCGTTCCCGTTTTCATCAACGATTTTCACTTTTCCAATCGTAAGTGAAGATACAAACGGAGCGTGATTATATAAGACCTGAAATCCACCGTTCGTTCCAGGTGCGGATACCGATTTCACCTTGCCTTGATATACAAAACTTACAGGACTCACTATTTCAAGGTCTATCAATTTGTCCACTTTACTGCATTGATTTTGCTTTTTCGAAAGCCTGATCTATTGTACCAACCAGGTTAAACGCCATTTCGGGCAATTCGTCGCACTCACCGCTCAGGATTGCTTTAAATCCTGCAATAGTATCGGTAAGTTTAACGTATGCGCCGGGAATATTTGTAAACTGTTCGGCAACAAAGAACGGTTGCGACAGGAACCTCTGTATCCTTCTCGCCCGGTGAACGATGAGTTTATCGTCGTCCGACAGTTCGTCAATGCCAAGTATATTAATAATATCCTGCAGGTCTTTATAAGTTTGCAGAACTCTTTTAACTTCCTGCGCAGTTTCGTAATGATCGTCACCAACGACTAATGGATCAAGTATCCTTGAAGTTGAAGTCAACGGGTCAACCGCGGGATAAATACCAAGTTCCGATATTTTTCTCGAAAGCTCCGTTGTAGCATCAAGGTGTGAGAAGGTTGTTGCCGGAGCCGGGTCAGTGTAGTCATCAGCCGGAACGTAAATCGCCTGAATTGAAGTTATTGAACCCTTGTTAGTTGAAGTAATCCTCTCCTGCAAGGCACCCATCTCAGATGCGAGATTTGGCTGATAACCCACAGCGGATGGCATCCTTCCCAGCAGTGCAGAAACTTCCGAACCCGCCTGAGTAAACCTGAAAATATTGTCAATGAACAACAACACGTCCTTCCCCTCTTCATCTCTGAAATATTCAGCAATTGTCAGTGCGGTGAGTGCAACCCTCTGTCTTGCTCCCGGTGGTTCGTTCATCTGCCCGAATACAAGCGACGTATTGTTTATTACACCGGATTCTGTCATTTCTAAGTAAAGGTCGTTCCCTTCTCTGGTCCTTTCACCTACACCGGCAAATACTGAATAACCGCCGTGATGCTTTGCGATATTGTGAATTAACTCCTGAATGAGAACCGTTTTCCCTACACCGGCGCCACCGAACAAACCGGTTTTTCCGCCTTTGGTATAAGGTTCAAGCAGGTCAACCACTTTTATACCGGTTTCAAACATTTCCTTCTCTGTCGAGAGGTTTTCAAATTTCGGAGCAGGCCTATGAATTGGATATTTCAGCTCAGTGTTCAGCGGTCCTTTTGCATCAATTGTTTCTCCGATTACGTTAATCAGCCTGCCAAGCACCTGTGGACCGACTGAAACCTGAATCGGCATTCCGGTGTCAATACCTTCCATTCCCCTCACAAGCGCATCGGTGGAATCCATCGCGACCGCCCTTACCCTGTGCTCGCCAAGATGCTGCTGAACCTCACAAACCAGCGTATCTTCTACACCTTCAATTGTAGTTCTCTTTATGTGAACTGCGTTGTTGATTGCCGGAAGCTCGCCTCCGGTGAAATCCAGGTCAACAACAGGTCCTATTACCTGAATGATCTTACCTTTGTTTAATCCGTTGGTGGACATTTAATATAAT
>JAANMX010004144.1_pt1 | contig 11799 bp, 9 predicted proteins | sample 7279681 | NCBI WGS metagenome assembly JAANMX01 (sample SAMN14094542, study PRJNA606508) | bioreactor metagenome | isolation source: A lab-scale SPAN reactor treating ammonium-rich wastewater day 351 | place: Ireland: Galway | collected 2018-01-01
CTGCGCGATGCGCTGCTGGCCGACGGTTTCGAAGTGGTCAGCACGCGCGAGCCGGGCGGCACGCCGCTGGCCGAGCGCATCCGCGGCCTGCTGCTGGACGCCGGCGACGAGCCGGTGCATGCGGACACCGAACTGCTGCTGATGTTCGCGGCGCGTGCGCAGCACGTGCGGCAGGTGGTGCTGCCGGCGCTGGCGCGCGGCGCCTGGGTGATCAGCGACCGCTTCACCGATTCCAGTTACGCCTATCAGGGCACGGCGCGCGGCATGGACGCAGGCTTCATCGCCGAACTGGAGCGGCGCGCGGTCGGCATCGAGCCGGGCCTGACCCTGCTGCTGGATCTTGGCGTGGCGCATGCGCGCGAGCGCACCCGCGGGCGCGACCTGCTCGGCGGCGCCTCGCCCGACCGCATCGAACGCGAACGCGACGAGTTCTTCGAGCGCGTGCGCAAGGGGTTCCTGGCGCGCGCGGCGGCGTATCCCGAGCGCATCCGCGTGATCGACGCCAGCCCGGACGCGACCACGGTGGCGGCTTCCGCACTGGCGGCGCTGGCGGCTTATCGAAGGGAGGCGGCATGAGCCTGCCAGCGCTGGCGCCGTGGCAGCAGCGTGCGTATGCGCAGGCGGCGGAGGCCATCGACGCCGGTCATTTCGGCCACGCGACGCTGGTCACCGGCCCTGCGCTGATCGGCAAGCGCCTGCTCGCCGAACAGTTGGCGCGGCGCGTGCTGTGCCTGTCGCCGCGGGCCGATGGCGAAGCCTGCGGCGCATGCAGGAGCTGCACGCTGTTCGCCTCGCGCGCGCAGATGGAGACGCCGGAGCTGCGTCCGGACGGCTCGCCGGCGCATCCGTGGGGGCATAGCGCGCATCCCGACCTGGTCTTCCTCGGCTACGAGATCAACCAGAAGACCGGCAAGCCGCGCAGCGAGATCGTCATCGAACAGATCCGCGCGCTGTCGGAAAAAATGGGGCTGACCGCGCAGCTGGGCGGCGCGCAGGTGGTGATCGTCGATCCCTGCGACGCGATCAACTGGAGCGCCTTCAACGCGCTGCTGAAGACGCTGGAGGAGCCGCAGCCGGGTCGTTACCTGTGGCTGCTGGCGTCCAATCCGGCGCGCCTGCCGGCGACCATCCGCAGCCGCTGCCAGCGGCTGGAGCTGCGCCTGCCGCCGCACGACGAGGCGCTGCACTGGCTGCGCCAGCGCGGGCACGCGGAGGCGCTGGCGGGCGAAGCGCTGGACGCCGCGCGCGGGCATCCCGGCCTGGCCGATGCCTGGATCGCCGGCGACGGCCTGGCGCTGCGGCGGGATGCGCTCAAGGACGCGCAGGCGCTGCTGCGCGCGCAGGCCGAGCCGGTCGACGTGGCGCAGCGCTGGGTAGCCGACGGCCGCGCCGACGAGCGTTTGCGGCATCTGGCTGAATTCGCGCTGCGCGAAGCGGCGGCCTTGACCGATCCGGCCGCAACCCGCAGGCTGGCCGCGCGCTTCGACGCGGCCAACCGCGCGCGCGAGCTGCTGCGCACCACGGTGCGGGCGGATCTGGCGGTGATGGAAGCGCTGCTGGCGTGGCGCTGAAAAACAACGATCGTTCGCGTGGCATCTGACGGGAAAAACGAATGAGCAATCCGACGGGTGGGGCAAGGCAGGGCATCCTGTCGCTGGGGATCAAGGACAAGGCGGCGCTGTACAACGCCTACATGCCGTTCATCCGCCAGGGCGGCATCTTCGTGCCCACCGCGCGCCGCTACTTCATCGGCGACGAAGTGTTCCTGCTGCTGACCCTGCCGGATTCGTCCGAACGCCTGCCTGTTGCCGGCAAGGTGGTATGGGTGACGCCCACCGGCGCGCAGGGCAACCGCGCCGCCGGGATCGGCGTGCAGTTCGCCGACACCGCCGAGGGCGAAGCGGTGCGCAGCAAGATCGAGACCATCCTGGCCGGCACCCTCAACGCGGACCAGCCGACCCAGACGATGTAACCGGTCCGGGCGTTTGCCCGGCTCTGCCGCGAACCTGCCACTGCCGCGGATGTTCGCGGCCATGACGCGCTGAAATCCTCTAACCCTGTCGCGCCCGCGCCCATCCGGCGCGGTTTCGTCGCGCCTGCGGGCGGTTTCGTCGCAACCCGGGTTGACGATGGTCGCCTGTTCGTACTGTACTATTTCGAATAGTACAGACAGGACAGCGCACGCATGGCCCGACCCCGTCCCCTGATGATCCAGGTCGCCACCGGCGATCCGCGCCCGATCGGTCGCCAGATCGTCGATGCCGTGCGCATGAAGATCGCCACCGGCGAGCTGGAGCACGGCGACCAGCTGCCCAGCGTGCGCGGCCTGGCCCAGCAGCTGACCATCAATCCGAACACGGTGGCCAAGGCCTATGCCGAGCTGACCACCGAGGGCTGGCTGGAGTCGCGGCAGGGCACCGGCCTGTTCGTCGCGGCAAAGCGCCAGCGGCTGTCCGATGCCGAGCGCGAGCGTCGGCTGGACGACGCCGTCGGCCGCTTCATCAACGACGTGATTCCGCTCGGTTTCCCGCACGAGGACGTGCAGGCCCGCATCGAGCACGAATTCCAGCAGCTGGTGCCGCGCAAGACCGCCTGATCCGCCATTCACTCCGTCTGTAGAGCGGGGCATCGCCCCGCTTGTCGCCTGAAATCACAGCGGGGCGGTGCCCCGCTCTACAGGATCGCCACCATGACCTCCGAGTTCGTCATCGAAACCCGCGCGCTGTCCAAGCGCTACGGCCGCAAGCTGGCGCTGGACAAGCTCGACCTGCGCATTCCGCGCGGCCGCATCCACGCCATCGTCGGCGCCAACGGCGCCGGCAAGTCCACCCTGTTCCGGATCCTGATGGGCTTCATGCCGCCGAGCGCGGGCGAGGCGCGCATCCTCGGCAGGGACAGCCAGCAGCTCACACCCGCTGATCGCGCGCGCATCGGCTTCGTCAACGAGGAACACACGCTGGCGAACTGGATGCGGGTGTCGCAGGTCGCGGCGATGCAGCGGCACCAGTACCCGCGCTGGAACCAGCAGGCCTACGACAGCGTGATCGGCCATTACCACGTGCTGCCGGAGCAGAAGGTCGGCCAGCTCTCGCGCGGCGAACGCGCCGGCTTCAACCTCGCGCTGGCGCTGGCGCAGGGGCCGGAACTGCTGGTGCTGGACGAGCCGACCCTCGGCCTCGACGTGGTCGCCAAGCGCGCCTTCCTCGAATCGCTGCTGTACAGCAACGCCGCCGACGACTGCACGGTGATCTATTGCTCGCACCAGATGGAGGAGATCGAGCGGGTCGCCGACAACCTGATCATCCTCGAGCGCGGCCAGCTGAAGAACATGTCGGCGCCGGAGGAATTCACCGCGCGGGTCAGTCACTGGGTCGCCGACGTGCCGTTCAAGGGGCCGGAGCCGCACACCGTGCCCGGCCTGCTGGAAGTGCAGCGGCTCGATGGCCTGCATCACTACCTGGTGCTGGACCAGGACGACGGTTTCGAACGCTTCCTGCGCGAGGCCGGCGCCCGCAGCGTGCAGTCGATGCCGGTCAGCCTGGACCGCGCGGTCAACGCCTTCCTTGCCAAGAACCACGCCGCGCCGGCCGCCGCCTGACGCGCGACACGAGGACACCAACATGATCGATCTCTTCAAGGGCGAGCTGCTGCGCTTCCGCCTGTGGGCCGCCGTCGCCGGGTTCATCAACCTCGTCGTGCTCGCCTTCCTCAGCCGCATGGTGGACATGGCCCAGCAGCCGATCTTCGTCTACCAGGTGTTCGGCGCGGTGTACGCCGCGGTCGGCATCCTGCTCGGCCTGTACCAGATGGGCAGCTACCGCAAGCCGAACCAGTGGCTGAACCTGCTGCATCGCCCGCTGCATCGCCTGCGCATCGCCGGAGCGTTGAGTGGCGCAAGCATCGTGTTGCTGCTGGCCGCGGTCGCAATCCCCATCGTGCTGGTGTGCCTCTACCAGGAGACGATGACCGCGCGCGTGGTCGATGCACGCCACTGGCTGCTGCCGGTCGCGGCCTGGCTGATCGCGGTGTCCGGCTACCTCGCCGGGGCCTATGCGATGGTCGCCAACCGCCGCTATTCGTTCGCCGCCTTCCTGCTGCCGAACCTGTTCCTGTACGCGCAGGCGTCCGGCGTGGCGATGCTGGGCGTGCAATGCGTCGTGATCATCTTTCTCGCGGTGTTGCTGGCGATCGCGTTCAAACCCGATCCGGCTGCGCCTTCGCGCAATCCGCTGGCCACGCTGGTGGTCGCGTTGCCGGTGCAGCTGGGTGCGTATTTCCTGGTGTGGATGCTGGGCTTCGGCGTCGAACTGCTGTGGACGGCGAGCGGCACCCATCCGCTCAACATGCCGACGCCGCCGGAGGGCGGCTACATCGAAGCCGACCGCGTCGAAGGCAAGGACATGCTGCTGCTCGGCATCGAGAACAGTCGCGATCCCGAGGCCGCGCTGTGGCGCGAACAGATCGCGCTGTCCGACGTGTACACGCGCTATCCGCTGCGCAACCTGCCGGTGCAGGGCAGCCTGACCAACCTGTCGCCGCTGGAATTCGCCGATGGCGACAACAACATGTTGCTGGTGTACAGCCACGACCGCGCGCGCTTCGTCACCCGCGGCCTGCGCGATCAACGCCGAATCGGCGAGATGGGCGTGGGCGAGGAACAGGCGGCGTTCCCGGCGCCGACCATGCCGTACGGCCCAACCTACCTGTACAACGCGCATGCGGTCTACCAGTACGACAGTGATCAACGGCGGATGTTCGAACGCATCCGCCTGCCGCAGGGCGAAGTGATCGCGGGTCCGCCCGAGCCGGCAGGCGACAACATCCTGATGCTCAGCAACCGCGCCGCTTATTTCTATCCGGGCCGCGAAGCGATGAGCGGGCTCGACCTGCTGCAGCCGCTGATGCGGGTGGCGATGCCGAGCGCGGTCGGCACCCTCAGCCGGGTGGATGTGGTCGAGCTGCTGGATGGTTACCTGGTGTCCTACGCCTACACCTGGGGCGTGTGGAGCGGAGAGTTGCAGCGTCCGTTCCAGCAGGTGCTGCGCGTGGATGGCGAGGGCCGGGCGAGGGAAGTCGCGCGCCGCGCGATCGCGATCGACCTGCCGTCGATCTACACCAATCGCAACACCTGGCTGTCGCCGGTGCTGCGCGCACTCTGCCTGGGCGCGCAGGACCTCTTCGCGGCGAACGATCCGCTGCGCGCCAAGCCGGAGCCGATGCCGGCGCAGATCCTGTGGCTGGCCGGCGTGTGCTGCCTGTTGTCGCTGCTGGGCGCGGTGTGGTTGAGCGGGCGGCAAGTGCATTCGCCGCGTGGCCGCTGGGGCTGGGTGTTGTTGTGCGGCGTGGTCGGCCTGCCGGCGCTGGCTAGCCTGTGGCTGTTGTATCCGATGCGCGAACGGCTGGACGACCTGCGGCTCGCGCAGCCCGCCGCCTGACCAACATTGCATGGGCCCGCCGCGGGCGAGCCCATGCAGGAGATGAAGATGAAGACGTTTCCGAAACTCCTCGGGACGCTGGTTTGCAGCGCCTTGTTGTGGGCCGCGATGCCCGCCCGCGCCGATGACGTGCAGGCCTTGCGCACCGCGATCGCCACCGAACGCGCCCGCGCACCGGCGCAGCAGTACCCGCGCACCGCGTTCGAGGCTTCGCGCGCGCTGCAGTCGGTGCGGCTGTCGCCCGACGGCCGCCACGTCGCCTACCTGCGCCAACTGGGTCAGCAACGCAGCCTGTGGCTGCTGCCGACCGACGGCGGTGCTGAGCGGCAACTGCTGCCGCGCACCGAAGCGGAGGAGTTGTTCTGGTCGCGCGATGGCCGCTGGCTGTTCGCCAAGGCAAAGCGTTCGCTTGCGACCCTGGCGATCGAAGGTCGCGCAGGCGTCCGCATCCCCCTCGACAACCCGCGCGGCATGCTGCGGGTCGATCCATCGCAACCGGCGGCGGTGGTGCTGCGTGAGCGCGTGCGCACGCCCACCGGCGAGCGCTGGCGGGTGGTGCGCCGGGATGCGCGCGGCAAGCGCACGCTGCTGTGGGAAGACGAACGCTTCATCCATGACGTGGCGCTGGATGCGCGCGGCCGGCTGGTGGCGCTGATGCGTTTCGACGGTGACCACGACGCGCTGTACCGGGTCGACGGCAACGGCCGCCTGCGCGAAGCGCTGCGCTGGATCACCATCCGCGACCAGGCCGTACTGTTGGCCGCCACCCCGCAGGGCGACCTGTTGCTGGACAGCGACGCGGGCGGCAACTTTCGCCGCGTGCTGCGGCTGGATCGCGACAACGTCCTGCACACCGTACATGCGGATCCGCGCGGCGAAGCCGATCTCGACCGGGTGGCGCTCGATCCGGCCACGCAGCAGCCGGCGGTCGTGAGTTACCGCAGCATCGTGGCCGCGACTTATGGACTCGGCGCCGTGCAGCCGCAGGTGGCGGCGATAACGACGCAATTTCCCGGCCGCGATGTCGGCATCAGCATCGGCAGCGGGCCCGGTGCGCAATGGCTGGTATCCGAACGCGCCAGCACGCTGCGCGATGCGAAGTGGCATCTGTACGACCCGCGCACGGGCCGCATCCGCCGCATCCTCGAACAGGACGCGAAGGTCTCGCCACCGCCGCCGGAAATGGCGCTGGCGCGCAAGCTGCCGTTCGCCTACCGCGCCTCCGACGGCATGCGCGTGCATGGATTCCTGCTGCTGCCGCCGGGCGTCGATCCCGCGCGCGCGCCGTTGGTCGCGTTCGTGCACGGCGGGCCGATCAACCATTTCCGCACCGACTACGACGGCATCGCCCAGTTGCTCGCCAATCGCGGTTATGCGGTGTTCGAATCGAATTTCCGCGGCTCCACCGGGCACGGCCGCGACTATGCGCTGTCGCCGCGCGGCGACTACGGCAATGGCCGCGTGCAGCAGGACATCGTGGAAGGCGTGCGCTGGCTGCTGGCGCAGGGCATTGGCGATCCGCAGCGCGTTGGCATCGTCGGTCATTCGTTCGGCGGCTATTCGACGCTGCTCGGCGTGACCTTCCAGCCCGACCTGTTCAAGGTCGGCGTGGCCGGCGCGCCGCCGGCGGATTTCGGCTGGTCGATGCGCTGGCTGTACGAGTCCGGCAACCAGGGATCGCGCGCGGATCGTTCACTGGCGGCAACCATGCGCCTGCTCGGGATCGACCTCGAGGATCCGGCGAGCTACGCCCACTTGCGCGTGCAGTCGCCGCTGGCCAACGCCGGCCAGCTGCGTCGTCCGCTGCTGCTGATCGCCGGCGGCGAGGACCGCACGGTGCCGATCCGCGAAGTGATCCACTACGCGGCGGTTCTGCGTCGCCTCGGGAAGCACGTCAGCCTGTATGTCGAAGCGGACGGCGGCCATTCGCCGACCGAACCGCTCCCGCGCGAGGCCTATGTCTACCTGATGGAAGCGATGCTGCATCGCTACCTCGGCGGCGCCAGACCGGAACCGCCGAGCCCCGCGCTGCACGATTACCTGAAGCCGGCGCTGCGCATCGTGGACAAGGACATCGAAAAGCGGGGTCAGAGTCGACTTTTGCGATGAACGCTCGAAGCACTTGGGAAGCTGGGTTGCAAAAGTCGACTCTGACCCCGCTTTTACTCGCGTTCAAACCACGGGTTCGCGCAGCACCGCGTTGTCCCAGCCGGCGCGCGGCGCGAAGCGTTCACCATACTTCGCCCGCAGCGCTTCCAGCCGCGCCAGCAGCGCGTCGGCGCCGGCGGCGCGGATGTGCTGGATCGGGCCGCCGCGGAACGGGGCAAAACCCGTCCCGAAGATCACGCCGGCATCGAGCAGGTCGGCATCGCTGACCACGCCGTCGTGCAGGCAGGCCACCGCTTCGTTGAGCAGCGGCAGAATCAGGCGGTCTTCCAGGTCATCGGGCGCAACATAGCCAGCCGGCAGTGCGGGCTTCACGGCCTTGCCGCTTTCCCATTTGTAGATGCCTTGCCCATCCTTCTTGCCGCGCTTGCCGGCTTCCACCGTCGCCAGCGCCGCCGGCACGTCCAAGCCGAGGAAGGGCGCGAGCTCCCTGCCGACGCTGGCGGCCACGTCCAGGCCCACGGTGTCGAGCAGCTCGATGGGCCCCATCGGCATGCCGAAACGCGTCGCCGCCTTGTCGATGGCCGGGCCGGGGATGCCTTCCGCATACGCGGTGGCGGCTTCCAGCATGTACGGGAACAGCACGCGGTTGACCAGGAAGCCGGGCGTGCCGGCCACCGGCACCGGGAACTTGCCCAGCGCCTTGCAGAACGCGGCCAGGCGGCGCTCGGTCTCCGCGGCCATGCCGTCGTGGCGGATGATTTCCACCAGCGGCATCTGCGCCACCGGGTTGAAGTAGTGCAGGCCGGCGAACTGCGCCGGACGCGCGATGTGCGGGCGCAGTTCGTCCAGCGGGATCGAGGACGTGTTGGTGGTCAACAGCGCGTCGGCCCGCATGCGCGGCTCGACCGACTGGTAGAGGTCGCGCTTGGCTTCCGGGTTCTCGATGATCGCTTCGATGACCAGGTCGGCATCATCCACGCCCGCGCCGTCGAGGTCGGACTTCAGTCGCGCCGCCACCGCCGGGCGCTTGGTTTCGTCCTTCACCTTCTTCTCGAACAGCGTTTGCGCGCGCTGCAGCGCGCCGTCGATGAAGCGCTGCTCGCGGTCCTGCAGGGTCACCTCGAAGCCCTTGTAGGCCGCGAACGCGGCGATGTCGCCGCCCATCACGCCGGCGCCGACCACGTGCACGCGGGCGATGCCGGACTCGCCCTTGCCCAGCGCCTTCAGCCGCTCGGTGAGGAAGAAGATGCGGATCAGGTTGCGGGCGGTCGGCGTGCCGGCCAGCTTGACCACCGCGCGGCGCTCGGCGTCGAGGCGGCCGCGGATGCCGCTGCCGCCGCTGCGTTCCCACGTGGAGATCAGCGCGTAAGGCGCGGGATAGAACGCCTTGGGCGCCTTGCGCGCGACCTGCTTCACCATCTGCGGCGCCAGCAGCTTGCGCGCCACGAAGGTGTTGGTCAGCCAGCCCAGCGCGCGCTGCTTGAACGGGCGCACGCTGCCCTTGAGCGCCAGCGCGGCGGCGGCGTCGATCAGCTGCGCGGGCTCCACCACCTTGTCGACCAGGCCGATCGCGCGCGCGGCTTTCGCGCCCAGCGCGCGGCCGGTCAGCATCATGTCCATCGCCGCGGGGGCGCCGACCAGGCGCGGCAGCCGCGCGCTGCCGCCCCAGCCGGGGAAGATGCCGAGCTGGGTTTCCGGCAGGCCAATGCGGGTGGAGGCGTCGTTGCTGGCCACGCGGTAGCGGCAGGCCAGCGAGATCTCGGTGCCGCCGCCCATGCAGAAGCCGTGGATGGCGGCGACGGTCGGGCATGGCAGGGTCGCCAGCGCCTGGAACACGTCCTGGCCGCGGCGGATCGCGTCGTTGACCGTCCCCTTGCGGTCGAATTCCTGGAACTCCTTCAGGTCGGCGCCGGCGATGAACCCGCTGGCCTTGCCGGAGGCGATCACCAGCGCCTTGGGTGGCTCGAGGGCGATGCGTTCCAGCGCGTCGCCCAGCTCGATCAGGGCGTCCTGCGAGAACGCGTTGACCGCCGCGTCGGCGCGGTCGAAGGCCAGCACCATGACGCCATCGTCGCGGCGCTGCGGCTTCCAGTGGCGAAGGCGGAGCCCGTCGAAACCGTTTGCGGAGGAGTCGGCCATGCGCATGCCATCCATACCAGGTGGGAAGCGGCTATCGTAGCCCGCGAAAACTTGAATACTTGTCTAATCGGCTTCACGTAGTCCGGGTGTCGCGGAACTTTCGCGGTGCATTCCTGTCATACCCGCCCGGAAGCGGCCGGGCCCAACCTGCGAGGCGCGGCGCAAATGTCGGAGGATCGGGTGTCGGAAGCGCTGGATCAGGATCTTGTGGCCCGCGTGCAGCGTGGCGATGCCGCCGCGTTCGACCTGCTGGTGCGCAAGTACCAGCACCGCGTGGCCGCGGTGATCTCGCGCTACGTCCACGACTGGGCGGAAGTGCAGGACGTGGCCCAGGACACCTTCATCCGCGCCTATCGCGCCATCGGCGGGTTCCGCGGCGACGCGCAGTTTCCCACCTGGCTGCACCGGATCGCGGTGAACACCGCCAAGAACCACCTGGCCTCGCACAGTCGCCGCCCGCCAGGCGAGGACATCGAGATCGAAGACGCCGAACAGTTCGAATCCGGCCTGCGCCTGCGCGACAACGACACGCCGGAGCGCGAACTGATGCGTCAGCAGTTGGAACAAACCGTGCTGGCCGCGGTCGAAGCCTTGCCGCAAGACCTGCGCGACGCGATCACCTTCCGCGAAGTGGAAGGCATGAGCTACGAGGAGATCGCCGAACGCATGGGCTGCCCGGTCGGCACGGTGCGCTCGCGCATCTTCCGCGCCCGCGAGGCCATCGACGCCCGCATGCGCCCCCTGCTGGACCAAGACGAATCGCCGAAGCGCTCGCACGCATCATGACCCACATGACTACCGATACCGACCGCCACTGCACCGACCTCACCCAGCTCAGCAGCCGCGAGCAGTTGTCCGCGCTGATGGATGGCGCGCTGCCGGAAGACCAGACCCGGTTCCTGCTGCGCCGCCTGCAGCACGATGCCGACCTGGCCGGCAACTGGGAACGCTGGCGCATCGCCAGCGACGTGATGCGCGGGTTGGCCCCGGCCCGGCGCCTGCCGATGGATTTCGCGGAGCGCGTTTCCGCCAGGCTGCACGGCGAGATCGGGGCCGATGCCACCGCGCAGGCTGCTGCCGCGCGTCGCCCCGCCTGGCTGCGCTGGGGCGGGGGTGCGGCCATGGCCGCCGCGCTCGCCGTGGTCGCCTTGATGGCGCGCCCGCAGCTGGAAGAAACGGCGCCGCAAACCGCCGCCGCGCCGGCCGTACAGGTGGCGGTGAACAATTCGCCGGCAGTGCCCCATGCGCCGCAGCCGCAGCCTTCCGCGCCGCTGGCGGATGCCCCGGTGATGCTGGCCGCCGCGGTGGCGGCCACCGCCAAGCCGGTACGCCGGTCGGCGCCGCGCGCCGCGCACCCAGTCGATGTGCCAGCGGCGCCAGTGCCGGAACTGATGGCGGCGCGGGAAACCACGCCCGCGGTGGAACTGCATATCGATCCGCCGGCGTCCGAGATCGCCACCCGGCCGTGGCCGCGTTCGATCCTGTCGCAGTACGGCGCCGGCAATGGCCTGGCCGTGGGCTTCGGCGAGCGCCTGCCGCGCGCCGCCGAGAATCCATTCGCGCCACCGGTGTTCGACGCGCCGCCGAAGCTGCTGTCCGATTCGAATTCGCCGGCGGCCACTGCCGAACCGCCGCCTGCGCCGGCCGGCCGCGACGTGCCTGCCGAGACGCGGCAGCCCTGATCGAATCCGCGTCGCCTTGCCCGGCGCCCGCGTCGTCAGTTCCCCGTTTCCAACCCGTTTTCCGATTCACGCGAAGAGGATGCTTTCGCCATGCCCGCAATCAAATTCGCAACCCTGCGCCCCTTGCTGCTGACGACGGCGTTGGCCGTGGCCGGTGTGGGAGCCTGCAGCGGCCAGACGCCCGCCAACGCGCAGACCCCGCTGGCGCCGCAGTCCACCGCGCCCGCGCCCGAGCTGGTGGTGGGCCTGCCCGATTTCACCCGGCTGGTGGAGCAGGTCGGTCCGGCGGTGGTCAGCGTGCAGGCCGAGATCGGCGGCAAGCCGAAGGTGGCCGCACAGGCGCGGCGCGGCCAGCAGATGCCGGATGACGGGCAGGGCGAGGGCGACGAGGAGATTCCCGAATTCTTCCGCCGCTTCTTCGGCCCCGGCATGAC
>JAANMX010004145.1_pt1 | contig 11799 bp, 15 predicted proteins | sample 7279681 | NCBI WGS metagenome assembly JAANMX01 (sample SAMN14094542, study PRJNA606508) | bioreactor metagenome | isolation source: A lab-scale SPAN reactor treating ammonium-rich wastewater day 351 | place: Ireland: Galway | collected 2018-01-01
CCACGGCGAATTCGCCGTGGAGAACGGCCCGGGGCTGGGCACCCCGGGCGGGACACTGGTTAGCTTCAATGGGGCCACGGCGAATTCGCCGTGGAGAACAGAATCATGGCGAAATTTACCGTGGACCTGACCGACGCTTCAATGGGGCCACGGCGAATTCGCCGTGGAGAACGCAACCCGAGCCCGATAACAAACCCGCACAATGCCGCGGCTTCAATGGGGCCACGGCGAATTCGCCGTGGAGAACCCTCGTCGTCTCCCCGCACCAGGCTCGCCGGATGGGCAGCTTCAATGGGGCCACGGCGAATTCGCCGTGGAGAACCAGGTTGCGGCGGCGACCCGCCACGGGTGTCGTCCGGCTTCAATGGGGCCACGGCGAATTCGCCGTGGAGAACTGGCGTTGGCGGTGCGGCGGGTGCGGCGGTGAGGAAGCTTCAATGGGGCCACGGCGAATTCGCCGTGGAGAACAGCGCTTCGACCCACCCGACGGAGGCCATGGAATCGCCGCTTCAATGGGGCCACGGCGAATTCGCCGTGGAGAACAGCCGCGGCGCGATCGGGCGGCGCGGCGGGTGCCGGCGGCTTCAATGGGGCCACGGCGAATTCGCCGTGGAGAACCAGTCCGACCTACTACGTCGATGCCAACGTTGTTTCCGGCTTCAATGGGGCCACGGCGAATTCGCCGTGGAGAACTGAGGAGAACCTGGCCCGCCAGCTCGGGGCCCGGCCGCTTCAATGGGGCCACGGCGAATTCGCCGTGGAGAACTTTCGCGCCCCACCGCTCGATACACTTCCTGGCGAGCGTGCGGCTTCAATGGGGCCACGGCGAATTCGCCGTGGAGAACTACAGGTGCGTCCTGGATGATGTTTACGACGACAGCAAGCTTCAATGGGGCCACGGCGAATTCGCCGTGGAGAACTCTTGTAGTCCGTGTACGGCGCGCCGCCCACGTCCGCGCTTCAATGGGGCCACGGCGAATTCGCCGTGGAGAACAGGACGTGGGCCGCGATCCTCGCAAAACGTGGCGTGAGCTTCAATGGGGCCACGGCGAATTCGCCGTGGAGAACACCGACGCCAGCGGCAAGGAATGGATCGCGGAGGGACAGCTTCAATGGGGCCACGGCGAATTCGCCGTGGAGAACGGCGTCTCCCAGTTGTGCATGACGGTCAGGAGCGGCTGGCTTCAATGGGGCCACGGCGAATTCGCCGTGGAGAACGTACGGCCATGTCCGGGTCTCCTGAAAGAGATAACAAGGCTTCAATGGGGCCACGGCGAATTCGCCGTGGAGAACGACGGCGTGCAGAGCCTCCGCGCTGGGGAAGGGGAGGTGCTTCAATGGGGCCACGGCGAATTCGCCGTGGAGAACGACGACGGCGACGGGGGCCGCATCGCCCCCGACATGGCTTCAATGGGGCCACGGCGAATTCGCCGTGGAGAACCACTTGACGCGCGGATGCTTGCCAGGCCGCCCACAATGGCTTCAATGGGGCCACGGCGAATTCGCCGTGGAGAACGCAGGGGCTGTGCCCGGCTTGAGGTTCACCTCGTTGATGCTTCAATGGGGCCACGGCGAATTCGCCGTGGAGAACGGCCACGTGCCGATGACACCCGTCCCACTCGTAGGAGCGCTTCAATGGGGCCACGGCGAATTCGCCGTGGAGAACGCACCATCCCCGGCGCGGTCGCGAACGGCTTGCCGGCGCTTCAATGGGGCCACGGCGAATTCGCCGTGGAGAACGGCGGAATCCTCGCGCATGGACCACAGTCCCGTCACGCCGCTTCAATGGGGCCACGGCGAATTCGCCGTGGAGAACCACGGCGGGCAACGACATCGAGCGGCAGGAAGCCGAGCTTCAATGGGGCCACGGCGAATTCGCCGTGGAGAACCCACGCGCGTCATCACGCCCATGTCCCCACTGCTCGTGCTTCAATGGGGCCACGGCGAATTCGCCGTGGAGAACTGGACGACATGCCGGGGGCCGGATGGAAGCGGACCGATGCTTCAATGGGGCCACGGCGAATTCGCCGTGGAGAACTCGCCTCCAGGTAGCTCTCGAACAGTCCCTCGATCTTGCTTCAATGGGGCCACGGCGAATTCGCCGTGGAGAACGGTTGAGATCCATCGAGATAATCGCCTCGGCGTTGGCGCTTCAATGGGGCCACGGCGAATTCGCCGTGGAGAACCCCTGAAAGCCCTGAAAGAGTACAAGAATCATGGCGCTTCAATGGGGCCACGGCGAATTCGCCGTGGAGAACGTCGTGAGCGTGCTGAGTCGCCTCTCGAAGCTGGAGCTTCAATGGGGCCACGGCGAATTCGCCGTGGAGAACCGAATCTGGCCGCGAGGTGTCGGCGGTGCGCAAAGCCCGCTTCAATGGGGCCACGGCGAATTCGCCGTGGAGAACGCCCGGCGCGACGCCGCCCCCGGCGCGGGCGGGTGACAGGGCTTCAATGGGGCCACGGCGAATTCGCCGTGGAGAACTGTACATGGTGGACCTGGACCAGGCGGACCAGTGAAGCTTCAATGGGGCCACGGCGAATTCGCCGTGGAGAACTTGTGCATGGCCGTCAGGAGCGGCTGGAAGGCGGTCAGGCTTCAATGGGGCCACGGCGAATTCGCCGTGGAGAACATTCAACTGGAGAATTGACCCTGTGGCGCGCAAGTCCGCTTCAATGGGGCCACGGCGAATTCGCCGTGGAGAACGAGCAGCGCGGCGTGCTTGCTGAACTGCTCGGAGGTGCTTCAATGGGGCCACGGCGAATTCGCCGTGGAGAACAACGGCGACACGGTCTGTGAATGGAAGGTGCTGGACGGGCTTCAATGGGGCCACGGCGAATTCGCCGTGGAGAACGTCGGACGCGACGGCGTTCAACGAGCGGTACGGCCGCTTCAATGGGGCCACGGCGAATTCGCCGTGGAGAACGTAGTAGGCGGGCGGGGTGACGATCTGGCAGGTGCAGCTTCAATGGGGCCACGGCGAATTCGCCGTGGAGAACCCGTCCCGTCCCGCCGCGACGGCGTAGGGCGGATCCAGCGCTTCAATGGGGCCACGGCGAATTCGCCGTGGAGAACCATCCGGCCCCCGGCATGTCGTCCACCAGCAGCCGGCTTCAATGGGGCCACGGCGAATTCGCCGTGGAGAACGGGAACCACACCTGACCGACGCGGCGCGCGAGCGGCTGCTTCAATGGGGCCACGGCGAATTCGCCGTGGAGAACGGCCGCGCTCGAGAAGCGGACAGCAAGCGGACAACGGCTTCAATGGGGCCACGGCGAATTCGCCGTGGAGAACAAAGCCGCCGTGCCGCTGGCCCGATTGATGGTGTAACTGCTTCAATGGGGCCACGGCGAATTCGCCGTGGAGAACAAAGGGCAACGCGCCCGCGTTGAGCACGGCATCCGTGCTTCAATGGGGCCACGGCGAATTCGCCGTGGAGAACTGCGCGGCGGTGGTAGCGCGATGGCGGGTGATCCAGGCTTCAATGGGGCCACGGCGAATTCGCCGTGGAGAACTGCCGGTGTGGTCGGCCGAAAGGGTCTGCGCGATGATGCTTCAATGGGGCCACGGCGAATTCGCCGTGGAGAACAGCTGTACCGCATCATCCACCAGATCACGGCGCCACTAAGCTTCAATGGGGCCACGGCGAATTCGCCGTGGAGAACCAGGACGGCGATGATGGTCCGCTCCTTGATGTTGGTGCTTCAATGGGGCCACGGCGAATTCGCCGTGGAGAACCCCTCCGGCTCGCCCGCGAGCGCGAGCTGCACCGGCGCTTCAATGGGGCCACGGCGAATTCGCCGTGGAGAACGACAACATCGACCGCCTGGCCGCCGCCGGACCGCCGCTTCAATGGGGCCACGGCGAATTCGCCGTGGAGAACGGGTCGCCCAGGGGCTGGCGACCCTCAAGACGGTGCCGCTTCAATGGGGCCACGGCGAATTCGCCGTGGAGAACGAAGAACTCGGACAATCCAGAGTCGATCAGGATCAAGCTTCAATGGGGCCACGGCGAATTCGCCGTGGAGAACGGACGCGCTTCAGCTCATCCTCGCCCGGCTGCGCGAGTCGCTTCAATGGGGCCACGGCGAATTCGCCGTGGAGAACCAGGAAGTGTATCGAGCGGTGGGGAGCGAAAGCGCCCGCTTCAATGGGGCCACGGCGAATTCGCCGTGGAGAACAACTACACGGCAGGCAACGACATCGAGCGGCAGGAAGCCGGCTTCAATGGGGCCACGGCGAATTCGCCGTGGAGAACGACGGTGGCAGCCGGCGTACGCGCCCTGCGCACGGCCGCTTCAATGGGGCCACGGCGAATTCGCCGTGGAGAACGGGCTCGTCGAAGTCGGGGTCGTCAGGGGAATAGGTGTGGCTTCAATGGGGCCACGGCGAATTCGCCGTGGAGAACCCTGCGGGAACTATTCAGAGAAGAGAACCGGATGATCCGCTTCAATGGGGCCACGGCGAATTCGCCGTGGAGAACGGCGAGGCCGATGAGAGCGGCGAGATCGAACGAGGCGGCTTGCTTCAATGGGGCCACGGCGAATTCGCCGTGGAGAACGGCACGGCCGCCTCGACCATCGAGAGCATCGGCGTGGCTTCAATGGGGCCACGGCGAATTCGCCGTGGAGAACGCGAGGCGGCACGCGGAAGTGGCGACAGGGACGCGGGGGCGCTTCAATGGGGCCACGGCGAATTCGCCGTGGAGAACGCAATCTGCAAAAGTTAGCCTACTGTGGAAGTAGGCCGGCTTCAATGGGGCCACGGCGAATTCGCCGTGGAGAACCCGGAGCCGGCTCCGGGCCGCCGCCAGCTCCGCGTCGGTGCTTCAATGGGGCCACGGCGAATTCGCCGTGGAGAACGCCGTGTCGTTCGCCCCGATGCTCGGGCTGTTCGGCGTGCTTCAATGGGGCCACGGCGAATTCGCCGTGGAGAACCGATCGTCTCCGGGGTTTCGTCGGTCAGGTCCACGGGCTTCAATGGGGCCACGGCGAATTCGCCGTGGAGAACGCCCCCAGCTCGCCCGTCACCCCGCCCGGCCGCGAGGCTTCAATGGGGCCACGGCGAATTCGCCGTGGAGAACACCGCAGCCGATTTCGGTTTCACCGACCCGAACGACAGGCTTCAATGGGGCCACGGCGAATTCGCCGTGGAGAACGTCGGCGGCCTGCCCGCGCCGGCGCAGAAGGAGCAGCTTCAATGGGGCCACGGCGAATTCGCCGTGGAGAACTCCGATCGTCCTGGCCCGTCACCTCCCGCGGGAAGAATTGCTTCAATGGGGCCACGGCGAATTCGCCGTGGAGAACCATGCGTTCCGCGGCGTGTCCGCGGCGGCCGCGGCGAGGCTTCAATGGGGCCACGGCGAATTCGCCGTGGAGAACGACGGTCGCGGCGTGCGTGGCGGAATACCGCCGCAAGCTGCTTCAATGGGGCCACGGCGAATTCGCCGTGGAGAACGAGCGGGCGCTGGAGACGCTCAAGGCGCTCGCGGACGGGGCTTCAATGGGGCCACGGCGAATTCGCCGTGGAGAACGGGGACGGTGCGCCAGGGACGACCCCGGCGCGGTGCTTCAATGGGGCCACGGCGAATTCGCCGTGGAGAACGACCTACCCTGTCCAGTCTCCCGACGTGCCGCGGCCGGCTTCAATGGGGCCACGGCGAATTCGCCGTGGAGAACTCGAGACGTGCGAGAAGTACGATCCGGCGAGCGGCCGGCTTCAATGGGGCCACGGCGAATTCGCCGTGGAGAACCCGAGCTCGAGCAGAGGTGGCACGACGTCGGCGGGGACGGCTTCAATGGGGCCACGGCGAATTCGCCGTGGAGAACTCAACATTTGCAAGACGAGGAACTATCCGCTGCTCAGGCTTCAATGGGGCCACGGCGAATTCGCCGTGGAGAACAGCTCCGCCGCGGTCACCGTCGCGCGGTCGGCCAGGCCGCTTCAATGGGGCCACGGCGAATTCGCCGTGGAGAACCGAGGCTCGGACCATTCGGGTAGAGCGTGGTGAGCGGGCTTCAATGGGGCCACGGCGAATTCGCCGTGGAGAACAACGACGCAGGCGAGGCCGAGCGGCTTCGTGAGGAAGAGCTTCAATGGGGCCACGGCGAATTCGCCGTGGAGAACCAGACGATGGAACCGTGAAATGTCGAGGCGGATCGGCTTCAATGGGGCCACGGCGAATTCGCCGTGGAGAACAAGGCCAGTGCGGGGGGCTGCTCGGACTGCGGCGCGACCGCTTCAATGGGGCCACGGCGAATTCGCCGTGGAGAACTCACCGTCGCGCGGTCGGCCAGGCCGACCCGCGCGAGGCTTCAATGGGGCCACGGCGAATTCGCCGTGGAGAACTGGCTTCCTCCGGTCGTCGTGTTTTCGACCGGAGGGGCTTCAATGGGGCCACGGCGAATTCGCCGTGGAGAACTACACGGCGGGCAACGACATCGAGCGGCAGGAAGCCGAGCTTCAATGGGGCCACGGCGAATTCGCCGTGGAGAACGATGCAGGTGCTGCTCGGGGTCAGCAACCAGTCGCGGTTGCTTCAATGGGGCCACGGCGAATTCGCCGTGGAGAACCGGGGCGCTCCCGCTCTGTTCGCATCTGGTACTCGGGGCTTCAATGGGGCCACGGCGAATTCGCCGTGGAGAACACCTCGACACCTGGGGCAATCTCCAGGTGCGTCGAGATCGCTTCAATGGGGCCACGGCGAATTCGCCGTGGAGAACACTGGTCGCTGTCCTTTCTTCTTTCTGGTGTGATTGGGCTTCAATGGGGCCACGGCGAATTCGCCGTGGAGAACCCCGCAGCCCCACGGCCGCCTCGACATGGTAGGGGCGCTTCAATGGGGCCACGGCGAATTCGCCGTGGAGAACGGTACGTCCACAGTGCCCCGTCGGGGCAGTATTCGCAGGCTTCAATGGGGCCACGGCGAATTCGCCGTGGAGAACCACTGGAGGAGATGAAATTGGAGGAGATCGAGCTGGAGCTTCAATGGGGCCACGGCGAATTCGCCGTGGAGAACCGGCTCGCCGTCTTCCACCACGTCCCGGCAGGCGGAGCTTCAATGGGGCCACGGCGAATTCGCCGTGGAGAACCGATTGAGCCGGACCCGCCCCCGCCCGTGGCGGGAGGGCTTCAATGGGGCCACGGCGAATTCGCCGTGGAGAACGCGGTCGATCGTCTCCGGGGTTTCGTCGGTCAGGTCCACGGGCTTCAATGGGGCCACGGCGAATTCGCCGTGGAGAACGGCTGGCTTGCGAGCAGAACCGACGCCAGCGGCAAGGCTTCAATGGGGCCACGGCGAATTCGCCGTGGAGAACTGAGGGATGACACAGGAATATTGCACAGGGCCGGCAGGCTTCAATGGGGCCACGGCGAATTCGCCGTGGAGAACGTGGTGCGCGATTTTCTGGAGTGGATTGCTCAAAAAAGCTTCAATGGGGCCACGGCGAATTCGCCGTGGAGAACGTCATCTATGGGACGCACGGGGCCAAGGCGCTCAAGCTTCAATGGGGCCACGGCGAATTCGCCGTGGAGAACCCTTCGGCCCCGAAGTTTAAGGAGCGGAATGCCATGCTTCAATGGGGCCACGGCGAATTCGCCGTGGAGAACGGCTTCGGCCGCCTCAGAAGCAAGATGACGGTGGAGAGCTTCAATGGGGCCACGGCGAATTCGCCGTGGAGAACGACCAGCTCGACCGTCGTGTCCGTGTCGGCGCAGGCGGCTTCAATGGGGCCACGGCGAATTCGCCGTGGAGAACCCGCCGTGCCGTCGATGTAGTCGCTCCGGCGGGTGCCCGCTTCAATGGGGCCACGGCGAATTCGCCGTGGAGAACGTCGCGAATGTTCCCGGTGCTCGCCGAGGCGTACAGGCTGCTTCAATGGGGCCACGGCGAATTCGCCGTGGAGAACGGTGATTGCGTCGGGGGAAAGCGCCTGCGGGAACTATTGCTTCAATGGGGCCACGGCGAATTCGCCGTGGAGAACTTCGCCGGGCGGGTTCAGCATCCCCTGGAGCAGATCGGCTTCAATGGGGCCACGGCGAATTCGCCGTGGAGAACCCCTCAGCCGCGTGGTGCGGGACGTCCTCGGTCGCCGCGACGCTTCAATGGGGCCACGGCGAATTCGCCGTGGAGAACGGCCTGGCAAGCATCCGCGCGTCAAGTGGAAGGATGGCTTCAATGGGGCCACGGCGAATTCGCCGTGGAGAACTTGTACATTGACGGTTACGACGAATCAAGTGACCGTGCTTCAATGGGGCCACGGCGAATTCGCCGTGGAGAACGAGTGGGTGGCGCGCGCCCCCTGGAAAGCGAACGGAGAGCTTCAATGGGGCCACGGCGAATTCGCCGTGGAGAACGCGAAGCCACAGGGGTCGTTAGCGTATTGCGGAAAGCTTCAATGGGGCCACGGCGAATTCGCTGTGGAGAACCGGACGTGCCTGTACCTTGAAGAACATGGCACGCAAGCTTCAATGGGGCCACGGCGAATTCGCCGTGGAGAACGGCAGTGCCCCAGTCGCTGACGACGGGGATCAGGTTGCTTCAATGGGGCCACGGCGAATTCGCCGTGGAGAACTCTCCCGGCCCCAAGCCGGGAATGGTCAGGGCAGGAATCGCTTCAATGGGGCCACGGCGAATTCGCCGTGGAGAACCGACCTGCCCGGGGCCGACGCGAACGACGCGGCGGCCGGGCTTCAATGGGGCCACGGCGAATTCGCCGTGGAGAACGCGAAACTGCCCGGGCCGGGCACGAATGGGGTGGCGAGCTTCAATGGGGCCACGGCGAATTCGCCGTGGAGAACCCCACAACTCCACGCTCAGCGCTTCCCAGCGCATGGGCTTCAATGGGGCCACGGCGAATTCGCCGTGGAGAACCGACCGCTCCATCCTGCTTCAACGGAACCGTGATCTGCTTCAATGGGGCCACGGCGAATTCGCCGTGGAGAACGGGAGGCGTGCCGCGCCCAGCACAGGCGCGATCTGGCTTCAATGGGGCCACGGCGAATTCGCCGTGGAGAACGGAGGCGCGGCGTCTGTCGCCCCGACCACACCGGAGGAGCTTCAATGGGGCCACGGCGAATTCGCCGTGGAGAACATGGCGCCCTGGGCGGGCCGCAAGGGCCGCCCGACCCGCTTCAATGGGGCCACGGCGAATTCGCCGTGGAGAACTACACTACCCCGATAGTATACGCAATAACACCACGAGCTTCAATGGGGCCACGGCGAATTCGCCGTGGAGAACCAGACATCCGTTGAAACTTCCGGACGTGCCTGTACCTGCTTCAATGGGGCCACGGCGAATTCGCCGTGGAGAACTGTGGGGCTACTCGTATGCGGATCGAGAGCGGCTGATGCTTCAATGGGGCCACGGCGAATTCGCCGTGGAGAACGAGAGGCGGACCAGGAAGACGGTACTGGCCCATCTGCTTCAATGGGGCCACGGCGAATTCGCCGTGGAGAACGCAGCCGACGAGCCGGCGAAAGGAACGGTGGCAATGAGCTTCAATGGGGCCACGGCGAATTCGCCGTGGAGAACGCCCGCGAGCTGCAAAAGCTCCCGCCCCCGCCGGGGGCTTCAATGGGGCCACGGCGAATTCGCCGTGGAGAACTCTGGCCAACGGCGAGATCGGCCGCGTGGAGGCCGGCTTCAATGGGGCCACGGCGAATTCGCCGTGGAGAACGCCGGCACTGCGGCCGCGCTGCGCAGCACGACCTACGAGCTTCAATGGGGCCACGGCGAATTCGCCGTGGAGAACGCTGAATTGCAACGGGGGGCGTGGTCGGAATCGGGGTCGGCTTCAATGGGGCCACGGCGAATTCGCCGTGGAGAACCCCCGCCGGAACGGGGGCCGGGACAGAGGAGAGGTAAGCTTCAATGGGGCCACGGCGAATTCGCCGTGGAGAACGAACCGACCCGGCACAGATGCGCGAGCGGGCGCGTAGCTTCAATGGGGCCACGGCGAATTCGCCGTGGAGAACCCGTGCCGCCGGCGGCCTACGACGTGCGCCGGCCAGGGGGCTTCAATGGGGCCACGGCGAATTCGCCGTGGAGAACGCGGACGGGCGCGCCCAGGCCGGATCGGGCGGATCGGCTTCAATGGGGCCACGGCGAATTCGCCGTGGAGAACGGCCGGCGCGCCCATTCCGCCCGGCGTGGTGCAGGTGGTGCTTCAATGGGGCCACGGCGAATTCGCCGTGGAGAACTGCGGATCGTCGGTCCGGGGCTGATGGTAAGCCCGCTTCAATGGGGCCACGGCGAATTCGCCGTGGAGAACGAGGGTAGCGGTTTGCAGGCGTCCGGGCAGAGGTCAGCTTCAATGGGGCCACGGCGAATTCGCCGTGGAGAACCCGGCGCGTGTTGACGGCCCGCTTTGGATTGCCTGGCTTCAATGGGGCCACGGCGAATTCGCCGTGGAGAACTCGCGGAGGCGATCGCCGCGCGCACGACGCGGCCGCGAAGCTTCAATGGGGCCACGGCGAATTCGCCGTGGAGAACAACGGTAGACCGGCAATGCAAGCGAGTAGTACTGGGCTTCAATGGGGCCACGGCGAATTCGCCGTGGAGAACAGTCCAGTTGCGAATGCCGTAGCAGGGGAAGGGGGAGCTTCAATGGGGCCACGGCGAATTCGCCGTGGAGAACCACCGTCAAAGTGGAGACTCTTTTTGGCGAGGAACAGCTTCAATGGGGCCACGGCGAATTCGCCGTGGAGAACGCGACACTGGAGGAGATGAAATTGGAGGAGATCGAGCTTCAATGGGGCCACGGCGAATTCGCCGTGGAGAACGGTGTACACTCCCGCGCAGCGCCACGCCTGGACGCGGTGCTTCAATGGGGCCACGGCGAATTCGCCGTGGAGAACGGGGCGGCGCCGCACGCGGCCACGTCGCTGTCCTCGCTTCAATGGGGCCACGGCGAATTCGCCGTGGAGAACAGCTCCTGACCCACTCCGAGCCGTGGAGCGACGAGCGGCTTCAATGGGGCCACGGCGAATTCGCCGTGGAGAACTTCGTCCGTCAACGACAGACAACGACAGACGACGACAGACGCTTCAATGGGGCCACGGCGAATTCGCCGTGGAGAACCCCTGTCCCGGCCGCCGTGATCGTCAGCGTCAGGCTCGCTTCAATGGGGCCACGGCGAATTTGCCGTGGAGAACGGTCGAGAACTACACCGATGATCGGACGACAGCTGGCGCTTCAATGGGGCCACGGCGAATTCGCCGTGGAGAACCTCTACCAGATTCCCGGCCGGCTGGCCGGTGAGGAGCTTCAATGGGGCCACGGCGAATTCGCCGTGGAGAACGGCGCCACTTCCCGCGCCCGCCCCGGGTGCGGGCGCGGCTTCAATGGGGCCACGGCGAATTCGCCGTGGAGAACCCCGTCAACGACAGACGACGACAGACGACGACAGACGCTTCAATGGGGCCACGGCGAATTCGCCGTGGAGAACAGGCGGCACGCGGAAGTGGCGACAGGGACGCGGGGGCGCTTCAATGGGGCCACGGCGAATTCGCCGTGGAGAACGGGTCGTTCGCCACGCTGTCGTCGTCGAGACGGACGGTGCTTCAATGGGGCCACGGCGAATTCGCCGTGGAGAACTAGATGGCGCGGAAGTAACTGGCACCGGCCCGGCAGCTTCAATGGGGCCACGGCGAATTCGCCGTGGAGAACCTGCCCCCGATTGACTGAGGGATTCCATGTACAGGCTTCAATGGGGCCACGGCGAATTCGCCGTGGAGAACGGCCCGGGGCTGGGCACCCCGGGCGGGACACTGGTTAGCTTCAATGGGGCCACGGCGAATTC
>JAANMX010004148.1_pt1 | contig 11789 bp, 15 predicted proteins | sample 7279681 | NCBI WGS metagenome assembly JAANMX01 (sample SAMN14094542, study PRJNA606508) | bioreactor metagenome | isolation source: A lab-scale SPAN reactor treating ammonium-rich wastewater day 351 | place: Ireland: Galway | collected 2018-01-01
CAGGTGCTCGGCCAGCTCCTCGACGAGGTTCATCAGCAGGCGCAGCGCCGGGTACGTGGCGGCGTGGCGTCGGACCGTCTCCCGACCCTGGAGCTCCAGGAGGGCGAACAGCGCGCGCAGGTGTCGGTGCTGCTGGGCCAGCGAGCGGTTGATCAGCGCCGAGGTCGAGGCCGTGCGCGGATCGGCGTCGAGGTCGGGCGCCGCCATCGCGGTGGTCAGCTCGGCAACGAGCGCCTCGCCGTCCAGGCCGCGGTCCGCGATCACCTGGGCGAGGGGGCGATGCCCCTCGCAGCAGTAGTCGATCTGGCGGCGGTCGAGCACGGTCGCGGTCGCGCTGTGGGCGAGGACGAGGTCGGCGATCGGCGCGTCGAGGTCGATCATGGGCTGGACTCGCGATCATACCCCGGCTCGCCCGGGCGCATGGCCGGCTTCGACGTCCGGGCGGACGCCGGCCGGGGACGCGCTCAGCCCGCCAGCAGCGCCGCGGCCACCGCGGCGCCCGCGGCGCCCACGAGCAGGAACACGGCGGCGACGGCGCGCGCCGCCGTGCCCTGGTAGGTGTGTCCGCGATAGCTCACCTGTCCCCTCCGCCAGCCGCGGACGCCGGCCACGGCGAAGCCGAGGCTGACGACCAGCCCGGCGACGGCGCAGACGGTGAGCAGCTCCGCCCTCACGTCAGTCGCGGCGGTACATGGTCACGACGCAGGCGCCGCCGAGGCCGAGGTTGTGCTGGAGCGCGATCTTGGCGCCCTCGACGCGTCCGTTCTCACGCATCGCGGCGGCCGCGACCCGGACGTTGGCGCGTACCGCAAGCCACATTCCCAGGTAGCCGATGGCGGCCGAGAAGCCGGCGCCCAGCAGGAAGAAGACGGACCGGCCGACCTTCACCGACACGTCTCCGGGCAGCAGGAAGAGCAGCCCGAAGGCGATCACCGCGAACACGCCGAGGGTGCGGAACTGGCGGTTGAGGTACGCCGCGGCCCCCTCCTGCACCGCCCTGGCGATCTCCTGCATGCGGGCGGTGCCCTCGTCCTCGGCCAGCACCTTTCGCCGCAGCCACACCGCGTACAGCAGGCTGATTGCCGCGATCCCGACGATGGCCCAGACAATGGCCAGGCTCGTGGCACCCAACTGCAGCATGCGTCCTCCTCGACCCGCGGCTCGTGACCGGGGGGTATCGGTCGGCTCCCCGGTCCGGGAAGTTTGGGGGAGTCTATTGGTCAAGGTACGCGGGGGACAGCCGACCCGGCGAATCACAACCTCCGGCAGAATATCTGAATGGTTTGGTTGCGGAAATGTGAACCGTCTAGTTGGATCGAGCCATGTCAGCCACAGCAATGAACCCGTCCTCGCGCGCCGCGGCGCTGCGCCGGCTCGCCGTCGAGGAACTGGACGTCCTGGTGGTCGGTGGCGGGGTCACCGGCGCCGGCATCGCCCTGGATGCAGTCACCCGGGGGCTGCGGGTGGGCATCGTCGAGGCGCAGGACTGGGCCAGCGGCACGTCGTCACGTTCCAGCAAGCTGATCCACGGCGGCCTGCGCTACCTGCAGGCGCTCGACTTCAAGCTGGTCAACGAGGCCCTGCACGAACGCGAACTGCTGCTCGACAGCCTCGCCCCGCACCTGGCGAAGCCGGTGTCCTTCCTCTATCCGCTGACCAAGAAGTACGTCGAGCGTCCCTACGTGGCGGCCGGTATCACGCTGTACGACGTGATGGCCCGGCTGGGCGCCAAGGCCACCTCGCCGTTCCACCGGCATCACACGCTCGCCGGCGTCCAGCGGTTGTTCCCCGACGTCCGGCCCGACGTGATGGTCGGCGCCATCCAGTACTGGGACGGCCGGGTCGACGATTCCCGGTTGACCCTCACCCTGGTGCGTACCGCCGTCGAGTACGGCGCGCTGGCCGCGAACCGCGTCCGAGTGACCGATTTCGTGAAGACCAACGGGCGGGTCAGCGGCGCCGAGGTGACCGACCTGGAGACCGGCGAGGGCTTCACCATCCGCGCCAAGCATGTCATCGCGGCGTCGGGCGTGTGGACCGAGGCCACCCAGGATCTGGCCGAGGCCCAGGGCGGGCTGAAGGTGCTGGCCTCCAAGGGCATTCACATCGTGGTGCCCAAGGAGCGGCTCAACGGCGACGTGGGCTTCATTCTGCAGACCGAGAAGTCGGTGCTGTTCATCATTCCCTGGGAGCGCTACTGGGTGATCGGCACCACCGACACCCCTTATCACCAGGACTTCACCCATCCGGTCGCCTCGCAGGCCGACATCGACTACGTGATCGACCACGCCAACGTGGTGCTGCAGAAGCCGATCACCCGTGACGACGTGATCGGCACCTGGGCGGGGCTGCGTCCGCTGCTGCAGCCGGCCACCAAGGGAGACGGAACGGCGTCGACGAAGGTCTCCCGCGAGCACACCGTCACCGAGGCCGCCCCCGGCCTGGTCACCATCGCCGGCGGCAAGCTGACCACCTACCGGGTGATGGCGCAGGACGCGGTCGACTTCGCACTGGGCGAGGCCGGCGCCAAGGCCCGTCCGTCGCAGACCAAGCACACCCCACTGATGGGTGCCGCCGGCTACCGGGCGCTGTCGGCACAGGCCGACACGCTGGGCCGCGAGTTCGGCTGGGACGGCACCCGGGTGCGGCACCTGCTCGACCGCTACGGCAGCGAGATCAACACCCTGATCGCCCAGTGCCGGGAACAGGCCGACCTGGCCGAACCGGTCGAGCACGCACCCGACTACCTGCGCGCCGAGTTCGCCTACGGCTGCACCCATGAGGGCTCCCTGCATCTGGAGGACCTGCTGGTCAACCGCACCCGGCTCACCTACGAGATCGCCGATTCGGGCCTGGCCGCCCTTCCGGAGATCGCCGAGATCGCCGCCGAGAAGCTGGGCTGGGACGACGCCCGCCGGGCCGCCGAGATCGTCGCCTACACCGAGCGGGTCGAGGCCGAACGGGCCGCGGCGACCCAGCCGGACGACGCGTCCGCCGCCGAGGCGCGGTCGGCGGCCCCCGAGGTGGTCGACGCCGTCAAGGGGTGAGTCGCACCCGTCGCTCGATGACTGACGCGATGTTGGTAAGATGGATGATGTTTACACATCGCCAACATTGGAGGCGAACATGGCCGTGACACAGATCGATCTGGACGAGGACGCACTGGCCGAGGTGCTGCGCCGCTCGGGGCGGACGACGAAGAAGGACGCGGTCAACGACGCACTGCGCGACTACGCGGCCAAGTTGCGTCGCGCCGCGGAGTTCGACGGCTACCTCCGGCGCGCCCAAGAGTGGGACTACGACGGATGGCAGCAGCTGCGGGCCGCGGACGAGTCCGGAGCCAGCTGAGGTGTATCTGGCCGACTCCTCGGCACTGTGGCGCATCCAACGCGATCCCGCGGTCGGTGCTCGTTGGCGCCCCAGTGTGGTGTCCGGCGAGATCGGGTCGTGCAGCCCCCAGCGCATCGAGATGTGCCGTTCGGCGCGCAACGCCGCCGAGTTCGATGAGATGAGCCGTGATCTCCGGCTGTTCTACCCGGACGTCCCGGTGCCGAAGGGCGTCTGGCGGTGGATCGACTCGGCGCAGCACACCCTCGTCCGCGTCGGCGCGCTCCGCGCGTTCTCGCTGCTGGACCTGCTCGTCTGCGGCGTGGCGGCCCAGCACGCGCTCACGGTGCTGCACGACGACGGCGACTTCGAGACGGCGGGCCGATTCCTCACCGACGTGCGGCAACAGCGCGTCTGAGCAGGCCGGCGTAGGACGCGGCCTCCGTCTCGTCGGCGTACTTGGTGCGCGGCCAGAAGAAGCCGCGGAGCCCGTCGCCCTTGGTGCGTGGCACGACGTGGACGTGGACGTGCGGAACCGACTGGCTGACGACGTTGTTCACCGCCACGAACGTGCCGGTCGCCCCGAGCGCCCCGGGGACGGCCGACGCGAGGCGCTGCACCGCCGCGAACAGCACGGCCAGCAGGGCCGGCGGCAGGTCCGTCATGGTGTCGTGATGCTCGCGCGGCACCACCAGCACGTGCCCTTTGAACACCGGCCGGGTGTCCAGGAACGCGAACACCTCCGGCTCATCGAGCACGACGTGAGCCGACGTCCGTCCGGCGATGATGGAGCAGAACAGACAGGAAACGGTCATCGGCCAAGTGTGACCGACCTGCCTGTGGCCTTGGCCGTTATGTGGCGGGGTTCTGTCGCCGCTTCGTGAGTTCCCTGATGATCGGGCGAATCGTCCCGTGGGTCGATCCCCAACTGACACAGCCTCGTTCGCACGCTTAGCGACTCCGGGCTGCGTAAAACCACTTCAGTCCTCGCTGTATAGTTCAGCGCATGCTGACCATTGCTTCTCGCCTGGACGTGATGAACCGGTTGGGCCGCGCGCTGGCCGACCCGACCAGGTCCCGGATCATCCTGACGCTGCTCGACCGGCCGGCCTACCCGGCAGAGCTGGCCCGCGATCTGGACCTCACACGCTCCAACGTGTCCAATCATCTGGCGTGCCTGCGCGACTGCGGCATCGTTGCTGCCGAACCCGAGGGCCGCAAGACGCGCTACGAGATCGCCGATCCCCACCTGACGCAGGCGCTGACCGCCCTGGTTGACGTCACCCTCGCGGTTGACGAGAACGCCCCGTGCATCGATCCTGCCTGCTCGGTGCACGGATGCGACGCAGCAGAGGCGGGCGCGTGATCCTGGCTGCGGTCCTGCAGGCAATCGGCCTGTTCATCGCGACCAACATCGACGACATCATCGTGCTCTCCTTGTTCTTCGCCCGCGGCGCGGGCCAACGCGGGACGACCACCCGCATCTTGGTCGGCCAGTACGTGGGGTTCGCCTGCATCCTCGGTGCCGCTGTGCTGGTGACTATCGGAGCCGGAGCATTCCTGCCCTCAGCAGCTATCCCGTACTTCGGGCTCATCCCCCTGGCCCTCGGTCTCTGGGCTGCATGGCAAGCCTGGCGCGGAGACGATGACGACGATGACGCCAAGGTCACGGGCACGAAGGTCAGCGCGTGGACCGTCGCAGGAGTCACCTTCGCCAACGGCGGAGACAACATCGGCGTCTATGTCCCCGTCTTCCTCAGCGTGGAACCCATCGCAGTGGTCGCCTACTGCCTCGTCTTCCTCGCGCTCGTCGCGGTCCTGGTCGTAGTCGCCAAGTTCGTTGCCACCCGGCCGCCGATCGCTGAAGTCCTCGAGCGCTGGGAACACATCCTGTTCCCCATCGTCCTGATCGGCCTCGGCATCGTCATCCTCGTCAGCGGAGGAGCGTTCGGTCTCTGACGGAGCCAAAGCGAACGAGAGAGGTCGCCAGGCTCGACGCTCCGGTATAGGGATCCCTGTGCGGGTTCATGCTGCGCAGCAGGAGAGTTTGGTGATGTCGGTGGTGAAGGTTTGGGCGGTGAGTTTGAGGCCTTCGGCCATGGTCAGGTAGGGGCTCCAGAGGTTGGCGACCTGGTCGGTGGTCATGCCGGCCTCGAGGATGTAGACGCCGGCGGCGGCGAGGTCACCGGCGTCCTGGGCGAGGGCGGTGATGCCGATGATGCGGCCGGTGTCGGCGTCGGTGACGATCTTGATGAGCCCGCGGGTGTCACGGTTGACGATGGCGCGCGGGACGTGCGCCAGGGGCAGGACGCGGCTGTCGCAGCGGATCCCGGCAGTGCGGGCCTGCTGGTCGGTCATTCCGACGGAGGCCAGGGCGGGGCTGGTGAACACGACCCGGGGCAGGTGGCGGTAGTCGACCTCCCGGCCGGCTCCGGTGAGGGCGTTGTCGGCGACCAGGGCGCCGTGGGCCGCGGCGACGTACACGAACTGCGGGTGGGCGGTGACGTCACCCGCGGCCCAGATCCGCGGGTTCGTGGTGCGCAGGTGGCTGTCGATGATGACCTCGCCGCGCTTGCCGGCGCGCACGCCGATGGTGTCGAGGCCGAGCGTGCCGGTGACCGGGCGGCGGCCGGTGGCAACGAGGAGCTCGGCCGCGCGGAGCTCGTGTGAGCCGTCGGCGGTGGTGGCGGTGACCGTGACCTCGCCGGTGGCCGGGTCGCGGCGCACCGCGGTGGGCACCGCGCCGCGGATGATCTCGATGCCTTCGTCGGCGAGGATTTCTTCCAGGGCGGTGGCGGCCTCGGGTTCCTCGTGGGAGGCCAGCCGTGAGCGGACGAGCATGGTGACCTGGGCACCGAGGCGGGAGAAGAGCTGGGCCTGCTCCATGGCGACGTAGCCGCCGCCGATGACCAGCAGCGACTCCGGGACGTGGTCCAGCTCCATCGCGGTCGTCGAGGTCAGATAACCGGCCTCCTGCAGGCCGGGGACCGGCGGCGCCCAGGGCGTGGAGCCGGTAGCGATGAGGTGGTGCGCGGCCCGGACGGTTTCCGCCGTGCCGTCCGGGCCGGTCACGCGGAGTGCCGGCTCAGTCGGTGTGCCGACGAAGGTGGCCTCGCCGGGGTGGAGGGCCCACCCGTACTCGGCGGCCAGGGCCGCGTACTTCTCGCTGCGCAGCGATCCGACGAGCTTGTCCTTGCCGGCGACCATGGCGGGCATGTCGACCGGTGGGGCGTCGGGGAGTGGCAGACCGGGGAACCGGGCGGCGTCGAGTGTGACGTGGCGGGCCTCGGCGGCCGCGAGCAGGGCTTTGGAGGGCACACACCCGGTGTTCACGCAGGTACCGCCGATGGTGCCGCGCTCGATCATCACCACCCGCTTGCCCAGGGTGGTGGCGCGGATCGCGGCCGCGAACGCCGCCCCACCGGACCCGATCACTGCCAGGTCATACGACCTGCCCTTGTCCGTTGCCGTCATAAGTCCTCCCTTGTTGCCGCGCCTCAGGACCAGGATCGACCTTCCAGTGCACTGGAAGGTCAAGGCAGAATGAGTGGCATGCGGATCGGTGAGGTGGCTCAGGCGTCGGGCACGACAGCTAAGACCCTGCGGTACTACGAGGACGTCGGACTCCTCCCCGACCCCGACCGCAGCCCGGCGGGGTACCGGGACTACGGCCCCGAGGTGCTCGACCGGCTGCACTTCATCCGCCGGGGCCAAGCCGCCGGGCTGACCCTGGCCCAGATCGGCCAGGTGCTGGCCATCCGAGACCGGGGCCAGGCCCCCTGCCAGCACGTCACCGACCTGCTCGACACCCGCCTCGCGGTCATCGACCGGCAGCTCGCCGAGCTCGCGCAGCTACGCACCACGATCGCCATCCTGCGCGAGCACGCCACCACCGGCGACCCGGCCACATGCTCCCCCGAGGACGTCTGCCGCTACCTGTGACCCGCGAAGGTCACCGGCCCGTGGCACCATCGCGACATGGCCGATGACACCCAGCAACGATGCTCGTGCTGCGGCCGCCAGCGGCCACGAAGGTCGCTCCACGCACTCGGGAGCGAACCGGCCTACATCTGCCGAAGGTGCGCGCTCTGGGTCGCCCTTCACATCGCTCGCGACTGAACGACTCCGCCCGCAACGCGGGCACGCCGCCGGCCGCGGCGAACATCGTCGGATGGTGCGCGAAGGAACCAAAGGGCGCGAATGACGACCAATCATCACGCCGCCAGCGCGATCGCGGGCGCCCGTTGCCGCACTCCTCATCCGACGGTCTGAGCTCCACCGCCTGGCAGCGGTCCGAAGCCTGGAGAGGGCATCGGAGCCGGACGGGACCCCCTAACGCTCAGTGGTCCGCCCTCGCAGCGGTTGCGGTCGGTCCAGTTGTCCGTCCCGTAGGAGGAACCCGTTGCGGAGGCGGTGCAGGTCATCGGCGGAAACCCACGCCCGAATGTTCGCAAGACCGCCCGAGAAGGGTTGTCCGGTGACGGTGCGTCATATGGGACGGCCTGTCCCTCTGGCAAACTATGGATCACAGCTTGTCTCGGGGGAATTCTCGGGTGATCTGAAGCAACGGGAGGCTTCATGACACGCGATCTATTGATCGTGAGCGAACGCGCGCTCACAGCATCGGATGTGGCGGCGGGGGTGTCCGCGGTCCACCAGGGGCGTCCCTGGAAGGTGACCGACGACGGCGACCAACTGGCCGTCACCCACTGCGATCAGCCACTGCTGCGGGTCTCGGCGTCGGTCAAGCTGGACGACGCCGCCGGCGGCCAACGCTGGCGCACGGAGCTGACGGTGGTCGCCGATCAGCTCCCGCTGGGTTTGGACGTGGCCCGCGCGGTGGCCTGGGAGACCGGCGGCGATCTGGTGGAACTGCCAGACTGACGCCATGACTCCAGCCACCCCCGGCGCCCGGCCCCGGCACGCGGCGTCCGACGAGGTAGACGCCCTGCTCGACTTCATCGTCGATCGGCAGGCCGACCCGGCGACCGGAACCTGCTACATCGGCACCGAGCGGGAGGCGCTGCGGCTGGAACTGGAGGAACTGGGCGACGCCTGGCCCGGCTCCGCCCTGGTCGTCACCGACGACCGGGGCCGGATCGTCGGCGCCACGGTGACCGACGCCGATGTCGAGTTGGGTCGCAGCTGGATCCACGGCCCGTGGGCGTCCGATCAGCACTGGGACGCCGTCGCGCGCCCGCTGCTGGAGGCGGCGGTCGCCGATTGCCCGTCCGGGGTGGACGACCACGAGATGTCCAGCGACGTGGCGAACCGCCGGATGGCGGCCCTGGCCGCCGAGCTGGGCTGGGCGGCGTCCGTGCCCCACCACGTCTTCGTCGCGCACGCGGACACGGCGTCCGGCTGGCCGGCCGATGATCCGCGGGTGCGTGCGCCGCGTCCCGACGACTTCGCCGCGATCGACCCGCTGCACGCCGCCGAGTTCCCGGACACCTATCTGAGCACCCGGCAGATGATCGACGAGGGCATCGCCGGCACCCGGATCACGGTGGTCAGCGAGGCCGGCGGCCGGGTGCTCGGCTATGCGGCGGGGCGCGTGCAGGCCGACGGCACCGGCTATCTCGACTTCATCGCGATCATCCCCGAGGCCCGCGGCGCCGGCGCGGGGATCGGGCTGTTGGTCACCGTCTGCCGCCGGATCATGGCCGCCGCGCCCGCCCGCGACGTCAACCTGACCGTCCAGGACCACCGCGCTCCGGCGATCGGCCTGTACCGCCGGTTGGGGTTCGTGCTGGAAACCACGATCGTCGGCTACTCGTCGCCGCGTCTCGCCCCTTAGACGCCGTCGGCGTCCGGGGCTCGGATCGCCAACCATGGTGCGCCATGACGACAGTGATCGGTTCACCCTTGGTCAAGCGCGGCCTGGCTGACATGCTCAACGGCGGCGTCATCATGGACGTCGTCACTCCCGAACAGGCACGGATCGCCGAGGACGCCGGTGCGGTCGCGGTGATGGCCCTGGAGCGGGTACCCGCCGACATCCGGGCGCAGGGTGGGGTGGCGCGGATGAGCGATCCCGACCTGATCGCCGCCATCATCGACACCGTCTCGATCCCGGTGATGGCGAAGGCCCGGATCGGGCACTTCGTGGAGGCCCAGGTGCTGGAGCACCTGAAGGTCGACTACATCGACGAGTCCGAGGTGCTCTCCCCCGCCGACTACACCCACCACATCGACAAGCACTCCTTCACCGTGCCGTTCGTCTGCGGCGCGACGAACCTGGGCGAGGCGCTGCGGCGGATCGCCGAGGGCGCGGCGATGATCCGCTCCAAGGGCGAGGCCGGCACCGGCGACGTGTCGGAGGCGACCAAGCACATCCGCACCATCCGCCGGCAGATCGCCGAGCTGTCGGCGCTGGCGAAGTCCGCGCCCGACGAGCTGTACGTGGCGGCCAAGGAGCTGCAGGCGCCCGTGGACCTGGTTCGCGAGGTGGCGCACGCCGGCGCCCTGCCGGTGGTGCTGTTCACCGCGGGCGGCGTCGCCACCCCGGCCGACGCGGCGCTGATGATGCAGCTGGGCGCCGACGGCGTCTTCGTCGGTTCGGGCATCTTCAAGTCGTGCGATCCGGCGGCCCGGGCGGCGGCGATCGTCAAGGCGACTGCCCGCTTCGACGAGCCGGCCGTGATCGCGGAGGCCTCCCGCGGGCTGGGCGAGGCGATGGTCGGGATCTCGGTCGCCGACCTGCCGGCGCCGCACCGGCTGGCAGAGCGGGGCTGGTGACCGGGCTGCCCACCGTCGGGCTGGTGGCGCTGCAGGGCGGCGTCCGGGAGCACCGGCTGATGCTCGAGGGGCTGGGCGCCCGGGTGGTGCCGCTGCGCAGCGGGGACGACCTGGTCGGGCCGGACGGCGTCCGGGTCGACGCCGTGCTGCTACCCGGCGGCGAGTCGTCGACGATCGACAAGCTGCTGCGGATGTTCGACCTGTTCGAGCCGCTGCGGGCCTCGATCGCGGCCGGGCTGCCGGCACTGGGCACCTGCGCCGGGCTGGTGCTGTTGGCCGCCGACGTGGACGACCGGGCGCCGGGTCAGCGGTCGCTCGGCCTGCTCGACGTCACCGTCCGGCGCAACGCGCTCGGGTCGCAGGTCGACTCGGCCGAGACCGAACTGGCGAGCACGCTCGGCCCGCTGCGGGTGGCGTTCATCCGCGCGCCGATCGTCACCCGGGTCGGGCCCGGCGTCGAGGTGCTGGCCCGCCGCGACGAGCACGTGGTCGCCGTCCGTCAGGGGACGATCACCGGCATCGCCTTCCATCCGGAATTGACCGGGGAGACGGTCTTCCATCGACGACTCCTGGAGAGTGTCCATTGCAATAGTGTGTGACACACACTATCGTGTGAGACATGGGCGAGGAGTTCGAAAACCATCTGCAGGAGTTGCGGCGCGGCACGGTCGTGCTGGCCTGCCTGCAGCTGCTGCGCGTCCCGGGGTACGGCTACGGGCTGCTCGAGGCGCTCGACGGCCGGGGGTTCTCCACCGACGCCAACACGCTCTATCCGCTGCTGCGGCGGCTGGAGAAGCAGGGGCTCCTCACCAGCGAGTGGAACACCGACGAGGCCAGGCCGCGCAAGTTCTACCGCACCTCTCCGGCGGGCAACCGGCTCGCCCACGTCCTCACGGCCGACTGGCGCCAGTTGACGGCCGCCATCGACTCTCTCAGCGACCAGGAGCACTGATCATGACCGCGACCCTGACGCAGCGGTACATCGCCGCCACCGTCCACAGCCTGCCGCCGTCCTCGCAGGACGACGTCCGAGCCGAGTTGTCGGCGTCGATCGCGGACGCCGTCGAGGCCCGGATCGAGAACGGCGAGCCGCCCGAGGACGCCGAGCGCTCGGCCCTCAACGAGCTGGGCGATCCGGCCCTGCTGGCCGCCGGGTTCGCCGACCGTCCGCTGCACCTGATCGGTCCGCGCTACTACCCGACGTGGTGGCGGCTGCTGAAGCTGCTGCTCGCCATCGTGCCGGCGTGCGTGCTGGGCGCGGTGGCCCTCGGCCAGTCGCTCGCCGGGGAGGGGCTTGGCCAGATCATCGGGCAGTCGATCGCGGCGGCCCTGTCGACCGTGCTGCATCTCTGCTTCTGGGTGACGCTCGTCTTCGTCGTCCTGGAGCGCACCGGCGCCGGACTGCCGGACTGGACCGTCGACAATCTGCCCGAGGCGCCCGAGAGCAGCTCCGGCCGGGCCAACCTGATCGCCTCGCTGGCGCTCCTCGGCCTGGCCGCCGGGGCGCTGGTCTGGGACCGGTCCGCCGGGTTCGTCCGGATCGCCGGCGAGACCGTCCCCGTGCTCAACCCGTCCCTGTGGCCCTGGTGGATGACCGGGCTCCTGGCGCTGCTGGCGGCCGAGGCGGCGTTCGCCGTCGTGCTGTTCGCGCGCCGGCGGTGGAGCGCGGCACTCGCGGTGGCGAACACGGCGATCGCGGTCCTGTTCGCCAGCCTGGTGCTCAC
>JAANMX010004150.1_pt1 | contig 11784 bp, 10 predicted proteins | sample 7279681 | NCBI WGS metagenome assembly JAANMX01 (sample SAMN14094542, study PRJNA606508) | bioreactor metagenome | isolation source: A lab-scale SPAN reactor treating ammonium-rich wastewater day 351 | place: Ireland: Galway | collected 2018-01-01
GCAAGACGCGACGACGCTGCGGGCTCCTGCCCGCAAGGAGGAGCAACGCCGCATGGCGCCCCGAGCGCGGTGCTGGCGGGTGCATAGCGCTCTCACCCATCGGGTGAACGCCATCAAAGCCATCAACGATTGATTTCATGCGGCTTGGCAAAGCTTACAAAGCGGTCAACTGCCGTTTCTAGGTTCAACGATCCCGGTGCGGGTCGGGGTAGATCAGGTGCAGGCCGGGCAGGGTGGGGCGCCTGAAGGGTTGCCAGACCACGCCTGCACCCTGGGGCTGGTTCAGCCGGTCGGCCACGACCCACCAGGCGCTCGGGTTCAGACCGATGCCGAAATGGCTGGCGATGACTTCGATGTTCTCGGTGTGCGGGTTGTGTGGCGCGGGCGCCTGGATGCTGCCGCGCCAGGCCACCACGCCATCGGTGCGTGAATAAATGCTGCTCGTGGGCACCGGCGGCGCTTCGGGCAGGTTGTAGTGCTCGGTCTCGCGGTGCACTTCGCGTCCGCTGGCGAACTGATAGATGCGCCAGGCATTGGTGGAGGTGTGGGGGCCGGAGAATGGCGTACCCAGCGTGATCACGCAGCGCACCCGGTCTGGCATTTCCTTGGCCAGTTCGCGGGCATAGACACCGCCCAGGCTCCATCCCACCAGACTCACGCGGGCGCCGCTTTTCTGGCAGGTTTCTTCCAGCTGTTGCTTGGCGGCCTCCAGCACCCCGTGGCGCGGGCCGAGATTCAGTCCCTGGCCCCAGCCCTGGGTCTGGTAGTTCCGGGATTCGAGGTAGCGGCGCAATGGCAGTGTGGTCGGGTCGCCCGCGGTCAGACCGGGGAAAACGATCACGGAGTGGCCATCGCCGAGCGGCGCGCGTTGCAGCAGGGGCCATGCAGGCAGGACGGCACCCAGCTCCCATGGCGCGCGGAACTCCAGGGCCAGCAGGCGCAGCCCGGGCGGCGGCAGTTCGTGGAGTTCGGGGTCTTTGGAATCAAACAGAGGCATCGGATTTCGCTGGTCGGGCAACCGGCCATTTTTTCATGCGCCACTGCTTCAAAAATGGGTGCGGCTCTCCAAAGGCATGGCGTCCAGTGCCGGGGCACCGGGACTCGCCCTGCGAAGCGATGCGATGTATGCTGACCACAATATGTCACAAATGTGACGCTGGTTTTTGGTTTGTCTGGTTGGCGTTGTGGGTAGCTTGTGGTGCGCCCACGGCCATGGCGACGGGACCGCTGTTGATTGGCATGTGAAAGGAGATTCACCATGTGGGTACTTCATCGTTTCAGTGTTTCCCGGCGCCTGGGCATGCTGGTTGTCAGTGCGGTCATGGGGATGGTGGTTCTCATCGGCGTTTTCATGGTGTCCGAGCGAGCCTTGATCCTGCAGGAACGCCAGGCGAGCGTGCGTCAGGCGGTGGAGACCGCCCATGGTGTGATTGCGCATTTTCATGAACAGGCGTCCAAAGGCGCCCTCACGGAAGATGAGGCCAAGCAGCGTGCAATCGCTGCCGTGCGTCCACTGCGCTACAGCGGCAACGAATATTTCTGGATCAATGACATGCACCCCAAGGTGGTCATGCATCCGATCGTCCCTGACCTGGAGGGCAAGGACCAGAGTCAGCGCAAGGACCCCACCGGAAAGTACCTCTATGTGGAGTTCGTCAAAGTGGTGCAGAAAGAGGGTGCCGGCTTTGTGGACTATCTGTGGCCCAAGCCGGGCGGTGATGTGCCGGTGGAGAAAGCGGCCTATGTCAAGGGCTTTGCTCCCTGGGGCTGGATTGTCGGTTCTGGTGTTTATGTCGATACCGTCCAGTCCACCTTTCTACAGCGCTTGATGCAGGCAGCCATCGTTACAGGGGTGCTCGCCGTGGCGCTGCTGCTGATCAGCTTTGTGCTGGCGCGCAGCATCGTGCGCCAACTGGGCGCCGATCCTGAATTGCTCAATGGCATCACGCACCGGATTGCACAGGGCGATCTGGCAGTCGAAATTCCCCAGGCACCCGACGAGCACAGCGTGCTGCATGGCATTCTGGCCATGCGAGCAAGCGTGGTGGAGACTGTCTCACGCGTACGCCAAGGCGCCGAGAGCGTAGCCACGGCGAGCGCGGAGATTGCCCAGGGCAACAACGACCTGTCGGCCCGCACGGAGCAACAGGCCAGTGCGCTGGAAGAGACAGCAGCGTCGATGGAGGAGCTGGGCAGCACGGTACGCCAGAACGCCGACAACGCGCGCCAGGCGAACCAGCTGGCGGTGAATGCATCGTCGGTGGCCCAGCAGGGTGGCGAGGTGGTGGCCGAAGTGGTCAGCACCATGAAGGGCATCAACGATAGCTCGAAGAAGATTGCCGACATCATCAGCGTGATCGACGGCATTGCCTTCCAGACCAACATCCTGGCGCTCAACGCGGCGGTGGAAGCTGCCCGGGCGGGCGAACAGGGCCGGGGCTTTGCCGTGGTGGCCAGTGAAGTGCGCAGCCTGGCAGGGCGCAGCGCCGAAGCAGCCAAGGAGATCAAGCAGCTGATTGGTGCCAGCGTGGAACGTGTGGAGCAGGGCAGCGCGCTGGTGGACAAGGCCGGTGCCACGATGACCGAAGTGGTGACGGCGATCCGGCGGGTGACGGACATCATGGGCGAGATCAGCGCGGCCAGCAGCGAGCAGAGCGCAGGTGTGGGCCAGGTGGGAGAGGCCATCACGCAGATGGACCAGGCCACGCAGCAGAACGCGGCCCTGGTCGAGCAGATGGCCGCTGCCGCTGGCAGCCTGAGCAGCCAGGCGCAGGAGCTGGTGGATGCCGTGGCCTTCTTCAAGCTGTCCCAGGGCCAGGGGACCGTCAGGACGGCGGCGGCCCCCCGGAGCGCTCCCATTGCCCGCCCCGCCGTGCCCCGTCCTGCTCCGGCAGCCCGGGTGGTGGCGCGCAAGCAGGCCACGCCGGGCCTGGCCGCCCCCGCTCCCGCACCGAAGTCTGTTGCAAAGGCAGCGCCGTCCGCGTCCGCTGAAGACTGGGAGAGCTTCTGAGTCCATCTGCACCTTCTGACCTGAACGCTTGCCCCAGCGTATTCAGGGTAAAGTTGCGTCACAATAAGATTCATGTAAAATGAATCTTATTGCATGCCGTCCAGACCCCCGAACCCGGCCTGGTGCCCCAACCCATGACACACCCCTTACCCCCCCTCCTGCCCACGGGCCATGCGGCGCAGCAGCCCGCGGCGCTGGAGGGCTGGCCCCTGCTGCGGCTGGGCTTCCGGCCCTTTTATCTGGGCGCTGCCTTGCTGGCGTGCCTGTCGGTGCCGCTCTGGATCGCCATTTTTCTCGGGCAGATCCAGCTGGATTTGCCGGTGTCTCCGCTGCTCTGGCATGCCCATGAAATGCTGTTCGGCTTTGCGGCCGGGGTCATCATCGGCTTTCTGCTGACTGCCGTGAAAGCCTGGACCGGGCTGGCCACGCCACGCGGTGCGGTGCTGGGCGTGCTGGCAATGCTCTGGCTGGCCGCACGGGTGGCTGCGGTGGTGGCGCCCTACCCGGTGTATGCCGCGCTGGACGTGGCCTTGCTGCCTGCGGTGGCGATCATCCTTTTGCGGCTGCTGCTGAAGGCAGGCAACAAACGCAACTTGCCCCTGATCTCCATCTTGCTGCTGCTGTCGGCCGCCAATGGGGTGTTCCACCTGGCCGTCATGGGCGTGCTCAATGTGCCGCCAGTGCAGGCGCTGTATGCGGGCCTGGCGCTCATCGTGATGATCGAGTGCGTGATGGCGGGGCGCGTGGTGCCCATGTTCACCAAGAACGTGACGCCTGGCCTGGTGATCAACATGGCACGCAAGTTTGAACTCTCCACGCTGGCCGTGACGGGGGTGGCGCTGGCCCTCTGGGTTTTTGCTCCGTCCGGGCCCGTGACCCTGGTGGCCTGCGCGCTGGCAGCCGTGCTGCATGCCGCGCGCCTGTGGCAATGGCACCCGCAGGTCACGTTCAAGCGTCCAATCTTGTGGATTCTGCACGCGGCCTACGCCTGGATTCCGGTGGGGTTTGCCTTGCTGGCTATGGCGCAACTGGGCTGGGTGGGCATGTCTCTGGCCGTGCACGCGTTCGCCGTGGGCGCCACGGGGGGCTTGATCATCGGCATGGTCACCCGCACGGCACGTGGCCATACCGGGCGGCTTTTGCAGGTCTCGCGGGCTGAAGTGCTGGCCTATGCACTGGTGATGGGCGCCGCCGTGCTGCGTGTGCTGTTGCCCGCCGTGCTGCCGCAATGGTATGGCCCGGCCCTGGCGGTGGCTGCCGTGGCCTGGGCTGTGGCCTTCGCCATCTATCTGGTGATCTATACCCCCTGGCTGGCACAGACCCGGCTTGATGGGAAAGACGGCTGAAATTTCCCCTCAGGCAGGCACACCGGACCGGTTCGTCAATATTTTCTTTTTTTCTCCATCCACGCCCAGAAAGGCCCTTTCCATGCTTCCCACCCAGTCCCCCGTGATCGACGTGCGCACCATCGAGCCGCGTGAACGCCATGTACAGATCTTCGGCCGTCTGGACGCACTGCGTGCCGGCGAGGCGCTGCAGATCGTCAACGACCATGACCCGGTGCCGCTGCGCCACCAGATCGAGTCGCGCACGCCCGGCCAGTTCCAGTGGGCCTATCTGCAGTCCGGTCCGGACCAGTGGCGCGTGCTGATCAGCAAGCTCGAAGCCAAGGCGGCTGCGGCCGAGGCCGAGGACTCCTGCTGCTCCGGCGGCGCCTGCTGCGGCTGAAATGAAACTCCCCCCTGAGTCGCCTTTGGCGCCTTCCCCCCGCTCTCGCAGCGCTGCGCGCTGCGGGCAGGGGGACTTTGCTCAGTGCGGCGGGGCGGCCCTTGCACGGCGGCCCTGGCTTGGGGCTCGCCAGTTTCATGCGTCGCGGGGGCCGCTGGCCTGGGCCGCGTTCGCTTCATGCTCCGTAGGTGGAGCAAACGCAATGGCTTGCTGATGCCTACCGGCCGCGGCCGATCCAATCTCCTGGTGCGCCACAGCCCGCGAAAGCGGGCTGTGGCGTTTTGGGCTACAGGCCGAGCGACAGCATGGCCGCCTCGGACATCATGGAGCGGCTCCAGGGCGGGTCGAACACCATGTTCACCGTGATCTCGCCCACGCGCGGCAGGGCCAGCACCTTGTCGCACACCTCGTCAGCGATCGCTTCGCCCATGCCGCAGCCCACCGAGGTCAGCGTCATGTCGATCACCACGCGCACCTTCTCGCTGTCTTCGAGCGCTTCGAGTTCGCAGCGGTAGATGAGGCCCAGTTCCACGATGTTGACCGGGATCTCCGGGTCGTAGCAGGTGCGTAGCGTCTGCCAGACCAGGTCGCTCACATCGCTGATTTCCACCGTTTCCGGCAAGGCCAGCGCGGCGGGCGGCTGCTTACCGATGGCGTCGGCGTCGGCACCGCGCAGGCGCACAAGTTGGCCTTGCACGAGCATGGTGAACGAGGAGCCCAGCGCCTGTGTGATCTGCGCCAGGGTGCCGGCCTCCAGTTCCATGGGCGAGCCGTCAGGAATGCACTCCACCTGCACCGGGCGACGCACCAGCACATCTTCGCGGTGGCGTTTCATCATGGGGCTTCCTCCAGGGTGACTGCCGGCGCGTCTAAGCTTTGCGCCTCTTGTGCCAGTGCGTGCATGAGGGCGTGCCAGCCCAGCAGCGCGCACTTGATGCGGCTGGGGTAGCGGCCCACGCCGGCCAGGCTCACCAGCTTGCCCAGCTGTGCGGCTTCGGGCTCGGCCTCGCCCGTCAGCACGGCGCGGAAATGCTGCTGGAGTTGCTGTGCAAACGCGACGTCGCGGCCCTTGACCGCCTCGCCCATCATCGAGGTGGACGCAATGCAGATGGCGCAGCCCTGGCCGCTGAAGCGGATGTCGTGCACGCAGCCGTCCCGCAACTCCAGTTCCACGGCGATGTTGTCGCCGCACTGCGGGTTGGTGCCGCGCGCCTGGTGCGTGGGGTGGGCGAGGTGGCCGAAATTGCGCGGCGCGCGCTTGTGCTCCAGCACCACCTCCTGGTACAGGTCGTTTTCCGGGGTGTTCATTTCAGTTCTCCATGATGCTGTGCGGTACCCACGACGCATGGAACTGGCGCGGCCCAGGCCAGCGGCCACCGTGCTAGGGCCGCCCCGCCGCACCGGTGGCGTCCCCCTGCATGCATCGCGCAGCGATGCGAAAGCGGGGGGAAGGAGCGAAGCGACATAGGGGGGTGTTTCACTTCAATATCTCCAGTGCGTGTGCCACGCCCGCGATCAGGCGTTCCACTTCCTCGTGGGTGTTGTAGGCGGCGAACGAGGCCCGGGTGGTGGGCCCCAGGCCCAGGTGGTCGAGCAGCGGCTGGGCACAGTGGTGACCCGTGCGCACGGCGATGCCTTGCCCGTCGAGCATCGTGCCGATGTCGTGCGGGTGCACGCCCTCAGCTACGAAGGACACCAGCGCTGAATGGTGGGCATGCGGCGCCAGCACGGTGATGCCGTCGATCGCCGCCAGCCCCGTGGCCGCATGCGCGCGCAGCGCGTGCACATGCGCATCGATGGCGGCGCGGCCGGTGCGTTCGATGAAGGCTGCTGCCGCCGCCAGGCCCACGGCGCCGGCCACGTTGGGCGTGCCGCCTTCGAGCCGGGCCGGCAGGCCGGCATAGCCGGCGCCGTCGTAGCGCACCCATTCCACCATGTCGCCGCCCAGGCGCAGCGGCGCCAGGCGCTCCAGCGCGGCGCGCCGGCCGACCAGCGCACCGGTGCCCATGGGGCCGTACATCTTGTGGCCCGAGAAGGCCATGAAATCGCAGTCCAGCGCTTCGAGGCCGGGCATGGCGTGGCCCACGGCCTGCGCGGCGTCGAGCACCGTGAGCGCACCGGCACGCGCCGCCAGGATCAGCAGGGCCTCGTAGGGCGGGCGCTCGCCGGTGGCGTTGGCGCCGGCCGTGAGGGCCAGCACGCGCGTGCGCGGCGTCAGCAGGCGCTCCAGGTCGGCGGTGTGCAGGCGCCCCTGCGCATCGGGCAGCAGGATGTGCAGCGTCGCGCCGCTGCGGCGCGCGGCCTGCTGCCAGGGCACAAGGTTGGCGTGGTGCTCCAGGCCGCTGACGATGATTTCGTCGCCCGGGCGCAGCCAAGCGGTTTCGGGGCCACCCGCCCAGAGGCCGTGCGCCACGAGGTTCAGCGCCTCGGTGGTACCTGAGGTGAAGACGAGTTCATGGTCCGCCCCCGCGCCCACGAAGCGCTTGAGTTCGCTGCGCGCGCGCTCGAAGGCATCGGTGGCGCGCTGGCTCAGCGTGTGCACGCCCCGGTGGATGTTGGCGCGGTCGTGTGTCTCGAAAGCGCGCAGGGCGTCAAGCACGGCCAGTGGCATCTGCGTGGTGGCGGCGTTGTCGAGGTAGGCCAGCGGCTGGCCGTGGATGCGCTGCGCCAGCACCGGGAACTGTGCGCGCAGGCTGCTCCCCAGGCAGATCGTGGCGTGCATTTCACCCATGGTGCATCTCCTGCGCGGATGCGAGCTGGCGTGCGATGGCCTGCGCCAGCCAGCCGCTGTCTTGCCAGGTCACGAGCAACTCGGGGTGGTCGATGCAGCGCTCCAGCAGTGCGTGGGCCATGCCCTCGACGATGAGCGCGCGTGCGCTGGCGTCGTCCAGCCCGCGCTGGCGTGCATAGAACAGGGCTTCTTCGGGCAGGGCGCCCCAGGTGGCGCCGTGCGCGGCCTGCACCTGGTCGTGCAGGATTTCGAGGTGCGGGCGCAGCACCAACCGGGGCTGGCCCGCGAGCGGAATGCCGGTGAGGCGCTGGCGCACGGCGGCCTCGTCGGCGCCGGGGGCGATGCGCGTATGGGCGTTGGCCACCACGCGTGCGCTGCCGCTGGCCAGCGCTAGGGACTCGACCTGGCTGGTGGTGTGGGCCACGTGGTGCACCGTGTGCACCTGCTGCTCCAGCGCCTGGCCGGATGCCAGCAGCAGGCCCGCCGAGCGCGCCGCGGCGTGGTGGCCCTGCAGGTCGAGCGTAGTGCGCTGCAGGTGGTAGGGGGCGTCCGTGGCCACCAGGGCCTGTTCATAGCGGGCGTGCGGGTCCAGCCGTGCATGGATGTGGTGCGCGACCTGGTCCCGGGGGCCGGGCGCGGCGATGCGCAGGTGCTGCAGAGTGGTACCTGCGCCGAGGTGGATGTGTGCGTGCAGGTTCTGCGCCACGCCCCGGCCGCACTGCGCGGCCTCGCGCTCGTGCGTTTCGATGAGCACGCAGTGCACGCCAGCCTCGACGTCGAGCACCAGCAGCGGTGCCTCGGCCTGCGCACGCGGCTGGTGGCGCAGTTGCAGCCATACGGTGCCTTGGTCCGGCCCGGTCTTGCCGGGCGTGGCCTGCACGCGCAGGCGCAGGCCCTGGCGGCACAGCGCGCGGTGGGCCCAGGCGAACGGGGCGGCGTCGCCGTCGCCGGGCTGTGGCAGGCCAGCGAAAAGCTCGGCGCGCTGCGCCGGGTCCAGCGCGTCCAGCCAGCGTGCCTGCACGCTGCCCTGCGGTGCATTGCCCACGGGGTGCAGCGTCCAGCCGGCGCCGGCCAGTGGCGGGGCATCGCAGGCGGGCTCCGCGTTGCCGGCCGGCCCTTCGAGCCAGGTGTTGGCGCCGGGTGGCGGCAGGTGGCGGAAGGATTCGTTGCGGGGCGCGATCCAGCCCTGCATGCGCAGGTGGTCGCGGGCGGCCAGGGTGTCGGCGCGGGCGGTGTCCATGCTCAGGCCTCCACGGCTTCGGCCGCGCGCGCGAAGCCGGTGCGCGCAATGCCGCGCGCCAGTTCCAGGTCGCCCGACTCGGCGATGCAGCCCTGGTCCAGGCGCAGCACGGTATCGGGTGCCAGCGATTCGATCAGTTGCAAGTAGTGCGACACCACCACGAAGGCCGTGCCCTGGGCGCGCAGGCTTTGCACCAGCCGCACCACGGCGCGCACGCCATCGACGTCCATGCCGGAGTCGATTTCGTCGAGCACGGCCAGGCGCGGCCGCAGCAGGGCCAGTTGCAGCAGCTCGTTGCGTTTGCGCTCGCCGCCCGAAAAGCCCTCGTTGACCGGGCGGCCCAGCATGGCCTCGGGCAGGCCGAGCTGCCGGGCGGCTTCGCGCGCGCTGGCCAGGAAGTCGAAGGCGTCGAGCGGCTCCTGTCCGCGCGCCTCGCGCACCGCGTTGAGCGCGCTGCGGATGAACAGGTTGTTCTTCACGCCGGGAATGTCGGGCGGCGCCTGGAACGAGACGAACAGGCCGGCGCGTGCGCGTTCATGCGCGCTCATGGCCAGCAGGTCCTGGCCGCCGAACAGCGCCTGGCCGGCGGCGGCGCGGTAGCTGGGGTGGCCGGCCAGGGTCAGGCCCAGCGTGCTCTTGCCGCTGCCGTTGGCGCCCATCAGCACCACCAGGGCGCCGGGTGCCACGTCGAGCGAAACCGAGTGGAGCACGGTGCGCTCGCCCACGTTCACGCGCAGGTCGCGCACTTGCAGCAGGGGGGAGGGGGTTGTCATGGGGTGTCCTTTGTTCAAATTTGATAGCTGGTGGCGCTTGATGGATAAGGGCTGCGGCCGTTTTTTGCTTATAAAACGACGTTCTCAGCCCACCGCGCCTTCGAGCGAGACGGCCAGCAAGGCCTTGGCCTCCAGCGCGAATTCCATGGGCAGTTCCTCCAGCACGGCCTGGCAGAAGCCGCCGACGATGAGCGCCGTGGCGTCCTGCGGATCGATGCCGCGCTGCTGGCAGTAGAAGAGCCGCTCCTCAGAGATGCGGGTGGTGGTAGCCTCGTGCTCCACCACGGCGTCGCTGCGCGCGGTGTCGATGTACGGGAAGGTGTGCGCGCCGCAGTCGGGCCCGATGAGCAGCGAGTCGCACTGCGTGTGGTTGCGTGCACCCTGCGCGCCCCCGTTCACGCGCACCAGCCCCCGGTAGCTGTTCTGCGCGTGGCCTGCGCTGATGCCCTTGGAGACGATGCGGCTGGTGGTGTTCTTGCCCAGGTGGATCATCTTGGTGCCCGTGTCCGCCTGCTGGAAGTGGTTGGACACGGCAATCGAATGGAACTCGCCACTCGAATCGTCGCCGCGCAGCACCACGCTGGGGTACTTCCAGGTGATGGCCGAGCCGGTCTCGATCTGCGTCCAGGCGATGCGCGAGCGCTGGCCTGCGGCCAGGCCGCGCTTGGTGACGAAGTTGTAGATGCCGCCGCGCCCCTGTTCGTCGCCGGGGTACCAGTTCTGCACCGTGGAGTATTTGATGAAGGCATCGTCGTGCGCCACCAGCTCCACCACGGCGGCGTGCAGCTGGTGCTCGTCGCGCTGTGGTGCGGTGCAGCCTTCGAGGTAACTCACGTGGCTGCCTTCCTCGGCAATGATCAGCGTGCGCTCGAACTGCCCGGTGTTGCGCGCGTTGATGCGGAAGTAGGACGACAGCTCCATGGGGCACTTCACACCCTTGGGGATGTAGACAAACGAGCCGTCGGAGAACACCGCCGAGTTGAGCGCGGCATAGAAGTTGTCGGCCACCGGCACCACGCTGCCCAGGTAACGCTCGATCAACTCCGGGTGGTGCTCCACGGCGTGCGAGAACGAGCAGAAGAGCACGCCCACGGCTGCCAGCTGCTCACGGAAGGTGGTTCCAACCGACACCGAATCGAACACTGCATCCACGGCCACACCGGCCAGTCGGGCGCGTTCGTGCAGCGGCACGCCGAGCTTTTCGTAGGTTTCCAGCAGCTTGGGGTCCACTTCGGCCAGGCTTTTCGGGCCATCCTTGAGGGATTTGGGGGCCGAGTAGTAGCAGAGCGCCTGGAAGTCGATGGGCTCCACATGCAGCCGGCCCCAGTCCGGCGGCTCCATGGCCTGCCAGCGCGCAAAGGCGGCCAACCGCCACTGCAACAGGAAGTCGGGCTCGCGCTTGCGCCGTGAGATTGCGCGGATCGTGCTCTCGTCCAGCCCCGGAGGCAGGGCGTCGGATTCGATGTCGGTGATGAAACCGTGCTGGTAGGGGCGATCGAGTGCCTGCGTCAGCGGGGCTGCCTGGTCAGCGCGGGACATAGGGTGCCTCCAAGCCGTGGAGTGTGTGCCGTGCGAGGGCAAGTGGGTTGCCAGTGGCACCAGGAGCAGGGGTCATGGGTGGGGCCTTGATTGCGGTGTTTTAATATGCATAGCGTATGCATCTTTAATGGGCGCCGCAAGTTGAAGCCCCTGTGACCGCGCCACTGCCATGGGCATCGACGGGCCTGGGGTCGTGCATAAATGACACAAAGACGGCCTATGCTGCCGGTATGTACGAGGACGCCATCCCGTGTGGCGACGGGATGGTAGACAATGATTTACATGCCGTAGCACATCCCTCCTGACCGATGCACACCACCACGCCCCTTCAACGACAGTGGCTGCTTTCGCTGCTGGTGTTTGCATGCGGCCTTCTGCTGGTGGTGGCATGGGTGCGTCACTCGGAGCAGTTGCAGCGCGAAAAGAGCATGGCGCTGGCCACCGATCTGGCCGCAGACCACGCCCAGTCGTTGCAGCGCGGCATCGAGCGCGCCCTGTCGGCTACCTACGCCATTGCGGCGCTGGTGCGTCAGGGCCATGGCAAGGTGGAGGGGTTTGAAGGTATTGCCACTGAAATGCTGCCCTTTTATCCGGGCATCGCCGCACTGGGCCTCTCGCCTGGCGGCGTGATCTGCTGTGTGGTGCCTTTGGCAGGCAACGAGAAGAGCATCGGCTTCAACCAGCTGAAAGATACTGCACAAAACAAGGAAGCCCGGCTGGCGCGCGATACCGGGCACCTGACGCTGGCCGGCCCGCTCATGCT
>JAANMX010004154.1_pt1 | contig 11779 bp, 14 predicted proteins | sample 7279681 | NCBI WGS metagenome assembly JAANMX01 (sample SAMN14094542, study PRJNA606508) | bioreactor metagenome | isolation source: A lab-scale SPAN reactor treating ammonium-rich wastewater day 351 | place: Ireland: Galway | collected 2018-01-01
CGCGGGCCGGTCGGGCGCCGCCACCTTCGCGCCGACGATCGTCGGGAACGCGTAGCCGCAGTTGCCGAAGCTCATCGCCGCGAACATCGAGCGCGGCCGGTCGAAGCGCAGGTAGCTGTTCGACACCGAGCAGATGTTGCCGATGTCGGTCGACACCATCGCGCGCTCCGGCATCGCGCGCTCGAGCTCGCGCAGCATCTGCCGCGGGTGCATGTGGCGGCTGTCCTTCGCCACCTCGAGCGACCACGCGTCCTTCTCGTGCGTCCAGCCGTCGAGCTCGGCGCAGATGGTGCAGACGGCGGCGTGCAACCGGCACCATTCGCTGGACCAGCAACTGTGCCGCTGGCTGTTGCTCAGCATGGACCGTCTCAAAGGCAACGAGCTCATGATGACGCAGGAACTCATCGCCAACATGCTCGGCGTGCGCCGCGAAGGCGTAACGGAGGCGGCACTCAAGCTGCAGGCGGCGAACCTGATTCGGTATGCACGGGGCCATATCACCGTGCTGGACCGCAAGGGTCTGGAGCAGCGCACCTGTGAGTGCTATGCGGTGGTGAAGCAGGAGTACGACCGGCTTCTTCCTGCGGTGCTGGCGCGATAGTCCCGCGCAGCCGGGTTTTCGGTGGGTGCCCGCTTATGTGGGCTGGCAGACAGTGCGGAGGATGGTTGTGGCGCAGACTGTGCCAACGGGCGACGCTGTCTTCTGATGGCGGTGTGAGTCGGGGTGCCCCCGCTTCGGTGCAAGGACGTCGCCCACCCATCCAGGACCACCCATTGACCCATGCCAGCAACCATCTGATCGATCTATTGCCGCTTCCTGAGCGCCAGCGTTTCCTTGCGCATTGCGAGCAGGTTCCGCTGGTGATGTCCGAGGTGCTGGGCCGTGCGGCCCGTCCTACGTGTTTTGCCTATTTTCCGGTGGATGGGTTCATTTCCCAGGTCGCGCAGCTCGATGGGCGCCTGGTCCTGGAGGTGGGCATGGTGGGGCGCGAAGGATTGCTGGGGGCCCAACTGGCGCTCGGCGTGGCCCAGGAGCCGCTGCATGCCATGGTGCAAAGTCCGGGGCATGCCTGGCGGATGGCGGCCGATGCGTTTTGCGCTTTGCTCCAGGACAGCCCCGCACTGAAGGAGGGCGTCCACCGGTATCTGTATGTGCTGATGGCACAGCGCACCAGCCTGGCAGCATGCCACCGCTTCCACACCATTGGCCCAAGGCTGGCGCGCTGGCTGCTGATGACCCAGGACCGCTCGGACGCCCCCAGCTTTCATGTCACCCACCAGTATCTGGCTTACCTGCTCGGGGTGCGCCGGGTGGGCATCACCACCGCCGCCGGCAGCCTGCAGCGCAAGGGCCTCATCACCTACCACCGGGGCGAAGTCACCGTGCTGGATCGCCGTGGACTCGCGGCGCTGGCCTGCAGTTGCTATGCCGCCGATCGCAGTGTGTATTCGACGCTGATCTCCTGAGCGCATGTTTGCGGTCGTCCCAGGCGCTGCAGGCCTTTGGCGCGGGCGGATGACGAAAGTGCGCGCTGTGTTCGGTAACGCACCGACGTGCGGCCGATGGATGTCTAGTCTCAGATGGCGCCGATATTGACGCACCCAGTCAGATCGGCTGGACCCCGCAGGGCCCCCCTGCGTGCCCCGGATTCTGCATTTCAAAGGAAACACCATGAAAACCATTTACCTCGCGGCTGTGCTGCTGACCACCCTGGGCCTTGCCGCATGCGAGAAGCAGCCGGTGGTGGTCAATGTTCCGACCCCTGTCGCCGTGCCCGTTGCCGTACCCGGACCTGCGGGCCCGCAGGGCACGGCCGGCACCGACGGTGGGCAGGGGGCTACCGGCGCCACCGGGGCGACCGGCAAGACGGGCGACGGCAGCACCACCGTGATCGTGGTACCCCCGGCGTCCACCCCCACCAATTGATCCACCGAGCGTACCGATTCAAGGAGAGCCCCCATGAGCCTAGGAACCATCCTTCTGATCGTGCTGATCCTGTTGCTGGTCGGCGCAATACCTTCCTGGCCGCACAGCCGCAGCTGGGCCTGGTGGTGGTCGTCATCCTCATCCTGCTGGTGATGGGCCGTTTGTGACCCGGGTTGGCCGCTGCAGACATTTCACCCCAAGGAGCCATCGATGAAACACCTACTGAAAAACACATTGGCCGTGGCCATGCTGGCATTGGCCACCCAGGCCATGGCGCAAGTCACCCTGTTCGAGAATGAAAATTTTCGCGGGCGTTCCTTCACCACCGAGCGCCAGATCGGGAACTTCAACCGTGCCGGATTCAATGACCGCGCCTCTTCGGTGCAGGTTGTCGGCGGGCGCTGGGAGGTCTGTGAAGACGTCCGGTTCCGGGGGCGCTGCATCGTCTTGCGCCCGGGTCGATACCCTTCGCTGTCTGCGATGGGCCTGAACGACCGCCTCTCGTCGGTGCGGGAAGTCGCTCGCAACACGCGCGTGGCTGAAAACCGCTTCGCGCCGATGCCCGACCCCTACTATGACAGCCGCCGCCGCAACGGCGAACGCCTCTACGAAGCCCAGGTCACCTCGGTGCGCGCCGTGGTGGGAACCCCCGAGCAGCGTTGCTGGGTCGAGCGCGAGCGCGTGGTAGAGGACCGTCGCGACTCCAATGTCCCCGGGGCCATTGCCGGTGCCCTCATCGGCGGGGTTCTGGGTCATCAGGTAGGCGGCGGAAGTGGCCGTGACATTGCCACTGCGGGCGGCGCAGTCGCTGGTGCGGTGGTGGGCTCTCGCGTGGGTTCGGACGGGCAGGGCGGGCGCATGCAGGATGTGCAACGTTGTGCCACCGTGCCCAACCAGCAGCCCGACTACTGGGATGTGACCTACAGCTTCCGCGGTCGGGAGCATCGGATCCAGATGGCCCAGGCACCGGGCCCTGTGGTCACCGTGAACAGGCAGGGAGAGCCGCGCAACCGTTGATGCGCAGCGGTGGATGACCCCCAACAAAAGCGGCCCCTCGGGGCCGCTTTGCCATGCATGCCTGATGGACTCAGGCGTGCCGTGCCGTGGTCATTTGAACCACGAATCGCTGGCCTTGCGTTCCCATTCGGCCAGTTGCTTTTCGGCTTCATCCTTGGCAATGCCGTAGCGTTCCTGGATCTTGCCGGCGAGATGCTCGCGGCGCCCGGCGACGACATCGAGGTCGTCGTTGGTGAGCTTGCCCCATTGCTCCTGTGCCTTGCCGGCGACTTGTTTCCAGTTGCCCTTGATTTGGTCCCAGTTCATGCGAACTCCTTGTGTGTTGATGGGTGGATGGTCGTGAAGAAAGGGTCAGGGACGGATGGCGATCTCGTTCTTGATCGAGCGCACGCCGTTGACCTGCCGGGCGATGCTTTCGGCCGCGTTCTTCTCGACAGAGCTCTTGGCAAAGCCGGACAGCATCACGGTGCCGTTCAGCGTTTCGACGCTGATCGATGAACCGGCAACCCGCTTGTCTTCGAACAGGCGCGATTTCACGGCCGTGGTGATGCCTGCGTCGTCGATGTAGGCACCGACGGTTTCCTGGCCGCGGCTGACGGCGCAGCCGGTGGCGGTGAGCAGGGTGGCGGCAGCAAGGGCTGCGGTGAGGATGGTGCGAATGATCATGGTGATGCTCCAGTCGTTGACGTGTATTGGCTTGTGAATGACCGCGACCCTCTGCGGACAGGCATGCCGCCAGAAAGGGGGGTACGGACGTTGCAAGGGTAGTTCTGCACCGCGCCGCCGTCCGTACGCTAGCGAACATAGATGAGAGCCTGTGTGCCTTTGCTGCCACTGGTGTCAAAACCCCTGCCTAAGCGCTGTAGCGCACAGAGCAAAGGCTGGGATGTGCGTACTCTTGCTGCCATGGTGGTTGCGGGTTTCTGGACCCGTGGTTCCATTCCCGAGGATTGCTCGCACGGAGATGGGCGGTTCTCTCAACGTTTCTCCAAGGACAATGTCATGAAATACGTACGTTTGATGGTTGCAGCACTGATGACGGTGGGTTTGACGGCCTGCTTTTCGCTTCCAGCGGGCCCGGCGGGTCCGCAGGGCGCCACGGGTGATACCGGCGCCCAGGGCCGTACCGGCTACACCGGCGCGACCGGCAACACGGGTAACACCGGTGGTGTCGGTGCCACGGGTTACACCGGCGCTACGGGCGCCACGGGCTATACCGGTGCGACGGGCGCAACCGGTGGGACCGGCGCCACGGGCTATACCGGCGCCACCGGTGAGACGGGTGCAACAGGCAATACCGGAAGCACGGGCCGAACCGGCAATACCGGTAGCACTGGCAGCACCGGCGGCACCACGGTGATCGTTCCCGCACGCTGAACCGGCGGGGGCAGGCCCGCACGCACGTGCGTGGCCTGATAAAATCCACGGCAAAAGACCGCTGTCCCGGCGGTCTTTTGCTTTTTGTTTTCGGGACCATGTAGAGGAACACCATGTACAAAAACCTCGCTGCTGCGCTCGCGGCCGCCTGTTTTTTCGCCCCCGTTTTTTCCCAGACCCCAGCCACGCCCAGGACGCCTGTCGCGCCCGTGAAGGCCGGTTTTGTCTATGTCTCGCCCATCACGGAAGCGGGCTGGACGCGCCAGCACGAGGAGGGGCGCAAGTCGGTCGAGGCGGCTCTGGGCAGCCAGGTGAAGACCACCTTCATCGAGAACGTGCCCGAAGGGCAGGACGCCGAGCGCGTGATCCGCGACCTGGCGGCCACGGGCCACAAGATCATCTTCACACCCAGCTTCGGCTACATGGAGCCCACGCTCAAGGTGGCGCAGGACTTCCCCGACGTGAAGTTCGAGTCCATCACCGGCTACAAACAGGCGGCCAACGTGGCCACGGCCAATGCGCGCTACTACGAGGGCCGCTACCTCGCGGGCATCGCGGCGGGCCGCATGAGCAAGACCGGTGTGGCCGGCTACGTGGCGGGCTTCCCCATCCCCGAGGTGCTGCAGGGCATCAACGCCTTCACGCTGGGCATGCGCTCGGTGAACCCGAAGGCCTCGGTGAAGGTGGTGTGGCTCAACGTCTGGTTCGACCCGCCCAAGGAGCGCGACGGCGCCATGGCGCTGTTCAACCAGGACGCCGATGTGGTCGCCTTCCACACCGGCTCCACGGCGGTCATGGCGGCGGCGCAGGAGCGCGGCAAGCTGGCCGTGGCCTACCACTCCGACATGCGCCGCGTGGGGCCGGACGCGCAGATCGTGGCGGTCACGCACCAGTGGGGCGACTACTACACGGCCCGCGTGCGCGCCGTGCAGAGCGGCACCTGGAAGAGCGGCAACGTCTGGGGCGGCGTGAAGGACGGCATGATCCGCGTGGGTGATTTCGGTAGCAAGGTGCCGTCGGCCGTGCAGCAGGAAGTGCTGGCGCGCCAAAAGGACATTGCAGCGGGCAAGCTGCACCCTTTCCATGCCGCCAAGGCTGCAGTGCGTGACAACGAGGGGCGCGAAGTGATTGCGCGGGGGCAGACCCTGAGCGACGCGCAGATCCTGGGCATGAACTGGCTGGCCGAGGGCGTGCAGGGGCGGCTGGCGCAGTAAGGCGCCTGGGCTTGAGGGCACCGCAAGCGGTTGCGGTTGTGCCTTGCCTTAAGCTTGCACCCATGCACATCTATCGCTCTGCACTGCTGCGCTTCACCGACGACGGCCGGGCTGTCCACGAAGAGGATGGCCTGCTCGCCATCGGCCCCGATGCCCTGGGCCGTGAGAGGGTGCAGGCCGTGGGAGCCTGGCACCAGCTCGCATCCCGCTTCGCCGGGCACCCGGTCACGCACTGGCCGGGTCGCCTCATCGCGCCCGGCTTCGTGGACATGCATGTCCACTATCCGCAGACCGACGTGATCGGTTCCCCCGCCGAAGGGCTGCTGCCCTGGCTGGAAAACTACACTTTTCCCCACGAAAAACGCTTCGTCGCGCAGGGCTATGCGGCCCAGGTGGCCGAGTTCTTTCTCGACGAGCTGTTGCGCAACGGCGTGACGACCGCGCTGGCCTTCGCCACCTCGCACCCGCAGTCGGTCGATGCGCTGTTCACCGAGGCCCGACGCCGGCAGTTGCGCCTGATGACCGGCAAGGTGCTGCAGGACCGCCATTCGCCCGATGGCGTGCGCGACGAGACCGAGCAGGGCCTGATCGATACCGAGGCACTCATCGCGCGCTGGCACGGCGTGGACCGGCTGGGCTACGCCATCACGCCGCGCTTCGCCCCCACCAGCAGCCCGGAGCAACTGCGCGGGGCGGGGCAGCTGGCGGCGCGGTATCCGGAGGTATGGATCCAGTCGCATGTGGCGGAAAACCTCGACGAGGTGCGCTGGGCGCGCGAGCTGTATCCGCGCTCGCGCAGCTACCTGGCGGTATATGACGACTTCGGCCTGATGCGCGAACGTGCCGTGTATGCGCACTGCATCCATCTCGACGCGGCCGACCGTGCCCTGATGCACGAGCGCCGCACGGCCGCCGCCGTCAGCCCGACAAGCAATCTGTTCCTGGGCAGCGGTTTCTTCGACTACGGCGCCGCAGACCAGGCCGGGTTTGCCTACGGTCTGGCCAGCGACGTGGGCGGGGGCACAAGCTTTTCGCCGTTTCGCACCATGCTGGCGGCCTACACCGTGGGGCGCGAGGGGCAGACCAAGCCAGGCCTGAGCCTCTCGCCGCAGCAACTGTGGTGGCAGCACACGGCCGGTGCCGCCCGGGCGCTGGGCCTGGAGGGCGTGGTGGGCAACCTGCAGCCGGGCTGCGAGGGTGATTTCATCGTGCTCGACCCTCAGGCCACGCCACTGCTGGCCCGTCGCACCGCGCAGGCAGGCAGCCTGGACGAATTGCTGTTCGCCATGATCGTGCTGGGGGATGACCGGCTGGTGGAACGCTGCGTCGTGTCACAAGCCCTGGATTGAAGGCAAAATACGCCCCCAGCGCAGAATGATCCAGCGCATTTAGCTATCAAAAACGTAGTAACTGGCCAGGAACCCGCACCATGAGCATCAAGAGCGACAAATGGATCCGCCGCATGGCGGCCGAGCACGGCATGATCGAACCCTTCGAGCCCGGCCAGGTGCGCGAAGCCGAGGGCCGCAAGATCATCAGCTACGGCACCAGCAGCTACGGCTACGACATCCGCTGCGCGCCCGAATTCAAGGTGTTCACCAACATCCACAGCACGGTGGTGGACCCGAAGAACTTCGATGAAAAAAGCTTTGTCGATTTCGAGGGCGACAGCTGCATCATCCCGCCCAACAGCTTCGCGCTGGCGCGCACCATGGAGTATTTCCGCATTCCGCGCAACGTGCTCACCATCTGCCTGGGCAAGAGCACCTATGCACGCTGCGGCATCATCGTCAACGTGACCCCATTCGAACCCGAGTGGGAAGGCTACGTGACGCTGGAGTTCTCCAACACCACGCCGCTGCCCGCACGCATCTACGCGGGCGAGGGCTGCGCCCAGGTGCTGTTCTTCGAGAGCGACAAGGACGACGTCTGCGAGGTGTCATACAAGGACCGCGGTGGCAAGTACCAGGGGCAGCACGGAGTGACACTGCCAAGGGCCTGACCCCGGCTGTCAGTGCAGGGCGCCCGCGCCGAGGGCGATGTCCTGCGGGTGCAGGACGGCGGCCCACAGCAAGGCGTGGATGCCGCGCACCATGTCGCGGAGTTCCATGCCGGGCGAGCCCTGCGCCGGCAGCCAGGGCACATGCACGAAGCCGCCACGCGCGAGCGGCGCGGCGCCAGCGGCCAGCTGGTGCAGCAATCCATAGAACACCGCATTGCACACGAAGGTGCCCGCCGTTTGCGACACCTCGCAGGGCAGGCCGGCCTGCTGCACCGCGCGGTGCAGGGCCTTGACGGGCAATGTGGCGAAATAGGCGGCCGGGGCGCCCGGCACCACCGGCTCGTCCACGGGCTGCGCACCCTGGTTGTCGGGGATGCGGGCATCTGCCACGTTGATGGCGATGCGTTCGATCGAGAGCGCAGCCCGTCCCCCGGCCTGCCCCAGGCACAGCACCAGCGCGGGGCGGTGCGCCTGCAGCAAGGCGTGCAGCTGCGCCTGCGCGGCGCCGAACACCGTGGGGAGCTGCTCCGCCACCACGGCGTGGCCGGCGATGCGCTGGCCGTGCAGCGCACGCGCCACCAGCCAGCTCGGGTTGAGGGTGCTGCCACCGAACGGGTCGAAACCCGTGAGCAGCAGTGGCGCTGCGGAGCGGCGGAGGGGTGCGGTCATGGTGTTCCCAATGGTATCGGTCCGCGCAAGGGATGACCTGCATGACCCTCGCGTGTCGGTGGTAGTGCGGATCGGGATGGGCCGCAAGGCGTCTTTTTGCAGCCAATAGCCCAGCTATGGGCAAGAAAAGCAACGCAGCGGATCGCCCGAGGCCGCACTGCCACAGACCGCAGGGAGTTATGCAGGCCATCCCAAACGGCGTGCGCCGCGCGTAATATGCAGAGGCATCACAGGAGCAGGCCATGAAATGGGAAGGCAACCGCGAGTCGGACAATGTGGAAGACCGCCGCAGCAGTGGAGGGTTTTCGATGCCCGGCGGGCGCGGCATCGGCATTGGCACCATCGTTGTCGCCCTGCTGGGTGGCTGGGCGCTGGGCATCAACCCACTGACCATCTTGAGTTTGCTCAGTGGCGGCGGTTCGCCCGCCCAGGTGCAACAGGCCCCGGCACAGCGCCCGCCGGCAGACGACACCCTGGCGCGGTTCGTCTCCACCGTGCTGGCCGACACCGAGGACGTGTGGCAGGGCGTGTTCCGCCAGAACGGTGGCAGCTACCAGGAGCCCAAGCTGGTGCTGTTCCGGGGCGCCACGCCCACGGCCTGCGGCACGGGCCAGGCAGCCATGGGGCCGTTTTATTGCCCGGCCGACCAGAAGGTCTACATCGACCTGGGCTTTTACGAAACCCTCAAGAGCCGCCTGGGCGCCCCGGGCGACTTCGCCCAGGCCTATGTGATTGCCCACGAGGTGGGTCACCATGTGCAGAACCTGCTGGGCATCAGCACCAAGGTGGACCAGATGCGCGGGCGGGTCAGCCAGGCCGAATACAACCGCCTGTCCGTGCGGCTGGAACTGCAGGCCGACTGCTTTGCCGGCGTGTGGGCGCACCATGCGCAGAATGCGCGCCAGATTCTGGAGCAGGGCGATGTGGAAGAGGCCATGAACGCGGCCGCGAAGATTGGCGACGATGCCCTGCAGCAATCGGGCGGTGGCGCCGTGGTGCCCGAATCGTTCACCCACGGCACCAGTGCGCAACGCCAGCGGTGGTTTCACGCCGGCATGCAGCAGGGCCAGCTGAAGGCCTGCGATACCTTCGCAGCCCGTTTGCTCTGAGGTAACACTCCCGGCAGCGCAGACAGAGCCCATGCCGAACACCCCCAACAGCGCATTGCCATCCGCCCTGGCGCACCGGCCCGGGCCTGCCGTGTCGGCGCCGGGGGGCGGCGGCGCGCCGCCATCGGCCATGGCCGCGGCCTGGTCTGCGGCGGCCGTCACCGTGCCCCATGCGGTGGGGCTGGGGCTGCTGGCCTTCGCGCCGCTGGCGGGCGAACACTCTCTGGCGGCGCTGGCGCTGTGGTCGGCTGCGTTGCCGGGGCTGCTGCTCACGCTGGCTGCGCCCCGCGCTGGCGTGGTGTATGCGCCCACCACCGTGGTGGCGCTGCTGTTCGCCGCCGTACTGACCACGGCCCATGGCGCAGCGCCGGCCCTGGGGCTGAGCGCGCGGCAGGTGCTGGCCGTTGCGGGGGCGACGGTGGCGCTGGCTTTTGCCTTCCAGTGGTTTCTGGGGGTGCTGCGGCTGGCATCGGTGGCGCGCTTTCTGCCGATTTCGGTGACGCACGGGTTTGCTGCCGGGGTGGGCCTGTCGATGGTGCTGGGCCAGGTGCGCAACGGTTTTGGCAGCGGCGCCATCACCGATGAGCGCATGGCCTGGCATGCCGTGGCGGCGCTCAGCGTGGCGGCGCTGGCGTGGTGGCTGCGCGGACGCTGGCCGCGCATGCCGGGGCTGCTGACGGCCGTGGCCGCCGTCGCGCTGGCGGTGGCGCTGGCCGGATTGTGGGGCGCGGGCCTGGGCACGGTGTTTGCGGCCGCCGTAGCACCCAGCGCCTTTGCCGGGCCGATGTGGCCCGACTGGACCGGCATTCCCTGGCTGGCGCTGGCGCAGCAGCATGGCCAGCCACTGGTGGTGCTGGCGCTCCTGATGGCGCTGGTCAACAGCCTGGAGATTCTCGTGTTCAACCAGGAGCTGGAGCTGGACCACGGCCTGCGCGGCAACGCCAACGCAGCCCTGCGGCGCGAAAGCCTGCTCGGCGCGCTGTGCGCCCTGGCGGGCATGATTCCGGCGTCCACCAGTGCTTCGCGCTCGCGCATCGTGCTGGCCCAGGCGGGCCCCTCGCGCGATGCGCCGCGCTGGCATGCGGCTGTCATGCTGGGGGTGGCCCTCACCGGCCCGTGGTGGCTGCACTGGGTGCCCATGGCGTGCCTGGCCGGTGGGCTGGTGCTGGCGGGCTTGATGCAGGTGCCCGGCCTGATGTGGTCGACCCGCTACGCCCGCAGTTCCAGTGCCACCTGGGCGCAGAGCTGGCTGGTGGCGCTGGTGTTTGCCGTGCTGGGAGGTGTGGGCGCGCTGGTGGCGGGGCTGGTGGTGGCCACCTTCGTGCTGCTGCACGATTCGGCCGCCAAGGTGCTGCGCCACGTGCGGCTGGACGGCGAATTGCGCTCGCGCCGCCTGCGCCGCGCGGCGTCGGACGGCTGGATCGCGCCGCGCATGAACCAGGTGGCCGTGTTCGAGCTGCAGGGCGTGATGTCGTTCGGCGTGGCGGCCCACATGGCCGAACAGGTGCGCCTGCTGCTGCAGCCGCGCCACCGCTGGGTGATTCTCGATTCGGCCCGCGTGCCCGCCTGGGACAGCACGGCGATGGCCCAGTTGCGTGCGCTGGTGCGCGACCTGGAGCAGCAGGGCGTCGCCGCCGCCGTGGCCGGGCTGGACCCGCTGGCCTCGGCGCATGCCGGTGAGGGTGTACGCGCCTTTGCCGACCTCGACCGCGCTCTGGAATGGGCCGAAGCCGCCATCCTGGCGCAGCGCCCGGTGCACCAGCGCCCGCCTCGCGCGGGCAGCGAGCTGCTGGGCGAAATCGGAGAGGGCGTGCCCCAGGACGCCCGTACCGCCCTGGAGGCGCTGCTGGTGCGCCAGACGGTACCCTCGCATGGTGTGGTGTTCCATGCGGGCGATACCGACCAGGACCTGCTGATCGTGCTGTCAGGCCACATCACCCTGGTGACCCAGTGGCCGCCCGAACAGGGCCTGCGTCTGGCGACCGTGGGGCCGGGCATGGTGTTTGGCGAGATGGCCTTCCTCAATGGCTCCCCGCGCAGCGCCAGTGCCGGGGCCGAGCGCGGCGCTGCGCGCCTGGTGCGCCTGTCGCGCGCCCATTTCGATGCCTGGGCGGGCCAGCACCCCGGGGCGGCACTGCACCTGATGAACAACCTGGCCCAGATGGGCGCACGGCGTCTGGCCGTCACCACGCGCCAGTTGCGCGCCGTGCTGGAATGATTTCAGCAAAAAATGGCTTGGGCCCTTTTAAAATAAGCGCCAAAAGCTATTGAAAAAATAGCAAAACTAGCCGTCCATTGCCGGGGTGTACGGCCGGGAAATGGGTGTCCGAATGCAAAAAAGCCCCATTTCTGCCTCGCAGTGCGACAATAGCAGGCTAAATGACAAGTTCCTTTTCCAATTTATCGCTGGCCGAGCCGCTGGCGCGCGCCGTGGCCGAGATGGGCTACGAGTCCATGACGCCTA
>JAANMX010004156.1_pt1 | contig 11770 bp, 8 predicted proteins | sample 7279681 | NCBI WGS metagenome assembly JAANMX01 (sample SAMN14094542, study PRJNA606508) | bioreactor metagenome | isolation source: A lab-scale SPAN reactor treating ammonium-rich wastewater day 351 | place: Ireland: Galway | collected 2018-01-01
AAGCGTGGCCGAGTGGTTTAAGGCAGCGGTCTTGAAAACCGCCGATGGGTCAAACCATCCGTGAGTTCGAATCTCACCGCTTCCGCCAAATCGCATTGCGCCCTGCGAAGCGGGATCGTGAGTTCGACAAATCGGCAGGACTGCCGATTTGGACAGCCGAAGGCTGCCCCGCGCACAGCGCGGGGTGAGGCCCGGGGACGGGCCGAATCCATCTCACCGCTTCCGCCACGCCTACGTTGGCCTGGCCTTCCCGCCCGCGCGCGCCTTCGCCTTGGCCTTCAGGCATTCCGGATCGCTGCATTCCAGCCGTGCCTCTTCCAACATCTTCGGCAGCTTCTGCGCCAGGAAGTCGATGAACACCCGCACCGCCGGCAGCATGCCGCGGCGCGAGGCGAACACTGCATGCGCGATGCCCTGCGGCAGCCGCCAGTCCGGCAGCACTACCTCCAGCGCGCCGCTGCGCACCGCGTCGGCGCAGATGGTTTCCGGCAGCAGGGTGATGCCCATGCCGCCTTCGGCCATCGCCTGCATCATCGGGAAATCGAAACCGGTGACCCGCGGCTGCAGCTCGATGCGGCGCACCTCTCCATTGGGCCCGTGCAGCTCCCAGCGCTGGCGGGCCTCGTCCTCGCTGATGCTCAGGGTGACGTGCTCGGCCAGCTCCTCGGGCGTGCGCGGCCGACCGGCGCGATCCAGGTAGTTCGGGCTGGCGACCAGCAGCTCCTGGATCTGGCCGAAGCTGCGCATCACCAGGCTGCCGTCCTCGTCCAGCTTGCTGCGCACGCGGATGGCCACGTCCACGCCTTCGTTGATGACGTCGACCCGACGGTTGCTGACGATCATCTGCACCCGCACCTTCGGGTGCAGGGCCATGAACTCCGGCAACAGCTTGGGGAACTGCTGCTGCGCCATCGACACCGGCACGCTGACCCGCACGCTGCCGCGCGGCTCGGCGCTGAGCCGGTCCACCGCCTCGCGCGCGGCCTGCGCCTCGGCCAGCATCGACTGCGCGTGGCGGTGCACGCTGGTGCCGACGTCGGTGACCGCGAAGCGGCGGGTGGAACGCTGCAGCAGGCGCACGCCCAGCTCCGCCTCCAGCGCGCTGATGCGCCGGCTCAGGCGCGACTTGGGAATGCCCAGCGCACGCTCGGCAGCGGCGAATCCACCGTGGTCGACCACCGCGGCGAAGTAGTAAAGATCATTGAGGTCTTGCATCGGGGAAATTCCAATATCGGAACAATCCCGACTATTCGACCACCTTTACCAATGAAAACGCAACGCGCTCAGCCGATTTTCGCAGCCCCGCCCATATACGGGCGCAGCACCTCGGGCACCTCGATGCTGCCGTCGGCGTTCTGGTAGTTCTCCATCACCGCGATCAGGGCGCGACCCACCGCCACGCCGGAGCCGTTGAGGGTGTGCACCAGCTCGGGTTTGGCGCTGGCCGGGTTGCGCCAGCGCGCCTGCATCCGGCGGGCCTGGAAGTCGCCGCAGTTGGAGCAGGAGGAAATCTCGCGATAGGTGGCCTGCGACGGTAGCCAGACTTCGAGGTCATAGGTCTTGGTCGCGCCGAAGCCCATGTCGCCGGTGCACAGCAACACCTTGCGGTAGGGCAGGCCGAGCTTTTCCAGCACGGTTTCTGCGCAGCGGGTCATGCGCTGGTGCTCGGCCTCGGATTCTTCCGGCTTGGCCACGCTGACCAGCTCGACCTTCTCGAACTGGTGCTGGCGGATCATCCCGCGCACGTCGCGGCCGCCGCTGCCGGCCTCGGAGCGGAAGCACATCGAATGCGCGGTCATCCGCAGCGGCAGGCGCTCGGCGTCCAGGATTTCATCGCGGACGATATTGGTCAGCGGCACTTCGCTGGTCGGGATCAGGTAGCGCTTGTGCTCGCCCAGCTGGGTGGCGAACAGGTCTTCCTCGAACTTGGGCAGCTGGCCGGTGCCGCGCATCGACTCGGCGTTGACGATCACCGGGACGTTGGTTTCCTCGTAGCCGTGCGCGCCGGTGTGCAGGTCCAACATGAACTGCGCCAGCGCCCGGTGCAGGCGGGCCAGCTGGCCGCGCAGCACGGTAAAGCGCGAACCGGACAGTTTGGCCGCGGTTTCACCGTCCAGCCAGCCGTGGCGCGCGCCCAGCTCGACGTGATCCTTCACTTCGAAATCAAACGCGCGCGGGCTGCCCCAGCGGTGCTGCTCGACGTTGTCGGCCTCGCCACCGCCCAGCGGCACATCAAGCGCAGGCAGGTTGGGGATACCGGACGCGATCGCATCGAGCTCGCCACGGATGCGCTCCAGCTCGACCTCCGAGGCTTTCAGTTCCTCGCCGAAACCGGCCACCTCAGCCATCACCGCGGCCACGTCCTCGCCCTTGGCCTTGAGCATGCCGATCTGCTTGCTGCGGGTATTGCGCAGGTTCTGCAGCTCCTGGGTGCGCACCTGGATGCGCTTGCGGTCGGCTTCCAGCGCCTCCAGCGGGGCCACGTCGAGCTCGAAGCCGCGGCTTTCGCGCAGGCGCTGGGCAAGATCAAGGGGATTGGCGCGCAGCAGGGCGGGATCGAGCATGGGGCGGTTCGCAATGCGAGGATGAACGCACATTATCGCCGAGCGCGCCCGCGATGACAGCGCACCGCGGCGGCCATGCAAGAATGCGGGCATGTCCGCGCCCGACCCGCAGCGCCCGCCACTCGTATCACGCCAGCTGGCAATCCGCCTGGCCATCGCCTTTGGCGTCGGCCTGCTGTTGTTCCTGCTGGTCTGGTTGAATTCGCGCCGCGATTACGACTTCTACAAGGCCGACGGCGCGAATGCCGTCCCCGGCCAGACCGAAGCCCTGCCCGCGCCGCTGCCGCCGGACATGGCCGGCGATGATGGCGGCAACGCCAGCGGCCTGCGCACGGTTGGCCAAGGCAGCGCCAGCGACCCGGCCTCGGCCCCGGCCCGCGACCAGCCACGGATCATCGAAGCACCCGCGCGCGCCGCGCCGCCGCCGCCCGCGGCGCAGGCCGCCCCGGTGCCGGGCGACCGCGATCAGCCGCAGCCGCTGTCCACGCCCGCCCCGCGCTACCCGCCGGAAGCGCTGCGCATGGGTGCCGGCGGCACCGTGCGGATCACCGTCACGGTGGCGGCCGACGGCAGCGTGGAACGGCAGGAACTGGGCTTGAGCAGCGGCAACCGCCATCTCGACCGCGCTGCACTGGAAGCCGTGCGCCGCTGGCGCTTCCAGCCTGCCATTCGCAACGGACAGCCGGTGGCGGCCGAGGTATCGGTGCCGATCGTGTTCAATCCCGACGCGAAATAAGCGCAGGTTCCGGGCAGGCTCAGCCCTTGATCCCGCCCTTGGTCAGCGCCGCCGGCTCCAGCAGCTTGCGCAATTGTTTCTCGCTCAGGCCGCTGTCCTCCCGCGCCACCTCCAGCACGGGGCGGTTTTCGGCGTAGGCGCGCTTGGCGATCTTCGCCGCGTTCTCGTAGCCGATCACCGGGTTGAGCGCGGTCACCAGGATCGGGTTGCGGTCCAGCGCCTGCGCCACCTGATCCTTGCGGATCTTCAAGGTGGCGATGGCGTCGTCGGCCAGCGCGCGCATGCCGTTGGCGAGCAGGCCGATCGCCTCGTCGAGGTTGCAGGCCAGCAGCGGCAGCATCACGTTGAGCTGGAAATTGCCGCTCTGCCCGGCCACGGTATTGGCCTGGTGCAGGCCGATGACCTGGGCGCAGACCATGCACAGCGCCTCCGGGATCACCGGGTTGACCTTGCCCGGCATGATCGAGCTGCCCGGCTGCAGCGCCTGCAATTCGATCTCGCCCAGCCCCGCCAGCGGCCCGGAGTTCATCCAGCGCAAATCATTCCCGATCTTCATCAGCGCCACCGCCAGCGCGCTGAGCTGGCCGGACAATTCCACCAGGTCGTCCTGCGCCGCCAGCCCCTCGAAGGTATTGGGGTTCTGGCTGAAGCCCAGCCCGGTGGCGGCGTTCAGCGCCTTCGCCACGGCCTTGCCGAACTTCGGATGGGCGTTGATGCCAGTACCAATGGCGGTGCCGCCGATCGGCAGCCGCGCCACCCGCTTCAGGCTGTCCTCGATCCGCGCCTGCGCCGAAGCCAGCTGCGCCGACCAGGCGCCGAACTCCTGCGCAAACGTCAGCGGCATCGCATCCATCAAATGGGTGCGCCCGGTCTTGACCACGCCACCGATTGCTTTTGCCTGGGCATCGATCGTATTGCCCAGATGCTCCAGCGCCGGCAGCAGCGCGGCCTCGGTCTCGCGCAGCGCCATCACCCGCAGCGCGGTGGGGATGGTGTCGTTGCTGCTCTGGCCCAGGTTCACGTGGTCATTGGAATGGATGGGCAGCTTGGCGGCTTGGCTGGCGAGATGCGCAATCACCTCGTTGGCATTCATGTTGGTGGAGGTGCCCGACCCGGTCTGGTAGCGGTCGATCGGGAAGTGTTCGGCATGCGCGCCGCCAGCGATCGCGGTGGCAGCCATCACGATGGCATCGGCCCGCTTGGCATCCAGCAGTCCCAGATGCCCATTCACCACCGCCGCCGACGCCTTCACCAACGCCAGCGCACGCACGAAGGCCGCCGGCATCGGCCGCCCGGCGATATGGAAATTGTCCAGCGCGCGCTGGGTCTGCGCCCCCCACAGCGCCGCTTCCGGCACCAGCAGCTCGCCCATGCTGTCGTGTTCGCTGCGGAAACCCTTGCGCTTGGCCATGACCTGCTCCATTCCGGTGTTCCGACGAGCATAGCGCCGCCACGGTTTAGAATTGCAGCCTTCCCCTCGCCGCCCCATCCCCATGTCCCACGCCCTCACCGCCCTGTCCCCGCTCGATGGCCGCTACGCCGGCAAGGTCGATGCCCTGCGTCCGATTTTCTCCGAATACGGCCTGATCAAGGCGCGGGTGAAGGTGGAGGTGGAATGGCTGCTGGCGCTCGCCGCGCATCCGGGGATCGTCGAGCTGGCGCCGTTTTCCGACGCCGCGGCGGCGCGCCTGCGGGCGCTGGTCGATGGCTTCGGCGTGGCGCACGCGGCGCGGGTGAAGGACATCGAAGCCACCACCAACCACGACGTCAAGGCGGTGGAGTACTTCATCAAGGAGCAGCTCAAGGACGATGCCGAACTGGCGCCGGCGCTGGAGTTCGTCCACTTCGCCTGCACCAGCGAGGACATCAACAACCTTAGCTATTCGCTGATGCTGAGCCAGGCCCGCCAGGACGTGCTGCTGCCCAGGCTCGACGCCCTGATCGAGAAGCTGCGCGCGATGGCGCACGACTTCGCGCAGCAGCCGATGCTCTCGCGCACCCACGGCCAGACCGCCTCGCCGACCACCCTGGGCAAGGAGCTGGCCAACGTGGTGGCGCGGCTGGTGCGCCAGGGCGAGGTGCTGGCCGGGCTGCCGATGCCGGGCAAGATCAACGGCGCGGTGGGCAATTACAACGCCCACAGCGTGGCCTACCCGGACGTGGACTGGCCGGCGTTCTCGCGCCATTTCGTCGAATCGCTGGACCTGGTCTGGCAGCCCTACACCACCCAGATCGAACCGCATGACGGCATCGCCGAACTGTGCGACGTCAGCAAGCGCATCGACACCATCGCGATGGATCTCTGCCGCGACATCTGGGGCTATATCTCGCTGGGCTATTTCAAGCAGGCGGTCAAGGCCGGCGAAGTGGGCAGCAGCGCGATGCCGCACAAGGTCAACCCGATCGACTTCGAGAACGCGGAAGGCAATTTCGGCATCGCCAGCGCCCTGTTCGAGCACTTCGCCGCCAAGCTGCCGATCAGCCGCTGGCAGCGCGACCTGACCGACTCCACCGTGCTGCGCGCGCTGGGCACGGCGTTCGGCCACCAGCTGATCGGCTTCGACGCGCTGCAGCGCGGCCTCAACAAGCTGATCATGAACGCCGAGCGCCTGGACGCCGACCTCGACGCCAGCTGGGAAGTGCTGGCCGAGGCGGTGCAGACGGTGATGCGCCGCCACGGCCTGCCCAACCCCTACGAGCAACTGAAGGCACTGACCCGCGGCCAGGCCATCACCGCCGCGTCGATGCGCGACTTCATCGCCGGGCTGGACCTGCCGGCCGAGGCCAAGGCCCGGCTGCTGGCGATGACCCCGGGCGGCTATACCGGCCTGGCGGCGCGACTGGCGCGGGAGATCTGAGGTGGGCGCGGCCCTGCCGATCGAGATCGACGCCCGCGGCCGCGGCCCGCTGGGCATGCCGCCCGCCGAGTTCCTGCGCGACTACTGGCAGAAACGGCCGCTGCTGGTGCGCAACGCCTTCCCCGGCTTCGTCTCGCCGATCGAGCCGGAAGACCTGGCCGGGCTGGCCTGCGAGGACGGCACGCTGGCGCGGCTGGTCGAATACGACCGCACCAGCGACCGCTGGACGCTGCGCCACGGCCCGTTCGAAGAGGCCGTATTCCCCGCCCTGCCCGACCACGACTGGACCGTGCTGGTGCAGGACGTCGACAAATGGGACGCCGACGTGCGCGCGCTGCTGGCGCGCTTCGACTTCCTGCCGCGCTGGCGGATGGACGACATCATGGTCAGCTTCGCCGCCACCGGTGGCTCGGTCGGTGCCCATATCGACCAGTACGACGTGTTCCTGCTGCAGGCCCAGGGCCAGCGGCGCTGGATGATCGACGCCGCGCCCGATCCGGCCAGCGACTACCGCGACGACGTCGACATCCGCCTGCTCAAGACCTTCAGCCCCGATCACGACTGGGTGCTGCAGCCGGGCGACCTGCTCTACCTGCCGCCCGGCGTGCCGCACCACGGGGTCGCGGTGGACCCCTGCCTGACCATTTCGGTGGGCCTGCGCGCCCCGAGTTCGGCGGAGCTGCTGGACGATTACGCCAGCACGCTGGCCGCCGACGCGCCCGACACTTTGCGCTATGTCGATCCCGATCTGGCCTTGCCCGAGGACTGCGGCGAAATCGACGCCGCCGCGCTGGCGCGCGCCGAGGCCGCGCTGCGCCGGCTGCACATGGACGAGCCCGACCGCTTCGGCGACTGGTTCGGCCAGTTCATCACCACCTACCGCTGCGCGGTGCAGCCGGCCGCCGCCGAAGCAGCGCCCGCACCCGGCGAGATCGCACAGGCCCTGGCCACCGGCGCGCGGCTGCTGCGGCACCCGTGGTCGCGCATGGCCTGGCGGCGCGACAGCCTCGGCGAGGCCCGCCTGTACGCAGGTGGCCAAGCCCATGCCATGGCGGTGGCCGATGCGCGCCCCCTGGCAGCCGCCGAATGCATCGATCAAACGCTGTACGCTGGGCTGGCCACGGCAGGCCGGCAGGCGGTGCATGCGCTGCTGGCCGCCGGCCATTACCGGCTGGAACAGGAGGACGAGGCATGAACGGTGACACCACCAGCGGCGATCCGATCCGCATCACCGACCACCCGGCGGCCATCGAAGCCACCACCCGCATCACCGCGGACGCGCGCCGCAGCCTGTGGATCCGCAGCCTGGATCTGGAAGGCTGGCTGTTCGACCACCCCGATTTCCTCACCGCCCTGCGCGGCTTCGCCACCTCCGGCCGCGACGTGCAGGTGCAGGTGCTGCTGCACGATGCCGCCGCCCCGCAGGCCGCCCACGCCAAGCTGCTGGCGCTGGCCCAGCGCCTGCCCAGCGTGTTCCAGTTCCGCGAGGTGGACGATCCCGCCTACCGTGAGGACCGGGTGGCGCTGGTCGCCAACGACGCCGGCGGCTATTACGTCCGCACCCAGGGCGACCGCGTCGAGGGCATCGCCGCATTCGAGTCACCCGCACGGGTGCGCCAGCTGCAGCAGCGTTTCGAGGAAATCTGGGAGCGTTCCCGACCGGTAACTGAATATCGCGCCCTCGGGATATGAAATCGCCCCGTTCTTGACTTTGGTCGCATGCGCCCGCGACACCCCTGCGGCTATAATTCCGGCTCTTTGCTTGCGCGCATTCAGAATTCGTCCCGCCCGGCCTTGCGCCACCCCCGGCGCGGGCGCACCCCTCACCCCATCGATAGGTTGCTAGCCACACCGTGGACAGTCTCCTCAAGCAGTTCGCCCAATCCTCCCAGCTCGGCGCCAACGGCGCGTACATCGAAGACCTCTACGAGCAGTACCTGGTCGCGCCCGACAGCGTCGAACCCAAATGGAAGCAGTATTTCGACGGCCTGAAGGGCCGCGAAGCCGGCGACGTGCCGCACTCGGCCGTCATCGAGCAGATCGCCGAAGCCGGCAAACTGGCCGCGCGCGGCCTGCTGGCCAGCACTGGCGGCGGCGATGAGCGCGAGCGCAACGTCGGCCGCCTGATCACCGCCTATCGCTCGCGCGGGCATCTGGGCGCCAGGCTCGACCCGCTGGGCCTGACCCCGCCGGCCAAGACGCCGGATCTGGAGCTGGGCTTCCACCAGCTGGGCCAGTCCGACCTCGGCGACGAGTTCAGCACCGGCGGCGTCGCCGGCCAGCCGCGGATGAAGCTGCGCGATCTGCTGGCGCGCCTGCAGGCCACCTATACCGGCAGCATCGGTGCAGAGTTCATGCACATCTTCGAAGCCGACCAGCGCCAGTGGCTGTACCAGCGGCTGGAAGCGGCCGGCGGCAACTACGCCCTCGATGCCGACACCCGCCGCCGCACGCTGGAGCGGCTGACCGCGGCCGAGGGCCTGGAACGCTACCTGCACACCAAATACGTCGGCCAGAAGCGCTTCTCGCTGGAAGGCGGCGACGCCCTGATCCCGCTGATGGACACCGTGATCCGCAGCGCCGGCAGTGCCGGGGTCAAGGACGTGATCATCGGCATGGCCCACCGCGGCCGCCTGAACGTGCTGGTCAACACGCTGGGCAAGAACCCGCGCAAGCTGTTCGACGAATTCGAAGGCAAGTTCGACCACGACGACCACGCCGTGGCCGGTGACGTGAAGTACCACATGGGCTTCTCCGCCGACGTCGCCACCCCCGGCGGCCCGGTGCACCTGGCGCTGGCGTTCAACCCCTCGCACCTGGAGATCGTCGACCCGGTGGTCGCAGGCTCGGTGCGTTCGCGCCAGGAACGCCGCGGCGATGCCGCGCGCAAGCAAGTGATGCCGATCCTGATCCACGGCGACTCGGCCTTCGCCGGCCAGGGCGTGGTGATGGAGCTGTTCCAGATGTCGCAGGCGCGCGGCTTCACTGTCGGCGGCACCGTCCACGTGGTGGTCAACAACCAGGTCGGCTTCACCACCTCCAACCCGGACGACACCCGCTCCACCCGCTACTGCACCGACATCGCCAAGTTCGTCGGCGCGCCGGTGCTGCACGTCAACGGCGACGATCCGGAAGCGGTGGTGTTCGCCGCCGGGCTGGCGTTCGACTTCCGCCAGACCTTCGGCAAGGACGTGGTGATCGACCTGGTCTGCTACCGCCGCCACGGCCACAACGAGGCCGACGAGCCGTCGATCACCCAGCCCTTGATGTACCAGGTGATCCGCAAGCACAAGACCCCGCGCGAGCTGTATGCCGCGCAGCTGGAAGCCGCCGGGGTGATCCCGGCCGGCACCGGCAACGCGCTGGCCGACAGCTACCGCAACAAGCTCGATTCCGGCGAAGTGACGACCGAGCTGGCCGAAGTGGGCAAGACCCCGGCCGACAGCGCGCTGTTCGTGGACTGGCCGAAGCTGCTGGCGGGCAAGCTGTCCGACGCAATCAGCACCGCCATCGGCATGGACAGGCTGAAGGCACTGGCGACGAAGATCAACACCGTACCGGCATCGGTGCAGCTGCACTCGCGCGTGGCCAAGGTCTACGACGACCGCCGCAAGATGGCTGCCGGCGAGATCCCCGGCGACTGGGGCTTTGCCGAGAACCTGGCCTACGCCACCCTGATCGATGAGGGGCACGCCCTGCGCCTGGTCGGCCAGGACGTCGGCCGCGGCACCTTTACCCACCGCCACGCGATCCTGCACGACCAGACCACCGACGCCTACTACCTGCCGCTGCGCCAGCTCGCCGACAGGCCGGAAAAGGTCGCGATCATCGATTCGCTGCTCAGCGAAGAAGCGGTGATGGCCTACGAATACGGCTTCTCCACCACCGACCCCGACACCCTGTGCATCTGGGAAGGCCAGTTCGGCGACTTCGCCAACGGCGCGCAGGTCGTGATCGACCAGTTCGTCGCCTCCGGCGAAGCCAAGTGGGGCCGCCTGTCCGGGCTGACCCTGCTGCTGCCGCACGGCTACGAAGGCCAGGGCCCCGAGCACAGCTCGGCGCGGCTGGAGCGTTTCCTGCAGCTGTGCGCGCTGGACAACATGCTGGTCTGCGTGCCCTCCACCCCGGCGCAGGCCTACCACATGCTGCGCCGCCAGCTGCGCATGACCACCCGCAAGCCGCTGGTGGTGATGTCGCCGAAGTCGCTGCTGCGCCACAAGCTGGCGGTGTCGTCGCTGGAGGAGATGGCCAACGGCGAGTTCCAGCACCTGATCCCCGACACCACCGCCACCGCCAAGAAGGTCAAGCGCGTGGTGCTGTGCGCCGGCCGGGTCTATTACGACCTGCTGGAAGAAGTGCAGAAGCTCGGCATCAAGGACGTGGCGCTGGTGCGGGTGGAGCAGCTGTATCCGTTCCCGCGCCCGCAGCTGGCCGCCGAGCTCAAGCGTCTGGCCGCCGCCGGCGAAGTGATCTGGTGCCAGGAAGAGCCGCAGAACCAGGGTGCGTGGTACCAGATCCAGCACCACCTGCGCGCCTGCCTGCAGCCCAAGCAATCGCTGAGCTACGCCGGTCGCCCGCGCTCGCCTTCGCCGGCGGTGGGCCACATGGCCGACCACGTGCGCGAGCTGCAACAGCTGCTGACCGATGCGCTGGTCAACCCGATCGAAAGCGACATCGTCGCCGACTAACCCTTTCCGATATTCCGACAGGACGCCCTCATGGCCATTGAAGTCAAAGTCCCGGTTCTCCCCGAATCCGTCGCCGATGCCGTCATCGCAAGCTGGCACAAGAAAGCCGGCGACGCCGTCAAGCGCGACGAAAACCTGCTCGATCTGGAAACCGACAAGGTGGTGCTGGAAGTGCCCTCGCCGGTCGATGGCGTGCTGAAGGAAATCAAATTCGAGTCCGGTGCCACCGTCACCAGCCAGCAGGTCATCGCGGTGATCGAGGAAGGTGCCGCTGCGGCCGCCACACCGGCCGCCCCGGCCGCGGAAGCGCCGAAGGCCGCCGCGCCTGCTGCTGCCGCCAAGGCCCCGGCCACCGCCGCCGACGTGCCGCCGGGCGCGCGCTTCGCCGCCGCCACCTCCGGGGTGAATCCGAGTGACGTGGCCGGCACCGGCCGCCGCGGCATGGTGACCAAGGAAGACATCGTCAACTACGCCAGCGGCAAGACCGCCGGCGTGGGCGGCGGCGCGCGTCCGGAAGAGCGGGTGCCGATGACCCGCATGCGCGCCCGCATCGCCGAGCGCCTGATGCAGTCGAAGAACTCCATCGCCATGCTGACCTCGTTCAACGAGGTCAACCTGGCCAAGGTCATGGAGATGCGCAAGGAGCTGCAGGACGATTTCGTCAAGGCCAACGGGATCAAGCTCGGCTTCATGAGCTTCTTCGCCAAGGCCGCGGCCAATGCGCTGCAGAAGTACCCGGTGATCAACGCCTCGGTGGACGGCAACGACGTCATCTACCACGGCTATGCCGACATCAGTATTGCGGTTTCCACCGACAAGGGCCTGGTCACGCCGGTGCTGCGCAACGTCGAGCGGATGGGCTTCGCCGAGATCGAACAGGGCATCGCCGACTACGCCAAGAAGGCGCGCGACGGCAAGCTGGGC
>JAANMX010004162.1_pt1 | contig 11757 bp, 11 predicted proteins | sample 7279681 | NCBI WGS metagenome assembly JAANMX01 (sample SAMN14094542, study PRJNA606508) | bioreactor metagenome | isolation source: A lab-scale SPAN reactor treating ammonium-rich wastewater day 351 | place: Ireland: Galway | collected 2018-01-01
TGGGCATCCAACAACAAATATTCACTTATTGGTGCCATCCGTGCTTCATCTCAGATGATTTCTTATGAATTGGCGATGGGTCTTTCTCTTCTTGCGATTATTTTAATGGCGGGAAGTCTGGATCTTCATTACATTACCTCTTCACAGGGAACCGGAAAAATCTGGGGCTTGATCCCTGCTGACGGAATGAACTGGAATATCTTCTATCAGCCATTTGCATTTATTATCTTCTTTGTTGCTGCTCTGGCAGAAACCAACCGTCACCCGTTCGATTTACCGGAATGTGAATCTGAACTTGTAAACGGTTATATGACGGAATATTCATCGATGAACTTCGGGCAGTACATGTTCGGGGAATATGTGAACATGTTTATCTCGAATGCATTAATCGCTACCCTGTTCTTCGGAGGTTTCAATTACCCGGGAATTAACTGGGTTTCTGAAAACTGGGGCGAGAATATCGCAGGAATTTTAAGTATTGCAGCCATGCTGTTTAAAGTGATTATCGGAATTTTAATCTTTATGTGGATCCGCTGGACGATCCCGAGATTCAGATACGACCAGCTGATGCATTTGGGCTGGAAAACTTTAATTCCGTTAGCCTTGGTTAACCTTGTGATCACCGCTGCTGTAATTACTTTTTTTAGCCTATAAATAGTAAAAGTTGTCATGCTGAAGGCTTAAGGCCGAAGCCAAAACAAAATCAATATGAAACTGACAAACAGATCTAAAGTAGTCTCGAACAAAGAGATGACCTTTATGGAAAGAATATACCTCCCGGAAATTATGAAGGGAATGGCGATTACTCTGAAGCACGCTTTGGCTGGACCGAAGGGCAAAGTTTATTCTTACCCCGAAGTAGAAAAACCAAGAGCAAAAGTCTGGCGTGGTTTGCATGTTCTGAAACGTGACGAAGAAGGACGCGAAAGATGTACCGCTTGCGGACTTTGTGCCGTTGCCTGCCCCGCAGAAGCCATTACCATGACCGCCGCTGAAAGAACCAAAGAAGAAAAGGATCTTTACCGTGAAGAAAAATATGCAGCAGTGTACGAAATCAATATGCTGCGTTGTATTTTCTGTGGGATGTGCGAAGAAGCCTGCCCGAAATCTGCAGTTTACCTTACAGACCGTTTGGTAGATGTGGAAACCAACCGCGGAAGTTTTGTGTACGGGAAAGATAAACTGGTTGAAAAAATCAATGAGAGAATTGATATCACTGCCAGACAGAGCGAATTACAAAAAAAATCGGTAAAATAAATGGAACAGATCATCTTTTTCTTTGTGGCATTTCTTGCCATTATAAGTGCAGCCTATTTTGTGTTTGCCCGAAACCCGCTCTACTCCATTCTTTCGCTGATTGTTACTTTCTTTTCAATCGCTGCGATGTATGTTCTGTTGAATGCACAATTCCTTGGAATCGTTCAGGTCATCGTATACGCAGGAGCAATTATGGTTCTTTTCCTTTACATCTTAATGATGCTTAACCTGAATAAAGGCGACGAAAGTAAAAAGCAGAATATCACCAAGTTTATCGGTGTTTTTGCAGCAGGAATCCTTTTGATAGGTATTCTCGGCGCTTTCAAAGGACTGAACGCAACCACTTTCGGTGGCGACGCAGACTCATCTATCGGATTGACCAAAAACCTCGGAAGATTATTGTTTAACGAATATGTATTGCCTTTCGAACTGGCTTCCATCCTTATTCTTGCGGGAATTGTGGGTGCTGTACTGATCGGTAAAAAAGATTTATAGTATTATGGGAGAAATAAATTCATTTATACAGACCGTACCCCTCGAGTATTTTATTATTCTGAGTTCGGTGCTGTTCTGTCTGGGAGTTTTGGGAGTTTTAATCCGCAAAAACGCCATCATTATTTTAGGATGTGTGGAATTGATGCTGAATTCTGTAAATCTTTTGCTGGCTGCATTTTCAAGCTATAAAGGCGACGGTAACGGACAGATCCTGGTATTTTTTATCATGGTGGTTGCCGCGGCAGAAGTTGCCATCGGTTTAGCGATTATCGCAATGATGTACCGCAACACGAAATCGGTAGACATCAGTATTTTTAATAAATTAAGAGGATAATATAGGATGGAAAATTTAGTTTACGCAATTATACTTTTACCCTTATTCGGATTTCTGATCAACGGTCTTTTCGGGAAAAGTCTTCCGAAGATGGTGGTAGGGAGTATCGCAACACTGGTGGTTTTTGCCTCGTTCTGTATTGCTGTCAGTTTATTTTTAAATTTTGATGCTGAATCGCAGCCGGTTATTGTGCGTGCTTTCGAATGGTTCAGAGTCAACGGAATGCAGGTGAATTTCAGTTTCCAGATCGATCAGTTATCGTTAATGATGATTATGATTATCACCGGAATCGGTTCACTGATTCACCTTTACTCTATCGGTTACATGAGCCATGATAAAGGCTTTTATAAATTCTTCGCTTACCTGAATTTATTCATCTTCTCGATGTTGCTTTTGGTAATGGGAAGCAATTATTTAATTCTTTTCATCGGCTGGGAAGGTGTAGGTTTATGTTCTTATTTACTCATCGGGTTCTGGTATACCAATAAAGAATATGGTGCAGCTGCAAGAAAAGCTTTCATCATGAACAGAATCGGTGACCTTGGGATGATTATCGGGATTTTAATGATCGCTTATCAGACCAACGCAGTAGACTTCCTTTCTGTAGCACAGAATTCTTCTAAATTCGAATTAGATTCACCTGTAATCATCTTTATTACAGCGAGTTTATTCATCGGAGCAATGGGGAAATCAGCACAGGTTCCTTTATTTACCTGGCTTCCGGATGCAATGGCGGGACCTACACCGGTTTCTGCGTTAATTCACGCGGCTACCATGGTTACTGCAGGTATTTATTTGGTAGTAAGATCCAATTTCCTTTTTTCGCTTGCACCTACAACCATGGACGGAATCCTTTTCATCGGGCTTCTTACCGCTTTAGTTGCAGCATTTATCGGTCTCAGACAAAATGATATTAAAAAAGTTTTAGCCTACTCCACTGTTTCGCAATTAGGGTTTATGTTCGTTGCACTGGGAGTTGGCGCTTATACTACCGCAATGTTCCACTTAATGACGCATGCTTTCTTTAAAGCTTTGCTGTTCTTAGGTTCAGGTTCCGTAATCCATGCGATGAGCGGCGAACAGGACATGAGATTCATGGGCGGTTTAAAGAAAAAAATTCCAATTACGCACATTACTTTCCTTATCGGAACGCTCGCGATTTCCGGTTTCCCTTTCCTTTCGGGAATGATTTCAAAAGATGAAATCCTTGTAAGTGTTTATGGCAAAAGTCCGGTACTTTGGGTAATTCTGTTCTTAGTTGCGACATTGACGGCGATTTATATGTTCAGAGCGTATTATCTGACTTTCCACGGCGAGTTCAGAGGAACTGAAGAACAGAAACATCACGTACACGAAAGCCCGTCGAACATGACGATTCCTTTGATTGTTCTTGCGGTTTTATCTGTAGTTGGTGGTTTCATCAATCTTCCGCACTTCATCGGCCACGGCGAATATGCAAAACTTGGCCAATGGCTTCAGTCCATTTATGTTTACGATCTCGAGCTTCCGGAAGTGAATTTCGCAACAGAAATGATCCTTCTTGCATTAACTGTTCTGATGTTCTTTACCGTTTGGTTTGTTGTGAAAAACATTTACGTCAACAAGAAAAAAATGGCATTGCCAGATGAAAAATATACCGGCTGGGAAAGACTTTCTAACAGAAAACTCTTCCTGGATGAACTGAATAATGCAACCTTCGTGAGGTTTATTGAAGGTTTAGGTGTTGGTGGAAATATGTTCGATAAAGGTGTGCTGAACCGTTTTGTAGATTTCATCGGAAGCGGCGCTGAAGATTCAGGAAGAGCAGCAAAAAAACTCCAGAACGGAAACGTGGAGAATTACGTGCTCATCATGTCTCTGGCTATCGGAATTATTTTAATTGTTAACTTTATATTACAATAGTAAATGTCGTATCTATTATTAACATTGTTACTATTACCTCTCGTAGGTTCTGCAGTGGTGTTCGCGTGGAAAAACCCCGCAAGTAAGTTTTTGGCATTGGGATTTGCATTTGCACAGATGTTTCTCTCATTTTATATGCTTGCAAATTTCGATCACACCGTTACGGTGGACGGAGTGCTGCAGTATGAGATCAATTACCCGTGGTCACAGTTTATCAAGAGTAACCTGCACTTTGGGATTGATGGGATGAGCATGCTGCTGTTGCTGCTGACCAATATTTTAACGCCAATCATCATTCTGTCTTCCTTCAATGAAAAACCTGGTTACAGAAACACCTTCTACGGACTGATCCTGTTGATGCAGTTCGGTCTGATTGGTGTTTTCACTTCGCTTGACGGACTTTTGTTCTATATTTTCTGGGAAGTAACTTTAATCCCAATCTGGTTGATCGCGGGAATCTGGGGACAGGAAAACAAAAAAATCGCATTTACGACCAAGTTCTTCGTTTATACTTTCGTTGGATCACTGTTCATGCTGATCGGTTTGATTTATGTCTACACCCATTCCGCATCTTTTGCGCTTACCGACCTTTACAATGCCAACCTGAACGCATCTGAGCAGACCGTCATTTTCTGGTTCATCTTCTTTGCTTTTGCGGTGAAGTTACCGATATTTCCTTTCCATTCCTGGCAGCCGGATACGTATACGTATTCTCCGACACAAGGATCTATGCTTCTTTCGGGAATCATGCTGAAAATGGCTGTTTACGGACTTTTAAGATATCTGTTACCAATCACACCGGATCCTATCCTTGGAATTTCGGGACAGATTGTTCTGGTTCTTGCCATCATCGGAATTGTGCACGGAGCCTTAATTGCTATCATTCAGAACGATTCAAAACGCCTGATCGCTTATTCATCATTATCCCATGTAGGTTTAATGGTGGCGGGAATTATGGCTTCAGCAATTCTTACCGTAAATGGCACTTTAATGATTGAAGGCGGCGAAGGAGCGCTGGTACAGGCTTTCGCTCACGGAATTAATGTTGTGGGGCTGTTTTACTGTGCAGACATTCTTTATAAAAGATTCAAAACAAGAGATATCCGTCAAATGGGTGGATTAGCAAAAGCTGCTCCGAAGTTTGCCGTCCTATTCATGATCATTATTCTTGGATCGGTAGGACTTCCGTTGACCAACGGATTTATCGGTGAATTCATTCTGATAAAATCTATTTTCGATTACAGCAAACTCGCGGCAATATTCGCAGGGCTCACGTTGATTTTCTCTGCGGTTTATCTTTTAAGATTCTACGGAAAAGCAATGTTCGGCGAAGGTGATGACCGCGTTTTAGCTTCAGCTGAAGATCTTTCAGGAGTTGAATTTTCTGTGCTGACAAGTTTGGCAGTTTTTGTAATTGTTTTGGGAGTATTTCCGCAGCCGATTATTGAAATGGTCAACAGCTCGCTGAAGTTTATCTTCTCATCGATGATGAACTAAAAAAAGAATTTTAAAAAATTAAATAGAGAGAAAGGAACCTCAGATCTCGAATTTCAAATCTCAAATCTAAACTAAATGAGCGTTTTAATCATCATATTCCTAACCGCAATCGCAGCATTATTTGCAGGGGTTTTTGAAAAAGGAAAATTTTCAAGATACATCAGTATTATTGGGCTTCTGGTTGCATTTTATGTGAGTTTTTTACCAGAAGCAGAATTCTTTAACCAGTACAAACACATGTTCGAATATACCGTGAACGCGGCATTATTCACCAAGATTGCGATTGTCATCACGATTCTGCTTTTCTTTCTTGGAGGTTTTTCGTTCAGCAATCACCGCAGCCACCAATCAGAGTTATATGCGCTGATGCTGTTCTCGCTTTGTGGCGGGGTTGTACTCTTCGGATTCCAGAATTTGGTAACCTTATTTTTAGGAGTTGAAATTCTTTCTATTCCGCTGTATGTATTGGCTGGAAGTAATAAAACCGATTTACGATCTAACGAGGCTTCCATCAAATATTTCCTGATGGGTGCGTTTGCAACAGGCTTTTTACTCTTCGGAATCGCTTTGGTTTACGGCAGTGCGGGAAGTTTCGATCTTTACAAAATCCATGAATTCTCTATGGAGAACTCTAAGGATTTCATGTTTGCAGCAGGAGCGGTTTTAATGTTGGTTGCGCTTGCTTTTAAAGTATCCATGGCACCTTTCCACATGTGGAGCCCGGATGTTTACCAAGGTTCGCCTTCACTCATCACCGCATTTATGATGTCGGTAGTGAAAATATCCGCTTTCTTCGCTTTCTTTAAAGTCATGACAATCGGATTCCAGGGAATCACAGGAGAATGGATCAATATTCTTGGCGTTCTAATCATTATCACACTTTTCTTAGCCAACGTAATGGGCCTTGCGCAAAGCAACGCGAAAAGAATGCTTGCCTACTCTTCTGTATCACACGTAGGCTATCTTGCTCTAATTTTCTTCGGATTAAATAATCTTTCTGCATACAATCTTGCTTTTTACCTGTTCGCGTATTCACTGGCAACTGTTGGAGTGATGATGTGTCTGATCTGGGTTGAAAAGCTGAAGCGCGAAACATCGTACAACGCTTTTAAAGGATTAGCACAATCTGAACCCATTATCGCAGTAGCGGCAGCGGTAGGAATGCTTTCTATGGCGGGAATTCCGTTGACAGCAGGTTTCATGGGGAAATTCTCCATTTTTGCGCAGGCGATTGAAACAACACCGTTCCTGGTTTTGGTTGCGGTACTGGGTTCAGCAATATCGATCGCTTATTATTTAAGATTAATTATGGTCATGTTCTTCCCGAAAGAAAGCAGTTTTAATACTTCTGAGCGGGTTCCGCTGACCTATAATATTGTTGCAGTATTTATTATTATTGCACTTTTAGCGCTTGGAATCTTCCCCGATCTGTTTGCGAGACAGTTTGGTTTATAGCAATTTATAAAAAATAATATTCAAACGCAATTCTAAGGGGTTGCGTTTTTTTGTAATTGAAAAATGAGTTTAATCATTTGATTAAATCAAAAATTTAATTCTATCTTTGTACAAATAATTTTATAATGGATACGGAAAAAGATATTTCGACCGAAGAAAAAATACTTATTTCAGCCTCTAAAGTTTTTACCGAAAAAGGCTTTTCAGGAACGCGGACGCGGGATATCGCAGAAGAAGCAGGAATTAATCTGGCGCTGCTGAATTACTATTTCCGAAGCAAGGAAAAACTTTTCGAACAGGTGATGAAAGTGAAAATAGTTCTCCTCTTCGGAAAAATAATTCCCATTATCACCAATGAAAAATCCACCCTCGAAGAAAAAATTGATCTGGCGAGTGAAAAATATTTCGAAATTCTGTCTAAAAATCCCAATCTCCCTCTTTTTATTCTCAGCGAAATTCAGAAAAAACCGTCCAATATTACCGCGCTTATTCCCGTGGACAAAGTTCTTAAAACTTCAGTATTGCTAAGACAGATCGAAGAGAAAAAACCGGGACTAAATGCTTTTCATTTCATTGTTAATTTTCTTAGTATGACGGCATTTCCCTTTATCGCAAAACCAATTTTGAAGAATTTCAACATCCTGAATGATGAGGAATTTCAGCAGTTCGTGGAAGAAAGAAAAACTTTAGTACCGGTTTGGATCAAAATGATTCTGAACAGTTAATGATCCCTGACTTTTCATTTAAAATCAACAGAATGAAAATTTTAAAATCCCTGATAACACTAACGTTCCTGCTGAATCTTTCTCTGAATGCCCAGCAAACAATTACTTTGGACGAATGTCAGCAACTCGCCAAAGCGAACTATCCGCTCATCAAAAGAAGCCCCCTCATCGAAAAAACCAGAGATTATACGGTGGAGAATGCATCCAAAGGCTGGCTCCCGCACATCAATGTGACCGGTCAGGCGACCTATCAGAATGAAGTTACGCAACTGCCGATCAACATTCCAAATATGTCGGTGGAACCGCTGAGCAAAGACCAGTACAAAATCTACGCAGATATTCAACAGACGGTTTACGACGGCGGTATGATTTCCAACCAAAAGAAAATAGCTCAGATTCAGTCAGAAACAGAAGTCCAGAAAAATGAAGTGGAACTCAACAAACTGGAAGAAAGAATAAATCAAATTTACTTCGGAATTCTGCAAAGTCAGGAACAGCTGCAGCAAACTGATTTAACGAAAAACGACCTTGAAAATGGTTTGAAAAAAGCGGAAGCCCAGTTTCAGTACGGCACCATTCTGAGAAGTCAGGTTGATGTTTTGAAAGCACAAATCATCAGCCTCGAACAGCGAAAGATTGAACTTCAGTCGTTAGGGAAAAACTTCATCAACATGCTTGCTGTATTCATCAAAAAAAATATTGAGGAACAGACATTATTTCGAAAACCTGAAAAACTATTGCTTACTGAAGAAAACAACCGTGCGGAACTCAAAGTTTTTGATCTGCAGCAAAAGATTTTGGAAACACAAAAAGATATCATTGAGTCTAAGAACCTACCCAAACTGGGCGCTTTTTTCCAAGGTGGTTACGGCAAACCCGGTTTTAATATGCTCAGAAATGAGTTTGATCTTTTCTATATAGGCGGCGCACGGCTTCAAATTCCGATTACTGGATTTTATACAAAGAAAAACGAAATTGCACTGCTCGATACCCAACAGCAGGACGTTGAAATTCAAAAAGAAAACTTCGTCTTCAATCAGAAATTTTCCACCATTCAGAACAACGGGGATTTAGAAAAACTTCAGAAACTGATTGATAAAGACAGTGAACTTATTGCGCTGAGACAAAGCATTAAAAAAGCCAGCCTCGCCCAGCTCGAAAACGGCGTTATCAGCACCAGCGATTATCTGCGCGAGGTGAATGCCGAGGAACAGGCGAGAATTCAGAAGGTCCTGCACGAAACGCAGTTTCTCTTAACACAGTATAATCTGAAAGCGCATCTGAGCCAATAAAAATCAAAAAAAAAGAAAACTCCGACAGATGAGAAAATATATTTTATTTGCAGCCCTTCTTGCCCTTTTTTCCTGTAAAAATTCAGATCAGGATTATGATGCTTCGGGAACTTTCGAGGCCGATGAAATCATGGTGACAGCCAAAGCCAACGGAACCATCCTCGAGCTCAATGTAGAAGAAGGTCAGCAGCTTGAATCCGGGCAAAAAGTTGGCGAAATTGATCCTAAAAACGTGGAACTGCAAAAGGAACAGGTCATCGCCAGCATCGAAGCTCTGGATCAAAAAACCAATTCCGCAATGCCGCAGATTCAGGTACTACAGACTCAGGTTTCGGCACAGTCTGCGAATATTTCGGTGTTGCAGGAACAGCTTCGGAATGCGGTGCGAGAAAGAAACAGAACTGCAAATTTAGTCGCCAAAGACGCCGCCACCAGAAAACAGTTCGATGATGCCAATGGACAGGTTAAAGTCCTTCAAAAACAAATCTCAGCGGCTAAAAGTCAGCTCAATATCCTTCAGCAGCAAATCTCAACCGCAAAAGAAAATGTCTCCATACAGAACCGCGCAGTCTTAAGCGAAAGAAAACCTACCCAGAAAAAAGTGGAACAGATTGATGAACTGCTGAAAAACAATACCATTGAAAGCCCGATTTCAGGCATGGTTCTAACAAAGTATATGAACGAAGGGGAATTTGCCATAACCGGAAAACCTGTCTTTAAAATGGCGGGCTTAGATCTGATGATTTTAAAAACGTTTATCACCGGAGATCAGTTACCGCAGGTGAAAACCGGTCAAACGGTAAAAGTTTATATCGATCAGGGAGACAGTAAAACCAAAGAGTTTCCGGGAACCATTTACTGGATCAGCTCCAAAGCCGAGTTCACTCCAAAAACCATACAGACGAAAAACGAAAGAGCGAATCTGGTTTATGCGACGAAAATTCACGTAAAAAATGACGGTTTCCTGAAAATCGGAATGTATGGCGATGTGAAGTTTAAATAAGTTGAAAATGGGCAGTTGAAAGTTGAACGTGAAGTTCGAAATCAGATTTCTGATCCCAACAAATGTCAATCCTCAACTGTCAACCGTCAACTCTCAACTAACAAAAATGAAATCCATCCAGGTCAATAATCTCAGTAAAACCTACGGCAAAGGAAAAGCAAAAATCCTGGCGGTGGATGATGTGAGCTTTGAGGTCAGTCATGGTGAAATTTTCGGACTGATTGGTCCGGACGGCGCGGGGAAAACTTCTATTTTCAGAATGCTGACTACACTACTTCTGCCCGATTCCGGTTCGGCTTCGGTTGAAAATTTTGATATGGTGAAAGAGTATAAAAAAATCAGACAGATCCTTGGTTATATGCCCGGAAAATTCTCGCTCTATCAGGATTTGACCGTTGAAGAAAACTTAAATTTTTTCGCGAGTGTTTTTAACACAACTATTGAAGAAAATTATGATTTAATCAAAGATATTTATATTCAGATCGAACCTTTCAAAGACCGTAAAGCCGGCGCCTTATCGGGCGGAATGAAGCAAAAGCTTGCCCTTTGCTGCGCCCTGATTCACCAGCCGAAGATTTTATTTCTGGACGAACCCACCACTGGAGTCGATCCCGTTTCAAGGAAAGAATTCTGGGAAATGCTCCGCCGGCTCAAAAAAAAGGGCATCACAATGGTCGTTGCCACGCCGTATATGGATGAAGCGGCGCTTTGCGACCAGATCGCGCTCATTCAGCACGGCAAAATACTTTCCATCGACAGCCCTGAAAATATCAGCAGTACTTTTCCGGATCTGCTGTTCGAGCTGAAAGCCGGCAGAACTTCTGCAGTTCTGCGTGCGCTGGAAAATTACAGTCAGAAAAAAAATGCGTACGCCTATGGGGAATTTGTGCATCTGACCATTGACCCAAATGAAAATTTCAGCACCTCATCAGTTCAGGAATATTTAGAAAATGCGGGCTTTAATAATATCGAAATCAATCCTGTAAAAGCCAGCATTGAGGACAGTTTCATCCGCTTATTATCCCATTAAAATGAATTCTGAAAATCCAAATACCGCAATTAAAGCTGAAAACATCACGAAGGTTTTCGGGGATTTCATTGCAGTGGACCATATTAATTTTGACGTGAAGAGAGGGGAAATATTCGGTTTCCTTGGCGCAAACGGTGCCGGAAAAACGACAGCGATGCGGATGTTCTGCGGACTGTCGGTTCCGAGTTCAGGAACAGCGACGGTCGCAGGTTTTGATGTGTATAAGGAAACGGAAAAAATCAAGAAAAGCATTGGTTATATGAGCCAGAAATTTTCTCTGTACGGCAACTTAACCGTGAAAGAAAATTTGGAATTCTTCGGCGGCATCTACGGAATTCCACGAAAAACACTCAAGGAAAAAAGCACAGAACTCCTGCGAAAACTGGATTTGGAATTAGAAAAAAACAAACTGGTTTCGGAACTCCCTTTGGGGTGGAAACAGAAACTCGCCTTCTCCGTCGCCATCTTTCATGATCCGCAGATTGTGTTTTTAGATGAACCTACGGGCGGCGTAGATCCTGTAACGCGGCGGCAGTTCTGGAACATGATTTATGAAGCTTCGGACCGGGGAATTACGGTTTTTGTGACCACGCATTATATGGATGAAGCCGAATACTGCGACCGTGTTTCGATTATGGTAGACGGAAAAATTGCGGCTTTGGATACGCCCGCTAATCTGAAAAAACACTTCAGCTCAAAAAATATGGATGATGTTTTTTATGAACTGGCACGAGGCGCAAAACGCTCTGAATAACAGCGAAAAATGA
>JAANMX010004163.1_pt1 | contig 11757 bp, 17 predicted proteins | sample 7279681 | NCBI WGS metagenome assembly JAANMX01 (sample SAMN14094542, study PRJNA606508) | bioreactor metagenome | isolation source: A lab-scale SPAN reactor treating ammonium-rich wastewater day 351 | place: Ireland: Galway | collected 2018-01-01
CTGATCGAACGGCGACTCGACCAGCTGGACCTTCACGCCCAGCTTGGCCGCGAGCGCGTTCATCAGGTCGATGTCGGCGCCGATGGTGACCGAGGTGTTCTTCGGGTCCTTGAATTCCATCGGCGGGAAGTCCGGCGAGCTGCCGATCCGGATCGTGCCGCTCTGGGCGATGGCGGGCGGCAGGCCCGCCACGCTGCCGGCGCCGCCCGACGGCTCGGCGCTCGGTGCCGGCTGACTCATCACGCAGCCGGACAGAGCGAGCGCGGCGACGGCCACCGCGACGCCGGCGCGGCGGTTGAATCTGGTCATGGTTGCTCCTGGTTCTGGGTTCTGGCTTCAGAGGATGCGGGAGAGGAAGGCCTGGGTGCGCGGGTGCTGCGGGTTGACCAGGACCTCGCTGGGCGGGCCCAGCTCGGCGATCTGACCGTCGGCCATGAAGGCGACCCGGTCGGCGACGTCCTTGGCGAAACCGATCTCGTGGGTGACCACGATCATCGTCATGCCCGACTCGCCGAGATCGCGCATCACCTGTAGCACCTCACCCACCAACTCGGGGTCGAGCGCCGAGGTCGGCTCGTCGAACAGCATCAGCTGCGGATTCATCGCCAGCGCCCGGGCGATCGCCACTCGCTGCTGCTGACCGCCCGAGATCTGGCGGGGATAGGCGTCCCCGCGATCGCCCAGGCCGACCTTCTCGAGCAACTCCTGGGCCGCCTTCCGGGCCTCGGCCGGCTTGCGCTTCTGCACCTGCACCGGGCCCTCGATGATGTTCTCGATCGCGGTCATGTGCGGGAAGAGGTTCCAGCGCTGGAAGACCATGCCGATCGACCGGCGCTGCCGGGCGGCCTCCTTGTCGGAGAGTTCGTGCAGCTTGGTGCCGTGCTGCCGGTAGCCGATCACCTCGTCGCCGACCCAGATCCGGCCGGCCGAGACCGCCTCGAGGTGGTTGACGCAGCGCAGCAGGGTGCTCTTGCCGGAGCCGGAGGCGCCGAGCAGCACCACGACCTCGCCGGTCGTGATGTCGAGGTCGATGCCCTTGAGCACATGAAGGGCGCCGAAGTGCTTGTGCACGCCCTCGATTCGGACCAGCGGCCGATCGGTGCTGGTCGCGCCGGGAGCCCCGGCTGTCTGGACGGTCATCTCAACCCCTCTTGGTTCCGAAGATCGCCTTCAGCTTCTGCAGCGGCGTGGGTGGCAGGGCCCTGCTCGAGGCCCCCTTGGCGAAGGCCCGCTCCAGGTAGAACTGGCCGATCGACATCAGCGAGACGGCGGCCAGGTACCAGATCGCGCAGACGATCAGCAGCTCCATGATCTTGCTGTTGACGAAGTAGATGTGTTGCGCCTGGGAGAGGATCTCGGTGACGCCGATGGCGGAGGCCAGCGAGGTGGTCTTGACCATGCCGATCACCTCGTTGCCCAGCGGTGGGATGACCACCCGCATCGCCTGCGGCAGCACGATCCGGCGCATCAGGTGCAGCCGGGTCATGCCGATCGCGCTGGCGGCCTCGGTCTGGCCCTCGTCGACCGACAGGATGCCCGAGCGGATCACCTCGGAGGTGTACGCGCCCTAGTTCAGGCCCAGGCCGATGGACGCCGCGACGAACGGGGTGACGATGTCGATCGTGCGCACCGCGCCCATCCCGGGGACGAAGACCAGCGGGAAGATCAGCGCGACGTTGAACCACATCAGCAGCTGCAGGTAGACCGGCGTGCCGCGGAAGATCCAGATGTACAGCCAGGCGACGCCGGAGGTGACCGGATTCTTCGACATCCGCATCACGGCGGTGACCACGCCCATCACGATGCCGATCAGCATCGAGATGACGGTCAGCAGCAGGGCGATCAGAATACCCTCGATCATCACCGGGTAGGTCAGGTACTCGGCCACGATCGACCAGTCGAGCTTGGCGTTGGCGAAAGCGAGCGCGAGCCAGACCATGAAGGCGGTCACCGCGATGGCACCGAGCCAGCGGCCGATGTGACGGCGCGGGACGACGGTGAGCTCGTCCACCTCCGTCGCGGCCACCTGCGGTGTGGTAGTCGGGGTCATGTCGGGGGACCTCCATCACAGGGGTACGGAAGGGCGCTGTTCCTCACCGGCTTGTCGTCGGGTACCGTTTCCGTCTCGCCAGAGACCGGTATCTTGACCGCAACCTAACAGGACACCGGTGTCTGACGCCAGGGAATCCGCCGGCTTTGGCCGCTCCGCAATGTGATCGCAACGAAAGGCCCGTGACATGGACACTCCCCCGGCTCGCTCGCCGCGGTCGCCGGGGCGGGTCGGCGCCGGGGTGACGTTGCGGCAGGTGGCGGACGCGGCGGGGGTGTCCCGCTCCACGGCCGCCCGCACGCTCGGCAACTACGGCACGGTGGATCCGGTCCTGCAGGCCAAGGTGCTGGCCGCGGCCGAGGAGCTGGGCTACCGTCGCAATGCGCTGGCCCGCAGCGTGAGTTCCGGCCGGTCGAACACCATCGGCGTGGTGGTCAGCGACATCGAGGATCCGCACTTCGCCCGCACCGTCCGGGGCATCTCGGACGTCGCCGGCCGGCACGGCTTCGAGGTGATCCTGGCCAACACCGACGAGAAGATCGACGCCGAGCGGTCGGCGGTGAAGGTCTTCCTGGACAAGCGGGTGGACGGCTTCATCGTCACCCCCGCGTCCGGCATGGTGTCCACCCACCTGGACGAGATCCTGCGCATGCCACGACCGCTGGTGCTGGTCGACCGCTTCCTGCCGGGGCTCGACTGCGACTGGGTCGGTGCCGACGACTACGCCTCCACCTACGCGGTCATCGAACGACTGGCCGACGCCGGGCACCGCCGGATCGATCTGGTGGCGGCCACGTCGCGTCCGGTGATCGAGATCGAGCAGGGCATCGCGCAACCGATCTCGCCGATCGCGCGCCGCATCCAGGCGCTGCGGGAGGCCGCCGCCGCGCTGGGCGTGGAGTACCGGCTGCACACCGGAGCCATGTCGCGGGACCGGACGCGGCAGGTCGTCCGCGCCGCGCTAGACCTCCCGGACCCACCGACCGCCCTGCTGGCCTCGTACAGCGAGATCGCGCTCACCGCCTTCCAGGAGTTGCGACACCGGCGGCTGGCGGTGCCCCGGCGGCTCTCCCTGGTCAGCCTCGACGACGCCCAGTGGATGACGGTCAGCACGCCCGCGATCTCCGCGGTGCAGCGGCCGTCCTATGCCATGGGGGTGCGGGCCACCGAGGTGCTGTTGGCCCGGATGGCCGGCGAGGGCCCCCCGGGACGGGCACACACGCTGCCCAACCTGATCATCGACCGGGAGTCGATCGGCCCCGTCCAACTGACTACGCTCGGGCCGTCCGGCCAGAAAGGTCCCCGATGAACTTCCGCAACGTGCAGGCACCCACCGCGGTGGTGATGGTACGCCCGCACCGCTTCCGGGTGAACTCCGAGACCCTTGCGGACAACGCCTTCCAGGCCGCGCCCGAGGGCGAGCTGGCCTCGGAGGCGATCGCCGCGGCGGCCCGCGCGGAGTTCGACGGCGCCGTCGAGCGGCTGGTCGCCGCCGGGGTCACCGTGCACGTCTTCGACGACTTCGGCCAGCTGGACACCCCCGATTCGGTGTTCCCCAACAACTGGTTCTCCACCCACCACGGCGGGCGGGTGGCGATCTACCCGATGTATGCCCCCAACCGGCGCCGGGAGCGCCGGGCCGACGTGATCGAACTGCTGAAGAGCACCTACCGGGTGCAGGAGGTGATCGACTACTCCGGCCTCGAATACGACGACCTGTTCCTGGAGGGCACCGGGGCGATGGTGCTCGACCACGCCGAGCGGCTGGCCTACGTGGCGAACTCGCATCGTGCCGACCCGGTGATCCTGGAACGCTTCTGCACCGCGTTCGGCTACGAGCCGATGGCGTTCCCGACCGCCGGGCCGGACGGCCGCGCCGTGTATCACACCAACGTGATGATGGGGATCGCCTCGGAGTACGTGCTGATCTGCCTGGCCGCGATCAGCGACCCGCGGCGGCGCGACCAGGTGGCCCGCCGGCTGGCCGACAGCGGACGAGCCGTGCTGGAACTGACCTTCGAGCAGGTCGCCGACTTCGCCGGCAACACCATCGAACTGACCGGCTCGGACGGGCGGGTGCTGGCCCTGTCGGCCCGGGCCGCCGCGGCGCTCACCGAGGCGCAGCGGGCCACCATCGAGGAGTCGGCCACCCTGCTCCCGCTGCCGATCCCGACCATCGAACGCGCCGGGGGGTCCGTGCGCTGCATGATCGCCGGCGTCCACCTGACTCCGCGCTGAGCCAGCCACGGCATCGATCCCGCGATCGGCCACGGCTTTCGGGTCGGGACATCTGCTTTCGGGAATGTGCCGAAACCAGTGGTCGGATCCTGCCACCGGTGGTCGATCGCGCGATCGGTGGCTCCGCAACCGGTCCTGGCCGCCCCGCGCCGTAGACCTGCTCGATCGTGCGCGACGTGCCCGCCCTGCTCGACCCGGCCCCGCTCCTCAGCCCGGCAGCCGGTAGTCGCGGCCGTCGCGGGTACGGGCCAGGGCACCGGCGTCGACCAGGTAGCGGCGCAGCGCCACCGGATCGTCGGCCAGCGCGGCCAGCCGGCGGGCGAGTGCAGGCTCGTCCAGGGACTCCCCCGGTGCCAGGACGCGGCCCGCGAGCCAGCCGAAGACCTCGGCCCGATCCTGGGCGCGGCGCGGCAGGACGGTGAGGCGTCCGCCGGTCAGGAAGCGTTCCGGGCCGGACGCCGCCCGGGGCGGGGACTCCCGCAGCAGCTCGCCGAACACCTCGCCGGGGCTCAGGACGCCGCCGTCGTCGACCACCAGTCCCGCCTCGGTCAGCGCCCGCAGCCGCTTGCCGCCGGCGGAGTCCAGGTCGGCGGCGCGCGCCGGCGTCCCGTCCTCGGCGGCCAGCACGATTCGGGCGTACAGCGACCGGCGTCCGGGATCGGCCAGGACGGCGGCCACCCGCCGCCAGCGCCTCGACTCGGCCACGGCTCAGTCGGCCAGGGGCCCGAATGTGGCGCCCAGCGCGGTCAGTTCGGCCTCGCCGCCGTCCTCGGCGGTGAGCACCCACAGCCCGTGCCTGGTGATCGTCATGGTGTGCTCCCAGTGACAGGCCCGGGTGCGGTCGCGGGTGACCACCGTCCAGCCGTCGTCCAGGGTGGCGGTCGCCTCGCCGCCCAGGGTGAGCATCGGCTCCACGGCCAGGCAGATGCCCTGCACGAGCAGCGCGCCCCGCCCCCGCTTGCCGTGGTTGGGGACGTCCGGGGCCTGGTGCATCTGCGAGCCGATGCCGTGCCCGGTGAACTCGCGGACGATCCCGTAGCGCTCCCGCTGGCTCTGCACGAAGCCCTGCACCGCCGCGGAGATGTCGCCGACCCGGCCACCCAGCCGGGCGGCGGCGATGCCGCGCCACATCGACCGCCGGGTGACGTCGCTGAGCCGCTGGTCGTCCGGCCGGGGCTCGCCGACGCTGAAACTGATCGCCGCATCGCCGTGCCAGCCGTCCACGATCGCGCCGAAGTCGACCGACACCAGGTCGCCGTCGGCCAGCACCCGCGAGCCGGGGACGCCGTGCACGATCTCGTCGTTGACCGAGATGCAGGTGACGGCGGGGAACGGTGGGACCTCCCAGCCGCCGCCGTAGTTCAGGAACGAGGACGTCGCACCCGCACGGGCCAGCTGCTCGCGGGCGAGGGCGTCCAACTCACCGGTGGTGACCCCCGGCGCGGCCGCCTCGCGCAGCGCCGCCAGCGTCCGTGCCACCACCAGGCCGGCCCGCCGCATGACGAGCACCTGGTCGGGGCTCTTGACCTCGATACCACCGGCCACGAATCAGTGCCCGAGCCTCTCGGCCAGGGCGGCCAGGACCCGCGCGGAGACTTCCTCGACCGAGCCCATGCCGTCGACCTCGACCAGCAGACCGCGCTCGCCGTAGACCTCCAGCAACGGATCGGTCTCCTGGTGGTAGACCTCCAGCCGGTTGCGGAAGGTCTCCTCGTTGTCGTCGGGACGGTTCTCGACCTCGGCGCGCTTCAGCATCCGCTCGACGATCGCGTCCTCGTCCGCGGTCAGTGAGATCACCGCGTCGAGGGTGAACCCGTGCGCGTCGAGCTCGGCGTCCAGCGCCTTCACCTGGCCCACGGTGCGCGGGAAGCCATCGAGCAGCCAGCCGCCCTTGGTGTCCTCTTCCTCCAGGCGCTGGACGACGACCTGCAGGGTGAGCTTGTCGGGGACGTAGCCGCCCTCGGAGATGATCCGCTTGATCCGCTCACCGAGCCGGGTGCGTTGGGTGATGGCCAGCCGGAAGATGTTGCCGGTGGAGATGGCCGGAATGCCGTAGTGGTCGCCGATGATGGCGGCCTGAGTACCCTTGCCCGCGCCCGGAGGGCCCATGATCAACAATCGCATTCGAATCCTGCCTCACCGTCGAGAGCTACCTGAGGAATCCTTCGTAGTTGCGCTGCTGGAGCTGGCTCTCGATCTGCTTGACCGTGTCCAACCCCACGCCGACAACGATCAGAATGCTAGTGCCACCGAACGGGAAATTGGTCTGGGCGTTGAAGAAGATGAACGCGACTGCAGGAATGAGCGAGATCAGTGCCAAGTAGAGCGAGCCGGGAGCGGTCAGCCGGGACAGCACGAAGGCCAGGTACTCCTCGGTGGGCTTGCCGGCCCGGATGCCGGGGATGAAGCCGCCGTACTTCTTCATGTTGTCGGCGACCTCTTCGGGGTTGAAGGTGATCGCCACGTAGAAGTACGTGAAGGCGACGATCAGCACGAAGAAGATCGAGTTGTACCACAGCCCGGTGCCCTGCACGAGGTGGGTCTGGATCCACGACGAGATCTCGCTCTCGGGCTGGAACTGCGAGTACAGCACCGGGAGGTACAGCATCGACGAGGCGAAGATCACCGGGATGACGCCGGCCTGGTTGACCTTCATCGGGATGTAGGTGGTGGTGCCGCCGAACAGCCGGCGTCCGACCATCCGCTTGGCGTACTGGACGGGGATGCGCCGCTGCGCCTGTTCCATGTAGATCACGCCGAGCATGACCAGCAGGCCGATCGCCATCACCACCGAGAACGCCAGCCAGCCGGCGGCACCCTCGCGGCTCTCCTTGATCGACCACAGCGCCGCGGGGAAGGTGGCCGCGATCTGGGTGAAGATCATCACCGACATGCCGTTGCCGACGCCGCGCTCGGTGATCAACTCGCCCATCCACATCACCAGGCCGGTGCCCGCGGTCATGGTCATCACCATCACCACGATCGCGAAGATGCCCTTGTCGTAGACCAACTCGCGGGTACAGCCCTGGAAGAGCTGCCCGTTGACGGCCAGGGTGACGAAGGCGGTGGCGTTCAGCACGGCCAGCACCAGCGTCAGATAGCGGGTGTACTGGGTGATCTTGGCGGTGCCGGCGGCGCCCTCCTTCTTCAGCGTCTCCAGCCGCGGGATCACCACGGTGAGCAGCTGCAGGATGATGCTGGCGGTGATGTAGGGCATGATGCCCAGCGCGAAGATCGCCAACTGCAGCAGCGCGCCACCCGAGAACAGGTTGATCATCGAGTAGAGCCCCGCGTTGGCCCCCGAGGCGGCCTCGACGCGGCAGGCGTTGACGTTGACCAGGTTCACGTTGGGCGTCGGGATGACCGAACCGAGCCGGAAGACCGCCAGGATCGCCAGGGTGAACAGGATCTTGCGGCGCAGGTCTGGCGTCCTCAGCGCATTGACGAAGGCCGACAGCATCCGACCAGTACTCCTCTGACTTGAATGATCGCGCGCGAGAACCGCGCGCAACCCGGCAAACTCTACCAAGTTCCGTGCGCCGGGTTGACGCCGTGCTACACCGACCAGTGGTCGGAGCTCGGCGGCTCGGCGATCGAGGGCCGCTCCCCCACCCGGGCGGCCATCCCGGCCAGGCCCTGGGCCACCTGCGCCCGGGACGCGATCCGGGCCGTCTCGCCGTCCCCGGCGGCCACCGCGGCCGCGATCCGCCGGTACCGTTCGGCCCACACCAGGCCGGGCTCCGGGGACTGTGGGCCGTCCATCCGCTCGACCAGCCGGACGACGCCCGAGAAGCCGGCGAACAGCTCGTTGGCGGTGGCCCGGAGCAGCAGCATGTGGAACTCCAGCTCGGCATCCCCCGGCGCCGCGCTGCGCTCGGGCTGCCGGCTGTTGCGGACGATCTCGTCGGCCAGCTGCACCAGCCGCTCGCGCTGCTCGGTGGTGGCGTTGCGGGCGGCCAGCTCGGCGGCCATCGGCTGCAGGGCGGCGCGCAGTTCGGTGACGTCGAGCAGGACGCGGTCGTGCTCGTCGCCGCGCAGCCGCCAGCCGACCACCAGCGGGTCGAGGACGTTCCAGTTCGACCGCGGCCGGATGGTGATGCCGACCCGGCGGCGCGAGCGCACCATGCCCAGCGACTCCAGGATCCGCATGATCTCGCGGGCCACCGTCCGGGACACCGTGAACCGCTGCTCCAGATCGGCCAGGGTCAGCACCGATCCCACCGGGCGCACGCCGTCCACGATCTCCTGCCCGATGGCGTCGAGGGCGGCATGGTGTAGGTGCACGGAGGCCATATGCGGTTGTCCCTTTCGATCCCGGTCAGGATAGCGGCGTCCGAGCGGGGGCACGGCCGCCGGCCGCGGACGGCACGAGGGCGGGACGACCAGGTCGTCCCGCCCTCGTTTCGTTGCTCACAGCTGGGTAGCGGTGCCCCCGGCGGCCTCGATCTTGCTCTTGGCCGAGGCGGAGAACGCGTGCGCGCTCACCTGCAGGGCCACGGAGAGCTCCCCGTTGCCCAGCACCTTGACCAGGTTGCCGTCGCGGACCGCACCCTTGGCGATCAGCTCGGCCACGCCGACCTCGCCGCCCTCGGGGAACAGCTCGCCCAGCTTGGCGACGTTCACCACCTGGTACTCGACCCGGAACGGGTTCTTGAAGCCCCGCAGCTTGGGCAGCCGCATGTGCAGCGGCATCTGCCCGCCCTCGAAGTTCTGCGGCACGTTCTTGCGCGCCCCGGTGCCCTTGGTGCCGCGGCCGGCGGTCTTGCCGCGCTTGCCGCCCTCACCGCGACCCACCCGGGTCTTCTCGGTCTTCGCACCCGGAGCCGGGCGCAAATGATGCAACTTCAGCGGCATGTCAGTCGACCTCCTCGACGGTCACCAGGTGCGGGATCGACTTGGCCATGCCCACGAGCTCGGGGCGGGCCTCGATCACCACCGAGTCACCGATCCGCTTGAGACCGAGCGACCGCAGGGTCTCGCGCTGGTTCTGCTTGCGACCCACGCCGGACTTGACCTGGGTCACCTTGATCTTGCTCATCAGTGATTCGCCTCCTCACGGGCGCGCAGCAGCGCGGCCGGGGCCACGTCGGCGACCGGCAGGCCACGGCGCTTGGCGACCTGCTCGGGCTCCTCCAGGCTCTTCAGCGCGGCAACGGTGGCGTGCACCACGTTGATCGCGTTGTCCGAGCCCAGCGACTTGGCGAGCACGTCGTGGACGCCGGCGCACTCCAGCACGGCGCGGGCCGAGCCGCCGGCGATGACACCGGTACCCGGCGACGCCGGACGCAGCATGACCACGCCGGCCGCCTTCTCACCCTGCACCGGGTGCGGGATGGTGCCCTGGATGCGCGGCACCCGGAAGAACGCCTTCTTGGCCTCCTCCACGCCCTTGGCGATCGCGGCCGGCACCTCGCGGGCCTTGCCGTAGCCGACACCCACGGTGCCGTCGCCGTCGCCCACCACGACCAGCGCGGTGAAGCTGAACCGGCGGCCACCCTGGACGACCTTGGCCACCCGGTTGATCGCCACTACCCGCTCGAGGTAGTTGCTCTTGTCCTTGTCCGCGGCGTTCTGGCCCCGACGGTCCTCACGGCCACGACGCTCGCCACCAGCTGCACCGCCACCGCGGCGCTGGTTTCCATTCATCGTCAGTTGTCCTTTCGAGTTCCGTCAGAATCCCAGGCCGGCCTCGCGCGCGCTGTCGGCCAGCGCGGCGATCCGTCCGTGGTACTTGTTGCCGGCCCGGTCGAAGACCACCTCGGAGACACCGGCCGCCTTCGCCCGGTCGGCGATCAGCGAGCCGACCTTCTTCGCGACCGCGGTCTTGTCGCCGGTGGCCGTCCTGACGTCCGCCTCCATGCTGGAGGCCGACGCCACGGTCTTGCCGACGGTGTCGTCGATCACCTGCGCGAACAGGTGCCGCGACGACCGGGTCACCACCAGGCGCGGACGCTCGGGGCTGCCGGCGATCTTCTTGCGGCCCCGGGCCTGGCGGCGCAGCCGCGCCGCGACCCGGTCGGCCGTCGCCTTGTTCCTCGACAGCGAGATAGCCATCACTTACCAGCCTTTCCAACCTTGCGGCGAACCCGCTCGCCGGCGTAGCGCACGCCCTTGCCCTTGTAGGGCTCCGGCTTGCGGATCTTGCGGATGTTCGCCGCAACCTCGCCGACGACCTGCTTGTCGATGCCGTAGACGGTGAACGCCGTCGGCTTCTCCACCGAGAAGGTGACGCCCTCAGGGGCGTTGACCACGACGGGGTGGCTGAAGCCGAGGTTGAACTCGAGCTGGGTCGGGCCCTTGGCGATCACGCGGTAGCCGACGCCGACGATCTCGAGCTTCTTCTCATAACCCGCGGTGACGCCGGTGACCATGTTGGACACCAGGGTGCGGGTCAGGCCGTGCAGCGAGCGGCTGAGCCGCTCGTCGTCCGGACGGGTCACCTCGACCTCGCCGGCGGCGTTGCGGCCGACCTTGATCGGTTCCGCCACGGTGTGGGTGAGGGTGCCCTTGGGGCCCTTCACCTCGACCAGCTGGCCGTCCAGCTTCACCTCCACGCCCGCCGGGACGGGGATCGGGAGCCTGCCGATTCGCGACATGTCAGTACTCCTCTCTCACCACACGTAGGCGAGCACTTCGCCGCCCACGGACTTGGCGTTGGCCTCGGAGTCGGTCAACAGACCCTGCGAGGTGGAGATGATCGCGATGCCCAGGCCGCCGAGCACCTTCGGCAGGCCGTTGGACTTCGCGTACACGCGCAGGCCGGGCTTGCTGATCCGGCGGACGCCGGCGATCGAGCGCTCGCGGTTCGAGCCGTACTTCAGGGTGATGGTCAGCGTCTTGCCGACCTCGCCCGCCGCCGGCTCCTTGACCTCGTAGCCGCTGATGTAGCCCTGGGCCTTGAGGATCTCGGCGATGCCGACCTTGATCTTGCTGTGCGGCATCGAGGTCGAGTCGTGGTACGCCTGGTTGGCGTTGCGCAGACGCGTCAGCATGTCTGCGATCGGGTCAGTCATGGTCATGACTTTGGTTCTTCTTTCTCGGACGGTTTCAGGTCGCCGTTAACGGGCGCCTGACCTGTTCGGGTGGGTTCAGGGATTCACCAGCTGGACTTGGTCACGCCCGGCAGCTGGCCGGCGTGGGCCATCTCCCGCAGGCAGACCCGGCACAGGCCGAACTTGCGGTAGACGGCCTTGGGCCGGCCGCACTTGCTGCACCGGGTGTAGGCACGGACGCCGAACTTCGGCTTGCGGGCCTGCTTGACCTTCAGCGCTGTCTTCGCCATCGCTACGTCACTTCCTCTTCAGGGACTTCTTCTGGGCGCTCTTCGAGCCACCGATCGGACGCCGCTTCTTGGCGACGACCTTCTTCGGATCGTTCTCGGGCGCCTTGAACGGGAAGCCCAGGTGCTTCAGCAGCGCCCGGCCCTCGTCGTCGTTGGTGGCCGTGGTGACGAAGGTGATGTCCATGCC
>JAANMX010004164.1_pt1 | contig 11754 bp, 12 predicted proteins | sample 7279681 | NCBI WGS metagenome assembly JAANMX01 (sample SAMN14094542, study PRJNA606508) | bioreactor metagenome | isolation source: A lab-scale SPAN reactor treating ammonium-rich wastewater day 351 | place: Ireland: Galway | collected 2018-01-01
GCCCGCTGATCGATTCTCTGCATGGCAGCTAGGCGAACTGCTTAACCCGGTTCTCCGCTCCACTGCGCCTCAAACCCCGGTGACGTCCGCTATTGGCCGCATGCGGACGTTGCCCGGGGAGGGCAGGGCGGCGGATAAGGGCCCGTTATCGGGGCTGGGGTAGGGGGGAGCTTCAACGCCAAGTCCGGTCCTTGAACGCAGCGATGAGGAAGTCCACCATCCGACGCGTTTTGAGCGGCAAGTGCTTGCGTGTCGGATACACGGCATGGATGCCAATACTCTGCTTGCGCCAAGTGGGAAGCAGTTCCACGAGATCGCCGCGGCGAAGATCGTCGCCCACGATGAAGTCGGGTTGCAGGATGATGCCCTGATCCGCCAGCGCAGCAGCACGACAGGTGTCGCCATTGTTGGCGTGTATGCGTGCATGAATGCGGACGGTCACTGTTTTTTCTTCGGGGCCGATGAATCGCCACTCATCTCGCCCAGACCAGTACGTGTAGGAGATGATTTCGTGATGGGCGAGATCCTCAGGATGTCTGATCTCTTCATGCGCAGCCATGTAGCCAGGTGATGCACATAGCACCATTTGGGTGGTGGCGATTTGCCGACTCACGAGCTGAGAGTTGGGCAAATTCGTAATCCTGATCGCTAGGTCGTAGCCTTCGTCAACCAGATCCACTACGCGATCGCTCAAAGAGATGTCGAGCGACACTTTTGGGTTCTCGCGCGCGAAGTGCCCCCAAAGGGGGGCCAGATGCAGGATGCCAAAGCTCAGCGGCGCGTTGATTCTCAGCACGCCGCTGGCTTTGCCGCTGCGCGAACTGATCTCTGCCTCAGCCTCTTCCGCGGCGGCCAGTACCTCTTTGGCGCGGGAGAAATAAGTCTGCCCCTCATCCGTCAACGAAAGGCGGCGGGTAGTGCGGTGGAGCAGCCTGACTCCCAGACGCGCCTCTAGGTCCGCGACGTGTCGAGACACTGCAGCCTTCGAGAAATTTGTCGCGTCAGCAGCAGATACGAAACTGCCTGCTTCAACTACAGCAACGAAGCTCGCCATTTCCTGAAATCGATCCATTGGGGGATAGCCATTGCCTTGGTTTGGTGGATAGTCAACCATCTTCGCGATCATTTTTACAGCCAAGCCGCAACAATCAGCCTCCGCCAGGAAGATCGCATCAAGTCTGGGCGTCGCCCCCGCTCTAGTTCGATCCGCTACTGCCGCTCCACCACCAGCCGGTTCCCGTACATGCTCTGGAGCAGTGTTGACAGCGACCATGCGCTGAGATCACCGTGGTGCGCGATGTCGGACATGATGAGCTCAGCAACGAAGATCGTGCCGCGCCTCCAGAATCCATGCGGAAGTTGGTAGAGAAGCCGGACGGACGCGGCCTGGCCCGGCAGCTGGTCGGTCCACTCAGTCTCAGAGCGCAACTTCGAACATGTTTCGGATTAGGGAGATTTATCGGGGGTAGGGAAGGGCCCTTCCGACCTCGAGCTCACTTGAGAGCCAGATCATTGCCGTGCTCAAGCAGGCCGAGGCCGGCACACCGGTGCCGGAGCTGTGCCGCGAACACGGCATCAGTTCGGCAACGTTCTACAAGTGGCGCAGCAAGTTCGGCGGCATGGACGCGTCGCTGATGTCGCAGCTCAAGGAGCTGCAGGACGAGAACCGACGCCTGAAGAAGATGTACGCCGAGGCGCAGCTCAGCGCCGACCTGTTGAAGGAGGCGATGTCAAAAAAATGGTGAGGCCATCTCAACGCCGGGAGATGGCCCGATCGGCAGTGGAAGGCGGACGCACGAACATCCGGCATGCATGCCGCACGTTCGAGGTCAGCGAGACCTGCTACCGCTACCAGGCGAAGGCGTGCGAAGAGAACGCCAGGATCGCCGACTGGCTGGTGCGGCTGACCGACGGCTTATCGCGATTGGGGCTTTGGTCTGTGCTTCCTGCACCTGCGCAACGTCAAGGGCTTTGGCTGGAACCACAAGCGCATCTACCGCATCTACCGGGAGTTGGAGTTGAACCTGCGGATCAAGCCACGCAAGCGGATCGTGCGCGAGCGGCCGGAGCCGCTGGCCGTGCCCGAGGCGATCAACCAGGTCTGGTCGATGGACTTCATGCACGATCAGCTCAGCGATGGGCGCAACTTCCGGCTGTTCAACGTGCTGGACGACTTCAATCGCGAAGGGCTGACGATCGACGTCGACCTGTCGCTGCCATCGGCACGGGTGATCCGATCGCTGGAGCAGATCATCGACTGGCGCGGCAAGCCAAAGGTGATCCGCTGCGAAAACGGGCCCGAATACATCAGCGGCGCGCTGCTGGGGTGGGCCGAACGGCAAGGCATCCGGATTGAGCACATCCAACCGGGCAAGCCGCAGCAGAACGCCTATGTCGAACGCTACAACCGCACCGTGCGCTACGCCTGGCTTGCCCGCACGCTATTCGATTCGATCGAGCAGGTGCAGGACAAAGCGACCCGCTGGCTATGGACGTACAACCATGAGCGGCCGAACATGGCGCTCGGCGGGATCACCCCGATGCAGAAACTGGCACTCGCCGCTTAGCTCCACTTCCGATGTCCGCTAAAATCGGGGGGATTACCCAAGCACCCACTGATTTGGTCACCGCCGACTGGCGACACCACTCGACTAGGTTGATCCAGTCATGCGGTGCTCCGGCCCGAGCTGATGGCGGTGTTGGCCCTAAGTTTGGACGACGAGAGCTTGGAGTCGGTGACTTGGAGATGATGCCGTATCACACGCACCCCTGGGGCCGTGTCCGCCGCTGGAACTGCTGCGTAAACACCGGCACGCAGCGATTCTCGATGAGGTTGGACTCAGGTTCGTTCCCTTCCGGGTTCTTGGCAGCTCAGCTCGCCGCGCTGATTCTCTTCCGCTTGGTCTGGGCGATGACGCGCATGACCGAGTCGTAGGAATTGATACCTTCACAGTCCTGCGTGACGAACTCAAGTTCGAGTCGGCCTTGCGTCGGCGAGTTGGTCCAATAGTCCCCAGCCAGCACCTTGCCATTGTCTTGCAGCGTCAAGTGGCCGTACCCACTCGTCAGTTTGTTCTCGTTGTAAGCGGTGCGACGCAGCTCGTACACGTATGCCAAGTGGGTGTCTGTCGTCTTTTCGTCCGTACCCAGGAACTCGAACGTGGAACGAGCCGGCTGGCGCTGAGTGAACGACTGGATCGATACAAACAGGTAGGTCTGACGAATCACGAATGCGATCGGGATCGGAGCGGGGCGATTGCCGTCCTTGTCCTGCCAGTCGGTGTACAGCGTGCCGGCCCAGATGCCATGGATGCTGGGCCGACCCAGCCAACGGGCCAGGCGCTTGAACTTCCACGGCCGATTCGCCAGCAAGCCGAACAGCACCGTCGTGATCAGTAGCGCCGTAGAGATCGATTGGATGCCCAGAACGATCAGGGAGGTCTGGCTGCTGTCGGTAACAGCCAAGCGCACAAGTACGATCACGGCAGCAACGACCACCGTCACGTAGAACGACGCCTTGATGAGGCGTTCGATCTCGGCGAGCGTTAGGGTGACCGTTCTCATCCGAGACGCTCGTGGACCACGCAGCGGCCATCGCTGAAGTACGACAGTTCGCAACGGGCGGTCAGGATGCCGCAGCCGAGTATGCCCTGCACCCGACTCGCCAGTGCCGCGGTCATATGGCGGGCGCCCGCAGCGACAGATGCCGTGGTTGGCAGCAATGGCAACGGCGGCGAGACGAACTGCGCCAAATGGCTCAGTGCTTCGTGTTTGACGTCGACGAAGTGAAAACCGTCATGCCAGCCGGAACGAACGCTGGACACTTGCGCCAGCGCGGCCGCAATAGCTGCCTCTCCAAGCACGGGCAAGGACACCTCGGCCACAGGCGGGACATCGAGTCCGAGGAACGGCAGCTCGTCGAGCGTCGCGTAGAAGATCACCCCGAGGCCGGCAAAGTCGTCTGGCAATTGCGCGCTCGCGGCGCGCAACACCCCTAGGGCAAATCGTTGCGTAGAGCTTTCCATCGCGCTGCCGCGTCCCCTCGTGTGCACCAGTCGAGCCCCGTCGTGCCGACCATACTAACGCCACGGCACCGCATTGCTGCGGCAGCCTATCCGCCGTCGCTCGGGACCGGCAGCATGGGCACTGGGCACAGCTGCCTGTGGCTGCCCACTCCGACCCAGTCGTCAGTGCCCGTGCCGGCGATCAGGAACAGCAGTGGCGCACGATGCCGCTCGCAGAGCTCCCGCCACGACGCCAGGTCGAGTGACGACGGGCGCGGCATAAGCTCTGGGTGCGTGTGCCACTCGCCCAGGTACGTCAACGTCCCGCCGCTGTGCCGCCAGCGGTTCGTCGCGATATGTTGATGCGCAGATGCACTGCGGTGAAAGCGGAAGCGGCTGCCGCGGTCGGTGGGTACCGGCTCGGTCGCCTCAATTGCATGCAGGTGGGGGCCGCGTCGATAGCCGAGCAGGATGCCACCGGCTTCGGGCGCATCGTGATGCATCTGCCGATAGCGGCCCAACACCCTCATCACCTCCGGTTCCACCAACACTTGGCCCGGGCCACGACCGGGCATGCGTCCGATCAGACGCGCGCGCATGCGGGGCAGCCGGCGAGCGGTTCGACGTCTTGGTTCTTCAGCGCGCGCGCCGGCACCCCCTCCAGCATCCGCGTGCGGAAGCGGGGTTTCGGGTCACCTTGCAGCCAGGCAATGGTGAGGTCGGTCGCCAAGGCCGCCGCGGCCATGGGGACAGACACCGCGTAAGGGGTAAAGGCCTGGCAACCGGCCACGCGCCGCGCCGGCAGCGGCAGACGCAGATTAAAGCGCGGCGTGCGGTCGAGGTGACGCAGGCAGCGGAAGCAGGCGTGCTTGGGCGAATCGACCCACAACGCCTGCGTGCACTCGCCGTTGCCGTAAATCCACACGTGCAGTGAGGACGGGCGGCCGGCTTCGGGCAACGCGAGGCGCCAGTGGTTCAGGGACAGGCTTACCGTTTCTTCGCCGGTCGCGTTGATGACAAGATCGCCGCGCAGATCGGAGGGTTGCACCAGACGGTGCTGCGCGGTGATGCGTGCTCCCGGGAACTGGCGCGTCAACATCTCGGCGAGTGCGGCGACCTTGGGTCGCAACAACGATTCGTAGCCCAACAGGTGACGTCCGAGGTTGCCGGCCCGTAGACGGTCGGGGTCGATCAGCACCAGTTGGCCGACACCGCGTCCGGCGCCCAGCTTGACCAGCGCCTGGGCCAGATAGCCGCCGATCGCGCCAGCGCCGACGAGGGTCACGTGCCGATCCTTGAGGCTGGTCGCCTGCAGGCTGTTGCGGCCGTGCACGTAGTCGGCACCGACCTCGCTGACGGTCAGGCGCGTGATCGGGTGCTGTGCGGCCCGGGTGTGAAACAGCTGGCGCAGGCCGGCGGGCTTGCGCGCGAACGCTTGCCGCTTGGTCGCTTCCAATGCGAACTCCACACCGAACCATCCGTCCGCACATTGCAACAGGAACAGCACCCTGGGTAGCGCAAGGCAGCGCTTGTTGCCGAGCACGCGCTGGATCGCCGCGTACATCGTCGGGTCCCAGGTGCGGATCCAGGTGAACCACTCCTTGACCGTGCGCGGCAACCCGCTCGCGCCAAGCACCGGCGAATGCGGGCTGCGCAGCACCCAGCACGTGGCTGGCCACGGCTCCGGCGCTGGCCAGCCGCGCACGGCGCACAGCGCCTCCGCTTCTGCCTCGGCGGCTGCAATCATTAAATAGCGTTCATCGCCCGCGCCGATCACATACGGAGCCGCTTGCTCTGCGTCGTCGGCCAGTTCACCTAGCAAGATCGGTAGGCCAGCAGGATGCTGGCCGATAGCCCAGTTCGCGCCAAACTCGCGTGCGAATTCGGCCTGGCGATAGGTTGGGTCGGCGATCAGGCGATCGAGTTCGTCGCGTGCTTGTTGCAGGCACTGCAGCACCACATGGTCCGGGCGGTAGCGGTCTAGTACCACCGCGCCGGGCGTGAAGTAGCAAACGTGGCCGCTGGCACTCATGTGTGGCAGCAGTTTCGGAACGCCGGCCGGGAGCTCCAGCACGCGGATCACCGGGTAGTCCTGGAACTCCCAGTCCTCGATTTCCAGCTGCACACGCACCGGACCGGCCTTGCAGGCCAGTACGCCCTCGAAGCGCGAACCGCCGCGCCGCCGCGGCAACGGCGTGAACCCGTGCGCGCGCAAGGCCCGACGAACCAAGCCGTTGGCGTCTGTTGCGACCATCAGCCGGAGGTGGTGGCCCCGACGACTGCCGGGGTCGCGACCGATGCCGGCGTGCGCACGACCGCATCGGCGCCGTTGTCCGGCACGATCAGTTCCCGTCGAACCGGAATACGCGGGCCCAGCAACTCGCGCACGTTGTCCACGGCGGTCTGCACCAGACCGGGACCCAGCTGTCGGCTCACCCGCAACTGCCGCGCCAGATGATCGGCACGCGTGGCCGCGTCGTGGCGTTGCGCGCGATCGAGGCGATTGAAGTCCTCTTCGCCATCGTCGATCTCGCGCTCGCGCACATCGCCGTTGAGTTCGCGCGCCAGCAACGTTGCCGCGTTCTCAAGCGCCAGGTCGTCGCGCCGCGGCACGGGCTGGAAGGCGCGGGCAACGATCACCATCAACAGCACCGAGCTGGGGCCGCCGGTGAGCCACTGGTAGTCGCGCCAGGCTTTGAGGTAGCGGCAAACGCGCCGCAGCTGATGTCCGTGCTCACCGAGCTCGTCGAGACGGTCGTTGAACCAGCGGGCCACCGCCTCCGGGTCCGAGGGCCTCCATTCGCCGTTACGCGTGGCCAAGTGGATGCAATCCATCTCCTCCCAGAACGAGTCGGGCAGTTCGTCGAGATCCGCGGCCTCGTCGAGCGCGGCACTCGCGCGCAGCGAACGCTGCTTCGGGACGGATGCCAGCGCCTTCTCCATGATTAGCTCGAACTCCGACTCTGGTGCCGCGTAGAGCGGCACGTCGATGTGTGCCCATCTTGCGATCCGCACCCGCACGCAATTGTCCGTGCTCCGGTCGAGCGTCCAGCCGTGCGTCTCGCACAGCTCCAGCAGGGCTGCCTCGACCAGGTCGAAGTACTGCTTGGCCATCAGCGCGGGTCGACCGTCATCCAACACGCTCACCGGCAGGTACACCCCGAAGTCCCAGTCCATGTCTTGCGGCGGCAGGTGCGCACGCTGCACACACGTCCGGTAGGTCCAGGACCCCTGCGTGCGGAAGCGCGGCCTCACCACGTGGGTCATGCCAAACTTGGCGGTCGTGGCTGCTCCGATGCGCTTCCGCAGGTGTTCGCGAATGTGGTTCTTGGCTTCGACCAGCACGACGCGTTGCCACGCGGTCGGCTCGATCACCTCGTCGAAGCTATCCGGATCCCCGGCGTTGAGGAACAACTTATGCAGGTTCAACACGGCTAACACTCCGCTGATGAGGCGCCTGGGCGCCGTGAAAGAAATGGGCCGCGGGCGCGCGATGGGTCAGCACGTCGCGGAAGGCGGGATTGCCCAGGCACGCCTTCGCTCGTTCACCGCCGGCACCCAGCAGCACCTCACGCGCGGCCGCATCGGCGCAATCCAGAGCAACGGCGCGTGAGCGGGCGTCGGTCAGCGGCTCGTCAACATGGTGGTAGTGGCCCACCGGCAGGCGGTGGCCGATCAGTGCATGCACGGCCGACTCCTGCGCTGAGATCGCCAGACCGAACAGGCGCTGCGGTGTGTTGGCCGGGTTCCAGCCGCCCCAGTCGAAGGTCCCGCCGCTACGATTGCGGCGCGGATCGACGGTGAACTTGGACGACATGGTGCCCATGGCGACCACATGCAGGTGCTCGCGCGACTGACCGAGGAAGCGCTCCGCCTCGTGCACGGCGAACAGTCCCGGTGCGTTCGCGTACAGGCCACCGTCAACGTACTGGTTGTGGTCAAAGCAGTGGCGCGGGAAGTACCCGGGAGCGGCGCTGGTGGCCAGCGCCACGTCGACCAAGCGGTAGCGGAAATCGCGCGAGAAGTCCGGGTGATGTGGCGTCTTGAACATCACCGGCTGACCGTTGCTGTAATTGATGGCGGGTACGATCACCGGGTGGCGACAGGCGTCGAGCGTTCGATCGCCGAACAGCTCCGGGTCCTCGAGCAGGTTCTGCAGCGGCTTCTGCGAGTAGGGCGCGCGCCACAGCCCGGCCAACGAAAAGCGTTTGCAAAAGATGGCCTCACCATGGCGCTCGAACAGCGCCACCATTCGCGCGGCCGGGATCTCCAAGGCCACGGCCAGTGCGAGGATCCCGCCTATCGACGTGCCGGCGATCAGGTCGAAGCGGGTGGCGATCGAGGCTCCAATCGCCTGTTCGAGGTCGGCCAGCAGCCGCGCAGTGAACAGACCGCGGAAGCCGCCGCCGGACAGCGCGAGAATCTGGAATCGCGCCGCCGCAGGGTTGCCCGTAGGTGCCTCGCCGGTCTGCGATTCGCCCGCAGCATTGCTCATTCGCCTTCCCCTCGACAGGTGGTTGCGTCCCCCATCGTGCCCGCCTCCTGTCGCGTACGCTGCGACACAACCCCAAAGCTTAGACACTGAATGCGACGCTTACCCAGCTATCTTGTGGCGGCTGCCACGGTTTCAAGGGCTGCCGCTTGACAGTGCAGGCGCGACCGGGGTATGCCCACCGTCGAGCAGGCGGGCGGCGAGGTTGTCGGCGGCGGCGCCGACCTGGAAGTAACCGATCGCGGCGGCGACCGAACGGTGGCCCGTCATCGCCATCAGCGCGGGCAGGGCGACGTCTTGGCGGCCGCGCTCGGTGACGAAGCCGGCACGCAGGCTGTGGCCACCGAAGTCGCCTGTTGGCGCTCGCGTTCGATTGACCCTCTCAGGGAATATATGCGCACCGGAGACTGATCTATCCACGACGCTCGAAAAGCTTTCCAGCGCAACGCTTTCACGGGCGATTGGAGGGTCAAACCTCAGTGCTCACTTGCGCCAGTTCTAGGTGCGCGCCAACAATCAGTACCGCGGTCAAGCCACTGGCCACCGCGTCGCGCAGCCTGATCTGGCCAGCGTCTTATTTTCGACCACAGTGCCGCGCCAATTGCTTCTGCCCGCGTGCAATGAGATCACTCGCCTCGTGACCGAGCGTCAATTAGTCTTCGAGCAGGCGGGCAGCCGGGTTAGCTGTTGCTCCACCTGCCTGAAAGTATCCAACTACGCTGGACACCGCCCGGTGCTCCGTCAGCTGCATGATCGCCGGGAGAGAGACACCCTGGCGGCTCGCCTCGGTCACGAACCCCGACCGTAGGCTGTGCCCACCAAAATCCCCCTCTAATCCCGCCAGGCGCGCCCGTCGCTGCACGATCTCCCCGACCGCGGCCGGGGACAGCGCAGGGCCCACCCGCTGTTTCCACAGCCGGCGGAAGATCGCCCCTTCGTTGATGCCCGATGCGGCCAGCCAGTCTTGGAGGGCAAGGGCGGCCCGGTCGAGCACCGGCTTGTCGGGCGTTGAGTTCGCCGTGACACCCGCCTGCTGCGTTTTGCTGTGCTCCAGGCGATAAATGTAGCCCGCCTCGCCGATCCGCCGCAGGTCGCGCATATCCGCAGCGGCAATCTCGCTGCGCCGGCGTCCGCCGCTGGCAAAGCCGAAGCAGAGCAGAGCGCGATCCCGGATCCCTTCCAGGCTGTCGTCGCAGGTCGCGAGCATCGTCTCCAACTCGGGCAGGGTGATCGCGGTCTTCTTATGCGGGCGCTCGCCGCGCTTGACCGCCGCCCGCGCCGCCCGGCTGAGCACGGTGCGGATCGCCGGCTGCTCGCACGGGTTGGCCAGCTGCCTGAGCCGGTGTGCGGTCGACAGCACCGCGACCCGATGGCGGACCGTGCTCAAGGTCCAAGGGCCGAGCTTGGCCTTCAGGCCGGCCGTGACCAGCGCCTGGTCGACGCTCGGCGGCAGTTCCCAGGCCAAGTCGCCGTCGGCATTGCGACGGACCACATGGTCGACGACGAACTGCAGCACGGCGGCCTCGGGCACCGGCAACGTCAGCTCGATCCCGTACCGGGCCGCGTGCCAGCCAGCCCAGTAACGCAGGGCGCTGGCGTAGCTGCGGGTGGTGTTGGCCGCCGCGGCTTCGGCCAGCAGCTCGCGCACCGCGTCGGCGGCCTGTTGCGCCAGTTGTTCTGGCAGTGCGACGTGGTGGACCGTCTGGGCGAGGGCGCTACTGGTGGAATTATCTTTCATAGTATGTAATGTACACTACGACAAACAACCTATAGCCGCGATAATCATCACTTATCGTGAGTACGGAAACAGCAGAGTAGGGCGGCCACATAGGAGGCACAAGCCTTGGCCAAGGGCATCACCGAAACCGACGTCCACACGGCCGCAGACGAGATCGTCGCCGCCGGAGAACGCCCGACCGTCGAGCGCATCCGCGCGCACTTGGGGACCGGTTCGCCCAACACCGTCACACGGTGGCTGGATACTTGGTGGAAGCAGTTGGGTGAGCGGTTGCAGAAGCAACAATCGCATCGTGCGTTGCCGAAAGCCCCAGATGCGGTGGCTTCTCTGGCAGGAGAGTGGTGGTCCCTTGCGATGGAACATGCCCGCGCCAGTGCAGAGATCGCGATTTCTCAAAGAAGTGAGGCGCTGCAGGCCGAACAAGCCGCGTTGAACACCGCTAAAGAGGAGTTCCGTGACGAAGCAGCCCTCCTGCGCCAACAGGCCGCGGATGCTACCCAACTGCGGGAACTCGCCCAGGCTCGTGCAGTGGAGCTGGAGCGCCTTGTTCATCAACTGCAGGGGCAGAATAGGGAACTTGCTCGTCAGTGCGAGGCTGCTCATGCTCGCGTGACGGAAGCCGAAAGCCAGCGTCAGGTTGCAGAGGCACGCCTGCAGACACAGCAGGATCAAGCAGCTTCAGAGCGAGACGACCTCATCCGACATGTCCGCGCTGTCGAAGATCGGGCCCATGCTGAGGTGGATCGTGGTCGGCAGGAGGTACTGGAACTGAAACAACGATTGGCGTCAGTCACCCGAGAGCACGACGCGGCGCGTAAATCTCAGCTCAAGGACATCGAGGCCGCCCGGACTGAAGCAGCGGACGCTTGTCGTGATGCCGCGGCTCAGCGTGCACGAGCGGAAGTTCTTGATGCTCAGTTGGCACGCCTTCAGCGCCTGCCGTCCGCCGTGGAAAAAGCACTCAAGCAGGCGACGTCAAGCACAAAGTTGAAGCGTACGCCCAAAAGATCACAACGTTCCGCATGATCCGTACACCGATCGTTGCGTACTTTACTTTGAGCATCAGTCCACCTGCGTCGGCGCTGATGCATGATTTTCTGACGTGCGCAGGGTTGCAGCATGCTTTTCTGAACTGGCGTGGCATCAACAGTGCGGATGCGTAGCAAGGAAGGCCTCTGCAGACAGCAATCAACCAGCTGCAGGCTGGTCAGGAAATGCCTACGCGCCTGTCCGCTGTAACTTCGCATAATGCATATTATGTAAAAGTTGCGATGGGCATGCATCGGTTACGCCCTATTTCGCGTATATAGCCAGTCCTCGTTGAAGCAGGCTCGATGCCCCGATGTCCACGGCCCTGGTGCTGTTCCGCCAAGACCTCCGCCTGGGCGACAACGCCGCGCTGACTGCTGCGTGCCTTGCCCATGGGCGCGTGCTGCCCGTCTACGTGCATGCGCCGGCCGAGTTGGCACCCTGGGAACCCGGTGCGGCCAGTCGCTGGTGGTTGCATCATTCGATCGAGG